>Ga0228622_1000024_pt1 | contig 164902 bp, 163 predicted proteins | sample 26DmetaG_FD_186035 | JGI IMG/M metagenome (GOLD analysis project Ga0228622, IMG submission 186035) | Seawater microbial communities from Monterey Bay, California, United States - 26D | ecosystem: Environmental > Aquatic > Marine > Coastal | place: USA: California | collected 2016-10-01
CGCGGCGCCAAGGGTGCCGGAATAGAGCGCGTTTTCCGCCGAGTTATTGCCCCGATTAACGCCGGACAGAATGAGGTCCGGTTTTTGCGGCAAAACGTGGTGAATACCCGCCAGAACGCAATCAGCGGGGGACCCCTCGATCGCGAAGCGGCGGGGGCCGAAGTGCGAGATCATCGTGGGGTGTGTGTAGGAAATGCAGTGACCGACGCCCGATTGCTCAAACGCGGGTGCGACGGTCCAGACCTCTCCGTCCGGGCCTGCGAGTGTGGCTGCGATTTTCTCAAGCGTGTGCAGGCCGGGGGCGTTGATGCCGTCGTCATTGGTGATGAGAATGCGCATGAAGGGTCCTCTTTGTTGCCGTAGTGCTTAGGCGAGCAGGGGGCGGAAAGCCAGAGATGAAGTGGGGGGTGATGGGCGCCCTTGAGTGCGCTGTGCGATGCACAGCGCGGTGGCTCGGGGCTGGCGCCCCTCGCGTTTGAGTATTTGGGGAACAAAGGAGGTGGGGTTAGTCCCAGTTTGGGGCGCGTTTTTCGATGAAGGCCTGCATGCCTTCGTCGGTATCCGGTTGGGCGAGGTTTTGGACCATGGCGTCGCGGGTGAGGGCGTAGGCGTCGGCAATGGGGCGCTCAACTTGGGTGTAGAAGGCGGATTTGCCGATGCGAACTGCGCTGGAGAGTTTGCTGGCGACTTTTTCGGCGAGGGCGGTTGTTTCTTGGGCGAGGGTGTCGGGAGCGACAGCGCGGTTGATGAGGCCCAGCTCGGTGGCGTCTTGGGCCGAGATAGCATCACCAGTTGTGAGCATTTCAAACGCGCGTTTGCGCGGCATGTTGCGCGACAGAGCCACCATGGGGGTGGAGCAGAACAGGCCGATGTTGACACCATTCACTGCGAAACGTGTGCGTGTGTCGGCGATGGCCATGTCGCAGTTGGCGACCATTTGGCACCCAGCTGCCGCGGCGATGCCGTGGACTTGGGCAATTACGGGTTGGGGAAGGTCGCGCATTTGTGCCATGACGGCGGTGCAGCGATCAAACAGGTCCGCAAACGCGGCGGCCCCGCCATCGGGGGCTTGGCGCATTGCCTGCATCTGGCGCAAGTTATGGCCTGCACAGAATGCTTTGCCCGTACCGCGTAGGATGACCGCTTTTTGCGGGCTTTGCGCAATGTCTGACAATTCAGCACTGAGGGCTGCGAGCATCTCATCTGAGAGCGAGTTGAGAGTAGCTGGATCGTTCAACGTTAGAGTTGTGATTGCGCCGGTGTCTTCGCGCTGAAGAATGTCTGACATTTGCTTGCCCTTCGCTATTGGTCGCGCCAAGAGTAGCAGGCAAAAGGGAGGGTGCAATGGCATTGGTGATGGATGCGGCCGCGCTGACGGACTTTTTGGAGCGTGAGTTTCCTGAGGTTTCGGGCGAATTTACGATCCTGCATGTAGAGGCGGATAGTATCACCGTGCAATTGAACACTGGGGCGCGGCACTTGCGTCCTGGGGGGACTGTTTCGGGTCCCTCTATGTTTGGGCTGGCGGATGTGGCGATGTATCTTGCGGTGCTTGCACAGATTGGGCCGGTGGCATTGGCCGTTACAACCAATTGCAGCATCGATTTTATGCGCAAACCTGCGGCTGGCGTGCCGGTTGTGGCAGAAGCGCGGGTGCTAAAGCTGGGACGGACACTGGCCGTGGGCGACGTGTTGCTACGATCTGGCGAAGCTGGGCCGATCGTTGCGCGGGCATCGCTGACCTATGCAATTCCACCGAAAAAAGATGGGGTAAAATAAAACCCCAATTGGAAGTGATTGTTTTTGCTGTGTTTGGGGCTGGGTGTGGCGCTTGACGATGGGTGAAAAGGGTATATACCCGGCGCATCTTCAGGCGTGCCACCTTGGTGCGCCTTAACGTTTGTAGGGTTAGAGATATGAAAACCTATTCCATGACCCCAGGCGATATCGACAAGAAGTGGATCTTGATCGACGCCGAGGGTATCGTGCTGGGCCGACTGGCCTCCATCATCGCCATGCGCCTGCGTGGTAAACACAAAGCTGCGTTCACACCGCATATGGACATGGGCGACAACGTCATCGTTGTTAACGCCGATAAAATCCAGATCACCGGTAAGAAACGTGAAAAGCCACACTACTGGCACACGGGCCACCCCGGTGGGATCAAATCGCGCACGACGCAAGAGATCCTGGACGGCAAGCACCCCGAGCGGGTTGTGACCCAAGCTGTCAAGCGGATGTTGCCCGGCAACAAACTGTCGCGCCAGCTGATGACCAACCTGCGTGTATACGCAGGCGGTGAGCACCCCCATGAGGCCCAAGCACCAGACGTTCTGGACGTGGCCGCCATGAACAAGAAAAACACCCGGAGCTGATACCGATGGCTGATCAAATCAACACTCTCGAAGATCTGGCTGCGGCCACCGGCGTCCCCGCGGGCGACGAAACAACGCTGCTGGACACTTCGGTCCCCCGTGAGCCCGTCCGTGACGAGCTGGGTCGCTCCTACGCTACTGGTAAACGTAAAGATGCGGTTGCCCGCGTCTGGATCAAACCCGGTTCCGGTAAAGTGACTGTTAACGGTCGTGAACTGAACACGTACTTCGCACGCCCTGTGCTGCAGATGATTCTGCGCCAGCCGTTCCAGATCACTGATCGCGAAGACCAGTTCGACGTAATGGCGACTGTCAAAGGCGGCGGTTTGTCCGGTCAAGCTGGTGCGGTTAAGCACGGCATTTCCAAGGCATTGCAGCTGTATGAACCCTCCCTTCGGGGCGCGCTCAAAGCGGCTGGCTTCCTGACACGCGATAGCCGTGTTGTTGAGCGGAAGAAATACGGTAAGCGCAAGGCGCGCCGGAGCTTCCAGTTCTCCAAGCGTTAAGCTTTTGGAAATACAGATGGAAAAGGCCACGCTTCGCGCGTGGCCTTTTTTCGTCGATATGATCGTTGCGCAGGGTGCGGGAATAGGCTTTGATCGATCAAGTCGAAACGGGGGCGCGGGTGAACCAAGAGGCAAAACGGGGTTGGGTGCTGGTGTCAGTGCCGCTCCTTTACACGATATTGCTTATGGCGGCGCCTTTGACCGCGATCTTTGTCTTCAGTTTCTGGAGCCAAGACTTTTTGACGCTCGACACCACTATGACGCTCAAGAATTATCGCGAAGCGTGGAATGAGCCGCTGTATGCCGAGCTTTTGAGCCGTTCGATCAGGATTGCAGGTGCGGTGACTTTGGTGACGGTGGTGCTGGCATTTCCAGTTGCTTATTTCGTCAGCTTTCACGTGGCGCCTGAGCGGAAATCGCTTTGGTTGTTTTTGATCACCATCCCGTTCTGGACCAGCTATCTGCTGCGTATTTTTCTGTGGAAAGTGATCCTTGGGTTCAACGGTGTTCTTAACACCTCCCTACAAAGCATTGGTTTCATTGATGAGCCTTTGACGTTCATTCTGTATAATGCAAACGCTGTGGTCATCACGTTGGCGCATGCCTTTGCGCCATTTGCGATCTTGCCGATCTTTGTCGCGCTTGAGAAAATTGACCGCTCGTTGCTCGAAGCCGCGCGTGATTTGGGTGAGAACGCGGTTATGACATTTGTCCGCGTGACCCTTCCGCTTGCGATGCCGGGCGTGGTTGCCGCGACGTTGATCGTGTTCATCCCGACCGTGGGCGATTATGTGACGCCACGCCTTGTGGGCGGGCCGAACGGATTGATGATTGCGAACATGATCCAGACACAGTTTCTACGTTTGAATAACGCGCCCATGGGGGCGGCCTTGGCCGTGATTGCCATGACGACGGTCACGGTGATGGCGTTGCTGTTGTTGGCCGTAACGCGCAAGTGGATGCGTGGGGGCGGGCGATGACTGGTCGGGTCCGGATGATGCGCGTACCGCATCGGAGAGCCCTATGATGTTGCGGGCCTATGTCATTGTATTTTTGTTGTTTTTGTATGCGCCGATTCTGCTGCTGCCGGTCTTTGCATTTAATTCCGGCACGGTGATTGCGTTTCCCTTGGATGGGTTCACGTTCCACTGGTTTGCGGAATTGGCCGTGACAAAGGCGTTGCATGAGGCGGTAGTGAATTCACTGATTATCGCGGCGGTAACGGCAGTGATTTCCACGGCTTTGGGCGTTGCGGCGGCGCGTGCGGCGGTACGCTACCGGTTCCCGGGCAAGGCCGCGGCCCTTGGATTGATCATGGTGCCGCTCGTTCTGCCTGAGATTATTGTGGCCGTTTCACTTTTGGTGGTTGTGGTACAGATAATGGGCTGGGATTTGTCGATGAGCACTGTCATCGCGGCGCATGTGTTAATTTGCACGCCCTTTGCCACTGCAATCCTTAACGCAAGTTTCCAGAACCTTGACCCAAGCCTAGAGGAAGCCGCCGTTGATCTGGGGGAGAGCCGGTCCTCGACCTTTCGCCTCATTACGTTGCCGCTAATCATGCCGGGTATCATTGCGGCACTTCTGATCTCTTTCACGATCTCATTGGATGAGTTCATTATCGCGTTTTTCCTGACGGGATCCGAGCCAACTTTGCCGGTCTACATCTGGTCGATGCTGCGGTTTCCACGGTTAATTCCGGTGGTGATGGCGCTTGGCACGATCCTTGTCGTGTTGTCAGTTTTGCTGCTGACACTGGCCGAAATTAGTCGCCGCCGAGGTCTGCGCCGGGCGGGTGTCAAAGACAAAGGGGGCTTTCTATGAGCCTGATCTCCATCGAAAATGTGCACAAGCACTATGGTGACTATCACGCGCTGCGCGACATCAACCTTGAGGTCGGGCAGGGTGAGTTCTTCTCACTTTTGGGGCCATCTGGCTGTGGGAAAACGACCCTGTTGCGGACCATCGCGGGATTTGAGGACGTGTCATCAGGGCAGGTTCGTATTGGCGGTGCCTCAATGATCGGAGTGTCTGCGAACCAGCGGCCCACCAATATGGTTTTCCAATCCTATGCGATTTTTCCCCATATGAGCGTGTCGGAAAACGTAGGTTTTGGCCTGCGGAAATCACCGCTTTCTAGTGCGCAAAAGGCAACGGCCGTTGGCGAAGCGCTTGAAATGGTTGGGCTAGAAGGTTTTGGGGCGCGTGCGGCTCATGCATTGTCCGGGGGGCAGCGGCAACGCGTGGCATTAGCGCGTGCCTTGATCCTAAAGCCCAAGGTTCTGCTGTTGGACGAGCCGCTGAGCGCGCTCGACAAAAAGATGCGTGAGCAGATGCAGTCTGAGCTGCGCCGGTTGCAGCGGCAGGTCGGTATTACCTTTATCCTTGTCACGCATGATCAAGAAGAAGCCCTGATCATGTCTGACCGGATTGCGGTGATGTTTGATGGCAAGATCGCGCAGCTGGATCCGCCGCAGCAGTTGTATACCCGACCTGCAAGCCGCCAAGTCGCAGAATTCATTGGAGTTATGACTTTTCTCCCCGGCAATCGGCGTGCGAACACCCTTGAGGTGGCTGGGCTAGGCCATGTGACGCTGTCGCCTGATCAGATCATCGGTGCCGAAGGTAACGTACGCGTTGGGTTGCGCCCCGAGAGCATGACAATCCTGTTTGATGAGACAGGGGCTGAGCCTGTAAGCCGGGTGGCCCAAGGTACGGTTGAGGACCTTGCTTACTACGGCGATATGACGATGTATGAGGTGCGCCTTGCGGGCGCGCCGCGGTCGGTGAACGTCTCAATGCGGAACTTGCCGGGACGGCCTGTTTTGGCCCGAGGGGATGCGGCGCGTGTCGTCTGGGATCCGGCGGCATTGATGGCCTTTGGTGCAGTATAGGCAAATGTCTGACATTTGATCCCGCAGTTTCAGGGCATGCAGAAAAAACCTAAGGCGGTGTGGTGTCACAGGATTGTTAACGAACCTAGCGTATTCCTGCGTGCATGTATAAATGAGCCACCGCCGGAGAGGAGACAACACCGTGCAGCCATCGTCCAAACACGTCGCGCGTGACATTTCCTATTCATTTTCGGCGCAAACCCGTCCGGGCCAGGCGTTCATCCGGTCAATGGAGAACGCGACAGGGCGTTTGCGGCTGATAAAACGGGCGGATGGGTATGAGCGTGAAGTCGGCGCAGGGCGCGACTTTTGGGAAGTGATGGTCGAGCGTTACGGCCTGACCCTTGAGTTGCTGGCGGGCTCGCTGGACAATATCCCCCGCGAAGGCCCACTGGTCGTAGTGGCCAATCATCCCTACGGTATTCTGGACGGATTAATGATGGGGCACATCCTGAGCGTGGTGCGTGGTGATTTCCGTATCTTGGCCAACCGCGTCTTTCGCAAAGCTGAGGAATTGAACGAAGTAATCTTGCCGGTCTCTTTTGATGAGACGAAAGCCGGCATTGCGCTGAACCTCGAAACGCGCCGCACGGCTCTCAACTATCTATCAGACGGTGGCGCGATTGGCGTGTTTCCGGGCGGCACGGTCAGCACGGCTAACAAGCCGTTTGGGCGTCCGCTAGACCCCAGTTGGCGCAGCTTTACCGCCAAGATGATTGCGAGATCTGATGCGCACGTGGTGCCAATCTATTTTGATGGGGCCAATTCACGGCTGTTCCAACTGGCGTCCCATCTGCACACAACACTGCGAATGGCGTTGCTGATCAAAGAATTCAAGTCGCGCGTCGATGCGCCAGTTCGCTTGGCCGTGGGGCAGCCTTTGACCCGTGATGCCCTCAATCCATACTTGCGCGATCCGCGCGGAATGATGGACTTTTTGCGCGCTGAGACTTACAAATTGTCATCCCGTCCGATTGATACATCGCACTACGGGTTCGAATTCACAGAAGTACATAAGCCCAAGTCAGGGCAAAAGAATGGGCACGGATGAGCATTGGGATTTTTGACAGCGGGCTAGGTGGGCTGACGGTTTGGAGCGCTGTGCGCAACCGTCTGCCTGATGTGCCGTTAACTTACTTTGGTGATAGCGCCCATGCACCCTACGGGGTGCGGGATGCCGATGATGTGCATCAATTGACAAAAGCTGCGGTTGAGCGGCTTTGGGACGATGGTTGCAATCTTGTGATCTTGGCCTGCAACACGGCATCCGCGGCCGCATTGCGCCGGATGCAAGAGGCAGGCGTGCCGGAAGGCAAGCGCGTGTTGGGGGTGTTTGTCCCGCTGATCGAAGCCATGACAGAGCGGGGCTGGGGCGATAACTCTCCCCCGCGCGAGGTTAACGTCAAACAGGTGGCGTTATTCGCAACGCCCGCCACCGTTGCCAGCCGCGCGTTTCAACGTGAATTGGCGTTTCGCGCCGTGGGCGTGGATGTTGAGGCGCAGGCCTGTGGCGGTGTCGTGGATGCGATCGAAGACGGCGATATGATTTTGGCCGAAGCGCTTGGGCGCAGCCATGTCGATGCACTCAAACGCAAAATGCCCAACCCCCAAGCCGCGATCTTGGGCTGCACGCATTACCCGCTGATGGAACACATCTTTCAGGATGCCTTGGGTTCCGATGTTAAGGTTTTCAGCCAAGCGGATATTGTTGCCGAAAGCCTGGCTGACTATCTTGAGCGGAAGCCAGACATGATCGGGCAGGGGCGTGCGGGCGTTATGCTGACGACCGGAGACCCGGACCGGGTGTCGCAACGGGCCACGCAGTTTCTGCGTGAACAGATGATTTTTGAAAAGGCGTAGACGATGCGTGGGCTGAAAAAACAACGTCGGATTCAGGTGGTCGCGATCCTGACCGTGGCTTTGATCGGGGCGACGGCCCTGATCGGCTACGCGATGCGCGACGGGATCAACTTTTTCCGCTCACCCTCGGAGGTGACAGAGGCGCCGCCTCCGCCCAACGAAGTGTTCCGAATCGGCGGTTTGGTCGAAGAAGGCACGCTGATACGCGGGCAGGGCAAAACGATTACGTTTTCTGTGACCGATACGAATGCGTCGATCAAGGTGGCCTATACTGGCGTCTTGCCCGATCTGTTCGGGGAAGGCGAAGGCATGGTCGGTACGGGCAGTTACGTGGATGGAGTGTTCCAAGCCACTGAAATCCTTGCCCGTCACGATGAGCAATATATGCCCGCCGAGGTTGTGGATGCGTTGAAAGAGCAGGGCGTCTATGTCGAACCCGGTTCTGAGAGCAATTCCTGAGCTGTTGCATCTCTTTTTAGTCGGCGTGCTGTTAACCAACTGTTAACTTGCTCCGCCGTTTCGTCCCTCCATTCGCAACCGAGTATGGAGGGCCAGCACCATGCAGTCGGTGCGCGCACTTGCAGAAGATATCATTCGCCGCGAAGGCGGCTACGTGAACGATCCCGATGATCCGGGCGGGGCTACGAACCATGGTGTGACGATCCACACCATGCGGCGCCTTGGGTTGGACCTAAACGGGGACGGCAAAATCAATCCCGCCGATGTACGGCGCCTGAGCCAAGATCAGGCGATTGAGATCTTTATCCAGCACTATTTTGACCGGCCACGCATCGCCGAGTTGCCGCGCGTTTTGCACGCCACAGTTTTTGACATGTACGTCAACGCGGGCAGTAACGCGGTGCGGATTCTTCAGCGATTGCTGAGGGATATGGGCTATGATTTGTCGCTTGATGGTGTGATCGGGCCACAAACCATTCGGGTCAGCCATATGGCTGTGCGCGAAGGTGGCGATCATCTGGGCGACGCCTATGGGATCGCACGGCGCAATTATTACTACCGAATTGCGGATCGTCGCCCCGCCAGTCGTAAGTTTGCCCGCAGACGAGACGGTGGCAAGGGCGGTTGGATACGGAGGGCAGAGGAATTCATCTCGGTCCGGTATCACCTTAGTCCGCAAGAACATGCCAAGCGTGTCGCGGGGTGGTGAGCGTTTAATGAGTATTTTGGGAACAAAGGAGGGTTGGGTATGAGTTTGATTGGCAAGATTTTTGGGGGCTCAGAGGCGGTGACGGCATTGGGGTCGACAGCGCAAGGGGTGGCCGAGGTGTTTACGCCGAATGCCACGCGCAAAATGGAATTGAACCATGAGGCGCAGCAAGCGGCGCTGTCCCAGCTAGAGACAGAGATGAAGACGATCCGGGACGACTGGTTCGATCGCTTTGTGAACGGGTTGAACCGGCTGCCGCGGCCTTTGTTGGCGTTGGGGACGTTGGGGTTGTTTGTCTATGCCATGACGGACCCGATTGCGTTTGCGCAGCGTATGGCCGGTTTGGCCTATATTCCCGATCCATTGTGGTGGCTTTTGGGGGCGATAGTTTCCTTCTATTTTGGGGCGCGTGAAATGCACTATTTTCGCAATCCATTGCGTGCGGGTGTCGCGGCTCACGAAACTGTTATTTCAGCGTGGAGAAATGCGAAAAAGTCATCAAAATCAAATGTTAAGCGGGTTGATCCAGAGGTTGAGCCGAACCCGGCCTTGAGCGCTTGGCAGGCAGGTCAAGAGGAAAGCCTCAGATCGCCCTGAAAGAGGCATTAGGGCTGTTGCCGCGGCCCTGTTCCCGGCCTAGTATTTGCGCATGATCGTAGAACTCGGACACTTCGCCCTTATCGCGGCTTTTGCAGTCGCCATTGCACAAACGGTTGTGCCCCTTGTTGGGGCGCACAAAGGCTGGTCGGATTGGATGGCGCTTGGGCGCCCGGCAGCAAGCCTGCAATTCTGGCTGGTTTTGTTCAGCTTTGGCGCGCTGACGTACGCCTTTGTGACGTCAGACTTTTCGCTTCAATTGGTGGTGATGAATTCACATACCGACAAACCGATGCTGTACAAAATCAGCGGCGTTTGGGGCAACCACGAAGGGTCTTTGCTTTTGTGGGTTGTGATCCTCGCGCTGTTTGGGGCGACTGCGGCTTGGTTCGGGAACCAGTTGCCTCCGACGTTGCGCGCGCGGGTTTTGGGGGTTCAGGGCTCTATCTCGGTCGCTTTTTTGGCGTTCATCCTGTTCACGTCGAACCCGTTCCTGCGCCTCGAATTCCCGCCCTTTAACGGCGAAGACTTAAATCCGTTGCTACAGGATCCCGGTTTGGCGTTTCACCCGCCCTTCCTATACTTGGGCTATGTGGGCCTGAGCATGGCGTATTCTTTTGCGGTTGCCGCCCTGTTGGAGGGCCGTGTTGATGCGGCTTGGGGCCGGTGGGTGCGGCCATGGACCTTGGCGGCTTGGCTGTTTCTGACCGTTGGCATCGCACTTGGGTCGTGGTGGGCGTATTATGAGTTGGGCTGGGGCGGCTTTTGGTTCTGGGACCCGGTTGAGAACGCATCGTTCATGCCATGGCTGATTGCGGCGGCTCTGCTGCACTCTGCAATCGTGGTGGAAAAGCGCGAGGCGCTGAAGTCGTGGACGATCCTGCTGGCGATCTTAGCGTTTGGGTTTTCCCTGATCGGGACATTTATCGTGCGCTCAGGCGTTTTGACGAGTGTTCACGCCTTTGCCAATGATCCCGAACGTGGTGTGTATATCCTCGGAATTTTGGTGTTTTTCACAGGTGGCGCTCTGCTGCTATTCGCCATCCGTGGCGGCGCGATGGAGGCCAAGGGCGTGTTCTCAACGGTTAGCCGAGAGAGCGCGTTGGTGTTCAACAATGTGCTGCTCGCGGTGTCTTGTTTTGTTGTCTTCATCGGAACGATGTGGCCGCTGATTGCGGAGATGGCGTTTGACCGAAAGCTGTCTGTCGGACCACCGTTCTTTAACGCAGCCTTCACACCCTTTGTCATAGGTTTGGCGGCGTTGTTGCCCTTGGGCGCGGTGTTGCCGTGGAAGCGGGCGGATGCCGTGCGTGCGATGAAGCCGCTGTGGTATGCCCTAGCTTTGGCCGTCTTCGTTGGCGCGTTGGTTTGGGCGATGCAAACCGGACGTTCTGCTGGTGCTCCACTGGGTGCGGGGTTGGGTGTTTGGCTCGTTGTCGGTGCAGGTGTGGATCTGTATCTGCGGACGGGGCAAAAAGGCTCTCTCTCGCAACGGTTTGGCCGGGTGGTTCGCTTGCCGCGTGCGGATTGGGGCAAAGCCGTCGCACATGCCGGCTTTGGGATCACGATCTTCGGTGTTGCAGGGCTGATGGCTTGGGAGCAGGAAGATATCCGTGTGCTTCAGGTTGGTGAAAGCCTTACGGTTGGTAAGTACGAAGTCGTGCTTGAGGATGTTTCCCGCGTTGAAGGCCCCAACTACCTGAGTACGATGGCACGCATGCACGTGTATGAGGAAGGCCGCGATATCGGCGTTCTGTTCCCCGAAAAGCGGATTTATCCAGTGGCCGCGATGCCGACCACCGAAGCCGGGATCGACAATGGCTTTTGGCGTGATGTCTATGCGGTGATCGGTGATCCACAGCAAGGCGGTGGCTGGGCTGTGCGCGTATACATCAAACCGTTCGCCAATTGGATTTGGGGTGGCGCGATTATCATGTCGCTAGGGGGCCTCCTGTCCCTGTCGGACCGTCGTTACCGCGTGGCCGCGGGCGCCCGGCGTCGTCGTGAGGCTGCAGCCCAAGGGGTGCCTGCCGAATGATCCGTGCCCTTATCTTGACACTGGCCCTGCTGACGGCAGGGCCGGTTTTTGCGGTTCAACCCGACGAAATTCTGGATGATCCCGTTCTAGAAGAGCGTGCACGCGATCTGTCGGCGAACATCCGATGCCTCGTCTGCCGGAACGAAAGCATTGACGAGAGCAACGCCGAATTGGCCCGTGACCTGCGGGTTTTGGTGCGTGAGCGCCTTGTGGCAGGCGATAGCGATCAGGATGTGATTGATTACCTTGTGGATCGTTACGGTGAATTCGTGCTGCTGACACCGCAGAAGACGGGCTCGAATTTCGTGCTTTGGTACGCGGGACCTGCCGTCTTTCTCCTCGCGCTTGTGGTTGCGATTGGATACTTGCGAGGGCGCCAAAACGCCAAAGAAGCCGCTGTCACGGGGTTGTCTCAGGCAGAGGAAGACCGGGTCAAAGCCCTGCTGAAGGACTGACGCAAGGTTTTGCTTTCCTAGCTGGTGCGGACCCGTCACGTTCATAAAAAATTGGGAGGCATCATGCAGTACGAAACCATTGATCTGACGATCCGTGACGGAGAGGCGGTCCTTGAACTGCGCCGCGCAGATGTAATGAACGCGCTCAACACCCAGATGCGGGCAGAGATCACACATGCTGTACGTGCTGCTGAGGCGGAGGCGAGAGTTCTGGTTCTGACTGGTGCGGGGCGTGCGTTTTGCTCTGGCCAAGATCTGGGGGACAAAGGGTCGGCTGCAAACCTGAACCTAGAGCGGACATTGCGCGATGAATATGAGCCTATGCTCATGGCGATTTACGAATGCAAAATCCCAACGATTTCGGCCGTAAATGGCGCGGCTGCGGGAGCGGGTGCAAACCTCGCGCTTGCTGCGGATGTGGTGATTGCTACGGAATCGGCGGTTTTCCTTCAAGCTTTTACCCGGATTGGTTTGATCCCGGACGCGGGGGGGACCTATTGGTTGCCACGCCAGATGGGTGCGGCCAAAGCAATGGGCGCGGCTATGTTCGCGGAGCCAATATCAGCCCGAGACGCAAGCGATTGGGGAATGATTTGGGAAGCGGTTCCAGATGAAACCTTTGACAGCCATTGGCGCGCGCGCGCGGCCCATTTGGCAAATGGTCCGACCGCGGCCTATGCAAATGTGAAGAAGGCTTTGCGTGGAAGTTATGATCATACGTTGTCCGAGCAGCTTCAAGTAGAAGCCCGGCTTCAGGGTGAGTGTGGGCGTACACGCGATTTTAAGGAAGGCGTTTTGGCCTTTTTGGAAAAGCGACCTGCGCGTTACGAGGGCCGGTAGAAAACTCTTTGAAAAGAGTTTTCGGGGCCGAAAAGTCTTCAAAAAGACTTTTTCGATGTCACGCGTCTGGTGCGACCAGTCCCAGTCCACGTAGGTAAATGCCGATCCCGGTTTCTAACAGGTCCTCGGGCGGAAAGGGTGTGTTTGCCCCCGGGGTACCACGCGCAAACAACTCTACGACGCCGTGGCTCATCGCCCAGATGTGTGCGGAAAACATCGCCGCGGGAGGGCGTTTTTCAACGGGGATGTTTTCGGACAGTGCGGCGGCGGCAGTTTCAAGCACCGCCTTGGAGCGTTTGACCGCAGCCGCCAGTTCAGCGGACGCGTGCAGTGATACACCGCTTTCGAACATGGCCATGTAGTGTCCGGGGTATTTGCGCGCAAAGGCGAGATAGGCACGGCCTGTCGCCTCAAACGCAGATAAGGCCGAAGGGCCGCCGGTGGAATAAGCGTATTCCATCAAGTCGCCAAAGATCATGTGTCCCTGGAGGGCGCATTCAGCGATGAGGTCCTCGCGGCCTTCAAAGTGACGATAAACGGCGGCAGGTGTGACGCCTGCACGTTTCGCGGCTTCCGACAGGGTAAAGCCGGTGGGGCCTTTCTCCTCGATCAGCTCAAGTGCTGCGTCCACAAGGGCTTGGCGCAGGTTGCCGTGGTGATATCCGCGCTTAGCCACCGGTGTGCCACACCTCTGGCCCGCCCGCGATCTGCGGGTCCAACGGCATCAGGTCTTTGTCGGGATATTCCAGTTGTAGAAGGATCGCGCGCAGAGCGTTCAGGCGAGCGCGTCGTTTGTCATCGGATCGAATGACGGTCCACGGTGTGCTGTCGGAATGAGTGCGTGCAAAAGTTTCTGATATTGCAGCGGTATAGGCATCCCAGCGGTTCAGTCCCTCTACGTCGATACGCGACAGCTTCCACTGCTTAAGTGGGTCGCCTTCGCGCGCAAGAAAACGGCGCAATTGCTCTGGCTGAGAAACGTTAAGCCACAGTTTCACCACCGTCACGCCGTCCTCGACCAATGTGTCTTCAAATCCTTGAACTTGGGCAAAGAAATGTGCCCTTTGTTCCGGGGTGCAAAAACCAAACACATGTTCGACCACCGCCCGATTGTACCAAGACCGATCGAACAGCACCATCTCACCCGCCGTTGGCAAGTGCTTGATGTAGCGTTGAAAATACCATTGGCCGGCTTCGTCTTCGGTCGGCTTTGATAGGGCCACGGTGCGCACCACACGGGGGTTCAGGTTTTGGCGGACCCGTTTGATGGTACCGCCTTTGCCTGCTGCATCGCGTCCTTCAAAGATGACGATAACGCGCTTGCCCTCGTTTTTGATCGCGGCTTGTGCACGGACCAACTGGATCTGGAGGTGCTGCATTTGTGCGTCATAACCCGCACGGCTCATCCGAGATTTATAGGGCCAATCGGCCGCGAGGATATCTTTGCGGCCCGCGGCTTTGATGGCTTGGCGCACAGGGGCGGGGGCATCGGTTTCGAAAAACGCGGTGATGGCACCGTCGAAGGGCAGGGTGGCGGGGTCGGTCATGTGAATTCCCTTTACTTTGCCCTTTATGGGCGCCTTGCGTGGTTAACGCAATCCGGCGCGGGCGGCGGCGCGCCCGATCGCATGGACCACCGCGTCGGGTGCGGCGTGATGGGGCATGTGCCCGATGCCCGGCAGAACGGTCAGGCGTGCGTCTGGGATTTGGTCGACCAATCTGGCGGAGTGGATATCAAGTGGCACTATGGTGTCGGCATCGCCGTGCAAGATCTCGGTCGGGACCGTGATGTGCCCATATCGCGGCACCATCGCCGCGATCAGCGGCTTGAGGGTATTAATCTGGCGCGCATTTGCCCGCAGCGAAATTGGGCGCAGCGAGAGGGGTGCACCGATCGCCTCGGTGTAGCCGGCGGGAACAGGATTGGGGGCAAAGATGGCCTCAACCGCCGCATCGACGCGGGCGCGCGGCGCGAACGCCGAAATTAGGGGCACTGTGGTGAACGCCCCAAGCCGTGAGCCGTTGATGCGGTATATCGCGTCCAGCGGCCCGGGCCAAACGTTGGACACTGCCGCCAGGGTCACCAAGCCCGATAGGGGTTGGTCCAAAGCCCACGCCAGGGCGACGGCGCCACCATAGCTTTGACCGACCACGATGGGTGCATCGGCCCCCAACTGTCGCGCGGCAGCGGCCAAAAGCTCTGCCTGCTCCGCCGGAGTATCAGAGGTGGTTGCGGTGATCTGTGCGTAGTGCGCCCGTGTGTGCCCGGTGTATCCAAGGCCGGGACGGTCCATCACGATAACGCGGTAGCTGTCTGCCAGTCGGTCAACCAGATCAAAGGTAAAATCGCGGGTGTTGCCTGATGCCCCGTGGATTAACACGACATCCGGCCCTGTGCCGCGAACCACTGCGTGAACTGGCACGCCGCCCACGTCGATTATCTGCCCCTCGGGCGGATAATCTGCCACGATGCGCATCATTCGATTGTCAAAGGTTTGATCCACGATCGCCCCGCATCCGGCCAAAAGCCCGGCCACTGCTCCAATTTTAACCGCTTTGCGCAGGCCGCTACCCTCCAATCATCTCCATGTCGTAGGGTGTGGTTTGATAAATTTGGTTCACCCAGTTTCCATATAGGAGATGCGCGTGGGATCGCCAGCGGTTGAGCGGCTCTTTGGTTGGGTCATCGCCGGGGTAATAGTTCTGCGGCACGTTGATCGGCTTGCCTGCCGCGATGTCGCGATCATACTCGCCCTTGAGCGTGCCACTGTCATACTCGAAGTGGTTGAAAATATACAACGATCTATGATCCACGTCCTCGACCAGACACGGGCCGCCATCGTCACTGTCCAGCAAAACGGGCAGGCCCGCGGCATAGATTTCGTCGCGCTTCATTTCGGTCCAGCGGCTTACCGGGATCACGCATTCGTCAGAGAAACCGCGCAAATAGGGCGAGGCGGGCGCAAGGTTGCGGTGCTTGAAACAGCCAAACTGCTTGTGATCCAGCAGGTGCTTTTGCACCCCGTGGAAATGGTTGATCATCGCCATGCCGCCCCAGCACACGCCCAGCGTGGTGTGCACATTGGTCTGGGTCCAATCCATCACCTCGGTCAGTTCGTCCCAGTAGGTGACCTGATCAAACGGCAAATGTTCAATCGGCGCGCCGGTGATGATCAGCCCATCAAACTTGTGCAGCTTGACGTCCTCAAACGGTTTGTAGAACGCCTCCATATGGGCGGGAGACGTGTTTTTTGAGAAATGCTCCGTCATCTTGATGAGCGTCAGATCAATTTGCAGCGGTGTGGCCCCGATCAGCCGGGCGAACTGCGTCTCGGTCTGAATTTTTTCCGGCATCAGGTTCAAGAGCCCGATCTGCAAGGGGCGGATGTCCTGACGCGTGGCGGCGGTGCTGTCCATAACCGAGACACCCTCGTTGCCGAGAACGTCAAAGGCGGGCAGGTCGAGGGGCAGGGTGATGGGCATATCGGCAAGTATCCTTTTGGATCGGATCGTTGATCTAGGCGCGCGCGGCCTGTTTGCCAAGGGCATCGGCCACAAGATCGGTCACGTCCTTGGCATCGCGGACCTGCGCCACGTCTGCCGCCTGCACTGTCAGGCCCCAATTGCGCGCCATGGCCGCATAGCGGGACTGACGGGCTTCGATCGCGCGGGCATAGGTAAAGCGGATGAAGGCGTCGGGGTTGACCTCGGCCTCGGTGCAATCGTGTTCGGTCAGATACTCGTGCCAAAGCTGGTCCAAAAACGCGGGCCTGTAGCACATCGGTTTGGGATCGGCTGAGAACCGTTTAACCAGCGTTTCGGTGTGGTCGGGGGTGCCCTCGATCCAGATCATCTGGGTGTGGTCATGCAGATGCGCAAGGATTTCGTCATTGGGGTCATCCGGGTCCACGACCTCACAAATCGACCCGCCTGTGTCGCAGACAAAGTGATCAAAACCATACAACTCAATCGCGCGCTCAATGAAATGGTGCGTGTCCAGCAGCGCGTTCCGCTCCGCCCGGTGGTGCAGTTCCTGCCGGTAGCAGTATTCTGCGTAGCTGAGCCCGCCTTTGTCCGGATCGCCGGGTTTGCCCAGATAGGTGGCCAGCGGCGCAAGGTTTTCAAAGGTGATGTTCGACCCGATATAAACGCTGTCGGAGCGCAAGAGGTCCCGCAGGAACGGGACCTTCATCGCCTCCCGCTTGAGGTTGTCGGCAATGAATTCGCCCATGTAGGCGGTGCCGATGCGATAATCGATCGAATAGTGAAACCAGCCGTCATCCGCATGGCGCAAGATGTTGCTTAGGTGGGTTTTTCCCAGCCCCGACATGCCAAAAAATAGGACCCGTTTGTTGGAGCTTTGGTGCCAAGCGGCGGGGGTATCATAGGTCATGGCGGGGTCTTTCGTTTGGTCTGCCCCTAGCTACGCGCGCGGGGACGGGCGCGCAAGCGTGTCATGACGCGCCCATCCAAGATCACCAACCCCAGCGCGAGTGCGGCAAAGCCCGCGTAGGCGTTGGGGGCCAGCGTTTCGGCCCGGATCCACGCGCCAAGCGTGATGGCGACGGGCGGCACCATCAACGTGCACAACATCAAGTTGCCGCTGCCAGCCATGCCCAACACCCTGAAATAGAGCATATAGGCAAAGGCGGTGGCAATCAGAGCGTAAAAGAGGATCGCGGCCCATGTGATCGGGTTTTGCGGGACAACCACGCCGTCAAAGACAAGCGCTGCGGGGATCATCACAAGGCTCGCGCCGCTCAGCATTCCCGCCGCCGCAACCAACGGCGACAGACCCGCCAGCCAGTGCCGCGCCCAGACGCCTGCCAGCGCATAGGATAGGGTGCCTGTGACCACCGCAAGCTGTGCCAAGCTGCGTAGGTCAAACTGCATCAAGGTGCCGAATCCAATGGCGGTGGCAACGCCCAAGAACCCGATGCCCACTCCGATCGTTTTGCGCGGGGTTAACCGTTCATCTACCATGAATATCGCCGCGACGAGCACGCCAAAGATGGCAGCGGTTGCATTGAGGATTGAGGTCAAACCGCTCTCAATATGCAACTGACCCCATGCCATGAGCGTAAAAGGGATCACGTTGTTAAGCACACCCATGCCCAGAAACCCAATCAGATGCCGCCGTGTGATCCCAAGGGGCGCGCGGCGGATGAGCGTCACCACCCACAGTGCAGCCGCCGCAATGGCGACACGGTATGCGACTGATGTGACAAAGGTGATTTCATCCAATGCGGTACGGATCGCCAGAAACGAGCCGCCCCAAATTGCCGAGAGCAGGATCAGTTCCGCCCATGCGCGCGGTGAGATGGTTTTTTGCGGTGTCATAGCAGCGCTCTAACAAGCGGGCGACATGGAGGCGACCCGGAAGTTGCGACAAACAAAAACGCCCCAGCGGTTGGCCGGGGCGTTTGGGATGGTTTCGTTGGGTGTGTTTAGAAGTTGATGCCCAGCCGCACGCCAACGCCGATGGCTTCGCCGTCGGTGAAGCTGATTGTATTTCCCGAAAGATCAAACTCGCGCTCACCCAATTTTGCATATGTGACGCCTGTCGTTAACGTCGTATTGCCCTGGGTGTACGTGGCCGCGAGGCCGATGCTCTGCGAGCCTGTGGTTGGAGCGAGCGCCGTGTTGCTCAAGAAATCGCCCTCGGATTCGAAGCCTAGAGTGACTGCTCCAGACCATGTTTCATCGAAGCGCCGGCCCAGACCTAGTGCGTAAGTTGTAGTATCTTTATCGAAATTGACGTATTGTCCGGCACCGGGTGTAGTTAAGTTGAAGCCGTCCCACTCAACATAGCGAACAGAACCAAACAACAATGTATCTGCGGCAACACCGGTTTGGAACTCAAGATTGAGGCTTGCTGGGGTTGTGACTGTAAATGCAGTGGTTGCGGCAATGGGCCCCCCACCTGTCAGAGTTACTTCTGATCCTGTCAGATCTTGTTCAATTTCAGAGTGATAGGTTAGAGCAACTCGCATAGCGATGTCAGGGCGCTCGTATGCGATACCAGCTATTGTGCCAAAGCGCATGTCACTATCGACATCAAGTAAACGAAATGCGCCGGCCACAGTGGTGTTTACTTTACCGCTTGCCATTTGGCCGCGGATCCCACCGTGAACGCTCCATGTGTCGTTAAACTTGTAGCGTAGAAGACCGGTCCAAGCTTGGCTTTCAATGTTTGCACCGGGTTGGATTCCGCCAAGTAGCGGACTTTGGATGGGCAATCCTGCGTAATTCACATTCGCACCAAACGGCTGATCGCCAATGATTGCAAAGCTGAGCTTGTCGTTAATGTCTAACTTGATAGCTGCGCTCCACGGCACGTAAGTGTCCAGCGGATCAGCGCCGGTGTTGGTACCGTCAGTCACACCAACCGAAGGCTCAACCGACCCGATACTAAACTGGAGCTAGCTGCCGGTCTCTCCACCGTCTTGGAACAGTGGCGCCAGAAATTGCCCGGAGCGGTCAATCCCACCCGCAAGAGCAGAGGTGGCGGTAGCGGTCGTGAGTAGAGCCGCAAGTGCGATGCGTTTCATAATATGTCTTTCTCCCAAGTTGCGCGCCGTGAGTTGGCGCAGCAGAGCTCCCCTGCTCTGGATCGTTGCTTATTAGTTGAGCTAAATTGAAACCGTCAAATGTTACCCAGCGTAAAAGGGCTCTTGGGCCTTTGTGGCAAGGGAACGGTGGCAAATATGCATCAACCTGAGGGTGTATGTTGGTTAACGCGCGGGGTTACTAGGTCCGCAAGCGTTTGAGCCGTTTTTCACCGCGCCCGGCTGTCAGGACGTTCATGTATCCGGCGGCAAAGATGATGACCCCGCCCGATAGCGCCCAGAGATCGAATGGTTCGGCGTAGAGCCAGATGCCAACAAATGCGATCACCGGCAGGCGCACAAAGTCGAACGGCATGACCACGGAGGCAGGGGCGCGCGACAGGGCTTGTGTCATGCAAAGATGCGCCAGCAATCCGGCCATCGCGATCAGGACCAGCCATGGCGCCACCGTTGCAGACGGCAGGGAAATATCGCCGTCAAAGCCCGCGCAGATCAGGCCAAAGACCGCTTGCATCAAGGTCATCCAAAACAGAATACAGGTCACGCTTTCGGTGCGGGTCAATTTGCGTGTGAACAGGGCCGAAACCGCAAAACCAATGGCGGCCAGCCCCGCGGCCACCAACCCCCACGACGGGGCGGCCTCCCACGGGCGGGCGACCAGAGCGACCCCGACCAGCCCAAGGCACACAACGCCCACGCGGTCCCACGTGATCCGCTCACCCAAGATGAGCGGCGCGAGCAGTACGACCCACAAAGGCGACGTGAATTCGAGAGCAAAAACCTGCATCAGCGGTACCATGGGGATGGCGAAAAACCACAGGTTTTGCCCCGTAAAGTGGCCGATATTGCGGATTGTGTGCAGACCCAGCGTGCGATGTGTGATCGTTTGGGTCGTTCCCAATAGCCGCGCACCCGCCAGAACAACGCAAATCCCCACCATGGACCGAAACAGCATAATCTCAAACGTATCAAGCTCATGGCTGACGGCGCGCCCGGCAACCGCCATTGAGGTAAACGAAACAATTGCCCCAAGCATCCAAAAGGCGGCTTGGGCTGTGGCGCCAAAAAGCGGGATATGGGTGCGTGCGCGGATCATGAAATGGGTGGATCACGCCGCGCGGGTCTGGTCAAGCATGCTCGGCGCTGGGGCGGTTTGATAAGACCAGTTTTCGGACTTCGGCAGGCCAGATGTGCCAAAATGTGTAAAAATTATCTGTCTGATGCGATCACGAATTGACGGAATCGCCCCGCGTGGGGGACAAGCGATGCGGGAGGCGTTATGCGCATAGACAACTTACAGTACTGCAATTGGTCCCAGACCGTCTTTGAACAGATGCATCAAGGCGGGCTGACGGGCGTTCACGTGACCGTCGCTTATCACGAGACGTTTCGCGAAACCGTCGCCAATCTGGAGCAATGGAACCGGTGGTTCGAACGCTTTCCCGAATTGATTTTTCCGGGCCGCACAGCCGAGGATCTCAAAACGGCTGAGGCTACGGGCCGCACGGCGATCTTTTTTGGGGCGCAAAACCCCAGTCCGATGGAGGATGACATCGGCCTGATCGAGATCCTGCATCAGCTTGGCCTGCGGTTTATGCAGCTGACCTACAATAACCAATCGTTGCTCGCGACGGGGTGCTACGAAGAGAATGACACCGGGCTGACGCGGATGGGCCGCCAGGTCGTGACCGAGATGAACCGAGTGGGCCTTGTGGTTGACATGAGCCATTCTGCTGATCGCTCGACGATTGAGGCGGCAGAACATTCGAGCCGCCCTATCGCGATCACGCATGCCAATCCAGGTTGGTGGCACGCCGCTCGTCGCAATAAATCCGACGCAGTTTTGGATGCGGTCTTGGGCCCCAAAGGGGATCACGGCGGGATGCTGGGGTTCTCGTTGTATCCGCATCACCTCAAGGGCGGCACAGAGTGCTCGCGCGCCGACTTTTGTGAGATGATCGCGCGGACTGCTGACCGGTACGGCACGCATTGCCTCGGGATCGGCTCAGACCTGTGCCAAGACCAACCCGATAGCATCGTGGAGTGGATGCGCGTTGGGCGTTGGACCAAGGAAATCGATTATGGTGAGGGGTCGGCCTCTGCACCGGGCTTCCCGCCGCAGCCCGATTGGTTCCGTGATAATCGCGATTTTCCCGGGCTGGCCGACGGTCTGGCTGCCGTTGGGTTTGACGCGGCTGAGGTCGCGGGCCTGATGGGCGGCAATTGGGCACGCTTCTATGAGACCAGTTTTGGGCCGGTGGATGGTTAAGCGCGCAGCCCCTCCGCTGGCCGACACGTTGTCCGGCCTACGTCCGCCAAGCAAGGTGATGCGGCTGGAGCGGATGGGGTGTTTTCATGCCTCGCCCCTGTCATTTATGCGCCAACTGACGGCACGCGCGGTGCGTGATGACTGGCAATTTTTCATGGCCGATTGGCAGGTCGATGCGCAAGGCGTGGGACATGCTGTTTTGCGAGCGCAGACGGGGGCACGGACCTATTCACTGGTGGCGTTTTTTCACGATTTACCGGATGAACTTCGCTCTGATCGTGTGATCGCGACGGCTTGGGATGCGACGTTTACCTTGTTTGACGGTGTGCCTGATGAGGCCGATCTGACGCGGCTTGCGGCGAATGTGCCGGTCCAAGAGGCGGGCCGCATCTCCGAAACTGAGCTGACGTTAAGCCGTGCCAACCGATCCGTCCGGTTGTGGGAAAAGGTGGTCAGTGCCCTTGCCAACGGGCAGCAGCCCGACACGGCGGAGCTAGGCGAAGTGGGCTATTTGATGCGCACGACGGCTGTCTATGGGTCCGGCAAATTCGGCGCGGCGGATTACGAGACGATCTCGACCCGCGCAGAAGTTGCGGCCCCGTTTCAGGCCGAGATGCTGACGGTCTATTTGATACGTTGGGCCGTGACGGAGTTGGTGCAACACATGGCCCGCGCCCGGGCAGCGGCACAGGGCACGCAGGCAGCCGCGCTTGATCCTGACATTGCACGGGGCTTGGGGATCGGCAATTCAACCGGCCTTGGTATGGCGCCGTTCTTGATGACGCATCCCAAATTGATCCATGCGTGGGTCAGTGCGCGTGAAAGCGCCTTGGCGTTGGTCCGGGCGCAACAGACCCCCGACCCAGAGGCGTGGGCGTTGGTTCTGACCCTTGCTCAGATCATGTCGGCAAAGGTCGCGACATGGCGCACCGATCACCCCCGTCAACAGGAGCGTGATGCTGGATTTAGCGATGATCTGGCGCGGATCATCACCCGATTGGAGGCGGGGGGCACCACTTGGGACACTCTGATCGATTGGGCCGAAACGGCACTGACGCTTGAGGGGCAAGAGTGGTTGGTGAGCGCGATACTTGAGCCCTATGCTGCGCATCTAGACGCGATTGCCGCCGAAATGTCGGTACCGACCGAGGCGCACCGGATTGATGGTCAGATGACTGTCGGCGCGCTAAAGGCGCTGATTGCGCTGCATTACTCTTGGGCCACTGAAATAGACTGGGATGCCGCAGAGGCGCAGGCGCGGGTCTGGTATACCTCAGCTGAGAAGCTTGAGCCGCGTTTGGGCGAGCGCGCTGAAGAGCCGGTTGAAGAGTATGAGCAACCGCTGGCACCCGGCCGCGACATCGCCAAGTTGCACGCGATTCTGTCCGCTTGGCCCGAGGATGCGCCAGTTGCCGAATTCGCCTTGGCCAACCCGGCCCTGCGGCACGCATTGCGCCGGGTGCAGATTATCGCCGCCCATCCGTTTGGTGAAATCCAAGACAATACGATTGCCGCACACATGATGCCGATTGATCTGTTGCGTGCCAAGCTTTCGTTCTTTGGGGCGCAGCGGTTTGATCCGCGCTCAGACCGGTGGGTGCGAATTTGTATGTTCGCGGGTGCGCCGCTCCCCCCTGATTTATCTGCGCAATCCGAATGCCGCTGGCCCTATTGGCAGGCCCCCTGGGAGGGGGCGTGAGCCTGACGCTGCGTGAGATGTCGCTCTCGGAGGCGGGTGCGCTGGCGTTCAAAGCCGCGCGCGGCGCGGGCATGGAGTGGGGCCTCGCGGAGGAGGCACGCGTAAGTGTGACGTGGGTGAACAGCCACGGTTTGCCGGGGCTGCCGGCTTTGTTATCCGTTTTGGAGGCGGGGCTGAAGCCCATGCAAGGTACGGTCAACGGCCCGGCGGATGTGGTTTGCCTGTCGGTGTTGCACGCTGGGGCGGCCCTGTCCGATCACGGACGCATACCGGCAGAGGGGCTGCATTTGCCTGCGGTCGTGGGGTCCTTGTTGATGGTGCCCTTTGTGGCGCATCTGTCTGGGGTTTATTCGATTGAATGGCGGACGCACGATGCCAGTGCGCAGGTCACTGTGCGCGGCGGTTCTGAGCCATGCCTTTGGTGCGCAGGGTCGCCCGCAACCCACGGGGCCGCACGCCTCTCGATTATGCCATTGGTAGATGCGCCTGCGGGGGCGCCCATCGCGCGCTCAACCCGCGCCTTTGTGCACATCGATCACCTAAAACGGCTGGAAGCTTTCGCCGCTGCCACCTATGCTCCCGCGACCGAGGCGTCGCGCGCACGTGGGGCCGGGGGTGCGGATTGATGGGTCGGGACCAAGCGCGAAAGCCCCTGATAATAAATAGTTTACCGAGGAATAGACCATGAGCGAGACCGAAAACCTATCACTGGCGGCCATCGAGGCATTGTCGTTTGACGCCCTACGCCGGGCGGGAGCATCCGACGCGCAAGCACGACCTCTAGCGCGTGACACGGCGGTGACCGAAGCGATGGGCGTGGCCTCGCACGGGTTGGCCTATATCCCGATTTACTCGGAGCATTTGCGCTGCGGCAAGGTGCTGGGGGAGGCAGTTCCATCGGTCGAAACTCCGCGTCCGGCAGCGGTCGTTGTGTCGGCTGGCAACGGGTTTGCTCATGCGGCCATCGATGCGGGCCTGCCGTTGGCAATGGAGGCGGCACGCAGCCAAGGGATCGCGATTTTGGCGATCCGCGATAGCTATAACTGCGGCGTCTTGGGGGTGCATGCCTTGCGGATTGCGCAATCTGGCTTGGTCGGCCTGTGCTTTACGAACGCCCCGGCCTCGATCGCGCCATCGGGCGGGGCGACGCCGGTTGTCGGGACAAACCCCATTGCCTTGGGCGCGCCCGATGGTGCCGGGGGTGCGAGCCTTTTGATCGACCAAAGTGCCAGTGCCATCGCAAAGTCCGAAGTCATGAAGCACGCGCGTGAGGGCAAGCCGATCCCCGAAGGCTGGGCATTGGATGCAGATGGGCAACCAACAACAGACCCGAATGTCGGTCTCAAGGGATCGATGGCGCCGGCGGGTGGCTACAAGGGGGTGGGTCTTGGGCTGATCGTTGAAACCTTTGCCGCCGCGTTGAGCGGGGCGGTTTTGGGCAAAGACGCAAGCCCGTTTTCGGGGCCTGTTGGTGGGCCACCTGCAACGGGTCAATGCTTTGTCCTGATCGACCCTGATGCCACCAGCGGCAGAGAATTTGCGGGGCGTATGGCGGCTTTGACCGATGCGATCACCGCACAGCCCGGCGCGCGTTTGCCTGGTGTGAACCGCCAGACCGCGATGGAGCGTGCCGCACAAAATGGTGTGGACGTGAGCGCGGCAATCTTGGAGCGCGTTCGCGCGATCTGAGTGTTTGAAACGACAACGCGCGGCTCAACGGCCGCGCGTGACTAGACTGCGATTAGATATGGTTTAGCCGCGCCACGTCCGGACATCGCCGCAATCCATGTGCACGAAGTTGGACCCATAGTAGCGGCCAACACCGCCTGCGCGGCATGATTGTGCAGCTTTTGCGACCTGAGCAACGCTGCGGCTGCTCAAACGAAGGTCAGCGGCCTGACCTTTCATGTGGAGCGAGTTGCGGGCAACCCCGCGGGATTTGGACCGAAGCCCGTTGTTCGTTTGCGGAGAGCGGTAGCCGGACAAAAGTGTATAAGCCTCGGTCGTACCGGTAAGGCGGTGGACGGCGGCCATGATGTCGATGGTGCGGTTATCGATTGCGATGGCCTCATTGCGGCGCCAATCGCGCATAAACCAATTCACCTCTTTGAGGGCGTCCCTAACGTAGTCCCCGTCAATCCAGTAGATGATGTCAATCTTTTCGCCGGTGCGCGGGTTGGAGGCGCGATACCGTCGGATATCGCCACTGCCGCGCAAAAAGCCCGCAGCCTGCGTGTATGTGGGCGCTGCCGTTACCAGTGTCGCGGCGAATGCCCCGAGTAAACCCCGGCGGGAAAAATCCGTGCTCATATCGTACCGTGCCTCTGTCTCTCGCTTACGTGCCGGTAGCCCGGCTATTTTTGCGCCTCATCCCCATGTGACGCTCACTCTATGACATGATTGAAATGAAGCTCAAAGCCGCATTGGGTCAAAAACGTCAAAAGTGCGCATAATTGGGCAAGTTTCCGCGCATTGATGTGACTGTGCCCCGGAAACGGGGCCAAAACGTGGCAAAGCGGGGCGCAAAAAGTAGGTTTCAGCGTGGCATATTCTGGCCACGAAGCAGGTGTAAAAGCAGAACATTGCGATAACGTGAATGGACATGCGATTTGTGTCGTTTATCCTATGTTAAATCCAAAGTGCGACATCGGTGTTGCGGGCAGGAGGTCGGAAAATGGCAGGTAAAACGGACATGATGCATGTGACGCGGCGCGCAGCGTTGGGGATGGCGATGGGCTCTGCGGTTAGCGTGGCCAGTCCTGCCAATGCTTTGGTGTCGGCTTTTACCCAGGCTATTGCCGAAAAATCTGCGCAAACACCTGCTTTGGCAGCGTTTTATCGCGCGCGCGATTTCGCACCATTGTGGATGGATGCGGCCGCTGATGACCGGCGGGCTGCATTTATGTGGGCGCTCGATACGGCGCTGGATCATGGTCTGCCGCGCGCCCGTTACGACGCGGCTGAGGTGCGGGCTGCATTTCGGGCGGCAAATAACCCCCGCGCGCAAGGCCTGCTAGAAGTCGCGCTGAGCGAGATGTTTGTGGCCTACGCCAGTGATGTATCCTGCGGCGTGACCGAACCGCACCAGATTGATCCGGGCCTTGTCCTGAAGAAGCCCAGCCGTGACCCGTTAGAAACGTTAACAGGCTTTGCGCGCGCGGATCCTCATCATTTTATCAAGGGCTTATGGCCGTCTTCTCCAACCTATGTCCGCCTATTGCGCGAAAAACTGCGGCTAGAAGCGGTGCGCGAAGCGGGCGGCTGGGGGCCTGACGTGCGCGCGCGCAAATTGGAACCGGGTGATACCGGGGATGCTGTGATTGCTTTGCGCAACCGGCTGGTCCGGATGGGGTACATGGACCGCTCTGTTGTGCGCAGTTTTGATCCCACACTGACTGCAGCCGTGCGCGCGTTTCAGCTTGATCACGGATTGACCCCGGACAGTACGGTTGGCCCAGCCACGCTCAAGGCGTTGAATGTTTCGGTTGAGGGGCGACTGGGCCAAATCCTTGTGGGGATGGAGCGGCAGCGTTGGATGAATAAGCCACTGGAAAAACGCCATATCCTCGTGAACCTCGCCGATTTTCACGCCCGTGTTATTGATGACGGGAAAGAGAGCTTTGATACGGTGGTTGTCGTGGGTGCAAATGACAAGGACCGCCGCACGCCAGAGTTTTCGGACCGGATGGAATACCTGGTCATCAATCCGACGTGGCACGTGCCGCGTTCCATCGCGACCAAGGAATACCTGCCGGTGCTGCAAGAAGGCGGGGCAAGCTACTTGCGCCTGTTCCAGAACGGTGCGGAAGTCAGTCGTGACGGCGTGGATTTTCTGGAATTCGACGCTGAAACGTTTCCCTTTGAGCTCAAACAGCCTCCGTCACCGGGGAATGCGTTGGGATTGGTTAAATTTATGTTCCCCAATCGGTGGAACATTTATCTGCACGATACGCCGTCAAAGTCGCTGTTTGGGCGCAATGTTCGGGCGTTTTCACATGGGTGTGTGCGGGTGCAGCGGCCATTTGAGCTGGCGCATCACCTTTTGGCACCACAAGAACGTGATCCGGTTGGCTTTTTCCAAGCTACCTTGGACACCGGAGAAGAGACATATGTCTATCTGGATCAACCCGTTGGGGTACACATTGTCTATTGGACATCGTGGGTGACACCAGAGGGGCGCGTGCAATTCCGCGATGACGTTTACGGTCGAGACCGTGCGGTGCTGGCGGCGCTTGAGGATGTGGGCGTGGGGTTGCGTGGCGACGTCAGCTAGACGTGGCGGCGATCCTGCGCGCGACGCTGGTCTTGCCCGCCGGGCACGGGTAGAAGGGCCAAAACGCCCCCGGGTCAGGAGATCGTCATGCCATTTACTATTGCCGAAATTGCGGCCTCTCTCGGCGCGGAGGCGGTAGGTGATACTGCAATTGCGATCAGTCGCGCGGCGGAGCCTGCATCGGCGGGTCCGGATGATCTGGCTTTGGCGATGTCGCCTGCATACGGGGAGCAGGTTCGGGCGGGGCACGCGCGGGCTGCGGTTCTTTGGCCCGGCGCAGATTGGCAGGACTTAGGCCTGGAGGCGGCGGTGTTCGTGCCGCGCGCGCGTGTTGCGATGGCCGGTATCACGACAGCTTTGGACGCGGGCCCCGAAATCGCCGCAGGTATTCATCCATCGGCAGTGATTGATGCCACCGCACAGATCGGCGCGGGGGCGGCCATAGGGCCGTTTGTGCATATCGGTCCGCGTGCCACAATCGGCTCAGGCGCCCGGATCGCGAGCCATGTCAGCATTGCGGAAGACGCCCAGATCGGAGCAGACGCATTGCTATGCCAAGGCGTGCGGATTGGCGCACGTTGCGTAATCGGGGCGCGTTTCATCGCGCAGCCCGGTGCGGTCATCGGTGGGGACGGGTTTTCCTTTGTAACACCCGAAGAATCCGGTGTTGAACGTAGCCGAAAAACCTTGGGCGATCAGGGGGATATCAAGCCGCAAAGCTGGACGCGAATTCATTCTCTCGGGGCTGTGTGGATCGGTGACGATGTCGAAGTGGGTGCAAACACCTGCATCGATCGCGGAACGATTGCGGACACGGTGATTGGCCATCGCACCAAGCTCGATAACCTTGTGCACATTGGACACAATAACCAGATCGGTGAGGATTGCCTGATCTGTGGGCAGGTCGGCATGGCGGGCAGTTCGCGCATTGGCAACCGGGTTGTGATGGCCGGACAAGTCGGCGTGAATGACAACATCACAGTGGGCGATGATGTGGTTGCTGGCGGCGCATCCAAGATTTTCACCAACGTGCCCCGCGGTCGCGTGATCCTTGGTTATCCGGCGGTCAAAATGGACAGCCACGTAGAGAGCTACAAGGCCATCCGTCGTCTGCCACGCATTGCCGCACAGGTCGCAGAGCTTCGGAAAACAGTGGCAAAACTGACTGGCAATGCGTAGATGACGCCTGACGGGTCGAAGAAGGAACGAGGCATGTCTGACAACGTTCAGGATCAGGTGATCGCGATCATCGCAGAACAGGCAATGCTTGAGGTTGAAGACGTATCGCTAACGGCCTCGCTTGAGGATCTAGGCATCGATAGCCTGGGTCTTGTCGAGAGCATCTTCGCTATTGAGGAAGCCTTTGATATCCAAGTGCCTTTCAATGCGAATGAGCCTGAAAAAAGCGAGTTCGACATTTCTTCTGTGGCGGCAATTGTTGCCGCGGTCGAAGGCTTGGTGAAGGCCCAATCGTGAAGCGCGTTGTCATCACCGGCGCGGGCACGATCTCGGCGCTGGGGGCATCGGTTCCCGAAACATGGGAGGCCATGCGCGAGGGTCGCTGCGGGATCGGCGCGCTGGATATCCGAGACGTGGAGCGTTTGTCGATCCGGATCGGTGGGCAGGTGACCGGCTATGACGCGCAGGCGCATTTTAACCGCCAGCAGATCTCTCTTTATGATCGGTATACGCAATTTGCGCTGCTGGCTGCGCGTGAGGCGATTGGCCAAGCCGGTCTAACGTTCACGGGTGACTTGGCCGCTAGCACCGGTGTCGTCCTTGGCACATCTGGTGGCGGGCTGACCACGCAGGATGAAAACTACCGCACGGTCTACGAAGAAGGCAAAAACCGGGTGCATCCGTTTGTCGTGCCAAAGCTGATGAACAATGCGGCAGCGGCGCACATTTCGATGGAGCACAACCTAAAGGGGCCAAGTTTCACGGTGGCAACGGCCTGCGCGTCGTCGAACCACGCGATGGGGCAGGCGTTCAATTTCATTCGCCACGGCATGGCGCAGGTGATGGTCACCGGTGGCTCGGAATCGATGCTGTGCTTTGGTGGGGTCAAAGCGTGGGAAGGTTTGCGGGTCATGTCGCGTGACGCCTGCCGTCCATTCTCGGCGAACCGCAACGGTATGGTTCAGGGCGAAGGCGCAGGAATTTTCGTGTTTGAGGACTATCACCACGCAAAGGCGCGCGGGGCAGAGATACTGGCGGAAGTCATTGGTGTCGCAATGAATTCTGATGCCTCTGACATTGTTATGCCCTCCAAGATCAGTGCGGAGCGGTGCATTGTTTCGGCCATGCGGGACGCGCAGATCGATCCGTCGGAGGTGGGCTATATCAATGCGCACGGCACGGGAACGGCGGCGAACGACAAGACGGAATGTGCGGCCGTGGCAGGGGCCTTGGGTGCGCATGCAGACAAGGTCATGATTTCAAGCACGAAATCAATGCACGGGCATCTGATCGGTGGCACGGGCGCTGTTGAACTGTTGGCTTGCATCATGGCGCTTCGCGAGGGGGTCATTGCCCCAACCATCAACTACGAAGAGCCCGACCCTGAATGTGCGCTGGATGTGGTGCCGAATGAAGCGCGTGAGGCTGACGTCTCGGTCGTGTTGTCCAACGCGTTCGCTTTTGGGGGGATGAACGCGGTGTTGGCGCTGCGCAAAGCGCCATAAGCCTTTATCAAAAAGGAAAAGGCCCCCGTGGGGACCTTTGCATCATGTTTGGCAAGGGTCGCCGAGGTCTGTCTATTGGCCTTCGGCCACGGCAATCGCCTGCATACCTGCAGTGAAACCAGAAAGCGACATGTTCATCACAACCAGTTGTTCGGGGGCAAGCGCGGGACGGACGCTGATCGTGGCGGTTGCGCCTGCGCGAAATTCAGCCATTTCAGCGGCGGTGAACCCCATGCGCGAGTAACAGCCCTGCGTGTCACAGAACGCGAAGGGATAGCGCCGCTCGGCACCGCCATCCACAGACAGTGTTACCTGTGATGTCAGCAGTGTTTGCAGCGGCGTCACCACGGTTGCACCGCCCTGAACTTGCCCGTCGCCGGCCACGTCAAAGAAGTTTACGTCTGCTGTGGGGTTGCCATTTGCGTCCGTCAACCGTTGGAACAATTGGCACGGCTCCACGTCAGTATCGGGGACACGGGCGCAGCGGACTGAGAACGCACCGTGAGTTTCACGCTCATATATTTGGGGGGCTTGGGCCGTAGCCGTTTGACCAAGAGGCAATTCCGGCGCCGTGGGTGCCACATCATCGGTGCTTTGAGCAAACACGGGGCCCACTGCGAGGGTGGCCAAACAGGCTGTGAGTGTCACGATACGGGTCATGCTCTTCCCTTTGGGGCTGTTTCATTGCGCCCGTGCTAGCATGGGGCGCTGGAAGTGTCAGGGGCAAATTTCTGCGTTGTGGGGCAGGGAATATTGCAGCCGGTGGGGTATCTTGGTCCTGCTGCAAATTAATTGACCAAACGTGAAAAAGGACCCGTGAGAAGGTCCTTTTCCAATCGTTTTTTATCTCCCCGTCGGACTGGCCGACTTGTTGTAAGCGGACGCTAGGGCAGCTTTGCAAGACCGTCAACAGGCAATTGTATGAAAAATGCGTGAGGAGAACGCGTCTTGGTCCGCGCAGTCGCGCACGCCCAAGATATAGTAAAAAAAGCCGCGCCATAGAGGCGCGGCCAGTCGACAGGGAGGAAAAATCCGATGTGGCCCCAATTTGGTTTCACATGGACAAGATGAGTTTTGCCAGACAATGATTAAGAAAACCCGAACAGGCGCAAACTATTTTTGATGAGGGTGCAGAAGCCCGACGAGAAGGATATTATTATGGATAACGGCAGTATTTTTGTCGGTGGCGGCGGGCCTGATTACGCCGATGCACAGGGGCTTTTGCTGAAATACGCGAACCGGCACGGGCTGATCGCGGGGGCGACCGGCACAGGTAAAACGGTAACGCTACAAATCCTAGCGGAGAGTTTTTCTGCCAATGGTGTGCCGGTATTTTTGTCCGATGTTAAGGGCGATCTGTCGGGGTTGGCGCGGGCTGGCACCCAAGACTTCAAGCTGCACGACGCGTTTACGTCACGCGCCGAAACGATCGGCTTTGCGGACTACGCCTATGGGGCCGCACCCGTCACGTTTTGGGATTTGTTTGGAGAAGAAGGCCACCCGGTCCGCACCACGGTTTCAGACATGGGGCCGCTTTTGCTGGCACGTCTGCTTGAGTTGACGGATGCCCAAGAAGGTGTGCTCAACATCGCGTTTCGCATGGCTGATGAAGAAGGCATGGCGCTTTTGGATTTGAAGGATCTACAAGCCTTGTTGGTGTTTGTGGGGGAAAGCCGTAAAGATTTGATGCTGCGCTATGGGAATATCTCAACAGCGTCCATCGGAGCCATCCAGCGGCGGCTTCTAGTGCTTGAGGGGCAGGGCGGTGATCTGTTGTTTGGCGAGCCTGCGTTAGAATTAGCCGACATTCTGCGCACGGATACTGATGGGCGGGGGCGTATTTCTGTGTTGGCTGGGGCGCGTTTGATGCAATCGCCGCGGCTTTATGCAACGTTTCTGCTGTGGCTCCTGTCCGAGCTGTTTGAGACCCTGCCAGAGGTGGGTGACCCGGACAAACCCAAGTTGGTGTTCTTTTTCGATGAGGCGCATCTGCTGTTTGATGACGCGCCCAAAGCCTTGGTGGATAAGGTCGAACAGGTGGCACGGCTGATCCGATCAAAGGGGGTCGGTGTCTATTTCGTCACTCAAAACCCCGAAGATGTGCCCGAAGACATCCTCGGCCAATTGGGCAATAGGGTGCAACATGCGCTGCGGGCCTTTACGGCCAAGGATCAGCAGGCTCTGCGCCGCGCGGCTCAAAATTACCGTGAAAACCCACGCTTTGACACCGAAGATGCCATCCGAGAGGTCGGCGTGGGTGAAGCTGTGACCTCGTTTCTAGAGCGAAAGGGCATTCCCGGCGTGGCAGAGCGGACGTTGATCCGGCCCCCCTCAACACAGCTTGGCCCCCTAACGGCGGCGCAGCGCGCGCAGGTGATTGCGACCTCGCCGGTGGCGGGCAAATACGAGACCCGGATTGACCGCGAGTCTGCCTTTGAAATCCTGCAAGCGCGGGCCAAAGCGGCGGCCCTTGAGGCTGAGGCGGCCGAGGCGCAAGAGGATGCCGCAGATGTGGCTGAACGTGAATTTCGATCTGCGCGGCGCTATACCGGTACAGGTGTCGGGCGCTCAACTTCTCGCACGCCCAAGAAACGGCGAGGGGATACCGCAGCCCAAGCCTTTGCCAAATCCATGGCGCGGTCACTGGGCACCCGGGCAGGTACAGCCATTGTGCGCGGTGTTCTGGGCGGATTGTTCAAGGGGCGCTAAGCCTTGGCGATTGATCCACGTCAATCGATGGAACAGGCGGATGGTAGGATGGTTCAAATCTGCCAAAGGTCCGCCATGATCGCCATCCGCTAGATCAAATTTATTCAAACTAGCGACGCAACCGGCTTGGCTGAGCTGCGAATGAGTGCGGTTGTCTAACGCAGCCCCTTGGGGCGTTTGGCGCAGGTTGGACAGACGCGTTGGTGCGAAATTGCGGCCATTCACGGCATTCGACTGGCGCGTGTTGACCAAACGATTTTCAGCAAAAGGAGAGTTGAAATGAAAGACTATGCAGCCATCAAAGACGGGTTCGATACAGGGTACGCCGATCTCAGCAAGGCAATTCCGGACACGGCAGCGGCTTTCGGCAAACTAATTGAGGAGGCCACGCGGGATGGCAACCTGAGCGTCAAAACCAAAGAGTTGATCGCCTTTGCCATCGCGATTGCCGTGCGCTGCGACGGCTGTATTGCACACCACGCGCAGGCCGTGTTGCATGCAGGCGCAACACGGCAGGAGGTCGCCGAGATGATTGGTGTGGCCGTACTGATGGGCGGTGGTCCGTCTGCCGTTTACGGGGTTGAGGCGCTGAAGGCCTTTGATGCGTTCAGTAACTAGCCGCGCGAGCGGGCATCAAGTGAGCAACAGCCCCACCGGGAGACCACGATGCGTGATAATGTGTCCAATTTGCTGGAGCGAATACGCGACCTTGAGCAAGAGCTAGAGGACGAATTTGCCCGTCGCCGGGCGGCGTTCAACTATACGATTGAACATGGCCGCGTGACTTTTGCACAAGACATGCGCGAACATCATCGCGCGCTGCGCCAAAAGCTGGGCAGTTACATAGCCCATGCACGTCCTCTTGTGGTTCTGACTGCGCCGGTGATCTATTCGGTGATCCTGCCCTTGGTTGTGCTGGACGTCTTTGTGACGCTCTATCAGGCGATCTGTTTTCCGATCTATGGCATCCCAAAGGTTCGCCGCCGTGACTATATCTCACTTGATCGCCGCCACCTTGGCTATTTGAACGGGCTTGAAAAACTGAACTGCGTCTATTGTGGCTACGGCAACGGATTGCTCGCCTACGCCCGCGAAATCGCCGCCCGAACCGAGCGTCATTGGTGCCCGATCAAACATGCGGCCAAGATGAAGGGCACCCACGGGCATTATTCCGAGTTTTTTGAATATGGGGATGCGGATGCCTTTCAACAGCGCAAGCCGCCACCAAATTGATGGGCGTCCAGCCAGGGGGGAGAGACTGGACGCCCGTGGCACGTACCGAAGGGGACACGTCGGTGCGCACGCAAGAATGGCGGGATGGTTGTGACGTCAAGCGGAATGACGCCTAGTTTGACTAGACGGGCATCGACTTTGCGGCCTTGGTCGCGCGTTTGGCGCCTTCGACGGTTTCTTCTACCGCTTCGACCTCATTCGTGACGGCGGCTGCGGCACAGCGCGTCATCATTTCCATGCAGTCCTTGGTGTCCTCTGCCAGCCGCTCCATCGAGTGTTTTTGCCAATCGGCTAAAATGCCCATCGCGGCCGTCGGATTGCCCATTGCCTCCTCTGACAGGCGTTTGCTGGTCTCAATCGCGGTGCGGGTGGCGGTATGTCTGCGCTTGAACCACGCTGAAGAAAACTCCTCAAACTCGCTCAAAAAGGTATCCTGCGCCTTCCAGAAATGTGTACTCTGTGCGCCCGCCGTTGGCAGAGCCGTGAGCGCGGAATTCGTGGATTTGGCGATCTCTTGCATGTCTTCGATCGTCTTTCTCAGGTCTAACATCTCATACTCCTTGGTGTGCGGTTGGCGGGCAGGGATGTGATCAACGGCGCGAACAATACGTCGAAAATGACCCCTCTGTTGCCAGTCTATGACAGTCCAGACGCGTCCCGCATTGATATTGCTCAATATGGGCGGAGTTAGATCTGCAATTGCGCGCGGCAGGCATCAGCGATGATCGCTTCTTCATCCGTGGGCAAAACAAGGACATCGATGGCGGAGTTGTTCGCGCTGATCTTGATATCGCCGCGCGCATTGGCATCGGGGTCTAGGTGCAGGCCCATCCAGTCAAGTTGCGCACAGATCGCGGTGCGAATGTGGGCCGAGTTTTCGCCGATCCCGGCGGTGAAAACCACCGCATCAAGCCCGCCAATCGTGGGGATTAGGCCAGCCAATGTACGGGCGGCCCGGCTGACAAACAGATCAATCGCCTCTTGGGCTTCTGGGGCGTGGCTGAGTTCGAGATCGTGCATGTTGTTGCTGATGCCAGATACCCCAAGCAGCCCTGATTTACGGTAAAGCAGTGTTTCAACATCAGCGGTGCTCAAGCCTTTGGATTGCATCAGATACAGGATCACCCCGGGATCAAGCGTGCCGCAGCGGCGCCCCATGACTAGCCCATCAAGGGCGGTGAAGCCCATAGTGGTGGCTTTGCTTTGACGGTTGTGCATCGCGCACATGCTGGCCCCATTCCCAAGGTGGGCCACAATGACACGACCCTTCGCGCGGGCGCCCAAATACTGGGGTAAGATGCCCGCGATATAGGCGTAAGATAGCCCATGAAACCCGTACCGCACGATGCCTTCTGCGGTTAGGTCACGGGGCAGGGCAAAGAGCGTTTGGACGCGGTCTTGGGTTCGGTGAAACGCCGTGTCGAAACACGCGATCTGAGGGATGTGCGGGTGCCACGCCGCCACGGCGCGGATTGCGGCTAGGTTGTGCGGTTTGTGCAGCGGAGCAAGTGCACAAAGTGCGTCTAGGTCTGCCATAACCTTCGACGTGATGCGCGTCGGCTCTGTATAGGTTGTGCCGCCATGTACGACCCGGTGGCCCACCATACGCAAAGGGTGCGCGCCGCGATGCTCCGCAAGCCAATCGAGCAACAGCGGGATCAGGTCTTCGTGGGTGTCGGTCGGGGTTAATGCGTGCAACGGCACGGGCGTGGTTAGCGGGCCATTCCTATCCTGCGCACGGAATGAGGGCGCCCGACCGATGCCGGCAACCTTGCCAGTGATCTTTGCGGGTGCGGCTGGCGCGTCGGCGTCAAATACCGCGAATTTCACGCTGGACGATCCGCAGTTAAGGGTCAGAATATCGCCGGTCATGACTGCTCATTCATGTGTGATTTTAGATGTTTGTCGCAGGGTAGCGCACGGCCTTTACTGCTGAAAGACATAGGTGCCGGGCGCATCGCATAGCGGTGGGTATCCTTGGTCCGCGGCACCTAAAGGGGGCGGCGTCTTTGGCTCACCCGATTGGGCATTCAGCCAATCGGTGAGGGCAGGCCACCACGATCCGTCCTTTGGCTCAGTTTGATCGCGCCAACGGTCCGGGTCGGCATAGGGGGTATGATCGGCCCGTGTTTCGATCCGGTAGTAGCGACGCGGATGCCCCGGTTCGGACACGATGCCCGCGTTGTGCCCCCCGTTTGTTAAGACAAAGGTCACATCTGTGTCCGACAGCAGGTTGAACTTATAGACGGAGTGCCAAGGCGCGACGTGGTCTCGCTCTGTCCCGACCACAAAGGTCGGCACGCGAATGTCCGACACTGTGACGGGTTGATCCCCCACATGATACCGACCCTCGGCCAGATCATTGTTCAAGAATAATTGCCGAAGGTACTCCGAATGCATGCGGTAGGGCATGCGGGTTCCGTCGGCGTTCCATGCCATTAGATCAATCATCGGGGCGCGTTCTCCCATCAGATAGTGATGGATCATGTAGGACCAGATGAGGTCATTGGATCTGAGCAATTGGAAGGCACCGGTCATCTGACTGCTATCCAAATAGCCTTGGTCCCACATCATGTCCTCAAGGAAGGTCAGCTGGCTGTCATTGATAAAGAGCTGCAATTCACCCGCTTCGGTAAAATCGATCTGTGTGGCCAAAAGCGTCAGGGACTTTAACGTATCGCGGCCATCGCGCGCCATCGCAGCTGCCGCAATCGTCAGAAGAGTGCCGCCCAAACAATAGCCAATCGCGTGTATTTTTTGCCCGTCGGTGATCCGCTGGACCGCCTTTAGTGCGGCTTCAATGCCAAGGGTGCGATAGTCTTCCATCCCAAGGTCACGGTCGCTTGCGTCGGGGTTTTTCCAAGAGATCATGAATACCGTGAACCCCTGATCCGTCAGGAACCGAACCAAGGAGTTTTCCTCGCTCAGGTCCAGTATGTAGTATTTCATGATCCATGCTGGCGTGATCAATATGGGTTCTGGTCGAACGGATTGGGTCGTGGGTGTGTATTGGATCAGCTCAATCAGTCGATTGCGGTAAACAACTTTTCCCGGCGTAGTGGCCATATTGCGGCCAACCTCAAAACCCTCTGCGCCTTTGGGTTTTTGCCCGGCATTCAGGCGTTGGGCGTCCTCAATCCAATTTTGCCAGCCGCGCACAAGGTTCAAGCCCCCTTCGCGTATCGTTTGCTGCAAAACGTCGGGGTTGGTCAGAATGAAATTGGAGGGGGACACCACATCCAACATCTGACGCGCGGCGAATTCCACAACGTTTTCGTGTTGCTTGGTGACGCCCTCGACCCCGGTTGTCGCATTATGCCACCATTGCTGGTTCAGCAAAAAGGATTGGTGGATCAAATTGAAAGGCCAATTTTGCCACGTCTCGCTGCGGAACCTGCGATCTTGCGGCAGGGGGGTGATGCAGGTTTTTTGGGTGTTTGGGGCCGCGGCACAAAACGCGGCATAGCTGGCCAGCCGCCATGCCTTTTTGCTGGCTTTTTCCATCAACTCCAGCCGTTTGCCGGGGGCCGCAGACAAGTGCAGCGCCCAATCAGAGTAGGCGGCCATTAATGCGATGGGCGACAACCCCGCGGTGACCTTGGCCAGCGCGGCCTTTAGGCCCTTGTCCAAGGCTTGCTCTAACGTGGTGTGGGAATGTGGCAAAGGTGCCGCGTTAGCGGTCATATTCAGGGCACGACCCTTGGGGGCGGCATTGTGGTTTGCCTGATCAAAGACAGAGCTGACATGCGCCATGTTGCGCCCTTTCATCACTGCGCAGACGGAAACGGTTCGCAGTTTGCACCCATGTATCGCAGCGGCTGACGCCTGCATTGATGTGCATCAATTGGGCGTCGCCAATCTCTGTCACGGTACGGGCTAACCCTTGGGGTGGGGGCGCGTGTTGTTTCGGCTGCACGTCGCCGCGTCGTTGACAGAAGGCAACACCATGACAAAGAGCCAATCGGCTGAGCCGCGATCCGAGGGACCGGATAGGACCAGCCAAGCAGATCAGCGAAAGACGACCGATGGTATCATCACGGCCATCCGAGGTGGCGTTGTCGATGTGGCGTTTGAGGGGGGTGTCCCGCGCATCTACGACTTGTTGTACGCAGGTGACGTGCCGCTTGAGGTCGCGTCACTGATCGGCGGCGGAATGGTTCGGGCCATGGCCATGGCTCCGGTGCGCGGTCTGGGGTTGGGGATGCGGGTACGGGCGAGTGGCGGCCCCATCAAAGTGCCGGTGGGTGAGGCAGTCTTGGGGCGTATGTTGAACGTGTTTGGCGCGCCGATTGATGGCCACCCCGCGCCACATGCGACGATCACACGGGCGATCCATCAAGCACCCCCACCGCTCAGCGAGCGCGTCGTTCACGCCGCGTTTCTAGAAACCGGGATCAAGGCGATTGACCTGTTGTCCCCGATTGAACGCGGGGGCAAGACGGGGCTTTTTGGAGGGGCTGGTGTCGGCAAAACCGTTCTGATCACTGAGCTGATCAACAACACAGTCCAGCACCACCAAGGCGTCAGTCTGTTTTGCGGCATTGGCGAACGTTCCCGCGAGGCCGAAGAGCTTTACCGCGAAATGGGGGCCGCGGGCGTGCGCGAAAAGACCGTCATGCTCTTTGGCCAGATGAATGAGGTGCCCGGTGTTCGGTTTTTGATTGGCAACACCGCCTTGACCATGGCCGAGTTTTTTCGTGACGACAAAGGCCAAGATGTCCTGCTGTTGATCGATAACATCTTTCGCTTTGTTCAGGCGGGCTCAGAGGTGTCCGGCCTGATGGGGCGGATGCCGTCGCGGGTGGGATATCAGCCGACACTGGCCACCGAATTGGCAGCCTTGCAGGAGCGGATCACGTCAACCAAATCTGGGGCGATTACCTCGATCCAAGCGGTCTATGTACCGGCGGATGATTTCACCGATCCGGCGGCGGCGCATATCTTTTCGCACCTGTCGGCCTCGGTGGTTTTGTCGCGCAAACGGGCAAGCGAGGGATTGTACCCTGCGGTTGATCCACTTGCTTCGGCTTCGGTGATGTTGACGCCAGCGGTGGTGGGGCAGCGGCATTATGATATCGCGCGCGCGGTGCGTAGCACTCTGGCCGAATATGAGGAACTACGCGACATCATCGCAATGCTGGGCCTAGAGGAGCTGTCCTCTGCCGATCGGCTGACCGTGGAACGCGCCCGCCGGCTAGAGCGATTTTTGACCCAGCCGTTTGTCACGACCGAAGGGTTTAGCGGCATGGCGGGCAAATCCGTGCCCATCGCTGCAACCCTTGATGGGTGCGAAACAATCCTGACGCAAACCGAATTCGCGTTGCCCGAGAGCGCGTATTACATGATCGGCGGCTTGGATGACGCGTGCGCCCCGCAGGAGGCATCGGCGTGAGCATGGCCACCGACATGCAGGTGATCCTGCGCCTGCCAACCCGCACTTTGTTTGAAGGGCGTGCGCAGCGCCTTAGGGCTGTTGGACCCACGGGCGCGTTCGGGATGTTGCCCAATCATGTGGATTTCGTGACTGCCCTGGTGCCGTCTGTTCTGACGTTACAAGCCGTTGACGGCCGTGAAAGGTTCTTTGGCCTCGACGAAGGCGTGCTGTTGAAAAAGGGGCATGTCGTCACGATGAGCGCGTTGCGCGGCGTTTCGGGGGACGATCTGCTGAGCCTGCAAAAAACCGTCGAAACCACCTTTGTCCAGATGGACGAAGAGGAGCGTCAGGCCCGCGCCGCGCTATCGCGGTTAGAGGCGGATATGGTCCGACGGTTTGCCGATTTGCACAGGCCGCAGCCATGACCCCAAGCCCCGACAAACCGAGTCGCGACATCGTCGGATCAGCCCGACGCATGAAATCCGCACGCGATCACCCAAGCGCCAGCCCGCTTCGCGGCATCGGAACATTCGGGATGATCGGCTGGTCGATCGCGGTGCCGACGGTGGGCGGCGCATTCCTAGGCCTGTGGTTGGATCGGGTGGCCCCACAGGGGTTTTCATGGACGATTGCGTTGATCTTGGGCGGGGTCGTCATCGGCGCGTTTATTGCGGCGGCTTGGGTCAACAAAGAAGGGGGACGATGATGGGACATGTGGATTGGAGCCTACTGGCTTTTGGGGGCTTGGTGGGGTTCCTGGTTGGTGGCTTGTTCTTTGCGGGGCTCGCGGTTGGCGTGCGTCGGGCGATGCTGAGTGTGCACGCGCTGGCTATCTTTTCGATCAGCGCCGTGTTGCGGATTGCGGCCTGCGTGGGCGCGGCTTGGCTTGTTCTGATGCAGCTTGGACTGTGGGGGTTCGCAGGTTTTGGCATAGGCTTTGTGCTGAGCCGCCGGGTGGCCACATATATGGTCGGGGGCCGCGTGGCCGCAAAAGGTGCACCATGACGCTATCGCCCGATGAAATCACCATGTTCACCCTCTGGGGGGTGCCAATCAATGCCACGCTTTTCTTTACGTGGATCGTGATGGCGGTGCTGACCGGCGCGTCCATGTTGATCACGCGAAACTTGCGCCCGGATGTCCCGCCGAACCGCTGGCGCACGGCACTAGAAGTAGTCGTTCAAGGCATCCAGACCCAAATCGCCGAGATCGCGCAAGCGCCCTCAAGACACCTTTTGTCCTTTGTGGGGACGCTGTTTTTGTTCGTTGCAGGATCCAACCTTTTGCTGGTGATCCCGGGGTTCCGACCACCGACATCTTCGCTGTCCACGACGACTGCGCTGGCGCTATCGGTTCTGGTGGCGGTGCCGCTGTTTGGCATCAGCAGCCGAGGGGTTGGGGGCTATTTGCGCAGCTATCTGCGGCCGTCACCAGTGATGCTGCCGTTCAACATCATTGCCGAAGCCTCACGCGGTATTTCGCTCGCGATCCGGCTTTATGGCAACATCATGAGCGGCGCGGTCATCGCGGCCATTCTGCTCAGCGTGGCACCGTTCTTTTTTCCGGTTGTGATGGACCTTTTGGGGCTGCTGACGGGCATCATCCAAGCTTACATCTTTGCGATATTGGCCACGGTCTACATTTCCAGCGCGACGGCGCCGCAAACCCAATCTTCACCACAAAAGGACGCGAAATGACTGACCTTGCGATCATCGCCGCTATTTCCATTTTCACCGCCGGGTTGACGGTGTCATTCGGGGCAATTGGCCCCGCCTTGGGTGAGGGGCGGGCGGCGTCCCAAGCGCTAAGCGCGATTGCCCAGCAACCTGATGCGGCCTCTGACTTGACGCGGACGCTGTTTGTCAGCCTTGCGATGATCGAGTCGACTGCGATTTATTGCTTTGTGGTTGCGATGATTTTGATCTTTGCCAACCCGTTCTGGAACGCGGCCCTCGCGGTGGCGCAAACGACGGCGGGCGGGTGAAATCATGTCCATCGACTGGATCACAGTCACGGCTCAGATCGCCAATTTCCTCGTGCTGGTGTGGCTGCTCAAACGGTTTTTGTACCGCCCGATCCTAGATGGGATCGATGCGCGCGAAGCGGAAATTACCGAGCGGATGGATGCCGCGACCCGTGCCAAGGAGGACGCCGCCGCCGTGCAAGCAACTTTTGAGGTTAAGCGTGATGCCCTGCAATCCGAACACGCCAAGATGGCTGAGGCTATCCGGCATCAGGCCCAGCAGGAGCGTGACGCACTACTGGCCGAGGCACACCAGCGTATCGACCGAGAGCGCGCCGCGTGGCAGGCCCACCAAGACGCTGAGGCTCATAGCTTTGCGGTCAAACTACAACGCGCGGGTGGCCAGGCCCTGTTAGAGATGACGCGCAAGGCATTGGGCGATTTGGCCGGAACCAGTCTTGAGGCGCAGATGGCTGCACATATGGGCTCAGAGCTTGCGGCGATGAAGGACGATGTCCTCCATGCGGCAGGGGAGCCAACAGAAGCGATTGTCACCAGCAGCACGACACTGCCTGACGCAGCACAAGATGCATTTCGGACCGCGTTGGCGCAGCATTTCCCTCAGACCAAAGCGCGCTTTGTAACGGACCCGACACAGGCCCCGGGCGTAGCGGTGCAACTGGGTGGCGCGCAAATCGTTTGGACCGTCGATAGTTATATTGAGGGCTTGGGCGCGGCCTTTGGCGAACAACTGAGCCGGGGCCATGACGCTCATTTGGGGGCGGTATGAACGCCTCGCTCCGCCCGCAACCGATTGAGCCTCAAGCGGTGCTTGATCTGCTACTGCGCAGCCCGTCGCCCGCACCGCTGCTGAGCGAAGTGGGCACCGTCACACAGGTGGGTGACGGCATCGCTAGCGTGATCGGGTTGGAACGTGCATTGGCCGATGAAGTGCTTGAATTCGCATGTGGGCTTAGCGGCATCGTTTTGGACCTAGAGCCGGGGCGCTTGGGTGTTGTGGTTCTGGGGCCTTCAGATCAGATCACGATTGGCGAGGCTGTCAAACGCACCCGCAAGGTTGTCAGCACCCGGGTGGGGCCGGGGCTTTTGGGGCGGGTTGTGGACCCTTTGGGTATCCCGCGCGACGGGCTTGGTGCGGTGAAATACGCGGCCCTGTATCCGGTTGAGTCTGAGGCGCCCGCCATCCGAGACCGCCACGCCATCACACGCCCCTTGGCCACGGGGATCAAGGCGATTGACGCGGCCGTACCTGTCGGATTGGGGCAGCGGCAGTTGGTGATTGGTGACCGGCAAACCGGCAAAACATCCCTATGCGTCGATGCGATGCTGAACCAAGCCCAAAGCGACGTGATCTGCATCTATTGCGCGGTGGGACAGCGGGGCGATGTCGTGGCCAAGGTGATCGGGGCTCTGCGCGCGGCAGACATGTTGGGGCGCGTCATCGTAATGGCCGCCGGGGACGAGGACGCCACGGGGCTGGCCTATATCGCCCCTTACAGCGCCATGGCGATGGCCGAGTATTTCTCACGGCAGGGGCGAGACGTGTTGATCGTTTTTGACGATCTCACACACCATGCGCGCAGCTACCGAGAGTTGTCGCTTCTGTTACGCCGCCCTCCGGGCCGTGAGGCTTTTCCCGGAGATATTTTCTATATCCATGCCCGTCTTTTGGAGCGCGCGGGTCAATTCGCCGATGCGGTGGGGGGCGGATCCATCACGGCGTTGGGGGTTGTTGAAACACAGGCTGAAAACCTGTCTGCCTATATTCCGACCAACCTGATTTCGATCACTGATGGACAAATATACCTATCCCCCCGTTTGGTCCGCAAAAACCAGTTTCCGGCCGTGGATTTAGGCAAGTCCGTCAGTCGTGTGGGCGGCAAGGCACAGACAGCGGCGTTTCGACGGGTGGCGGGCAACCTGCGTGTGACGCTTTCACAGTTTGAAGAGCTTGAGGATTTTGCGCGCTTTGGCACCCGGTTGGATGACGCGACGCGGGCGCGTCTGACGCGTGGGGCGGCGGTACGTGGTGCCTTGCGACAGGCTGAGCGGAACCCGATGCCGGCGATCTCTCAACTCGTGATCCTGACAGCGGCGCAGGCTGGTGTGTTTGACGATCTCACTGAGGCGGCCCTGCGCGCGACTATGGACCAGATAAACGATGTGGCCCCCGATGCATTGCCTGAGATTGCCCAGAAGATCGCGCAGGGCACTGAATTGGACGACGATGCCCAAGCGGAAATGTGTGCGTTGGCCCAACACGCTTGCGTAGCGGTAAAAGGGGGCCAAGATGTCCCACTCGCTTGAGACGTTGACCCGACATATGGCCGGGATGGAGAGCATTCATAGCGTGGTCCACACCATGAAAACGCTCTCGTTCCTGAATGCTGCCCCCTTTGAGCAGGCCGCACGCGCTGTTCAGGATTATCACCAGACGGTTTTGGATAGCCTGCATGCGTTTTTCGTGGCGACTGGTGGGGCGGAACTGCCGAATGAGCCTTTGGGGCGGCGTCATATCGTGGTGTTTGGCTCGGACCATGGGCTGTGCGGCACCTATAATGAGGCTATAGCGGTCCATATCGCAAAGGACCTTGATGGGATTGCGGCTGAGGCTCGTCAAATTGACTGTGTTGGCGCGCAAATGGCGGATGTGTTGCGCGATCGGAGGCTGGGGCCTGGGCACGTGTTTCTACCCGCCGCGTCGGTTGATGGCTTGGCGCGGTTGGCAAACCTTTTGACGCAACACATTGAAACGGCGCAAAACTCCAGTAGCTCACGAGGCAGTTCGGTTGAACTTGCATACGTGTCACGGGCCGCGGATGGCACGCAACGACCTAGTGTCGTGCCGCTTCTGCCGCTGAGCAATGCTTTGGTGTCTGAGCTTAGCGGCAGACCGTGGCAGTCCCGCGCGCGGCCCTCTTTCGCGATGCCACCTGACGCCCTGTTTCGGGCGCTAATCCGGGCGCATGTTTTCGCAAGCCTCGTCCGTGCTGCGGCTGAGGCGATGTTGGCAGAGAACGCCGCGCGTCTTGCGTTGATGCAGCAAGCAGAGCGCTCCGTTGAGGAGCGATTGGAGGCGCTGAAATCTCAGGCAAACACCCTGCGCCAAGATGAGATCACTACGGAATTGTTGGATGTCATCGTCGGGTTCGAAGCGCTTGGGGCGTCGGAGCGCAAAAGGCGACGCAGGGCTGCAAAGGCACCCATTTCACCAGATTTTTCAACAGAAAGGACACAACCATGAAACGCATTGCAGCCCTCGTCTTGGTGTTTGCCATACTCGGCCTTAGCGGGTGCACCGACCCGGATCATTACCCTATATCTGGCCAAGAGTGCGGCCCGGATGATCCGGTAAAAGATCTCAGCCCAAGCGACTGCTTGCCGCCGGTTTGATCTCGCTCGCAACCGTGTGATGCTGGGATCGTTCGCTATGTGGGGTGTGCTCGCCTTTGTGGGGGTGGGCTTGTTCGTTTTGTGCGGTTGGCGAATGTTGGATCATCGCGCCGACCGCGCAGAGATGGCGCGGCTGTTCGCATGCCAACCCAAAGACCCGGACCGGTTCACCGCCGCAATGGTCGCCGATTTGCCAGATCCCGCGCGCCGGTATTTTACCTACGCGATCGCCGAGGGCACGCCTTTGTTCAAGGTCGCGGTCCTTGAAATGCAGGGCCGGTTTTCTCTCGGCTCCAAGGCCTCGCCCAACTATCAAACGATGTCCGCGTCCCAAGTCTTGGCCGCGCCAGAGGGTTTCGTTTGGAAGATGGTGTGCGGCTCAGGCCTCGGGCGCATGTCAGGATCAGACAGTGCTGGGTGGACGCGATTTTGGCTCGGGGGGATAGTCCCTGTCGCGCGGTTCGGTGGGACGTTGAACCACCGGCGCGCGGCCTTCGGACGCTATATGGCTGAGGCGCTATTTTGGACGCCGGGGGCCTATTTGCAAATGCAAAACGTGCTGTGGGAGGGTGTGAGTGACACCACTTTTCGCGTGTCGATACAATATGGCGGCCTAGAGCAAAGCGTTGAAGTCACGGTTGAAACGGACGGCTGCCCAAGCAAAGTTGTGTTTCCGCGCTGGAGCAATGCCAACCCAGAGGGTGTTTATCGGGTGCAACCGTTCGGCGCGTATTTGTCGACGTTTCAAACCTTTGACGGCTTTCGCCTGCCCACCCGTGTTGAAGCCGGAAACCATTTTGGCACAGAAGACTATTTTCCGTTCTACATCGCAGAAGTGACGTCGGTCCGCTTTCCAAGCGCGTCTGCGGGATGAGTGGCAAAGGTGCTGGAGAAGAGGTCATATCATGTGATCCATATTTTCCTGCAAATGCATCTACTCACGGGATCGTCATCGGTTCTGTCATAAAACTGTGCGGCTGAATGATTATGTGATGCCGTGAAGTGGCTCAATACGGATCAAAAGATGCATTGTTATAGCCAAACTGCTCCCCGGTGGGCGACTGTGCAAGATCACGCGCTGGACCAATCGTCGGCTGATTTTCGCCGTATTTACAATGGATTTGATCGATCATTGATTGAAAGCAAGTTCAACGGCACTGCGACGATGTATCGAAAGTTTTTGATCTAAATTTATTTGAATGCAGGATGTTACAAATGGAAAAGCTCATCGATATCCCAAGACAGCCGGACTACGCTGCCCAAACTATATGCCAACCGAGGTTGGTTAGCGTGGGAGATCTTCCAGAGCAGCTGCGCAAGGATCTGGCTGCATTGGGCCCATCGCCTATGCGAACGCTTGCGGCGTTTGTGGACCTCGGCCTGTCGGACGCAGAAATCGCGCGTTATTTTGACCTGTCGGCGGCGTCAGTCACTAAGCTATGCGCTATTTGGCAGCTGCGCTAGAAACTGTGCTCATTTCACGGTGAGCACCATTTGCTCTGCGTAGTGGAGCACTTTTTGCGACACGCTGCCCAAGACGGCCCCACGAACGGCACCCAGCCCCCGCGACCCGAGCACAATCATATCGGCACCCATATTTTCTGCGGCCTCAATGATCTCGTCGGCGAAATCGCCTGAGAGGACTGCCGTTTCACCGACGGTGGCCCCCAAACTTGTGGCCGTGGCTTTTGCGAAATCGAGCAGGAGATCCCCAATCACTGAGATAACGCGCGCCGATTGTCCGCCAGTTCGCATGCCTAGCAGATCATAGGGGCGGCCGGTCACGGTGGTTTCGCTTGGGGGCAGGGCCTTTTGCGCTTGGGCCACAAGGTGTTCCACCTCAGCCATGCGGACCAATTCCTTGCTGGGCCGCCCATGCATGAGGACGTGAACGATGCAAAGCTCTGCCTTCATTTTCGATGATAATTCTGCCGCCACGCGCAGGGCGCGGCGACCCGTGTCTGAGCCATCATAGGCCAACAGAATTTTTTCAATCATGGTGCCGCTTTCGTCAGAAAAAGATAGAATTGCGGCCTCGCCCCAACAGGAAAAGCCGCGATTGTGTTATTTTCCGTGGGCCACTTTGATCTTTTTACTACCGGCCACAGTTTCGGGCGGTTTGGGGATTGTCACGGTCAAGATACCGTCTTTGACTACTGCCTCGACGGTGTCTGCGTCGATCACAAAGGGCAGGGTCATCATGCGTTGAAATGCGCCTGACATCCGCTCAATCCGATGAAAATGGCGACCCTTTTCGTCACTTTCTTCGTCTTTCTCGGATTTCTTTTCGCCTTTGATAATGATGCGATCCCCGGCGATGGACACGTCAACATCTGCCTCTGTCATGCCGGGTAATTCGGCGGTGACGCAAAATTCGGCATCGGTTTCGCTGACATTGGATCGCACGTTCATCTCAGTCGCGCCGTTGAAAAAGCCGTTGCCAAAATCATCAAACAGGCTGTCCACTTCTTTGCGCAGCGCGACCAAGGGGTGGTCGTCGTCTTTGCGGTGGCGGATCCAGTTTGTGGGGAGGTAATCTTGATAAGACATTGTGTGCTCCTTAAGGATTGTAAGGTACTTTGGGAAAGTATCAGGCGGCTGATTTCGCGGTTTGATTTTCGTCAATTCCTTAAAGGCCGGCGGTGCGCTAGATGCCGTTTGCTCGATCATAATCAGCGGCTCGGGCGACCTCGCGCGAACTGTCCGCGAGCCACCTTCAAACCGGTGTTGTTCATTTGCGTGACAACACCGTTGAACCCACCCCCCAAATTGGGCTTAAAGCATCCCAACGCCGACGCAGGCCCCCTCGAAAACGCGGAGCGCACCAGTGCCCACAAGCCCAACACCCCAGATCGGCCAAAGCAGCAAACTGTCCGTCGCCCCGATGATGGACTGGACCGACCGGCATTGTCGGGCGTTCCATCGGATTTTGTCGCAAGAAGCGTTGCTATACACCGAGATGGTCACCGCACCCGCGCTGGTGCGTGGTGGGGCGTTGCATCTTTTGCGGTTTGACGCCTCTGAACACCCGGTTGCGGTGCAACTTGGCGGCTCCGACCCGGTGGAACTGGCTGCCGCTACGCGTTTGTGTGTTGAGGCCGGTTATGCGGAGGTGAACTTGAACGTTGGCTGCCCTTCTGATCGGGTGCAGTCGGGCAGTTTCGGCGCCATCCTAATGGAAAGCCCGGGCCTTGTGGCCGAGTGCGTCTTGGCCATGCGGGCAGCGGCAGGGGATGTGCCTGTCACGGTCAAATGTCGGATCGGCGTTGATGATCAAGAGGTTGAAAATACTCTGCCCGAATTTTTGTCGCGCATTGTGGCTGCCGGGTGTGAACGCGTGACGATCCATGCCCGCAAAGCATGGCTTCAGGGTCTTTCGCCCAAGGAAAACCGCGATATCCCACCGCTCAATTACGACCTCGTGCGTGAGATGAAGATGCTGTTTTCGCACCTTGATATCTCGGTCAATGGGGGCATCGGGTCGTTGGATGAGGCGCTGGCGTTCATCAACGGCGGGCTGGACGGTGCGATGATCGGGCGCGCGGCGTATCATGAACCCTACGCCATTCTTTCGCAGGTCGATCAGCGGGTGTTTGGCAAAGACCGCCCCGTGATTTCGCGTCATGACGCAGCACTCGCGATGGTCCCGCATATCGAAGCGCATCTGGCCGAGGGTGGAAAATTGGGTCAGGTTACGCGGCATATGTTGGGTCTGTTTACGGGTCAGCCGGGCGCGCGCACATGGCGGCGGACGCTGTCCGAGGGGGCCGCTCAGCCGAGCGCCGGAGTAGAGGTGTTGCACGCGGCACTGGCTCATGTCATGCCGCAGACGACCTCCTAAGCATCGGAAATCACTGTGCCAGATATTTCAATTCTGCTCCCCTTTGTGGGGTTTCTCTTGGTCGTTGGGGCCTTTGCGGGTGTTTTGGCTGGATTGTTGGGTGTTGGGGGCGGCATCGTCTTGGTGCCTGCGTTTTACTTTGTGTTTCAACAGCTTGAATACACCGGTCCGCAGTTGATGCAGGTGTGCGTGGCCACGTCGCTCGCGACCATCATCGTAACATCGGTGCGGTCCGTGCGAGCGCACCACGGCAAGGGCGCGGTCGATTGGCAGATATTGCGCACCTGGGCCCCCGGGATCGTCGCGGGCGCGGCCACAAGTGTGCTGGTGGCCAATCAACTCCGCTCAGACACGATGGTGGTGATCTTTGCCTGCCTTGCGCTGAGCGTTGCGGCCTATATGGGGCTGTCCAAAGACCACTGGCGGCTGGCGAAAGCGATGCCACAGGGCGCGCGCCGTGTGGCAATGTCCGTCGGCGTTGGTTTCCTGAGCGTCCTGATGGGGATCGGCGGGGGCGGCATTGCGGTGCCGCTGATGAAGCTGCATGGCCGCCCAATCCACAGCGCAGTTGGGACAGCGGCGGGCTTTGGCTTGCTGATTGCGGTGCCCGGCGCGATTGGTTTCTTGCTTAGCCCGACGAGCGTTGGTGCCCCCCCCGGAACTGTGGGTTTGGTGAACCTCCCGGCTTTTGCGATCATCGTGGCGATGACCACGATCACCACGCCAATTGGCGTCAATCTTGCGCATCGGTTAAACCCGAACGTGCTAAAACGCGTGTTCGCGGTGTTTCTGTTTTTGGTGGCGCTGAACATGATCCGCAAAGCAATCATGGGATGACTGGCGCGTTGTTCGAAAGCCGAGGCTGGGCGATTTTTGATCCAGAACCAGCGGTTGAGGCATGGTGTGCGGCAGCAGACATTCGCGCCGGGGCCGTAATGCGCGACCCACGCCGTTCACGCGAAAACCTGCGCCATGGACGGACGTGGTTTGTGGGTGTGGATGTGATGGGCTGCGCGCCGTCTGGTGCGATGCCCGGCGGACCCAAACTGGGCGGCGCTGGCATTGAGTTTGCAGCCACCCAAATGTCAGACGATTGGAGCGGGGATTGGGGGCGCGGGCAATTGTCAGTTGCCTATCCCGGCTATCCGCGCCGCGATCCACAGGAAAGCGTGGCCAACCATCGATTCAGGGCGATGCGTGACGGCGCCCATCTGGATGGTTTGCTTCCCGTTGGGCCAATGCGGCGGCGAAAGTTCATGGAACCTCATGGGGTTATCGTTGGAATTGCTCTTGATGACAGTCGCGGGGGGCGCAGCCCTCTCGTGGTGTGGGAGGGCAGCCATCTTCGCTTGCTGGATATGATGCGGACAGCCCTGCGCGATGTCCCGGAACCGCAAATGTCTGACATTGATTTAACGGATATTTACGCAACCACGCGCAAGGCGTGTTTTGCGGAATGTCCACGCGTTGAGCTAGGGGTCAAGCCGGGGCAGATGATTGTTCTGCACCGCGCACTTTTGCACGGCATCGCACCTTGGGGCAGCCCCACGGCACAGCCACGCCGCGCGGTCTATTTCCGTCCAGAACTACCGACGATCACAGATTGGCTTGCCTAAAGCTGGGGTGCCTGCCGCCCGGTGCGCCCGCCGCGCCGCCCTTTGGGCTGTGGCTCACGGGTTGGTAGTTCGGCCATGATGGCTTGGCGTACATCGGGCGCCATGCTGGACCACGCACCGATTTCATCAATGGACCGCGAACAGCCGATGCATAGACGTGTCTCGGGGTGGACAACGCAGACCTGCACACAAGGGCTTTCGATCTCGGCGCGACGCCAGACGGGCGGGGTGTCGGTCATTGTTCAAGTGTTCCTTAGATTGCGCAGACGATCCAACGCCCCTTGCAAGATAAACCCAGCGGCGACGTGATCAATGACCTCTGCGCGACGTTTGCGCGACGTATCCGCCTTTAGCAAGGCGCGTTCGGCTGCCACGGTACTCAGCCGTTCGTCCCAAAAGGTGATCGGCAGGGGGCAGCGGGCGGATAGGTTGCGTGCAAAGGCGCGGGTGGATTGCGCCCGTGGCCCTTCGGATCCGTCCATATTGCGGGGCATTCCTAGCACGATCCCACCCAACGCGCGCTTTGCGATGATCGCGTCCAGCTTGTCCACGTCTAGGCCGAACTTCTTGCGCTTGATCGTTTCCAATGGCGTGGCGATCGACAAAAGACTGTCCGAGACCGCGACGCCAATGGTTACCGTGCCCAAATCCAACCCCGCGATTGCGGTGAATGGGGGCAGGGCGGTGGCGAATTCCTCTAGCGTTTCAAAGACGCTCATCCCGGGTTCACCCCTGCCTGGTCTGCAGCGTGGTTTAAGATATCAAGCGCGCCTTGATCGCCCTCAAATACCAAGATCGCCTCGGAATAGACGCCAAAGGCTGCATCCGTATTGCCCAACACACCCAGCGATGTGATCAGCCGCGCCCATTCTTCGGGCGGCCCCCCTTCGGAGCCAAGACGTTCTGCCAGCCCTTGCACCATGCCTTGGATCATCTGGATACGGTCCTGCATCGACATTTCGCCCGCCGCTTCGATATCGTCAGAACTAGGGCCGCGGAGGCCGCCTGTTCCGGTCACGGGTTCATCGGCGCGCGGGATCGGCAGTTGATCAAGGGGTGTCGCATCGCCCGCAAGCGCCGAGACATCCTCGATCTGAAGCAAGATAGGCTCAAGCCATGGGGCGTCTGCCGTGCTGTCGGCGAGCAGGCGGCGCCATGTGGGCCAAGCCAAATCGTAGCGGCCGGCCTGCACATACATCAGGCCGGTGTAATAGCGCGCGGTGCCGTTGCGTGGGTCGCGACCCAGCGCGTTTTGCAACACGGCCTCTGCCTCGGGTGAGACATAGCCACCAGCCGCAAGGATCATCAGTTCGGCCAACGTCGCGACCTCGCTTGCGGGGGCGTCATTCACACCAAGAATTTCGATCACGCGCTGCTGCGCGGTGTAGGCGGCGACCATATTGCCAAGGCCCGCCTCATTGCGCACCAACAACCGGTGGCCGCGCAGATCATCGGGGCGCTGCTGCAATATTGCGCGCAACTGGGTCATCAGTTCAGAGACGTCTTCGGCGTCGATCTGCGGGGCAGGGCGCGAGGTCACTTGTTCCTCGGCCAGTGCTTGGCTGGGGCGGCTGGCGCGCGCATCTTCAAGCTGTGCGATCCGGGTCTTAAGCGGCAGGTCAGGATATCCCGGCGCACCAATTTGCAGATAGGTGACAACTGTAATGCCAATGACAATCACGGCAGCCAAAGTGATCGCTACGCTGCGGGGGCCCACGCCGTGGCCGAGCCCGGTGTTGCGGTCGGCCTCTAGCAAACGACGCGAAATCTCTAGCCGGGTGCGTTCTGCGGCATCTGCCGTAAGTACGCCGCGCGCAACGTCTTTCTCGACCTCACGCAGCTGATCACGGTAAACTTCCACATCTTGCGCGGCGCCGCTTTGCTCTGCATCGGCGCCAAAGACCGTCCGCGCCAAAAGCCCCACGACCACAAGCAAGGTCGCCCCAGCAACCAGCCAAAAAATCATTCCTACACTCCCGTCGGTTTCATTAGATTTAGTATGCACGGGGCTTGGGCAAAACCCCCAAAGTTGCGGCAAAACGGACGTGTTTTTCGGCAATGTCGCAATTGACGATTTAAGAGACGCCTGCGCGCGGCTTGAAGATTGTTTTGCGAGAGATACCCTCATCCAAGACTGACCCGGGAGCCCTGTGCGCATGAAACGCTATTCTGCCTTTGCTATTGCCCGTGAGGCCGCGAATTACCACCAAGGGTGGGAACGCGCGTGGGCCAAACGCGCGCTTAAAAAACGCTATGATGCTATTATCATAGGGGCTGGTGGCCACGGGCTGGCCAGCGCTTATTACCTTGGCAAAAACCATGGCATCACGAATGTGGCCGTGTTGGAAAAAGGTTGGTTGGGGGGCGGCAATACGGGCCGCAATACCACGATCATCCGGTCCAACTATTTGCAGGATCCATCCGCGGCGATCTATGAAAAAGCGCGATCGCTATATGAAACGCTGTCGCAGGACCTGAATTATAACGTGATGTTCAGCCCGCGCGGGGTCATCATGCTGGCGCAGACCCACCACGAGGTGCGCGGCTATCAACGCACGGCTCATGCCAATGCCCTGCAAGGGGTCAAGACCGAATGGATCGGGCCGGAGCGTGTCAAACAGCTGTGTCCGATCATGAATATCGAGGGGCCGCGTTATCCTGTTTTGGGCGGCTTGTGGCAGGCCCGTGGCGGAACTGCGCGGCACGATGCTGTGGCTTGGGGCTATGCGCGGGCGTGTTCGGACATGGGGATGGATATCATCCAGCAGTGCGAAGTGACGGGTGTGACCTCTGAGGGGGGCAAGGTGACGGGCGTGCAAACATCGCTTGGTGACATTGGCTGTAACTCGCTTGGGATCGTCGTGGCGGGTCATTCGAGCCATGTCGCCGAAATGGCGGGCTTCCGCCTGCCAATCGAAAGCGTCGCCTTGCAAGCCCTTGTTTCTGAACCGATCAAGCCCTGCATGGATGTGGTCGTTATGGCCAACACCGTCCACGGCTACATGAGCCAATCTGACAAAGGTGAGATGGTGATCGGTGGCGGCACCGACGGCTATAACAACTACACGCAGCGCGGCTCGTTCCACCATATTGAGGAAACCGTACGTGCCTTGATCGAAACCTTCCCGATGATTTCGCGGCTCAAGATGTTGCGCCAGTGGGGTGGGATTGTGGATGTCACGGGGGATCGGTCTCCGATCCTTTCTAAAACACCGCTAGAGGGATGCTACATCAACTGCGGCTGGGGCACCGGCGGGTTCAAGGCGATCCCGGGTTCGGGCTTTGGGTTCGCGGAATTAATGGCCAAGGGCTATTCGCCACTCACGGCCGAATTCGGGATGGAGCGTTTCCGCGAAGGCCGTTTCATCGACGAAAGCGTTGCGGCTGGGGTGGCACACTGATGATTGCTACATCCCGCCCGGTCCCGTCCAATTCTTGCGCCCATCGACCAATCACTAAAAAAGGGATGCACCCATGCTAACCCTCAAATGCCCCTACTGCGGCGTCCAAGCCTGTGAGACAGAATTGTCCCCCGGCTATGAAGCGCACCTCAAACGCTTTGGCCCTGGCTCCAGCGATGACGACTTTGAGACGTATCTGTTCACGCGCCCCAACGTCAAAGGCGTCCATTTCGAGCGGTGGCGTCATGCCTATGGTTGCGGGAAATGGTTCCTCGCGGCGCGCTGTACCACGACATTAGAAGTGTTTGGCACCTATTCGGCCCAAGTACCTGCACCTCCGGCCGAGATCATCGACGCCATCAAATCCAAACGCCCCGACTGGAGCCCAGAGACATGAGCTTTCGTCTGCCAAGCGGCGGTCGCCTGATCGACCGCACGTCCGAACTAAAATTCACCTTCAACGGGCGCATCATGCGCGGGTTTGCGGGTGACACACTGGCCTCCGCGCTGCTTGCGCGCGATCAGATGCTGATGGGGCGCTCGTTCAAATACCACCGTCCACGCGGCGTTGTCGCCAGCGGGGCCGAAGAGCCGAACGCGCTGATGAACATCGGTGAAGGTGGCCGGTTCGAGCCGAACCAACGCGCCACCACGGCAGAGCTGTTCGACGGTATGGCTGCGCGCAGCCAAAACCATTGGCCGAGCCTTGAGTTCGACGTCGGCGCGATCAATGCTAAGTTTGCGCGGTTCTTGCCCGCTGGCTTTTACTACAAAACGTTCCTCTACCCACGCCACTTCTGGAAGTACGTGTTTGAGCCGATCATCCGCCAGTCGGCGGGTTTGGGCGCGGCGCCCAAAGAAGCCGATGCCGACACCTATGAGCATTTTTATGCGTTCTGTGACGTGTTGATTGTGGGCGGTGGTGTCGCAGGCCTGATGGCTGCTCGGGATGCCGCAGCCGAAGGGAAACGGGTCATCGTGCTGGAGCAGAATGGTCACTGGGGCGGTCGCGCGCCAGTGGACGGCGCTGTGGTCGAGGGCAAACCTGCGGATGAGTGGATCAGCACTACGTTGCAGGGCCTTGAAAACAATGAAAACGTCACGCTGCGCGATCGGTGCATGGGCGCGGGCGTCTACGATCACGGCTATGTTTTGGGGTATGAGCGGATCACTGATCACGCACCTGCCAGCGACGTGCCGCGCCACCGTTTGTGGCGGATCCGCGCGGGCCACGTTGTAACAGCTACGGGTGCGCTGGAACGTCCGCTCAGCTTTGCGGGCAACGACCTGCCGGGTGTGATGCTGGCCTCTGCGGTCCGGGATTACGTGGTGAACCATGCGGTTGCCCCGGGCAAACGGACCGTGGTTGTGACCAATAATGATGATGCCTACCGCACCGCTGAGGTGATGCTAAACGCTGGCCTGACGGTGCCAGCGATCATCGATGCACGGTCTAGCGTGGATGATACCCTTATTAGTAAGTTCAAGGGTTTGGGGGTTGAGGTTAAAGTTGGCTCTGCGATTGCCAAGGTAAAAGGCAAAGACCGCGTCACGGGTGTTGCCGTTTGCGCCCAAGACAGCGACGGAAGCGCGAGCACGGTTATCGACTGTGATGCGGTGGCCATGTCCGGCGGCTGGTCCCCGGTGGTGCACCTATGGTCCCACTGTGGGGGCAAACTGACGTGGGATGAAGGTCAGGCGATGTTCCGGCCCGACCCCAACCGACCGCCCACCAACCAAACGGGCGAAGGCTTTGTGTCGGTCGTCGGTTGGGCCAACGGTGAGATCGACCAAGGTGACATCGCCCCGGTCTGGATCATGCCCCAAGGTGCCTCGATCGCGACGCGCAACAAGATGTGGCTCGATTTTCAGAATGACGTCAAAGTGTCGGACGTTCAATTGGCCGCACAAGAAGGCTTTGAAAGCGTTGAACACGCCAAGCGCTATACCACCCTCGGGATGGCCACAGATCAAGGTAAGTTGAGCAATATCAACGGCCTTGCCGTCTTGGCTGATGCACTGGATACAGGCATCCCGCAGGTGGGTACGACCACGTTCCGTCCACCTTATACACCCATTTCGATGGGCGCGATTGCGGGCGAAGCACGGGGTGAAATTTTCCAACCGCTGCGCCGGACGCCGATGCATGGCTGGCACGAAAAGAATGGCGCACACTGGGAACCTGTTGGTCATTGGCGGAGGCCCTATTGCTTCCAACAGCCGGGCGAAAGCGTTGAGGCCGCGGTAAACCGTGAGATCACGAACACCCGCAGTAGCCTTGGCCTGCTTGATGCCTCGACCTTGGGTAAGATCGTGGTCAAGGGGCCTGATGCGGGCAAATTCCTCGACATGCTCTATACGAACATGATGTCGAACCTGAAGCCGGGCAAATGTCGCTACGGGCTTATGTGCTCGGAAAACGGGTTCTTGATGGATGACGGCGTGGTCGCGCGCATCGATGAAGACACGTGGCTGTGCCACACAACCACTGGCGGTGCCGATCGCATCCATGCGTGGATGGAGGATTGGCTTCAGTGCGAGTGGTGGGATTGGAAGGTTTGGACCCTGAACCTGACGGAGCAGTTCGCGCAGGTCGCCGTTGTTGGGCCGAACGCGCGCACGATGCTGGAAACGCTGGGCGGCATGGATCTGAGCGCGAAGGCGCTGCCCTTCATGGGCTGGGCCGATGGTAAGATCGGTGACTTTAACGTCCGTGTATACCGCATTAGTTTCTCAGGAGAATTGTCCTATGAGATTTCGGTGCCAGCGTCCGAAGGCCTTGCTTTCTGGGAAGCGCTGATGGAGGCTGGTGAACCTTTTGGGATCACCCCGTACGGCACCGAAGCACTGCATGTGATGCGGGCCGAAAAGGGCTTTATCATGATCGGTGATGAAACCGACGGCACAGTGATCCCGCAAGATCTTGGTCTCCATTGGGCTCTGTCGAAAAAGAAAGAGGACTTCCTTGGCAAGCGCGCCCACAGCCGCAGCCATATGGCGGACCCGACCCGGTGGAAGCTGGTGGGCCTTGAGACTGTTGACGGAAGTGTTCTGCCGGATGGTGCCTATGCCGTTGCGGATGGCCACAATGAAAACGGGCAGCGCAATATGATTGGGCGTGTGACCTCAACCTACTACTCGCCCACGCTGGGCCGCGGGATCGCGATGGGGTTGGTGTTGCACGGGCCGGACCGTATGGGTGAGGTGCTTGCCTTCCCACGTGTTGATGGCACGGTTGCCTATGCGCGGATCGTTGATCCTGTGTTCTATGACCCTGAGGGGGAGAAGCAAAATGTCTAATGCAGCGAGCGTGTTAGGGGGCGTTGTGGCCGAAGGTTTCGTAACCGTAAGGGATGCAGGTCTGGCGGGCATGGTCACAGTCCGCGCGGATTTGTCCGATGCGGCGACGGTCGCGGCGCTTGGGTCATGTGGAATCACGGTACCAGCGGTGCGCCAGATTGCGGATGGCGTGGCGTGGATGGCACCCGATGAGGTTTTGCTGATTACGGAGTACGCAGACGCACCCGAACTTGCACAAAAGGTGCAGGCCGCGTTGGCGGAAACCCATGCGTTGGTGCATGTGGTGTCGGACGCTCGTGCCGTTGTGCGCGTTGAGGGCGCTGGTACTCAGGAAGTCTTGGCCAAATTGTGCCCCGTTGACATAGCCACGCTCGCCCCCGGTGAGGTGCGTCGCACCCGCTTGGCACAGGTTGCTGCCGCGTTTTGGCTAGAAGACCCCGAGACAGCGCAAATAATCTGCTTCCGCTCGGTCGCGGATTACGTGTTCGGCGCGCTCAAGATGTCAGCGCGTGCCGGGTCTGAGGTGGGGGTTTTCGCCCGCTAAACCCGCCGATGGTGTGAAACCGTGCCGTCAGGGGTTGACCTTGGGGCCGGTCACACGACATTGAGCGTTAACGATCCACAAGACCTACAGGAGAGACCTACATGGCTTTTGAACTGCCTGACCTTCCCTATGCCCATGACGCTTTGGCCGACAAAGGCATGTCCGCAGAGACGCTGGAATACCACCACGACCTGCACCACAAAGCCTATGTCGACAACGGCAACAAGCTGATTGCCGGCACCGAGTGGGACGGCAAGTCGATGGAAGACATCATCAAGGGCACATACGACGCAACAGCCGTGGCCCAAAATGGTATCTTCAACAACATCTCGCAGCTGTGGAACCACAACCAGTTTTGGGAAATGATGGGCCCAGGCGCATCGGCCATGCCGGGTGAGCTGGAAAAAGCCTTGGTTGAGAGCTTTGGCTCGGTCGAAGAATTCAAGTCGCAGTTCTCTGCTGCGGGTGCTGGTCAGTTCGGCTCTGGCTGGGCGTGGCTGGTGAAAACGGCTGACGGTGGTCTTGCGGTGACCAAGACTGAAAACGGCGTGAACCCGCTGTGCTTTGGTCAGACAGCGCTTTTGGGCTGTGATGTGTGGGAACACTCCTACTACATCGACTTCCGCAACAAACGCCCCGCGTACCTGTCGAACTTCCTCGACAATCTCGTGAACTGGGAAAACGTCGCATCCCGCATGTAAGTGCAGGCTGAACGATCCAGACAAAAGCACGCCTTCGGGCGTGCTTTTTCGTTGTGCAAGGGCTTACATTGGCGTCATGACGCTATGAAAGCCGTTACATTGCGCTAAGGCTGTGTCGCATCCAATGCGCCAGTAACATCATCGCGAACCGTGAAGAGTGACAGCAGCGATGCGTCCGCAAATCCCTCATCCACGACATGCTGCAACAATGTCAAAAGTGGGTTCCAGTAGCCATCTGTGTTCAGCAAAACGATAGGTTTTGCGTGCAGGTCCAGTTGGGCCCACGTAAGAACCTCCATCAGTTCATCAAGGCTTCCTGCGCCCCCGGGCAAAACGACGACGGCATCGGCGTTCATGAACATGACTTTTTTACGCTCATGCATGGTTTCGGTGATGATAAAGGTGCCCAAGTCGCGTTTGCCAACTTCGCGTTGCAGCAGGTGCGTGGGGATGACGCCGAATGTATCGCCGCCCGCTGTTTGGGCGCTGCGCGCAACCCGGCCCATTAACCCAACATCGCCGGCACCATACACCAACCGCCAGCCCCGCACTGCTAGACCGTGGCCAAGTGCCTCCGCTGCCGCGGCATAGGCAGGATTCTTGCCATCACGAGATCCACAATAGACGCAAACAGAGTGAGCCATGTCGCACACCAACCTTTGATGATAAGTAGAAGAAAGGGATGACTTTTCCTTGGCTACACGGCTTGCTAGGGTGGCGCAACCGGCGCCGCGTTGAGGGGCCTTGCAATAATGCTCTCGCAGAGGGCGCTCAGAAGGTAGGCATCATGGCACTGTTGAACGCAAACGCACAAAAAGTTTTGGGCGTCGTGGTTTTGGCCGCAGGGCTTGGCTTGGTTGTCCTTTGGTTGCGGCCCGAAGCTGAGCTGGAGCTGTCCGAAACCATTGAGAAGGTCCCCGCGATTGCGGCGGCTGAACAACCACAAGTCGCACCTGAAGCGGCTGCTGTTGCCGAGGTTGAGGTGACGCCCGAGCAAGACGACGCTCCGATGGTGATAACCGAGGCAGAAGATGTAGCGGATGCAACGCCCGAGCCCGCCGCGGTTGTCCCAACAGATGATGAGGATTCTACGGTAGAACCAGTGGCGGTCTCTGAGGAGGATCCATCGAAAGAGGTCGAGGCAGACCCCATTGAAACTGCAAGTGAAAGCGCGCCATCTGAGCTGCAGGAAGAACCTGCCAAGCCAAGCCCGCCCGTTGTATCGACGATCAGGATTGACCCGATTGGCAATGCGCTTTTGGCCGGAAACGCAGTGCCCGGATCGGTGGTTCAGATCGTTTTAGGCGCTGAGGTTCTGGCCGAGGTGCGTGCCAATTCACAGGGCGACTTTGCTGCGTTGTTCGACCTTGCACCCAGTGAAACGGCGCGCAGCCTGCGCGTGCGTATTCAACTAGATGATGGGTCCGTTGTGGTCGCAGATGATACAATATTGGTTGCGGCTGTGAAGGCCGCAGAACCCCCGGTAGAAATGGCGACTGCAACACAGAGTGAGGCGCCACCAAAGCAGGTAGCCACGCTGGATGCAGCGCCTGAAAAAGATGAGCCGGCTGCCACTGAACTCGTGCAAACGGCGGAGGAAACTTCGATTAAAGCTCCGGTGGAGACAGCCTCAGCAACTGCCCAAGTCGCGCCAACGATCCTGCGCAGCCAAGGCGACACCGTCGAAATCGTACAGGGCGCGCCGGATTTGGTTGGCGACATTGGCATCGACACGATCACCTACGATGAGCTTGGAAACGTGGTGCTAAGCGGGCGCGGCAAGAATGAGCGCGTGGTGCAAGTCTACCTTGATGATGAGCCTGTTCGCACGGTTGATATCGGCGATGAGGGCACATGGCGCACGGAATTATCCGATGTTGAGGAAGGCGTTTACACCCTGCGGATCGATGCGTTGGATGCGGACGGAACAGTGGTTTCACGACTAGAGACACCGTTTGAGCGCGCGCCCGTGCAGGTGGCTGCAAGTGTTGCACAGCCCGGCGAGGTGTTCGTGACGGTGCAGCCCGGATTTACCTTGTGGGGGATCGCAAAGTCGCAATACGGCGATGGGCTGCGGTATGTGCAAGTGTTTGAAGCGAACCGCGCGCTGATCCGCGACCCCGACTTGATTTATCCCGGCCAAGTGTTCGAAGTGCCTGCGGCCCCTCGGGACAACTGAGCTATTGTGGTTTCGCTCTGGTGATGCCGGGCTTGGCCGTTTAAACTAATGTAACCTCATCAAAAGGTTTTTGCGTGCGCGCCCCTCAAGACCCCCAACCAGCATCTGAATTTTCGGCGTCCGGTTTGTCCGTCATTCGCCGGGTCGCCCCGTACCTATGGCCCGAGGATAAGCCGTGGGTGAAGCGGCGCGTGGTATTGGCCCTTTCGATGTTGGTTTTTGCCAAAGTCATCGCGGTTGGTACGCCGTTCTTGTACAAGGTCGCGGTTGACGCGCTCGCGGGTGAGGCGGTTGATGCCGCGTGGATGATGGCCCTTGGGGCCGTCGGACTGACCATTGCCTACGGAATGGCGCGCGCCATGACCGTCGGATTTCAGCAGTTGCGCGATGTTATCTTTGCTGCAGTCGGGCAGGGCGCCTTGCGCCAATTGGCCCTGCAAACGTTCACGCATATCCACCGGCTTTCGCTTCGCTACCATATCACGCGCAAAACCGGGGGGCTGAGCCGGATCATTGAACGTGGTGTCAAAGGCGTAGATTTCTTACTGCGGTTTTTGCTGTTCTCCATCGGTCCGCTGATGCTGGAGTTGTTGATGATCGCGGGCGTTTTGTTCGTATTGTTCGACGCTTGGTACCTTGTGATCGTGGTGGGAACGATTGCCATTTACGTTTGGTTTACATTTGCCGTGACCGAATGGCGGGTCAAAATCCGCAAAGTCATGAATGAGCAAGACACGGATGCGAACCAAAAGGCGATCGACAGTCTGCTAAACTTTGAAACGGTCAAGTATTTCGGGGCCGAGGCCCGAGAAGCCGCGCGCTACGACAGCGCAATGGAACGGTATGAGGCGGCTGCCCTAAAGACATCCTACTCGCTCGCGTTTTTGAACTTTGGCCAGTCGCTTATCATTACCTCCGGGCTGGTGGGCGTAATGGTTCTTGCGGCTGTTGGGGTGCAAAACGGGACACTGACGGTCGGCGATTTTGTGATGGTCAACGCCTACATGATCCAAATTACGATGCCGTTGAATTTTTTGGGCACCGTTTACCGCGAAATCCGGCAGGCATTGGTGGATATGGGGGAGATGTTTGGCCTTTTGGAACAACCGGCCGAGGTGCAGGATGCAGTTGGGGCACCTGATCTCAACGTGTCGGCGGGTGATGTCCGATTTGATGATATCCACTTTGGCTATGATGCGGCGCGTCCGATCCTCAAAGGAGTTTCGTTGCACGTGCGCCCCGGCCAAACAGTCGCGATTGTTGGCCCCTCTGGGTCGGGTAAATCTACGATGGGTCGTCTGCTGTTTCGGTTCTATGACGTGACAGGCGGGTCGGTGCAGATCGACCAGCAGGACGTTCGTGACGTGACGCAAGCCAGCGTTCACGCGCGCATCGGGATCGTTCCGCAGGATACGGTGCTGTTTAATGACACCCTGTATTACAATATTGCATATGGCCGCCCCGATGCGACAAGAGCGGAAGTTGTAGAAGCCGCCCGTGCCGCCAAGATAGACGGCTTTATTGAAAGCCTTCCGGATGGGTATGATACCCAAGTGGGAGAGCGTGGCTTAAAGTTGTCCGGTGGTGAGAAACAGCGCGTGGGCATTGCACGCACATTGCTCAAGGACCCGCCGATTTTGGTTTTGGATGAGGCGACTTCGGCTCTGGATACTGAAACGGAGCGCGAGATCCAGTCTGAGCTGCGCGAGATGAGCACTGGCCGCAGCGTGATAATGATTGCGCATCGCCTTTCGACCGTTGTGGATGCTGACATGATTGTTGTTTTGGAAGGTGGCATCATTGCTGAAAGTGGCACCTACAAAGAACTCATCGCACGGGATGGGCGTTTTGCGCAAATGTGGTCAAAGCAGCAATCCGAGGCGGAAACGGCTGCTTAGGGGCTGCTTTTGACAGTGGCTCAAAAGAACTCAATATCCTCAGGCGACGCGTGATTTTGTGCTGACGTCGGTTCAGCCCGCCCCTGAAGCCTGTGTTGCAAGCTGGTTAAATTGACCACATCAATCAAAATTGTAGCCTCGTTTTGCGGGATAGGTTTCACCTGTGAGGCATGGGTCATCAGTTGGGAAAGCTGTTCGAGTACCTGCGCGAGTTCATCAATCTGTTGAATGCCCGTGATCGTGGTTTCCTGAAGAGTATCGCCGTCCAAGGCGTCTTCAAGATGGGTTTCTACATCCTTTGCTGTTTCGGAAAGCCGAGACAATTCCTGCGCGATGATGGCTTGAAGCTCCGTCGGATCAGTTGCCAAAGGGTCCATCGTTTACAGCTTGCCGACGACGGCTTCGATGCAATCGCGCATCTCAACAGGGGTGAAGGGTTTTTTTAGAAAGTTGTTCATGCCCAACTGTTTGCCGGTACCGACGATTTGCGCATCGGCTTTGCCGGTAATGAGAATAAAACCTGTGCCGCGTGTCGTTGGGTCATGACGAATGTGTTGCAGCAACCGCAAGCCATCCATTTCGGGCATGTTGTAATCCGAAATCACAAGATGTGCCGGGCTTGCCTTGAGTTGATGCATCGCTGTGAGGCCATTGTCGGCATATTCTACGTTTGTGATGCCGAACGAGTCGAGCGCGTTTAGAATTAAGCCGCGGCTGGTTGCCATGTCGTCAACGACAAGAACTTTGAGTTGATCTCGGAGTGCCATTATGTGCCTCTCTATTATTCGATGCGCTGGTAGCTGGTCAGACCAGCGGAACGGAACGTCTTGTTGGTGTCGAGGTTGACGCGCTCACTGTGGCCGACGAAAAGCCAGCCTCTTGGTTTTAGCTGTTTGCCAAACTTCTCAAAAAGTCCCTGCTGGGTAGGCAGATCGAAGTAAATCGCCACGTTTCTGCAAAAAATTGCATCAAATCGGCCTGAGAAAGGCCAATCTCTAAGGAGGTTGAGTTTTCTAAAAGCAATGAGGTTTTTGACATCGGCATTGAAGCGGAAATCTTTAGGATCTTCGGCTGCTTCGATCAGATCACTAAAATATTCTATGCGTGCCTCTGGAAGGCTGTCTTTGGGATACACGCCTGCAAGCCCATGATGCAGTACATTTGGGTCAATGTCTGATGCGAGGACTTTGAAATCGCTGGTTGCGAGTTGGGGCGCGTGTTTCAGACAATAAACCGCGATGGTGAATGGCTCTTGTCCCGCAGAACAGCCTGCGGACCAAATGCGTATCGGATCGCCTTTTCGTGCAGCCTCCAACATCCCTGGAAGAACCTCTTTGCCAAATAAATCAAAATGATGAGCCTCACGAAAAAATTGGGTCACATTTGTGGTGAGAGCCGAAATCAGGTTGATACGTTCAGCTTCACCATCGCCGTCATTTTGCCGGAGCAAGGCGCAATAATCCTCGAAAGTTCCGAGCTTGAGTTGACGTAGTCGCTTTTGGAGGCGCGAATACACGAAAGCCTTTTTTGACGCCGGCAAAACTAGTCCTGCCTCATCATAGGCAAGTTTCGAGACAGCTTGAAAATCCGCTTCACTTAGTTCGGAACGTTGGGTGCGCATTTGGTTCAAGCGGCCGCTTGCCCCGTTTCAGGCAAAACACCCGCAAGATCGATAACCCGGATCATACGGTCTTCAACAATCGTGAGGCCGCTGATGAAGGAGCTGGCTTTACCGTTTGCAAGTTCCGGCGGCGGCTGGATGTCGGATTTTTGCAGGGTCAGAATGTCAGATACCGCATCAACTAAAACACCCAAGGTTTGAGTTTCGAGCTGCATCACTATGATGACATTGCGTGAGGTTGCCTCAATGGGATCCATCCCGAGGCGTGCACTGAGGTCGACGATGGGCAAAACGGCGCCCCTAAGGTTGATGACGCCGCGCACATACTCAGGAGCATGAGGCAGGGAGGTCGCGGGCGACCAGCCGCGAATTTCACGGACTTTCATGATATCAACGGAGTATTCTTGATCAGCTATGCGAAAGGCCAGAAGTTCAAGGTCGCTGTTTGAGTTATCTGTTGGGGCTTGGGTCATTTCTATCCTGCCATTGAGAGGGCGGCGGGTGTGTCCGGTGAACCGGCGCGCGCAATAAGATCTACGGGATCAAGGATGAGAGCGATTTTCCCGTCGCCAAGGATGGTCGCTGCCGCAACACCGGGGACATAGCCGTAGCTGTCCGCAAGGCCTTTGATCACGACCTGCCGTTGTTCGTGGATTGTATCTACAACCAACGCATAGGGTTCGCCGTCTTCGGCACTGATAAAAAGCACCACAGCATCGTCAGGAATGACGTTTGGCGCGCGGTATCCAAACTCGACCGCTAAATCCAAAAGTGGAACAAACTTGCCGCGGATGTGAACGACTTGTGTGCCTTGGTCTAAGGTTTGAACTTCCGCGTCCGCAAGGGTCAGCGTTTCTACAATAGAAGATAGAGGCACGACCATTGTTTGCTCAGATACTTCAATCACCATCCCGTCTAGGACCGCAAGAGTGAGCGGCAAGCTAATCGAGAATGTCGAGCCTTGTCCTGGGGTTGACTGGATAGATATCCGACCGCCGAGAGATTGAATTGCGCGTTTGACTACGTCCATACCAACGCCACGACCGGAGAGGTTGGAAATCTCTGTGGCTGTAGAAAAGCCAGGCATAAACAAAAGGTTGTCGATCTCCGCGTCGTTTAGAACGGCATCTGTTGGGACAAGCCCTTTGCTTTGCGCGATAGACAGCACGCGCTCGCGGTTGATGCCCGCACCATTGTCTTGGATTTCGATGACGACACGACCTGAGCGATGTGTGGCGCGCAGGTGAATTGTCCCTTCGGGGTCTTTGCCAGATTGCTCTCGCTTTTCGGGCATTTCCAAGCCGTGATCGACCGCGTTGCGGATCATATGGGTGAGCGGGTCCGCAAGGCGTTCGATAACCGTTTTGTCGATCTCTGTCGCTTCGCCTTCTAGAACCAATCGGACTTTTTTGTGCGTGTCATGAGCCGCTTCGCGCACGATCCGTGACATTCTTTGGAACAAAGGTTTTACGGGCTGGGCGCGGATGGCCATGACCGAGTCCTGGATATCGCGTGTCAGCTGTTGGAACTCATCCAGACCGGTTGAGATTGTCGGATTCGATGTCAGGTTTTGCGCAGATAGGCTCTGCGAAAGCATGGCTTGGTTGATGACCAACTCGCCCACAAGGTTAACTAACCGGTCGATACGCTCTAAATCCACTCGTACTGTAGCGGCGACGGGGGCGGATTTGGTTGGTGTTGACGCTGGCAGTTTGGGGGCTGCGGGCGAGATACTCTCTGCTGTAGGTTGCTCCGGCAGGCCCGTATCTGCTGCGGGAGCTGGTAAATCAGGCAAGTCGGGCAAGTCGGGTAGGTCAGGCAGCACAGGGAGTGTCGATGCGTCGATCACTTCGCCTGCAGCGGGTCCTGACTCCTTCTTGGTGATGACCAGAGTACAGAGCCCTTGGGCGAACTCAAAAACCTCTTCGATGGCGGCTTGCGTTGTGTCAGCTTCGAGGGTGAGATCCCAGTGAAGGATAGTTTGGCTTGGGTCGAGGGCCTTGAGCGAGGGCAGGTCTGACGTGTCGCAGGACGCGGTGACCGTGCCCATTTCGGTGAGGGCTCGCATTAGAAAAAGCGCTTCGTTACCGCTTTGATTTAGGCCCTTTTCGGTGGTGAACCGGATGGCCCAAATCGGCGTTTTATCGGTTATCTCATCCGTGCTCTGGTCAATGTCTAAGTCCATTTGACTGTCGGTCGTAGGCAAATCGAGCGACAGGGTCATCGGGGCAAAGTCTAAATCTTGATCCGAAGCGGCGTCGGTCGTTTCGGTATCGCCCCCTGCGGGCATTAGGGTCTCTAATTCAGCAATGACGACAGTGTTTTTAGCCTCATCCACGGGCGTTTCATCCCGGGCCGCAGCGACAAGGTCGGATAGAGAGTCGGCAGATTTCAGGAACAGCAGGACCGCATCGGCGTCAATCGCAAGGCGGTCTGAGCGCACCTCATCCAGAACCGTTTCAAAGCGGTGGGCAAAGTGGACCAGATCATCCAGCCCGAAGGCACCTGCACCGCCTTTGATCGAATGGACTGCACGGAACACTGCATTCACGGTTTCGGGATCGGTATCACCGCCCTGAACCTGCAATAGCCCTTCCTCAAGGCTTTCGAGAAGTTCGCTACACTCAACAAAGAATGACGCTTTGATTTCTGCCATTGGGTCCATGGATTAGCCCCCCGTGACCATGCGTAGGGCGCCAACCAACTTGGCTGGGTCAAACGGCTTTACGATCCAACCTGTGGCACCGGCCTGGCGGGCGCGCAGCTTCATCTCTTGCGCGCTTTCGGTTGTGAGCACGAGGATGGGAATCCCTTGATAGGCGTCTTGTTTGCGGACCTCTTGGATGAATTCGAAACCGTCCATCCGTGGCATATTGATGTCGGTGATGATCGCGTCGGGGGCCATTTGGGATAAAACCTCAAGCCCATGCAGGCCATCCTCGGCCACCTGAGAGGTGATGCCTGCTTGGGTCAACGCAAGCGAGACCATATTTCTGATTGTGCGGCTGTCATCTACGGCAAGAACGTTCATGTCGCCGCCCCTTCGGTTTGGATTGCAGAAAGGTCCGTGCCAAAGCTGATCAGGCAATTGAGGAACTCGGCGGAGGGTGCGTCAATCGTCAGGGCCCGACTGTCTGCTGCTAAATGGGGCTTGGCCGCCAAGAGCACCTGTAGCCCCGGCGTGGTCAGGATATTGACGCTGGACGCATCAATCGTGACATCGCTTGAGCCAGATAAAAGGCGGTCACGCAGGTCTATGCTTGCGGACAGATCAAAACGGGCGGGAAGAGAAATGACGGTGGCCATGATCACACCGCATTGCACAGGAATTGGGTCATAGGCAGGTTCAAAGCGCGTCCCTTTCAATCTCGATCTGGCACCGAGATAGACTGAAGTGTGCTAAGAAACGGTTACCTGCGCTTCAGTTTTTCGGGGCAAAACAGCCAATCGTCCGGCGCAGCCAATTAATGCAGCATAATCATCGTGCAAAACACTCAGGCCGAATTGGGCCATGAACTCAGTGAACCGTCCTTTGTCCGCAAAAGCCTGGGCACCATAGCGCGCCATATAGGGGGCAATTGCGCGGGCAACGCCGCCCACAAGATAGACGCCACCTAGGGGAAGATGGATCAAGCTCAGATCGCCGGAGGCACGGCCCAAGATACGTGCAAAAAGCTGCAAGGCGCGCTCTGTCGCGGGATCGGTGTCGGCTGTGGCCACGATCTCAGCCGCGGTGCGGGCAGGGGCGTCTGGTATCGTTTGGCGAACAAAGTCATACACCCGTTCCAACCCGCGCCCAGACAACACGTCTTCGAGCGCGGCAAACCCATTCTTGGCCCCTACGAATTGAGCAAGCTCCCACTCCTCTGCCGTGCCCACAGGCAGGCCGATGTGACCCGCCTCAGAGGCTGGCACAACGCGTAAATCACCCCCGGCGGAATGCGCAACCGCGGCGTTGAAACCGGTCCCGACACCCAAAACCAGCTGCGGTGCACCAGGGGTGCCAGCAGGGCCAAAGAGCTGTTCTATATGGGATTTATCCAAGTGCGGCAGGGCATACGCTTGGGCTTGAAGATCATTGATGATGGCGGCTTGAGGCGCCCCCGTCACGGCACGCATTTGCGCTGTATCGAGCTGCCATTGCAGGTTGGTCATCTGGCCAACAGCCTCTGCGCCTTGTTGCGTGACGGGACCGGCAAGCGCGATACAGGCGCCGTCTAGTGGGGGCGTGCCGTGCTGCGCCACAAAGGCGGCCAGCACCTCGGCGAGTGAGCCAAATTCAACGTTGCGAAACCTCGTGATGGTAGAGGCGCGCAGTTGCACTCCATCGCTCAGCGCGGCACGCGTGTTTGTGCCGCCAATATCGGCGACCAAGAGGCGTGGCGCGGTCATACGCCGTGGGTTGACGTCATTTGCGCCACCGTGTGGCGTGGGGCGGGCCCGGTTGATTGTCCCATGTGTAGTGTGACGTCCCAGACCTCTTGAACGTGGGGGGCTGTGGGCGATGCGATACGATCCAGTAGCAGTTCGGCACAGCGCCGTCCGGCCGCCCGGACCGAAGACCGCGTGCCGGTGAACAACGGTGTCTGCCCCCCGTTACCGATGTAGGACAGATCATCATCATGACATACAACGGAAACGTCAGCCCCCAGCCTAAGCCCAAGTTCCGCAAGCGCACGATGCACGCCAAGCGCCATCACCACTGATGAGACCAAAAACGCAGTCGGCGGGTTTGCGCCAGACAAAAGCCGCATTGCGCCATCATAGCCCGCATGTTCGGTCATTTCATTGTTGGTGATCAAATCAGGGGCCGCGGCAACACCACGTGCGGCAAGTGTTTCGCAATAGGCGCGCTCACGCTGGTCGGCGTAATCGACACCTTTGGTCCCGTTCAGCAAGCCAATCCGTTCATGCCCAAGATCCAACAGCATGTGGGTCGCCGTCGTAAATGCGGCGTAATTGTTGATGTCGATATAAGAATACTCAATCGCCTGCGGCTCTGCCCGGCCATGCACGACGAACGGCAAGCCAAGATCGTGAAGCACCTTGATCCGGGTGTCTTGGGGGACGGGGGCGTGGACGATGACGCCGTCTACCGTGCCTTTGCCCGCTAAGTCCCGATAGGTCTGCAACTCATCTGTGTCGCTGACGACAGACACAAGCATATCGTAGCCGGCTGCCGCATAAACTTCGCTGGCACCCGCCACAAAATCCGCGAAAACCGGGTTTACCATTTCGTGGTTGCCGGACAGGGGGATGACGTGCCCGATGGCCATTGACCGCCCCGTGGCCAATGACGTCGCCCGGCGCGATGGTTTGTAATTATACGCCAAGGCTGCTTGATGTACACGGTCGCGAGTGGCTGCCTTTACCTCTGGATAACCGCCCAAAGCACGAGACACGGTCGTTTGCGACAGTCCAAGTTTTTGCGACAATTGTTTGAGGTTCACGACTACGGCTTTCGGACTGTAAACTGCGCACCGACGGTAGGCTGTCCCATTGGTCTTGTCAAAGAACGCCAAGGTCGGAGCCACTGCAAAAGCTGTATCCAGCGCGATCTGATCCGGTGAACAACGTGTGTGACCATCGCTACGGCTTGGATGGGCTGGCCTATGATCAAAGATCACTTTGTTTCGAATAATGCTTGCCAAAGCGCTTTCAAATACGCAACCCTACAAGCCAAGACATTAAAAACAGACGTTTCGTTGCACCTGCCTTGTTTAGAGGCAAAGGGGCAACTTGGGAGGATTAAAAATGAAGAAAGCACTGTTGTGCTGCGTTGCGTCCTGCGCACTATGGCCTGCTATCGCAAACGCCGACGGACACTTGCCCTTTGCGCCGGGAGAGGGCGCGTTTTCATGGGATAGCTACACCGCCTTCGCCGAGGCCACCGACCTGACGGGCCAAGTGCTCACGATTTCGGGGCCGTGGACTGGGGCCGAGAAAGATAAATTCGAAGTGGTCCTTGCCTATTTTGAGGCCGCCACGGGCGCGCAAGTGCAATATTCAGGTTCTGACAGCTTTGAACAGGATATCGTGATTTCGGCGCGCTCGGGCTCTGCGCCGAATTTGGCGGTATTTCCCCAGCCGGGACTTGCTGCGGATTTGGCCAGCCAAGGGCTGATTGCGCCGTTACCGCAAGAGACAGCGGATTGGGTCGCGCAGAACTATGCAGCGGGTCAGTCATGGGTCGATTTGGCGACGTATCCCGGCGCGGATGGGGCGCAGGGGTTCTACGGCATGTTCTACCGTGTCGATTTGAAATCTCTGGTCTGGTACTCACCCGATGCCTTCGATGAGGCGGGCTATGATCTGCCCGAAACTATGGAGGACCTTTTGGCTCTGACGGATCAGATTGCAGCAGATGGTGGCACACCGTGGTGCATCGGGCTGGGGTCAGGGGCAGCCACCGGTTGGCCCGCGACAGATTGGGTCGAAGACATCATGCTGCGGATCAACGCGCCAGAGGATTACGACGCTTGGGTGCGCAATGAGATTGGTTTTGATGATCCCAAAGTGATCGAAGCGATCGAGAAATTCGGTGTGTTTGCGCGCAACGACGCCTTTGTGAACGGCGGTGTCAGTGCGGTGGCCAATACCGATTTCCGCGATAGCCCGTCCGGTTTGTTCGCAATCCCACCGCAGTGCTACATGCATCGTCAGGCGTCGTTTATTCCGGCGTTCTTCCCGGATGGGACCACGATGGGCCAAGACGTGGATTTCTTCTACTTTCCCGCCTTTGCGGACAAAGACCTTGGCAAGCCCGTGCTGGGCGCGGGGACGTTGTTTTCCGTGACGGACCCGTCGGAGGCGGCGACGGCGATGCTCGATTTCCTGAAACTGCCTGTCGCCCATGAAACATGGATGGCGCAGGGTGGGTTTTTGACGGCGCACGCTGGCGTGAACCCGATGACCTATATTGATGACAGCAGCCGCGCCCAAGGTGAGATCTTGCGCAATGCGACCACCTTCCGCTTTGATGCATCGGACCTGATGCCGGGTGAGATTGGCGCAGGCGCGTTTTGGACCGGCATGGTCGACTATGTCACCGGCACGGACGCCAAAACCGTGGCCGAGGGCATCCAAGCCCGCTGGGATGATCTAAAGTGATCGTCTTCGACATCGGATACACCAAGGCGCGTGTTCTGCGCGCCTTGGGCCACATTGCTTAGCCGTCAAAGGGGCATTGATGTCACCGCTCATTCAAGGCGCGCTTACGATATTCGTCGGTGTTGGCGGCTGTGTGGCCTACTTCTGGGCCTCCAATGTGGTGCTGGACAAGGTCCTCTTTCCTGCACGTGGCCCAAACGCAGGGCGCAATATCAACCGCGCCAACCTGATCCGGCCTTGGCTGTTTTTGCTGCCTGCGCTGTTGGCGCTTGGGCTGTACCTTGTGTACCCGGTGTTCGGATCGTTCAGCCGATCACTTTATAATCGCACAGGGGCTGAGTTCATCGGGTTCGGTAACTACCGCATCATGTTGGGCGATCCAGAGTTCCGCACCGCCCTAACCAACAACTTGCTATGGGTGCTGATCGTACCTGCGGCATCGACATTCTTTGGGTTGTTGATCGCGCAGCTGACGGACCGTTTGCGCTGGGGCACGGTAGCCAAATCGATCATCTTTATGCCCATGGCGATTTCCTTTGTCGGGGCTGCGCTGATTTGGAAGTTTGTCTATGCCAACAACCCCGACATCGGCCTGATCAATGCAGTCTTGGTGGTTTTTGGGGCAGAGGCCAGCATCGACGTGCTGCAAATTCCGTTCTGGAATAACCTCTTTTTGATGGTGATCCTGATCTGGATTCAAACCGGCTTTGCCATGGTGATCCTGTCGGCGGCTTTGCGCGGTGTGCCAGAGGAAACCATCGAAGCCGCGATCCTAGATGGGGCAGGGCCGGCACGAGTTTTCTTCTCGATCAAGGTGCCGCAGATCATGCCCACAATCGTTGTGGTCTGGACGACGATCACGATCCTCGTGCTTAAGGTTTTTGATATCGTCTACACCATGACTGGTGGGAATTTCGGCACGCAAATTCTGCCGTCCTACATGATGTCTTATATGTTCCGCGACGATGGGCGCGCCACGGCCGTGGCCTTTGTGATCATGCTGATTGTTCTGCCCGTGATGGTCTGGAACATCCGCCAAGCCCGCAAGGAGATGTGAGATGACAGGCATCGCGGGACAAAAATCCGCCCTTTCATGGGTGGTCAACATCACGGTGCTGGCGCTGGTGGTGTTGTGGTTGATCCCGACCATTGGACTGCTGGTGTCGTCCTTCCGAGACCGCGATGCGATTTCGGCCAGTGCGTGGTGGACGGCACCTTTGTCGGTCGAGCAAAATTTCCGCGTCCGCGCGCCTGCGGCGGAAACACTCATCATCGATGGCGGGTTTGAAGCCGCGATCGGAGGCTATGAGATCACGGGCAATATCGCGGATTTGATTGCGGCTGAAACAGGGCAAACCGGGCCCGTCACGATCACTGCATTTGGGGCCACGGCGCGCGCGCCGGTCGTGGCGCAACCGGGTGACGTTCTGAACCTCAGCCGCGACAGAACGTTGTCAATCACCGCAGACGGAGACTACCGCTTCTTTGCTCCTGCGGAGATCACGCGCGACCCGTCGCTCTATTTCGCGATGGAGATCCCACCGTCGTTTGATTTGGATAACTACCGCGAAATCCTCCGCTCGGACGGGATGGATATCGCGTTTATCAATACGTTGACGGTCACGATCCCGGCCACGGTGATCCCGATCCTGATTGCGGCCTTTGCGGCCTACGCGCTGGCGTGGATGGATTTTCGCGGACGCGGAGTGTTGATCGCGGTCGTGGTGGGTTTGCTGGTCGTGCCACTTCAATTGGCTTTGGTCCCGATGCTGTCATTCCACAACACGATTGGGATCGGCCAAAGCTTTCTTGGTATTTGGCTCGCGCATACGGGCTTTGGCCTGCCGCTCGCGATTTATCTGCTGCGCAACTACATGGTCGGCCTGCCGCGTGACATCATCGAAAGTGCACGGGTGGATGGCGCCACTGATTTTCAGGTGTTCACCAAGATCATCCTACCGCTCAGCTTTCCTGCACTCGCGTCATTCGCGATTTTTCAGTTCCTTTGGGTGTGGAACGATCTGCTGGTGGCCAAGGTATTTTTGCCCGCAAGTTCCGAAAGCTGGGTAATGACCGTTAAAATTGCCGACGATTTGCTCGGCTCACGCGGTGGGGATTGGGGCATTCTGGCTGCGGCCGCGTTCACATCCATCGCCGTGCCGCTTTTGGTGTTTTTCACTCTGCAACGCTACCTAGTCCGCGGGCTTCTCGCGGGTTCGGTCAAGTAAAGGTCCGTACTTATGCCTACCAACACTGCCGCCACATCTGGCCTCGATCCTGCGCTTGATTGGTGGCGCGGCGGGGTGATTTACCAAATCTATCCTCGCTCGTTCCAAGACAGCAACGGCGACGGCATCGGTGATCTTCCAGGCATCACCCAACGTCTGCCCTACATCGCGTCGCTTGGGGTGGATGCCATCTGGATATCACCGTTCTTTACCTCTCCCATGAAGGATTTTGGCTACGATGTGAGCGATTACTGCGATGTCGATCCGATGTTTGGCACGCTGGCTGATTTTGACACTTTGGTGGACCGCGCCCATAGCCTAGGACTGCGGGTGATGATTGATCTGGTCCTTTCGCACACCTCGGACCAGCATCCTTGGTTTGTCGAAAGCCGCCAATGCCGGGACAACTCGCGCGCGGATTGGTACGTGTGGGCCGACCCCAAGCCCGACGGTGGACCGCCCAACAACTGGCTGTCGATTTTTGGCGGACCTGCGTGGCAGTGGGATGCACGGCGGTTGCAATACTATTTGCATAACTTCCTAACCTCTCAGCCCGATCTTAACTTTCACACGCCTGCCGTACAGGATGCGGTGTTGGATGCGACCCGGTTCTGGCTAGAGCGTGGCGTAGATGGCTTTCGCCTTGATACGATCAATTTTTACTTCGCGGACAAGGGGCTTCGCGACAATCCGGCCCTGCCGCCCGAGGCGCGCAACGCAACGATTGCGCCAGCCGTGAACCCCTACAACCACCAAGAGCATCTCTTTTCCAAGAACCAGCCCGAGAACCTTTTGTTCCTCAAACGCTTTCGCGCCTTGCTGGAGGAATATCCCGGTACCGCAGCCGTAGGCGAGGTGGGCGATGCCCAGCGCGGGCTAGAGTTGTTGGGCGAATACACCAAGAACGGGGCGGGCGTGCAGATGTGCTACGCCTTTGAGTTCCTCGCCAAAGCCCCCCTCACGGCGGAGCGTGTGGCCGAAGTGTTCACGCGGTTTGATGTCGTGGCAAGCGACGGCTGGGCCTGTTGGGCGTTTTCCAACCACGACGTAGTCCGTCACGCCACCCGGTGGGATCTATCGCCAGCCGCCCAAAGGCTCTTTGCGACGCTGCTGATGTCTTTGCGTGGTTCGGTCTGCCTTTATCAGGGGGAGGAATTGGGCCTCGGTGAGGCAGACGTACCGTTTGAGGCGCTGCAAGATCCTTATGGCATTGAATTCTGGCCAGAGTTCAAAGGGCGTGATGGCTGTCGCACACCGATGGTGTGGGACCAGAACAAGCAAAACGCAGGCTTTTCCAACGGCACACCGTGGCTGCCGGTGGCCGAAGCGCACGTGGCGCAGGCGGTGGCGTTGCAAGAGGATGATCCAAACGCATTGTTGCACCATTACCGGCAGATGATTGCGCTTCGCCGTGTTCACCGTGCTCTGCACGACGGGGCACAAACTGGCATGCGTGCGCAGGGCAATGTCCTGACGTTCCAGCGCGCAGATACCCATGAGACGCTGTTTTGCGCGTTCAACATTGGCAGCAGCCCAGCGCAAATCGAGATGCCTTCGGGCGCGTGGCATTCCATTGTGGGTGAGGCGCCGGGCGCAAACGGTGAACTGGCGCCGTGGTCCTACGCGATCCTCCAAAAAACGAATACGTAAAAGGGGTATAGACACCGATGGCCGAGCTGAAACTCACGAATGTCGCCAAGTCCTACGGGGCCGGCGTCGAAGTTCTCCGGGACGTGAACCTAGAGATCAAGCAAGGCGAACTGGTGGTCTTCGTCGGCCCCTCTGGCTGTGGCAAGTCCACGCTTTTGCGGATGATCGCAGGCCTTGAACAGATCACCAGCGGCACGCTTGAGATTGACGGTCAAATGGTGAATGACCTGCCGCCAAGCGAGCGGGGCATCGCCATGGTGTTCCAATCCTATGCGCTATATCCGCATATGACGGTGCGCGATAACATGGCCTTCGCGCTTAAAATCGCCCGCAAATCCCGGACTGAGATTGATGCAGCCGTCACATCGGCCGCGGACAAATTGCAACTCACCCCATACCTTGATCGGCTTCCCAAGGCATTGTCAGGGGGACAGCGGCAGCGCGTAGCCATCGGGCGCGCCATTGTGCGTGATCCCAAGGTGTATCTCTTTGATGAGCCGCTCTCAAACCTTGATGCCTCCCTGCGCGTCGCCACGCGGATTGAGATCGCGCAACTCAAAGAAGCGATGCCCAATAGCACGATGGTCTATGTCACTCACGATCAAGTCGAGGCCATGACACTGGCCACGCGCATCGTCGTTCTTGCGGACAAGGGCATCGCACAGGTTGGTGCGCCGCTAGAGCTATACAGCCGGCCAAACTCCGAATTCGTGGCTAAGTTCATAGGCTCACCTGCTATGAACCTGTTGCCGGGTGAAATTATCGAAACCGGCAAAACAACCCGCCTCAAGCTCAGGGATGGCGGGGGCACAATCACATCGGACTATCCTTCAAACCCCGATCATTTGGGCGCACAGGTCAACGTCGGCATCCGTCCCGAAGATATGCAACGCGTCACCACGCCGGATTATGTCTGCGGCGCCACCGTCACGATTGTTGAAGCACTGGGAGAGGTGACGCAACTCTATCTGACCGCGCCCAGCGCTGGTGTGGACGCCAACCCAATCATCGCCAAATTGCCGGGCATTCACACCGATCTGCGCGGCGCCAAACTCACTCTGTCCGCTCCACCGGACAAGGTGCATGTCTTTCTAGGCGGCCGGGCGCTCAACGCGACCTAACTCCTTCGTTCCCAAAATACGCCCGCGCGGAGCGCACCGCGGACCCCGCAGGGTCCGCAATTTCATCGTGTCGTCCGTTAGGACGTCATTTTCAATCGATCCGGGTCCACCAATGGCGTAGTAACCAATCGCGCGGGGCGCATCTCACCCAAGATTTCGATTTCGACCTCTAGGCCCTCGATGGCGCGGGCACGGGGCACAAACCCCTGCGCGACGGAGCACTGTGCGTAGTGCGAATACCCGCCTGAGGTGCAGAACCCGACAACCTCTCCGTCCAGCCAGATTGGTTCATACCCCTGCACATCCGCATCAACTGCTTCAACGACAAACGCGGCCAGAACGCTCCCGGGCGGCTGCGTGCGCTCTGCCTCAGCAGCAGCACGTCCGATGAAGTCACCCTTGGACCACTGGATAAACCGCTCCAATCCCGTTTGAGCACAGGTATAATCGGGTGAAAACTCACTCAGCCATGCGCCAAAGAACCGATCCAGCCGCAGAGACATCATCGCGCGCATCCCAAAGGGACGCATTCCGTATTCCTCGCCGGCGGCACTTAGGACTTGATACAGATGCCGGGCTTCATGGGCGTCGCAGTAAATCTCATATCCTAGATCACCGGTGTAGCTAACGCGTTGCACGACACACTGCGCCATGCCGATTAGGATCTGGCGCACATCAAGGAACTTGAACGCTGGGTGTGAGACATTGGCGCGCGTGACCTTAGCCAGTACATCCCGCGCGCGCGGACCTGCAATGGTAAATCCGGTGCGCGTGTTGCTGATGTTCTCGACCCGCACACCCTCCTGGCTGTGACGCTCGAACCAACGGGTGTGTACGGCCTGCGCGCCGTAGCTGGCGGTCAGGATGAATTCAGCCTCGCTGATGCAGGACACTGTGAAATCACCCTCAATCCGGCCCGCAGCATTTAGCATCGGCGTCAGGCTCAAACGTCCGGGTTTGGGGATGCGACCGGCCATCACATGATCCAGCCAAGCGCGGGCGTCTGGCCCAGTCACGCGGTATTTGCCAAAGTTCTGCAACTCATTGATGCCGACGGCGCCACGCACGGCTGCAACTTCGGCTGCGGTGGCGGCAAACGCGTTGGACCGGCGGAACGATGGGGTTTCAAACCGGGGCTCGCCCGGTAGCGCGAAATAGTTGACGACCTCTAGCCCATATTGCTGGCCAAAGACCGCGCCCTGCGCTTCCCAAATGTCGTGCATGGGTGATGTCACCCATGGCCGCGCCGCAGGCAGTTCCTCATTGGGGTAACTGACCGAAAAACGGGTCTGATAGTTTTCAATCACTTTGGTCAAGGTATAGCCCGGGGTGGCCCAACTGCCAAAACGGGCCACATCCATGGCTGTGACGTCGCGTTCCGCTTGGCCTTCGACCATCCATTGCGCCAGCGTCAGGCCCACTCCGCCACCTTGGCTAAAGCCTGCCATCACGCCGCAAGCCGACCAATAGTTTCGCAGGCCCGGCACGGGGCCGACCAAGGGGTTGCCGTCGGGGGCAAAGGTGAACGGCCCGTGGATCACGGATTTGACGCCTGCGCGTTCCAGCACCGGGAACCGATTGTAGGCAAAGGCGATCGAGTCCTCGATCTTGTCGAAATCATCTGCCAGCAATTCGTGCCCGAAATCCCACGGTGTGCCATCCACAGCCCATGGGCGGCAGGTTTGCTCGTAAAATCCGATGCACAGGCCGCGACCCTCTTGGCGCAAGTAGCTTTCGCCCGCGGGATCCATCACATGGGGATGCTCTGCATCGCGCTCATAAATTTCGGGGATTTCGTCGGTGACGAGGTATTGATGCTCCATCGGGTGCAGGGGCAGGGCGAGGCCCGCCATCGCGCCGACTTCGCGCGCCCACAGTCCTGCGGCGTTCACCACGTGCTCAGCGTGGATCGTGCCCTTGTCCGTCACGACGTCCCATGTGCCATCGGGGCGCGGATTGGTTTCCAGCACTTTGGTATGCGTCTGGATCGTAGCCCCGCCCATCCGTGCGGCCTTGGCGTAGGCGTGTGTCGTGCCCGAGGGGTCAAGGTGCCCATCCAGCGGATCGTAAAGCCCGCCCAAGATACCTTCGATGTTAGTGACAGGGGCTACGCGGGCAATTTCCTCGGGGCTGAGGATTTCGGTCTCTAGACCCATAAAACGGTGCTTGGCGCGTTCGGCTTTCAGCATATCAAACCGCTCAGGCGTGTCGGCCAGCGTGACGCCACCGACGTGATGCAGCCCGCAGGACATGCCGGTCAGCTCTTCCAATTCGCGGTACAGGCGGATCGTATAGCCCTGCAACGCGGCCATGTTGGTGTCGCCGTTCAGCGTATGAAACCCACCCGCTGCGTGCCATGTCGATCCACTCGTCAGCTCAGAGCGTTCCAACAGCATCACATCGGACTACCCAAGTTTGGTCAAATGATACAGGACCGAGACCCCGACGACACCGCCGCCGATCACACATACTCGGGTTGTTTGTTCCATGTTCTGCTCCAGCCAGTTTTGGGCAACTTGTCGTGGGCCGTTGGGATCGTCCTGCCCGTCCGCGACATATACCGGACAGCCTGCGTCTTGCCTCGGTTCCGCGTGGCTGATACGTCCCAAGTGATTTTGTCAGAATAAGACACCGGAGACCGCCGTGCCCGACACATCGCCCCGCTTAGAAGTGCGCAACCTTGTGCGCCGTTTTGAGGGCACATGTGTTGTCGATGACATCTCGTTGAGCGTGGCACCGGGCCAAGTGACCTGTCTATTGGGACCGTCGGGTTGCGGGAAATCCACCACACTTCGGATTATCGCGGGCGTCGATTGCCAAGACGCAGGCGAGGTCCTGATCGATGGTCATATCGTGGCGGCACCCGGTCGTTTTGTCCCGCCGGAAGCGCGGGGCATCGGTCTGATGTTCCAAGATTTTGCTCTGTTCCCGCACATGAGTGTTGCTGACAACATCGGTTTCGGTCTCAAGGCCACAGGCGCGGAGCGGACGGCGCGCGTGGACAAACTGCTTGAACGCGTGAACCTGTCGGGCTTTGGCAATAAGGCCCCCCATATGTTGTCCGGCGGAGAACAACAGCGCGTGGCCTTGGCCCGCGCACTTGCGCCACGCCCGCGCATCATGTTGATGGATGAGCCGTTTTCCGGGTTGGATAACCGCCTGCGGGACGGGATCCGTGATGCGACGCTGGAACTGCTTAAGGAAGAAGGCAGTGCGGTGTTGCTGGTCACGCATGAACCAGATGAGGCGATGCGCATGGCAGATGAGATTGCGTTGCTGCGCCACGGAAAAATCGTGCAGCGCGCCGCGCCGTATAATATTTATAACCAACCTGCGGATCGTCGTGCGGCTGAATTTTTTAGCGATGTCAATGTACTAGAGGGTCAAGTTCAGGCAGGTCTTGCCCATACACCCTTTGGTGAGTTTCTGGTGCCCGGCGTAGGCGATGGCACCAATGTTGATATCGTATTCCGGCCACAGCACGTCTCACTCGACTTTGATCGTAACGGCCGTGGCCCTGCGCCTACACCGCAACACGGCACGCCTGCGCGCGGGATCGTGCACAGGGCGCGGTTCATGGGGCGCGAAAGCCTTGTTGAATTCACGGTGGCGGGTGGCGCGATGGTCAAGGCGACGGTGCCCGCCGTGTTCCTGCCAAAACCCGGCACCGCGCTGTGGCTTAGCATCCGGCGTGACAGGTGTTTTGTGTTTCCGAGGGGGCAGGTGGCCCCGCAGGACCTGCCGGACCGCGCCGCGAGCTAGGCGGGCTCGGCGCGCAAGTAAGAGCGCATGCCATAGACAAGCGGCTTGCCCTCATCGCGCAGGCGCACGGCGACGACCGATCCAATCACCACATAGTGCGTGCCCACCAGTTGCGCGCTGCTGAGCGTGCAATCGAACGACGCAAGTGCGCCGTCCAAGGCTGGGGCACCGGTTTTTAGCGGCACGTGGGATACTGCGTTGAACTTATCGCCGCCAGGTGCGGGGAGGCGGCTGGCAAACACGTTGGCCACGTCCTGCTGGCTGGCTTCAAGCAAGTTGATCACAAACGCCTTGTTTTCCATCATCGGGGCTGCGGCGCTGCTGGTCGTGTTGACACAAACCAACATCGTGGGCGCGTCGCCATCGGCGGAAATACTGGTCATCGCAGAGACCGTCACACCGGCCCGGCCTGCGGGGCCATCAGTTGTGACCACAGTGACGGTTGCCGCGGCACGCGACATCCCGTTGACGAAATCGGCCCGCAAGGCGGTGTCTGGCATCATGCTCTCCTACGTTGAGGCACTAGATAAGACGGGTACGCGTGGCGTCGACCCTAAATTGTGCGACTCTGCTTGGCAGTCTGCTGCGGGTATGGTTTTGATGGCGGCAAGTCGCAAGAAGGGAACGCAGATGTCACTCGCGAAAGCACGCAGCAATGTTGATCGAGCCTTTGCTCCCGGTGATCCAAGGGGACTTGCCTTTGAGAATGCCTTTGGTGGGGCAACATCGTTCTTGCGACGGCAATACACCAAAGACCTGACCGGGTTCGATTTGGCTGTCACGGGTATTCCGTTCGATCAAGCGGTGACGCACCGGCCCGGCACCCGATTTGGCCCCCGCGCGATCCGAGAAGCATCGAGCCTTCAAACCTTTGATCCGCCTTATTACTGGGATTTCGATCCGTTGTCGGAATTTGCCATCGCGGACTACGGAGATCTGGCGTTTGACTATGCGAAAGTAGCCGATTTCCCAGAAGCATTGCGCGCCCATGCCCGCAGTATCCTAGAACAAGACGCAGGGATGATTTCGTTGGGCGGGGATCACTACGTGAGTTTCCCAATCCTGCAAGCCCACGCGGAGAAATACGGCCCCCTCGCGTTGGTCCAATTCGATGCGCATTCCGACACTTGGCCCGACGATGACATGACCCGCGTGGACCATGGCACCATGTTCTACAAGGCAGTGAAGTCGGGGATTGTTGATCCCAAACGCTCGGTTCAGATTGGTATTCGCACCGTGAACCCCGACACACTGGGTGTGACGACAATTGATGCCCGCGCGGTGCACGAAGCCGCACCGGGCGCGGTTGCGGCTCAGGTCAAAGAGATCGTGGGTGATGGCCCGGCCTATTTGACGTTTGATATCGACTGCCTTGATCCTGCCTTTGCGCCCGGCACAGGCACGCCCGTTTGGGGCGGCCTCAGTTCAGGCCAAGCGGCCGCGATTCTGCGGGATTTGGCCGGGATCAATATTGTGGGCGGCGATGTGGTCGAGGTGTCGCCCCCCTATGACACCACGGGGGCCACAGCGATCGCAGGGGCCCATGTCGCGATGGAGCTGATTTGTCTGTGGTGCTGGACCCGCCGCCAAACTGGCTAGGACGGGAATGTTGCAGTCGCGGCAATGCGCCACTGGATTTTTTGGCGCGCGGTATATAGTTCAATGCTCAACTAAGCCTTCTGATGCAGCAAGCGAAGCGCGTGATCCGCGCCCAAGGAGCCGACCCGATGCGTGACCTGAAAATCCCTGAACAGCGGCATCCCGAGAAACAACGCCGTGCAGATGCGCCACAGCCCAAGAAACCTGATTGGATTCGGGTCAAGGCTCCGGTCGGCAAAGGCTATCAAGACACCTACAAGATCATGCGCGAGCACAAACTGACCACCGTGTGCGAAGAGGCAGGGTGCCCCAACGCGGGGGAATGTTGGTCCCAAGGGCACGCGACCATGATGATCATGGGCGAGGTGTGCACCCGCGCTTGTACGTTCTGCAACATTGCTACGGGAAAACCGCCCGAAGACCTTGATGTGTTTGAGCCGGGCCGGGTGGCAGATGCAGTCAAGAAACTGGGCCTAAACCACGTCGTGATTACGTCGGTGGATAGGGACGATATTGAGGATGGCGGCGCGGAACACTTTGCGCAAACCATTCGCGCGATCCGTCGCCAATCGCCCAATACGACCATCGAAATTCTGACGCCAGATTTTATCAAGTGTGATCCTGCGGTGCTTGAAATCGTCGTGGCTGCTAAGCCGGATGTGTTTAACCACAACCTTGAAACCGTCCCGGGCCTATACCCCGAGGTGCGCCCCGGCGCGCGTTACTTCCATTCGTTGCGGTTGTTGCAGCGGGTCAAGGAACTGGACCCGACGATGTTCACCAAGTCGGGCATTATGGTCGGCTTGGGCGAGGATCGCCAATCTGTGCTGCAAGTCATGGATGACATGCGTGCCGCGGACATCGATTTTCTGACGGTTGGTCAGTACCTTCAACCGACGCCAAAGCACCACCGGGTGGATCGCTTTGTGACGCCGGATGAATTCAAATCCTACGAAACAGCCGCCTATGGCAAAGGGTTCTTGATGGTTTCGGCCACGCCTTTGACACGCTCTAGCTATCATGCGGGCGATGATTTCGCCAAATTGCGGGCGGCCCGTTTGGCGAAACTCGGTTGATATTCAGGGGTCGCAGCGGGCGGCCCCTAAACCTTTACACAAATCGCCAAAGGCTTGCCGCATTCGCGCCTAAGTTGCCGCCCACAGTTCCCTCATCACCAGCTGAGAGGGAGAAACACATGGCACACCCAAAAGATGGCGGCTTGATCAAAACCTATGCCGCGCTCAACTGGATCATCCTGCGGCTCTACGCGCTCGCGTTCTTGGGGTTGGCGTATATCGCGGTGCAATGGTTGGACGTTGCAAATCCGCTGCTGGCGACGTTGTCGTTTGGTTTTGACCCGCTGCGCGCGATTGTGGTGCTGGCCTTTGTGGGCACGTTCCTGCTGTTGCCCCCGCTTACGCCCGGTTTCCTACGCACCCCGCGCAGCATCATTGCTGGGGCGCTAAAGTCCGTAATCATCGTGGGGTTTACCTACTACCTGTCGCTGACCGTGCCGTTAGTGCTGCGATCGGGATTGGTGCCCAACGGTGCCGAATTGGCAAGCCTTGTGCCACTCATGCTCAAATCCATTGCAGGAACGGCGATAACGGGTTCCATCCTTGTGGCCTGTTCACAGCAGCTGATGCGCGCACGGATCAAGGCACGTGGGATCGCCGCCAATGCCGCCGCGCCCCAAGAGCTGCGCAACTTGCGTCATCTACGGATGAATCAGCCGTGATCTGGATCGGGGCCTGTAAACCGAACCTTGCCAATAAAGGGTAGGTTGCGATTGCGCTGTGCGTAGTCGATGCCGTAGCCGACCACGAACTCATCCGGGATTTCAAAGCCTGTCCAACTGGCCTTTACGTCCACTTCACGACGGGCAGGTTTGTCGAGCAGTGCGATTGTCCGCAGCCGGGCAGGGCCGCGTGTTTCTAACAGCTTGAGAACATGATGCAGCGTAAAGCCGGTGTCGACGATATCCTCAACCACCAACACGTCGCGGCCCGCGATTTCACCGCGCAAATCCTTGAGTATCCGCACCTCGCGGGAGCTTTCCATACCGTCCCCGTAGGAGGAGGCCTCTAGAAAGTCGACCTCGACCGGTAGGTCCAGCTCGCGCACCAAATCGGCGATGAACACGAATGAGCCGCGCAGCAAGCCCACCACCACCAGCTTGTCCGTTTCTGCAAAAACGGTTTCGATATCTCGGGCTAATTCTTCGATCCGCGCGGCAATTGCCTTGGCGCTGATCATTTGGTCGATGACATAGGGTTGCGCCATTATGCCCCTCTTGGTGCGGTTTTCCTTGAATCTTCCGCGCAAAGATACGACATCCACCGCCACTGTCACCCTCGAAATGGCCCCATGCCCACTCATTCTGAAACCCGCACCTTACCCTATTCCGCCGCGCAGATGTACGCGCTTGTGGCGGAGGTGGATAAATACCCCGAGTTCCTGCCATGGACAGCCGCGGCACGCATTCGCTCGCGCACGCCGCAGGGCGCGTCCGAGGTGATGCTGGCGGATTTGGTGATCTCTTTCAAAGTGTTTCGCGAAAAGTTCGGCTCCAAGGTGGTGCTGCACCCGGACGCTTTCCAGATCGATACCGAGTATCTTGATGGCCCATTCAAGTACATGAAATCGAACTGGCATTTCACAGATTGTGAGGGGGGCTGCGAGGTCGCGTTCTTTGTGGATTTTGAGTTCCGGAATGCGATTTTGCAAAAGGTCATCGGCGTTGTTTTCAACGAGGCGATGCTGCGTGTGGTTGCGGCGTTTGAGAAGCGCGCGCAAAAACTTTACGCCTAGGGTCTGTTGGGGCGACGGCCAGCGCCGCCCCAATAGATGTCTTACGACGAATGGTCGTAGGCACGCTCACCATGCAGCGACAGATCGAGGCCTGTGACTTCGGCTTCATCACTGACGCGCAAGGGTGCGACCATCCGGGTGACCAAGACCAAAACCACTGTCACGGCGACCGTGAACACACCCACAATGGCCAGCGCACCAAGTTGTGCCGCCCAAGCGCCCGCGCCAAAGACTGCGATCATCAGCGTGCCGAAAATCCCGCCCACTCCGTGAACCGCGAACACGTCCAGCGTGTCGTCGATCTTGAGCATGTTGCGGATGACGTTGACGGCCTCTTGGCACAGGATGCCTGCAACCGCGCCGATGATCAGGGCCTCAACCGGACCGACAAAGCCGGATGCCGGTGTGATAGAGGCCAGGCCTGCAATCGTACCGGTTACGATACCTACAAGCGATGCGGTGCCGTACTTCAGTTTTTCCCACAGGGCCCACGTCAGCGATGCTGTCGCCGCCGAGATATGGGTCACTGTCAGGGCCATTGCCGCACCACCATCTGCGGCCAGCTGCGAGCCGCCGTTAAAGCCGAACCAGCCGACCCACAGCATTGCGGCGCCCAGAAATACCATGCCGGGATTGTGCGGTGGTTTGGTGCGATCTTTGCGCGCGCCCAACATCACCGCGATGACCAATGCCGCCAGACCAGCGGTTTCGTGCACCACGATGCCACCTGCAAAATCACGCACGCCAACGTCGCCAAAAATGCCGCCGTCGGACATAAAGCCGCCGCCCCAGATCCAGTGGACCACGGGCGCATAACACAGCAACATCCACAGCCCCGAGAACACCAACACAAAGCCAAAGCCGATCCGCTCGACGTAGGCACCCACGATTAGGGCAGGTGTGATGATCGCAAAGGTCATTTGAAAGGCGAAAAAGAGAACCTCGGGCAGGGTCCCACTGAGGCTATCGGCAGTCACACCGGCCAAGAACATTTTGTCCAAGCCGCCCCAATAGCCGCTCGTGCCGCTGCCAAATGCGATGGAGTAGCCGAACGCCAGCCACAGAACGCTCATCAAACAGGCGATCGCGTAGCATTGCATAAACACGCTTAGCACGTTTCGTGCGCGCACAAGCCCGCCGTAAAACAACGCAAGCCCCGGTAGTGTCATGAAGAGGACCAGCGCCGTTGCGACGATGATCCAAGCGGTATCTGCACCATTCATAGAAAAAGTCCCTCGGTCTTTTTATTGTGATCTGGTGCTTGAACAGCGTGTGGGCCGCATAAAAAAGAGGCGAGGTGGCAATGACGCGAGCAGAAATAACAAAGATTAAAAATTAGGCGCTATGGGGGCGTGAAAATGCGCGGCTGACCTAAAATTAGGCACCGAAGGAACGTTTCCCAAGTTGGTTAGCCGTAGGGTTTCAGGTCCAGATCGTGTCGAATTTCGCCCGCAAGGCACAACCGAAGCGCGTGATCACGGGCCGCAAAGCGGACCCGTTCACGACCCAATGCGCCAAAATCAATTGTTTGTGCGCGGGCATCTTCATGCACGCCGTCACGCCGCGCGAGGGCAAAACACACCCGCCCTTCGGGTTTATAATCTGACCCACCGGGGCCTGCGATCCCTGTGATCGCAACAGCCAAGTTCGCTTGGGGCAGGGCGCGGAGTGCGCCTATCGCCATTTCCCACGCGCAGTCCTCGCTGACGGCGCCGTGGGTGCTGAGGGTTTCGGCGCGCACTCCCAAAAGCGCCTGTTTGGCGTCATTGGAATAGGTAACAAGACCGCCCATCAAGACCGCGCTTGATCCGGGGTGGTCGCTGAGGGCGGCGGCTACCAAGCCGCCCGTGCAGCTTTCGGCGGTGACAAGTTTGACGCCCCGCGCGACGAGTATTTGCAAGTCTTCGGGTGTCATCACATGATCCCGTGAGCCACAACGGCCGCCATCGCCACGCACATGCTGGCCAAGCCCCCCGCGACAACATCATCAAGCATCACGCCAAGCGCATCGTCGCGCCGATCCGCAAGCCCAACGGGGCCGGGTTTTAGAATGTCGAACAGGCGAAAAAACACGAACGCCGCGACCAAGCCAGGCCACATCGCCAGCGGATCAGCGCCGGACATTGCGGCCCCAACGGCCACGGGCAACAGCGCGATCCATTGGCCTGCGACTTCATCAATGACAATCTCGGATGGGTCGTGGTCGTCTTTGCCGCGCGTGACCTGTTCGGTCGCCCACCAGCCCACTCCGAACACAAACGGGATGGCAAGCAGGAACAAAGGCAAGCCGCCGAGCACCCATAGCCCCCAAGCCAGAGGAAACGCCGCAAGCGAGCCCCAAGTCCCGGGCGCGGGGCGCAGGCGCCCAACATAGCCCACCGTCGCGATGGCGTCTGCCACCACGCTCATTGGCCGATCAGGGTGACTGTTGCGATGCAGGCGATCCCCTCTTTTCGTCCAGTGAATCCAAGTTCTTCCGAGGTGGTGGCCTTAACGCTGACTTGCCCAAGCTCAAGCCCCATCAGGCGCGCCATTTCAGTGCGCATGGCCACAGAATGAGGTCCGATTTTGGGCATTTCGCAAACCAGCGTGCAGTCAACGTTGCCAATCCGATAGCCACGTTCGCGGGCCAATTCGACGGCGTGACGCAAGAATATCTCGGACGCAGCGCCCTTCCATTGGGGATCACTGGGGGGGAAGTGTTGGCCGATATCACCCTCTGCCAGCGCGCCATAGATCGCGTCCGTTACGGTGTGCATGCCCACATCCGCGTCCGAGTGTCCCTGAAGCGCCCGGTCATGGGGGATTTTGACACCGCATAGGATCACATGATCGCCGGGACCAAAGCGGTGTACGTCATAGCCATTGCCAAGCCGGATATCCATGTGCGCGGGTCCTTTCAGGAGGTGATGCGCGCGTGCGAAATCCTCCGGGTGTGTGATCTTGATGTTGTTATCATCGCCTTCCACGATGGCAACGTCTAGCCCGTGATCGCGGGCGACCTCAACATCATCAGCGGCGGGCCGCGTACGGGCGGCGTGGGCTGCGCGGATTGCAGTCACCTCAAACCCCTGAGGTGTTTGCGCCCGGTATAGGCCGTTGCGATCTTGTGTGCCGGTGACGCGTGCCCCTAGGGCGGTATCGACCCCGGTCCAAAGCGCATCGGTGACGGGCAGGGCGGGGGCTGCGGCGGGGGTGGTGTGTAGCGCGGTGATCACGCGCTCAATGACCTTAGGGGTGACGCAGCATCGGGCACCATCATGGATCAGGACATGTGTCGTGCTTTCTGGCACGGCCTCTAGCCCTGCGCGCACCGATCCATCGCGGCTGTCCGCGCCGTTTACATCTATGACCGGGATCTGAATCGCCGATAAATCGAGCGCCTCAAAAAGCGGCGTATCATCCGGATGGCGCACCACGACAATCGCCGCGACCTGTGACGCAAGCGCACGCAGCGTCCATTCTAGCACGGGACGCCCAGCAACATGCTCATATTGTTTGGGTTTTAGTGTTCGCGCTCGGGTGCCTCTGCCCGCCGCGACCACAATTGCGGTCAATTGCATTCCCGCCTCACTTTCCTCGACATTTGCCTCTGAGCTACTTATTCAACGCATCGCTGGCAATGCCCTGTGCGTTTGTCAGTAAAAGTCGATTAATTTTTATGCATTTGGTGAATTTCGCGGCATTTAGAGGGTGAATGCTTTGATACTCGGCAGGGATGCGGCTAACTCAACCTGCGAATTCGGGCAGATCGCCCAAAGAAACATCTCTAGGACCATCTTTTGGACAAACGCTTAACAGAACTCGGCCTGACATCGCCGGTCGCGTTGGCCCCGCTTGCGGGGATTACAGACTTGCCGTTTCGCCGCCTTGTTGCAGGTTTTGGCGCAGGCTTGGTCGTGTCCGAAATGGTGGCGAGCCAAGAAGTTGTGCAGGCCAAGCCAGAGGCGCGTGCAAAGGCCGAATTGGATATGGCCGGGGTCGGGACGTCGGTGCAACTGGCCGGGCGAGATGCCTATTGGATGGCAGAAGCGGCGCGCTTCGTGGCTGGGCAGGGTGCTTCCCGGATCGATATCAACATGGGGTGTCCGGCGAAAAAAGTGACGTCGGGCTATTCGGGATCTGCGCTGATGCGGGATCTGGATCATGCGCTTACTTTGATCGAGGCGGTGGTGGAGGCCGTAGATATTCCTGTCACGCTCAAAACCCGATTGGGCTGGGATGACGCGCTGTTGAATGCCCCGGACCTGGCGCGCCGGGCCGAGGCTGCGGGTGTGCGCATGATCACGATCCATGGCAGAACCCGGTGCCAGTTTTACAAAGGCCAGGCTAACTGGGATGCGATTGGCCAAGTGGTTGATGCGGTTGATATTCCTGTGCTGGCGAACGGTGACATTGTGAATGCAGAAACGGCGCGGACGGCGCTTGCAGCTTCTGGGGCGGCGGGTGTCATGGTGGGACGCGGCGCGCAGGGCAAGCCTTGGCTCTTGGCCGAAATAATGGCTGGCCTACAGGGCACGACCTACGATGCCGCCGCGTTCAAACACGGACTTAGCGACATCGCGTTGGCGCACTACGATGAAATGCTGTCGTTCTATGGCGCGGCCCTTGGCGGCAAAGTCGCGCGCAAACATCTGGGCTGGTACATGGACACGGCACAGACCCCGGCGGCCCTGCGCAAAGAAGTGTTGACCGCTACGCCCGAACAAGTCCGCCGTTTGTTACCCGCCGCCTTGGGCGATCACGGGCAGTTGGAGGCGGCATGACAGTGCACCCTACCGAAACGCTTTGGTCATCGCTGCCCGTAGCTGCCCTTATTGTAAATGAATACAATGAAATCAGTCATGTGAATGGCGCTGCGGAGACATTTCTAAACGCTTCCGCCCGCTCGCTTGAGGGCAAACCTGTATGGGACATGGTTTCGGTCGATGTCTCGCTTGATGGGACGTTTGAACGGGTGCGCAAAAGCCTCGCGCCGCTGTCGTTGCACAGCGTGAAGGTCGGGAGCGGGACCAAAGCTGCTGAGCCTTGTGATATACAAATCGCACCGCTGCTAGAAATACCTGGTCACACGCTCATCCTATTGTTGCCGCGCGAAATCGCGGACCGTCTGGGTCGCGCGCAAGACAGTCAAACAGCGGCAAAATCGGCCATTGGGATGGCAGAAATGCTCGCCCATGAAATTAAGAACCCTTTAGCGGGCATTACCGGCGCGGCACAATTGTTAAGCATGAACCTCTCCAAAGAGGATCAGGAGCTTACCGATCTGATCGTTGAGGAAAGCCGCCGCATCGTGGCATTGCTGGAGCAGGTCGAACAGTTTGGGAACCTTCGCCCGCCCGAGCGCAAAGCGGTCAACATCCACGATGTGCTGGACCGCGCGCGCAAATCGGCAACGGTTGGTTTCGCAGCGCATTGCATCATTGAGGAACGCTACGATCCGTCACTGCCCGCGACCTTCGCGGATGCGGATCAACTGCTTCAGGTGTTTTTGAACCTGCTGAAAAACGCATCTCAGGTATTGGGCACCGGCGGTACGATCATTATCCGCACGTTTTACGAGCTGTCGTTGCGTGTCCGCAGACCAGATGGCACCGGCGCTGCTGTCCCGCTTCAGATTGAGATCAGGGATGACGGCCCAGGCATTCCGCCAGAGATGATGGATGACATCTTTGATCCCTTCGTTTCAGGCCGGGAAAACGGCACGGGTCTCGGCCTCGCGCTGGTTTCCAAAATTGTATCCGAACACGGCGGCTGGATCACTGTCGATTCCGTTCCCGGGCGCACCGTGTTTCGCATTTCCCTGCCCATTGCACCCAAAATTGAAGACGACTGACCAAAGGAATTACCATGGACGGCACCATTCTTGTTGCAGACGACGACCGGACCATTCGGACGGTTCTCACGCAGGCTCTGACCCGGGCCGGCTGCAAGGTTCATGCGACCTCCAGCCTTGTGACGCTGATGCGTTGGGTGGAAGAGGGGAAAGGGGACTTGGTAATCTCTGATGTGGTCATGCCTGATGGTAACGGTTTAGAAACGCTTCCTAAAATCACTGCGGTGCGACCCGGTCTGCCCGTGATCGTGATCTCTGCTCAGAACACAATCATGACCGCCATTCAGGCCGCAGAGGCCGAGGCATATGACTATCTGCCCAAGCCGTTTGACCTGCCCGATTTAATGAAGCGCGCGGGGCGTGCCTTGGCACGTCAAACCAAGACGCCTGCGAAGGATGACGCCGGGATCATGGGGGCAGAGGATGATCTGCCGCTGGTTGGCCGGACGCCTCAGATGCAGGCGTTGTACCGCTTGGTCGCCCGTGTGATGAACACTGAGCTGACGGTCATGATCACGGGCGAAAGTGGCACCGGCAAAAGCCTGATCGCGCGTGCGATCCACGATTTTAGTGACCGTCGCACCCTTCCATTTGTCGTCGCAAGTGATGTCGATCTCGAAGGGTCAGAAGGGCCTTCAAATGTCATAGCGAAAGCAAAAGGCGGCTCGCTTTTGTTTGATGAGGTCGGTGATCTGACGATGGAAACACAAGGGCGGTTGGTGCGGCTGCTGGATGCGTTGGGCGACTCGATGCCGCGTATCATGGCGATCTCACAACAAAGCCTTGCGGATAAAGTTGAGGCCGGAACTTTTCGTGATGATCTATTTTACCGCCTTACCGGGGTGACGCTTTCTGTGCCCAGCCTCCGGGAACGCGTTGATGATATTCCGCTCTTGGCGATGCATTTCCTCGCCCGCGCCGAGAGAGATGGCAGCCCCGTGCGGCGGTTTTCGGACGACGCGATGTCGGCGGTGCGCAGCCACAATTGGCCGGGCAACGTCCGCCAACTCGAAAACGTGGTGCGCCGGCTCGTCGCGACCAGTTCGGCCGAGGAAATCACCCTTTCGGAGGTCCAGTCGGTGCTGGGTTCGGTTCCGACCGTGGCGCTGCAAGGCAACGGTCCAGACACGCAAAAACTGTCAGCTTCAGTCGAAAAGCACCTGCAACGGTATTTTGATCTACACGGCGGGCAACTTCCGCCACCGGGCCTGTATCAACGTGTGTTGCGCGAAATCGAGGCACCTCTCATCGAAATTGCGCTGGATGCTACAGGTGGAAATCAAGCTAAATGTGCTGATTTGCTGGGGATCAACCGCAATACCTTGCGCAAAAAGATAACTGAGCTTGAAATTCAGGTGACACGCCGCCGCAAGCTGATGTAAAAGAGCAACATGTAACGTGGCGGGAATGTAACAGCCGCGTCGTCAGTCAAAGGCAAGGGGCTGACCGTGTTGAGGTGAGGGCGGGTTATGGCGCAAGCCATGTCCATTGGGCTATTGTCGCGGATGTCGCTCTGGCGTCGTCAGAGGCGCGTGCAGACTTGGATCACGTTGGGCTTGGTGGCGCTTGGCCCAGTTCTGGTGATTGCCACCTTTGCGGTCTTGGGTCCGTTAGGCACGGACAATGCAGCCGCGTTGCGCGGGGTGCTGCTTCTTGATTTGGTCTACATTCTGGTGGTCGCGACGCTTGTGTTGATGCGCGTCGCGCGCATGGTTTCGGCGCGGCGTGCACGGTCCGCAGGCTCACGGTTGCACATGCGGCTGACGTTTGTGTTTTCTGGCATGGCCCTTGTGCCGACTGTGCTTGTGGCCGTGTTCGCAACGTTCACAATTAACATCGGGCTTGAGGGGTGGTTTTCCGACCGTGTGCGGTTGGCATTGGGCAATTCGGTCGATGCAGCACAGGCCTATGCACAAGAGCATCGCGACAATTTAATCCAAGATGCTAGCGGGTTAGCGGGCTATCTTAATGTCGCAAAGCAATCGACATTCTTTTTGAGCGATGCTGATCTTCGCCAAATTCTAACCCAAGGTCAGGAAGCCGTGCAGCGTGGGCTGCAAGAAGCCTATGTAATTGATGGGTCCGGCGAGCTGCGATCGAGAGGAACGCGGAGCTATTTATTCGATTTCGAACCGCTTTCAGTCGCGCAACTGGAAGAGGCCGCGTCGGGCCGACCTTTGCTGGTTGAAGATAAAGAAAACAATGAGTTTCGGGTCGTTGTTAAGCTAAATGCATTTGTTGATCGCTATCTGTATGTCACCCGCGAAGTCGATGGTGCAATCCTGTCCTTACTAGATGACACACAGGCAACCGTGCAGCTTTATCGTCAGCTAGAGGCGGATCGTGGTCGGTTATTCTTTGACTTTGGGATGCTCTACTTGGCTTTTGCATTGATCTTGATCCTTGCGGCTGTTTGGCTGGGTTTGTGGTTTGCCGAAGGATTGTCGCGTCCGGTTGGGCGGCTGGCGGGCGCTGCGCAGCGTGTAGGGCAAGGCGATCTGGATGTCCGTGTGATTGAAGAACGCGGCGACGATGAAATTGCTATGTTAGGGCGTCTTTTCAACCAGATGACGCGCCAACTTAAAGGCCAGCGAGATGCTTTGGTTGAGACCAATATGCAGACAGAGCGACGTCGCCGGTTGTTCGACTCTGTGCTTGGTTCGGTGACTGCGGGGGTCATTGGTCTTGATGCTCAGGGGCGAATTGACTTTCAAAACCGATCGGCGATGCGGCTTTTGCATTTGTCGGATGAGGCACAGTATGGCCGGGCTTTGGCGGATTGCGTGCCGGAATTTTCGGCGCTGTTTGAAAGGCTTAAGGCCAGCGGTTCTGAAACTGTGCAAGAAGAGTTGCGCTTAACGCGCGGTGGCAAATTAGAAAACCTGCTTGTGCGCTTGGCAAAGCGTCGCGGAGAAGAAGGGCAGCTTGAGGGCTATGTGGTTGCCTTCGATGATGTAACGGAATTGGTTAGCGCCCAGCGTATGGCGGCTTGGGGGGATGTGGCCCGCCGTATCGCCCACGAGATTAAAAATCCCCTAACCCCAATCCAATTGTCCGCTGAACGTGTCAGCCGAAAATTTGGCCCCATGCTGGGTGAGGAAGGGGATAATCTGCGGCAATATACAGATGTTATTGTGCGCCAAACCAATGACTTGCGGCGCATCGTTGATGAGTTTTCGAAGTTTGCCCGCATGCCAGAGCCTGAGCGTCGCCAAGCCGATTTGGCCGCGCTGCTGCGTGATACGATTGTATTGCAAAGGCCTGCGCTGGACCCGGTCTCGATCAAATCCGCTATTCCTAGCAGGCCTGTATTGGCGGCGTTTGATGGCACAATGATTGGGCAAGCGTTTACCAATCTGATCAAGAATGCAGGCGAAGCGATTGAGAGTCTGAACACTAAGGGCCTGCCGGATGGGCATGAGCATGGCGTTTCTGTCGATCTCTCTGTTTCAGATGCAATGGCGGAAATAACGGTTGCAGACACTGGAATTGGCCTGCCAGAAGATCGGGCGCGGCTGTTCGAACCTTATGTTACGACACGGGACAAGGGCACAGGGCTTGGTCTGTCGATCGTGAAGAAAATCATTGAAGAACATGGCGGTACGCTCGAACTTCGCGACGCACCTGTGATGTTTTCTAATACCCATGTGGGGGCGGCGGCTGTGATCCGGCTGCCCCTGCTCAAAGAGCCGTCGGACGGCGAAAACGTTGACGTAGCGAGGACACCATGAGCGATATTCTGATTACCGACGATGAACAGGACATCCGGGATCTGATCTCTGACATTCTGAAAGATGAGGGATTTGCGACCCGCACCGCAGGAAACGCCGACGAATGCATGGCGGCCATTAATGATGATCCGCCAGCGTTAATGATTTTGGATATCTGGCTGAAAGACAGCCGGATGGATGGGATCGATATCCTGAAAACAGTCCGGCGTGATAACCCCGACATTCCAGTCGTGATCATTTCGGGTCATGGGAATATCGAAATCGCTGTAGCCGCAATCAAGCAAGGGGCATACGACTTTATCGAAAAGCCGTTTAATATCGACCAGCTGATGGTCGTTGTTGGCCGTGCGATGGAGACATCACGCCTGCGCCGCGAAAATACGCAGTTGCGGCGCAAGGATGTCACCAATTCTGAGATGATTGGATCAAGTGCGGCATATAAGGCACTGACTGGTCAGCTTAAAAAAGTAATGAATTCGAATGGCCGCGTCATGTTGAGCGGACCTGCCGGTAGCGGCAAAGAAGTCGCGGCGCGGTACATTCACGCGAATTCCAATCGCGCGAGCGGCCCTTTCGTGAGCGTGAATTGCGCAAGCGTTGAACCTGAGCGCATGGAAGCCGTACTGTTTGGTCGTGAGACAAGCGAGCGCGGCGTTGAGGCGGGCCTGTTGGAGCAGGCGCACGGTGGCGTTGTGTACTTTGACGAAGTCGCGGACATGCCTATTGGAACGCAATCCAAAATCCTGCGTGTGCTTGTGGATCAGCAGTTCACACGTGTTGGTGGTTCTGACAAGGTTCGCGTCGATATGCGCGTCATTTCTAGCACAAACAGAGATTTACAGGTCGAAATTAAGGCTGGTCGCTTCCGGGAGGAACTGTATCATAGGCTGAACGTGGTGCCGATTGACGTGCCCAGCCTTGAGGATCGGCTAGAGGATATTCCGGAACTCGCTGAGCACTTCATTGAGAGCCTGCACAAATCTCAAGGCCTGCCCATGCGGGAGTTGTCTGAGGACACACGGGCGCTCCTGCAAACTTTGCGCTGGCCGGGCAACGTGCGCCAACTGCGCAATGTGATTGAGCGGATTTTGATCTTGGGCGAGGGCACGGGCCCGATTGAGCCGAGCGAACTGCCGAACCCCGGTGAGGGGGGGGGCGACAGTGGTGAGATGACGCTGACAGGTAGTCTTGCGACCCTGCCGCTGCGCGAGGCGCGTGAGCTATTCGAGCGTCAGTATTTGATGACACAAATCAACCGGTTTGGTGGAAATATTTCGCGCACAGCGGCGTTTGTCGGGATGGAGCGGTCAGCCCTTCACCGCAAGCTGAAGTCGCTAGGCGTGGTCACAAATGCAAAGTCCGGAAGCCGTGTGGCCCGCGTCGAAGAAGAAACCTAGGGCGCTAATGCGAAGGCTCCATCAGTTAGGCAGATGCCGTTGGTGGAGCTGGGATGCCGCGCAAGTTCCAATGGAGTGATATTTGCGGGGCATGGGGGCACGCGGACTTTGGTATAGCCCGCCTCTTTCATGCACAAATCAACGGATCGCGTGCGTAAATCTGCGTTAACATCGCGTTGCCGTGCGGTAGGTAGCCCCCGTGCCGCGCCAAAACAGAAGGGGTCGTCGCAGAAACGTCCGCCGATTGTGATGGTGCTGTTCCAATCGGTTTGCATGGCCACAGGAAAATCCTGCCGTGCCTCGGCTTCACAGTTTAACAGAGTTCTTTCGGCGCGCGTTGCCTCTACTCCGGGGTTGATCCATGCCTCGATTGGCATGGCGCAGCCGGCTAAAACAATGGGAACTGCTAACAAAAAACGTGTCATGATTATAGCATACCGTGGCAGTGCTGGGGCTGGCAATTGACCTTTCCGTGTGTCTCTGCCACATCATCAATGCTGACGCGGTCAAACAGAACGCTCAAGGGATACGGGCCGATATGAAGGTAATTATCTGCGGCGCGGGGCAGGTGGGCTGGCAAATTGCCCGGCACCTCTCGGGGGAGCGCAACGATGTCACCATTGTTGACAGTGACGCCGATTTGGTGCGCCGCGCGACGGACACATTGGACGTGCAGGGGCTAACCGGCTTTGCAAGCTATCCGGACGTGTTGGATCGGGCCGGTGCGCGCGATGCGGACATGGTGATCGCGGCGACGTTTTCCGACGAAGTGAACATGGTGATCTGCCAAGTCGCGCACTCCGTTTTTGGGGTAAGCCGCAAGATCGCGCGTTTGCGGGCGCAGAACTATCTGTCCTCCAAGTATTCTGATCTTTACCGACGGGAACATCTGCCGATTGATGTGATCATTAGCCCCGAGCGGGAGGTCGCGGATGCCGCTTTGCGCCGTCTACGCGCGCCGGTTGCCTTTGATACGGCGCGTTTTCTTGAAGGTGACGCAGAACTGGTTGGACTTGCGCTTGATGAGGATTGCCCTGTTCTGAACACGCCTCTGCGCCAGTTGAGTGAGCTGTTTTCAACCCTGCGGGCGATTGTGGTTGGTGTCCGGCGCCAAGGCCAATTGTTCGCGCCCGCACCCGGTGATCAGCTGTATGCGGAGGACCAGATTTACGTCATGGTCCACCGTGACGACACCAAGCGTGCGCAGGAAATCTTTGGAAAAGTGGCACGCAAACAAGAGCGTGTTGTGATCATTGGTGGCGGCAACGTGGGCCTGTCTGTGGCGCGCACGCTCGAACAAGCGCCTGAGCGTATCCGCGCCCGTGTGATCGAACGCAACCGCGCCTGTGCTGAACGCGCGGCTGACGCGCTTGAGCGGACCATTGTCTTGAACGGCGACGGTTTGGACATTGATCTGCTGCGTGAGGCAGGGATCGAAAATGCCGATGCGGTGCTGGTTGTCACGGATGATGACAAAACCAATTTGCTGGCGGCCGTGCGCGCCAAGGCCACGGGCTGTCCCATGGCCATTGCGTTGGTGAATGATCCAACGTTGGTCCCTTTGATGGGCCCGCTTAACATTGATGCCTATATCAATCCGCGCCAAACGACCGTTTCGTCGATCCTGCAACACGTGCGGCACGGTCGGGTTCGGTCGGTCTATTCGATTGGCGATGCTGAGGCCGAAGTGATCGAGGCACAGGTCCTATCCACATCACCTTTGGCCGGTAAGACACTGCGAGACGTGGATTTTCCCGAAGGTGTCCTGATGGGTGCCATGAGCAAGGGTGGCAAAGTGATCGTCCCCTCGGGTAGTACGCGGATTGATGAGGGCGATGTGGTGGCGATCTTTGCGCTATCGGCTGATGTCCCCGAAGTTGAGCGCCTGTTGCAGGTGCAGATCGACTTCTTTTGAGCGCGCCAATCTATAGCCGCAAGGGCGCGAATGGTGACAACTGGGAGCTGCGCATCCCCCTAGTTGTGCTTATGGGGATCATGTGTGCCGCGGCGATGTATATCCCGGCACTGCACGCGCTTGCGCTTGATGATCACCGACCGGCGCGGATTTTCTTCTATTACGGTACGTTTCTCCTTTTTATCGCAAGTGCGGTTGGTGTGGCCACGGCCAACCACCGAAGCGCCAAGCCCGCGCGGGCTCAACTGCTGTCGATCGCGGGAGTGTTCACGGTTTTGCCGCTGTTTTTGGCGCTCCCCTTCCGGGAGGTTGTCGGCAACACGACTTATCTCAACGCGGTGCTTGAAATGGTGTCGGCCCTGACAACCACAGGGGCCACTTTGTTCGATGATCCCGACCGGTTGCCCCTATCGCTGCATGTATGGCGCGCGCTTGTTGCTTGGCTTGGTGGGTTGTTCATGTGGGTGGCTGCAGTGGCGATTTTGGCGCCCCTGAGATTGGGCGGCTTTGAGGTCAGCACACCGCGCCGGCAACAGGCTGAAACGCGTCCGACGACTGGGTTAGATCAGGTTATCTCACCAGAGGTGCGGATGTGGCGTGCGGCGCGTACAATGGGGCCGATATACCTGTTTTTGACACTCAATCTCGCGCTGATCCTTATGCTCGCGGGGGATGATCCGACGACGGCGGCGATCCATGCGATGTCGACACTGTCGACCTCGGGGATTTCGGCGGTTGGTGGCGTGCAGGAGGCGGCATCAGGTCGCGCAGGCGAAGTTGCCGTATTCCTCTTTTTGATATTTGCCGTTTCACGCCAGACCTTTGCGGCCGAATGGCGTAAAGGTCATCTTGGTCTGCTGCGCGATGATCGTGAGTTGCGGATAGCGGCGTTTTTTGTTGTTGCCGTGCCGTTGGCATTGTTTGCACGGCACTGGAGCGGCGCGTTGGATGTCCGGCTAGAGGACGATATTTGGCAGGGACTAGAGGCGCTATGGGGCGCGATGTTCACGGTGCTTTCGTTCCTGACGACAACCGGCTTCGAGAGCAGCGGTTGGACAGCGGCGCAGTATTGGTCCGGTTTGTCCACGCCAGGGCTGTTGCTGATGGGGCTATCGGTTTTGGGGGGCGGTGTCGCGACCACGGCGGGTGGGGTCAAGCTGTTGCGGGTCTATGCGCTGTACCGGCACGGACGGCAGGAAATGGCGTTGTTGGTTGAGCCACACGCAGTTGCCGGCGTGAAATCGGAATCGCGCCGGGTCCATCCCGAAGGCGCGCAGGCGGCTTGGATTTTCTTTATGCTCTTTGCCATATCTATTGCGGGCCTTTCGGCATTGTTCGCGCTTAGCGGAGTGTCCTTTGAGGCCGCGATGGTGATGACGGTAGCGGGGCTTTCGACCACGGGACCGCTTTTGAGTGTGGCCATGGAAGGTGGCGTACAACTTAGCGGTCAAAGCACCGCCACCAAGATCATCTTTGCCGGGGCCATGGTGCTTGGGCGATTGGAAACGCTGGCGATCATCGCACTGCTGAACCCTGAGTTTTGGCGGCGTTAGGCGAAAGTGTGCCCATGCGAGATGCATAAATTTTTAGCGACAGGATTAAATCGTTGTTTTGGGGTGGAAATTGACGCGCACGACAAGCATAATCGTCCAAACTGACCGGTAATGGTGTTACGAGCCGCGTAACGCCTCATAAACAAAAAAGGCATAGAACAATGGCTTCCGACAAGCAAAACCTCCAGGACGCCTTCCTGAATCACGTCCGGAAGACGAAAGTCCCCGTGACGATCTTTCTTATAAATGGTGTTAAATTACAGGGTGTTATTACTTGGTTTGATAACTTTTGCGTGCTTTTGCGCCGCGATGGGCAATCACAGTTGGTCTACAAGCATGCAATCTCGACCGTGATGCCTGCACAGCCGATCAGCCTTTATGATGGCGAAGACCGCGCTGACTGATCCTCTTGAGTCTGGCGCCACCGAGGCGCCCCCGACACGCACTGCCGTGTTGCACCCCGACCTTGGACCCGACCACACCCGCCGCGCACCCGAACATGGGCTTGCGGAGGCGGTGTCTCTGGCCCACGCGTTGCCGGGGCTTGAGGTCGTGCGCGATCAGGTTGTCCGTCTTCCAAAGCCGCATCCGGGCCATTTGTTTGGCACGGGTAAGTTGGCGGAGCTAAAGCAGATTTTGCATGACGATGAGGTGGACCTTGTCGTCATCGATGGCCCTGTGACACCCGTACAGCAGCGTAACCTTGAAAAAGAGTGGAAGGTGAAGCTGTTGGATCGCACCGGGCTGATCCTTGAGATTTTTGCCGACCGCGCGGCAACCCGTGAGGGTGTGTTGCAGGTGGAACTGGCCGCGCTGAGTTATCAACGGACACGGCTGGTACGGGCATGGACCCACCTTGAACGTCAACGCGGTGGCTTGGGTTTTGTCGGCGGGCCGGGTGAGACGCAGATCGAGGCGGACCGTCGCGCGATCGACGATGCGGTGAACCGCATTCGCAAGCAGTTGGCCAAGGTGGTGAAGACACGCGCGCTGCACCGAGCCGCGCGCGCCAAGGTGCCGTACCCGATTGTAGCACTTGTGGGGTATACGAATGCGGGCAAATCTACGCTGTTCAATTATCTGACGGGGGCGGATGTTTTTGCCAAAGACATGCTGTTCGCGACGCTGGATCCGACGATGCGTGCTGTGACGTTGCCCGGTGGCACGGATATTATTTTGTCTGATACCGTTGGTTTTATTTCCGACTTGCCTACGCAGCTGGTTGCGGCGTTCCGCGCGACACTTGAAGAAGTGTTGGATGCCGATTTGATCTGTCATGTGCGCGATATTTCGCATCCCGAAAGTGATGCGCAGGCGCGGGATGTGAATGCCATTCTTGCGCAACTGGGCGTCAGTGAGGAAATTCCCAAGATCGAGCTGTGGAACAAGATCGACGCCGTCGATGCCGACACACGCGCGAGTATCGAGGCAATTGCGGCGCGTCGCGAGGATGTGTTTACACTGTCCGCCGTGACCGGAGAGGGACGCGACCCGGCGCTGGCTGCGATTGCAACCCGCGTAACGCCTGCGACCCACGACGAAGAGGTGTTTGTGCCCTTTGCCGATGGGCGCACACGAGCGTGGTTGCATGGTGAGGATATCATCCAGCAAGAGGCGCAAGAGGACGAAGGATTTCGGATCCAAGTTCGTTGGACCGTCCGCCAGGCCGAACAGTTTGCAAAAATGCGCCGCTAAAGCGGTTTTTGCGGCTGTAACGCAGCATCTGGTGGCGTGACAAGGGATGTCCCCTGTTATATAGTATGCCGCAATCAGGGCGGCCAACCGCCCGGACTTTTGATATCGGCAGTAAACATTACAGGATCACGAACATGACCACTTTCTCCCGTCGCGGATTTATTACGACGGCTGTCGCGCCATTGGCTTTGGCGGCGTGCGGCAATGGGATTAACAGCAAAGGCGCCTCAACGATTGACGCTCGCGTCGATAGCGCGCTGGATTTTCTTTACAGCGACGTCGAGGGTGCGCAACGCCTTGGCGATACGTCGGCGGGTGTCTTGGTGATGCCGCTGATCACCGAAGCCGGGTTTGGCTTTGGTGCTGGGTACGGCCGTGGCGCGCTGCGCGTTGGTGGTGCGACGGTTGACTACTACTCTGCTGCGAACGCTTCGTTTGGGTTGCAGATCGGAGCGCAACAATACGCCCATGCCTTGTTCTTTATGACAGAAGAGGCTTTGAACAACTTCCGCTCCGGGCCCGGATGGGCTGCTGGCGCAGACTTAGAGTATGCCTTGTCAGGGCAGGGCGACAGTGTAAGTGCAGACACAACCAGTGCGCTAGATCCTGTGATTGCAGTGATTTTTGGCCAAGCTGGTTTGATTGCAGGGGCCTCTCTTGAGGGGACAAAGTATACGCGGATCATCCCCTAAGGACGCGTTGCGCAGCCTTGTGGCTGCGCCCCAGGCGAGGGGCCAGCCCCTCGCGCACCCCTGGATATTTGGAAACCAAAGAAAGCCTCTTGTGATTTGGGTAAGCGCGCGTTAAGTCGCGCGTACTTCACAGGGTGAGGTTGGGTCATTCGGGGAGACATCCCGTGTGTATCCGCCGGTTGGGACATTTGTCTCGCATGCCTCGCCCGAGGATTGAAACCGGAAAGGAAGATACGAGATGGCTTTGCCCGAATTCTCGCTGCGTCAGCTTTTGGAAGCTGGTGTGCACTTTGGTCACCAGACCCAACGTTGGAACCCCCGTATGGCACCGTACATCTACGGTGGCAAAAACGGCATCCACATCATGGACCTTACCCAAACCGTTCCTATGCTTGAGCAAGCTCTGAACGTTGTTCGGGACACTGTGGCTAAAGGCGGCCGCGTTCTGTTCGTGGGCACCAAGCGTCAGGCTCAAAAGCCGATTGCTGATGCTGCTGAGCGTTGTGCACAATATTACATGAACCACCGTTGGCTGGGCGGCACGCTCACCAACTGGAAAACGGTTTCCAACTCTATCGCGCGCCTGAAGGCGATTGATGAAGCATCTGCTCAGGGCTTTGCTGGTTTGACCAAAAAAGAGCGCCTCGGTATGGAACGCGACCAAGCCAAGCTGGAAGCTTCGTTGGGTGGTATCCGCGAAATGGGTGGTGTGCCTGACCTGTTGTTCGTCATCGACGTCAACAAAGAAGACCTTGCTATCGCTGAAGCGAAAAAGCTGGGTATTCCAGTTGTGGGTATCGTCGATACAAACTGCTCACCCGATGGTGTAGATTACATCATTCCTGGCAACGATGACGCAGCACGCGCGATCGCGCTGTACTGTGACCTGGTTGCCCGTGCGGCGCTGGACGGCATGTCCGCCCAACTGGGTGCGGCTGGTGTCGACATCGGTGCAATGGAAGAAGCACCTGCTGAGGAAGCTGTCGCCGCAGAGGCCTAAGGCCTATTGCGTCACACTGCTGATACCGGGAGGGGCTAGCCCCCTCCCACGACAATTCCGAACAAGGAGACCAGAGATGGCGATTACCGCTGCATTGGTGAAAGAACTGCGCGATACGACCGGCGCAGGCATGATGGACGCGAAAAAAGCGTTGACCGAAACGGACGGCGACATGGAAGCAGCAGTCGATTGGCTGCGCACCAAGGGCCTCGCGAAAGCGGCGAAAAAGTCCGGCCGTACGGCAGCAGAAGGGCTTGTGGCCGTTGCTGTTGAAGGCAACACAGCTGTTGCACTGGAAGTGAACTCTGAGACCGACTTCGTTGGTAAAAACGCTGAGTTCCAAGAGATGGTCGCATCCTTTGCTGGCGCTGCGCTGTCGGTTGATGATGTTGATGCGCTGAAAGCGGCTGAGCTGAACGGTAAATCCGTTGAGGACACGCTGACCGCCAAGATCGCAACAATCGGCGAGAACATGTCGATCCGCCGCATGGCGAAACTGACTGGCGAGACTGTTGTATCCTATGTGCACAATGCAGCCGCGCCCGGTATGGGCAAAATCGGTGTGCTTGTGGCCATGAACGGTGGCAACGAAGCGCTCGGCAAGCAGATCGCAATGCACGTTGCCGCCGTGAACCCCGCGTCTTTGTCGGAGGCTGATCTTGACCCAGCCGTGGTCGAGAAAGAAAAGCAGGTTCAGATCGACATCGCACGCGAGTCCGGCAAGCCCGAGCAAGTGATCGAAAAGATGATCGTTGGCCGCATGAACAAATTCATGGCGGAAGTCACACTTGTGAACCAAGTGTTCGTTGTGAACCCTGATCTGACTGTTGGCGCGGCTGCGGCTGAAGCTGGCGCAGAAATCACTGGTTTCGTGCGTCTTGAAGTCGGCGAAGGCATCGAGAAAAAAGAAGAAGACTTCGCAGCCGAAGTCGCGAAAGCCGTTAAAGGCTAAGCGCATTCCGCGTAGCTGAGAAACGATAAGCGCCGCTGGGGTTAACCAGCGGCGCTTTTTTCATGGGTGCCCTAGCGTCTGGGGATGATAATTAGACAAACACCCAATCAAGTGCCGCGACCCTGGCGGACTATACACCAGGGCCGCAACGATCCCGAATTCATCGAGCAGAGCACCATTCAGGCTGCTATCCCAACCCGTTTGGCACGCTGATTAGTCTCAAGGCACAACGCCCCAACTCACAAGACACTTTCGATACTACAGATTGACGCGGCATCAGGAAGTAAGGAAATCCCTACTAAATCGTTAACGTGTATCACAAGATATTACCGAAGGCTGCTAGAGATAAACACTTGGTTAAGGAGTGAGGCTTTTAGGATCGCTTGAGCCGTAGTGTCGACGTCCAGCGCCTCGCGGGCGAGTCGCAGGTGTTTTTCGACTGTGGCAACGTTTCGTTCCCATAATTGGGCGATATCTTGTATAGTTTTGCCATCAGCGACCATTTCTAGTGCGTCTCGTTGGCGGGTCGTGAGAACCCGGTTGCCGATGTAGGGCAGATCGTTCAGCTTGAGATGCGCGAGGTTGCAAAGAACTTCAATTTCAAGCCCTTTGTCCTGCCACAGAGCGTCGATTTGGTCTTGGCTCATGTGGGATGAGCACACTCCAATCCCGCCATTGCTGCGTTGTGACAGCCGGGGAAAAGAAACGGTAAAGCCCGCCTTAATGTTGTACTTGGCGTTCAGCTCCATGACCTTGGTTTGTGCAGGGGTCAGTGCGCCGTCCATCAAGGCTTTGCGAGAGTGGCTCCAACTGATTGCGGAGCCGGGATTGTGCGACACCCATTCGATGGTGGGTGCGCTTTTGTAATACTCGTCGCCGAGGAAAGTCTTGATGTAATCGGGGGGGTAGTTGGTGAGGATGACTGCGTCGCTCAGATCGCCAAAGTCATTCTTGGTGCGGAACTGTGTGGCGGCATAAAAGACGCGGTCAAAGCCGTATTGCGCCAGTTGTTTGAGGACCATGGGCCAAGCTTCTTCAAGGGTCTTGGCTTGGGTCAATCCCTTGAGAGCGGACAAAAGTTCCGTGGCTGTCGGGCAGCGGACTGTGGTGGGTCCATTCACGGCCCGCCCACTTTCAGGTGGTTCGTCATGGCCCGCAGCGCCAGCTCATATCCTGCCGTTCCCAGACCAGCGATAACACCGACACAGGTGCGGGCGATCATGGAATGGTGGCGAAATTCCTCGCGGGCGTAGACATTAGAGATGTGGACCTCAATCACCGGTAGCCCTGTACCGGCAATCGCGTCATGCAGCGCTATTGAGGTGTGTGTGTAGGCGCCCGCATTGATCACAACACCGGCGCATGTGTCACGGGCGGCGTGGATTTCGTCGACCATCGTGCCTTCGTGGTTGGACTGGGCGCAGCGCACCGTAATCCCCAATTCTGCCGCGATCTGGTGGCAATCGGCCTCCACATCGGGGAGTGTTTTTGCACCATAGATGCCGGGCTCTCGCGTGCCGAGCAAATTGAGGTTCGGGCCGTTCAGTACTAAGATTTGTGTCATGAAAAAACGTTAGCCGTTGATCCATGCGCGCGGCAAGTCATCAGTCGCCGCAGTGGCGGATTGGGTTTCGCCATTGGCTGCCCCTGCGGCACGGAAGCAACACCCATTGCCCACCGCTGCTGCCCGGGCCACGGTGCGCCGGAGGGAGGGCCCCAATGCCGCGCATTTTTTCGAATCGTAACCGTCCGCTACATGCGGGCGCTTTGCCGACCGAGCGCTTGCCAAAGCAGCGGTCAGTGGATTTGCGCGCCGTGCCCGCAATGCGTGCGCTGCGATTTGAGGGGCCGGAGGGGTCTATTATTCATGCCATGGCCGAGCATCAGGCCATGTTGGATGCCATCCGCGATGGGGTGACGAACCCCGCCCAGTCCGAAATCCCGGCAGATCCCGCCGCGCGTACCGATCACCTTAAGGCGTTTGCAACCTTTTGCGATGCGACGCTTGTCGGGGTGTGCCGTTTGGAGCCGGGGGATCATTTGGTTAATCCCATTCAAAACCCCGAGGTCGCGACCCTAGCAGAGGCGTTGCGCACGCGGCAAACCAAGACGTTGGCCGCCGGGATTGACCTGATTATGGCGGATCTTAAAGAGTCCGTCTCAACACCGCCGGGTGACATGACCCACCATCAGTTCGCGCTCGTCTTTGCCTATGCGCAGCCGCGCGCCCCGCGCTTGGCCGAGGCTGGAACAGATTGGATCAAGGGCGCAGAACGCCATCGGTCCGCTCTGCTTGGGGCGGAAACATCCACCGTTTTAGCGAATTATATCAGGCTTTTGGGGTGGGATGCGCGTGCCCATACCGAAACCACATCTGACGTTGATCTGAACCGACTGGCTGTCGCGTCTGGTGTGGCTATTTGGGATGGAGGGGTGCTGCGACATCCATTTTTGCCAAATGGTTTTGCGCTTGCTGCGGTGACGACAGCGCTTGAACTTAGACCGGACGCGCCGCTGGCATCGTCTGCGGTTACAGCGCCGGGGCAGGCGGTGCGTGACCCTTACGCGCGCCGAGATTTCAAGGATGGTGCCCATCCGTTTGAGACGCTCAAGCGCGTCGATCAACCCACAACCTATATGGACGAACCCAATATTCCGCGTGTCCCTAAACGTGCTGATTTGTTCGCGCGCGCCCAGTTCGGCGATATGGGCCCGGCGCTGCAAAAGGCGGCGACCGGGGGGTATTACGTGCGCAAGGCCGCGCCTTCTGCGGCGCAACGTCGGGCTCTTGGGGCGTTTGTGTTACTGCAAGACGGCGCACCGGCCCCAGTGCAACAGGCCGTCGCACCGCGCACCGCGTCTGAGTTGATCAAGGCGACCAGTTATTTTCTTGGTGTAGATGCGGTGGGCATTTCGCGCTGCCCTGAGTGGGCGTGGTACAGCCATGACGCGCGCGGCGCGCCGATTGATCCGCTGCATGATCAGGCGATCTCAATGGTGATCGACCAAGGCTACGAGACGATGGAGGGTTCTTCGGGCGACGATTGGATCGCGGTGGCTCAAAGCATGCGTGCCTACCTGCGGTTTTCGCTATTGGGCGGGGTGGTGGCCGCACAAATTCGTGCCTTGGGCTATAGTGCTAAGGCGCACACCGTGATGGACGGTGAAGTTTTACAACCGCCTCTGCTGTTGCTCAGCGGTTTGGGCGAGGTCAGCCGCATTGGTGAGGTTATCCTAAATCCGTTCTTGGGGCCGCGTCTGAAATCGGGGGTGGTCACGACTGACATGCCTTTGGCTCATGACCAGCCCATCGACTTCGGGATGCAATCCTTTTGCGCGGCTTGCAATAAATGCGCGCGTGAATGTCCTTCGGGGGCGATCACTGCGGGGCCAAAACGGATGTTTAATGGCTATGAGATCTGGAAATCCGACAGCCAAAAATGCACCACCTATCGCGTGACAACGCCCGGTGGGGCGATGTGTGGCCGCTGCATGAAGACCTGCCCGTGGAACCTTGAGGGGTTGTTTCGTGACGCGGCCTTCCGCAAGGTCGCGATGACTGTGCCAAAGGCGGCCCCGATCCTTGCCAAGTTGGACGATACATTGGGGCGGGGTGGGCTAAACCCAGTCAAGAAATGGTGGTGGGACTTAGAGCTAAGCGAGGCAGGCTCGTATCACCCGACCCAACATACCGTGAACGCGCGTGGCCTGCAAAAGGACCTCAAGATTGATCATAGTGATCAGACGCTTGCGGTCTATCCAGCGCCCTTGGCGGCACACCCGTATCCCTATCCAGATCCCATGGATCGGGAGGCCGGGATCGCCGCTTACAAAGCGATGGTGCCCGCAAAAGATCATATAGCGGCTGTCGCGCAAGGCGATGAAAGCGTGTTGCATCGCACCCGTCCGACTGGTGAAAGTCCGGTGCTGCCTCTCGTGGTCAGTGCGGTCACTCCGGAGGCCGAAGGCATCACCACCTATACGCTGCGTGACCCCGATGGCGCCCCATTGCCGCGCTGGACACCGGGCGCTCATATCGACCTGTTGATCGCGCCCGAATACCTGCGGCCTTATTCACTGACCGGGGATCCGGAGGATCGCAGTTGCTACCGCATAGGGGTCTTGCGTGAGGATGCGGGTAGGGGCGGCTCAAAGCTGTTGCATCGCATATTCGAAGCGGGGCGTCGGGTGTATGCGGCGCGTCCGATCAACCACTTTCCACTGGTGTCGAACGCGGCATCCGTCACGCTGATGGCTGGTGGTATCGGGATTACGCCGATGATCCCTATGGCACATGCTCTGCACCGTGCAGGCACGCCGTTTACCCTGCGATATTCGGGTCGGAGCCGCGCGACAATGGGGTTCATACCAGAGCTAGAGACAGCTCCTTGGGCGGATCACGTGCATCTGCATATCTCCGATGAAGGGGGGCGCGCCGACATGAAGGATATACTCCAATATTCTGATAATGCGCATATTTATACCTGCGGTGGTGGCGCATACATGGAAGACGTGATGCAAACCGCGCGAGTTTTGGGCTATCCCGAGGATGCGCTGCACCTCGAATATTTTGCCGTTCCGGAGGTGGAGGAGGCCCCCCGCGCGCCCTTTACCTTGCGTTTAGCCCGCAGTGGGCGCGAAGTCTCGGTTGCCGCCGATCAAGTGGCCTCCGACGCGCTGATCGCGGCGGGCATTGCCGTTGATGTCAAATGCAGCGATGGGCTGTGCGGGGTGTGTAGTTGCAAGGTCATCGCGGGGAATGTTGATCATCGTGATTTCGTACTGTCTGCAGCACAGCGGAATGAAGCCATGATCCTGTGCCAATCTCGCGCAGCGGAACCCGATGGCGTGGTTGAAATCGACCTTTAGACGGGCGGCAGATTTGGTTTCATTCCGAGATTTTTAAAAAGGTAAACAAGCCTGAAGGAGATCGGGGAATTGGGTTGCAGCCAACTTGGTGCACCGCCAAGATCGATATCGCAAAGGGGAGGCTAGAATGACAGCAATCGATTGGGATGACGCCTATGCGAACATGCCCTATGTACCGGGTGCCGAGGCACTGCCGGGGCAGTGGGCCGCTGAGGCCGAAGCGTTTCGTGCCAGCGACATCGCCAATGAAACGATCCGCTATGGTGCTGCACCGCGGTGTGAAATGGACATCCTTAGCCCCAGGCAATCGCCCCTAGGGCTGATGGTCTTTGTTCATGGAGGATATTGGATGAAATTTGACCGTAGCTACTGGAGTCACCTCGCCAAGGGCGCGCTTGAACGGGGTTGGGCCGTCGCTATCCCGAGCTACACACTCGCGCCAGAGGCGCGGGTCAGTCAGATGACAGCCGAGATTGGGGCCGCGATTGTATGCGCCGCAAAGGCGATCGCGGGGCCTGTTCGATTGGCTGGGCATTCGGCTGGTGGGCACTTGGTTAGCAGGATGATCTGTGCCGATAGCCCCCTGCCCAAAGACGTTCAGGACCGGATTGTGCATACAGTCTCAATCAGTGGCTTACATGACTTGCGCCCGCTTCTTTGGACCAAGCTGAACGCGACCTTGAACCTCAACATGGATGAGGCAACGGCTGAGAGCGCGGCTCTTTGTATGCCACGGTCCGGTGTGTCTATAACTGCTTGGGTTGGGGGCGATGAACGGCCCGAATTCATCCGGCAGGCGCAGGCTCTGCATACGATGTGGGCGGGGCTAGAGGCGCAGACGGCTTGTATTGTCGACCCCGGCCACAACCACTTCAGCGTTATCGAAGCGTTGACTGACCCTAAGTCCGACCTTTTGAACGAAATCCTTGGCGCATAGCCATTCAAGCGAGATACACCCATGTTGCCCATGAAAGACCGCTTTCAGATTCCCGAGGGGATGATCTACCTCGACGGAAACTCGCTTGGCCCATTGCCCAAATCGACCCCAGATGCCGTAGCCAACATGCTTTCGCAGCAATGGGGCGCGCATTTGATTAAGGGCTGGAACGAGGATGATTGGATGGGTCAACCGGCCCGCGTGGGCAATATGGTGGGCCGTTTGATCGGCGCACCTAAGGGCAGTGTGACCATGGGGGACACGCTCTCGATCAAAGTCTTCCAAGCGCTTTCGTCGGCGCTGGATCTGCGGCCTAGTCGGCGTGTTGTTCTATCCGATAGCGGCAATTTTCCGACTGATTTGTACATGGCTGAAGGGCTGCTTCGATCACGCGCTGGTGACTATGAATTGCGCGTTGTGCCGCCCGAGGACATACAAGCGGCCATCAACGATGAGGTTGCTGTGGTGATGCTGACACAGGTCGATTACCGCACGGGCCGAATGCATGACATGGCGAAAATTACAGAGGCTGCGCATGCCGCCGGGGCTGTTTTGGTGTGGGATCTCGCGCATAGTGCGGGGGCTGTTCCGGTGAATCTGCTCGCCGCGCAATGTGAATTTGCTGTAGGCTGCACCTACAAATATCTCAACGGCGGTCCGGGTGCGCCGGCATTTATCTACGTGCGTCCTGATCTGATCGATACACTGGATCCCGTCCTGTGCGGATGGCTTGGGCACGATGCACCCTTTGCGTTTGAGCCAAGCTATCGACCCGCCCCGGGGATTGAGAGGATGCGTGTCGGCACGCCGCCAGTGATGCAATTGACCGCCCTTGAGGATGCTTTGCGCATTTGGGATGGGATCGATATGACCGACATCCGCGCCGCGAGCCTTCGCCTATGCGACGCATTTATCACTCAGGTTGAGACGCGATGCCCGGAGCTGACGCTTGTCAGCCCACGTGAGGGCGCGATGCGAGGCTCTCAGGTGTCGTTCACACACCCCGAGGGATACGCGGTGATGCAGGCTTTGATTGCTCATGACGTGATCGGTGATTACCGTGCGCCGAACATCATGCGCTTTGGATTTACGCCGCTTTACATCGATGAAAGCGACGTATCTCATGCGGTTGATAGGCTCTGTAATATTCTTGACAAAAGGCTGTGGGATACGCCCGATTTTCGGGCGCCCAAGCGCGTTACATAGCCCCGGCAGGGGTGGTGATTTGACGAAAATCGATAAAACTCAAACGCCAAAAGCGCGCGTCAGGCACCGCTAAAGAAGGTGGCTGCTCTTGAGCTGTGATGGTTGACCTTTGCGTTAAGTGCTAAGGATGTCCTCTTTGTAAAATAATGTTTCTCAAACAAGAGGTTAAATATTTTTCAAAATACTTTCAAAAAGCACCTTGGAATTCGTAAAAATCCCGTCAAGACTGTGAGTCCAACACACGAAACGCGGCGCCCAATGACCGCGCGTGACGGGAGGAGAAACGATCATGACGTCTGCGCAAGACGCATCTCAAGGCGTGAGCATACCCCATCTACTGGCGCGAAATGCAGCCAAGTTCGGGGATCGCCCAGCCTATCGAGAAAAAGAATTTGGAATTTGGCAAAGCTGGACGTGGTCGCAAACAGCGTCTGAGATTGAAGCGTTGGCTTTGGGATTGTTGTCACTCGGGGTGGCCCCCGGTGATCACGTGGCGATTATCGGACGCAATCGCCCGGCGCTTTATTGGTCGATGGTTGCGGTGCAGTGTATCGGGGCCGTTCCCGTGCCGCTATACCAGGACGCCGTTGTCGAAGAGATGACGTATGTTTTGGAGCATTGTGGCGCACGTTTTGTGATTGCAGGCGATCAGGAGCAAGTGGACAAGGTGCTTGAGGTGAAAGGCACTACGACCGTCATTGAGCACATCGTTTACTTTGATAAACGCGGTCTTAGGAAATATGACCACACTGCGATGACGAGCCTTTCGGATGTGCAGGCGCAAGGGCGTGGCGCATCGAATGAAATGATCAAAACCATGCAGGCGCGCCGTGACGGACTTGGGTTCGACGACACCTGTGTGATGCTGTACACATCCGGAACGACGGGTAAGCCGAAGGGCGTTGTGTTGAGCAATCGCAATGTGATTGAGACGGCCCAAAACTCATCGACTTTTGACACGCTTGGACCCGGCGAAGAGGTTTTGGCCTATCTGCCGATGGCATGGGTTGGGGATTTCATTTTCTCAATCGGTCAGGCGTATTGGACGGGTTTCTGCGTTAACTGCCCCGAAAGTGCGGCGACGATGCAAAGCGATCTGCGCGAAATTGGGCCGACCTATTTCTTTGCGCCCCCAGCGATCTTTGAAAGCCATTTGACACAGGTGATGATCCGCATGGAGGACGCAAGTCGCTTTAAGCGTGGCATGTTCCACATGTTTATGGAACACGCCCGACGCGTCGGACCTGCCATTTTGGATGGTGCTTCCGTTGGCCTTTGGGATCGGCTGAAATACGCGCTCGGTAACGTGATGGTTTATGGGCCGTTGAAAAACACCCTCGGCATGAGCCGTATTCGGGTTGGTTATACGGCTGGCGAAGCGATCGGCCCGGAACTCTTTGATTTTTATAGGTCTCTTGGGATTAACCTAAAGCAGCTATACGGTCAGACTGAGGCGACCGTGTTCATCACGCAGCAGCCTGATGGGCAGGTGCGCTCGGACACTGTGGGGGTTCCTAGCCCCGGGGTTGAGATTAAGATTGCCGACAGCGGCGAGGTTTTTTATCGCTCTCCGGGGACTTTCCAGTCTTATTTCAAAAACCCTGAAAGCACGGCCTCCACCAAGGATGCAGAGGGTTGGGTCGCAACGGGCGACGCGGGGTTTATCGAAGAGTCCACCGGCCATCTGCGCATCATTGATCGGATCAAGGACGTGGCGCGCATGTCGGACGGTTCCATGTTCGCGCCGAAGTACGTTGAGAACAAACTTAAGTTTTATCCCAACGTGTTAGAGGCTGTGGTGTTTGGCGCAGGGCGGGATCGGTGCTGTGCCTTTATCAACATTGATTTGACGGCGGTCGGCAACTGGGCTGAGCGCAACAATATCGCCTATTCCTCCTACCAAGAGCTGTCACAGCACCCTCAAGTACTTGAGATCATTGAAGGGCATGTCAACGCCGTCAACGCCAGCGTGGCCCAAGATGAGATGCTGTCTGGATGTCAAATCCACCGCTTTCTCGTGCTGCACAAGGAATTGGATGCTGATGATGGTGAGCTGACGCGCACCAAAAAGGTTCGTCGTGTCGTGATCGCAGAGAAGTTCGATGATTTGATCGAGGCGCTGTACAGCGACGCGCCTGAGGTCACGACCGAGACAGAAGTCACCTACGAAGACGGGCGCAAGGGCACTATCCGAGCAACGCTTTCGATCCGTGATGGGGACGTCTTTCCCAAGCTGGAGGCAGTTGCGTGATGCTTGAAAATCAAACACTTGCCCCCAGCGATGGTTACGTGACAGCAGATGGTCGTCAGATTGGCGGGGTCATGATGGACCTTCGCAATATCACCCTTCGGTTCGGCGGGGTTGAGGCGATCAAGGACATCTCATTCGATATCCGTGAAGGTGAAATTCGCGCCATCATTGGGCCGAACGGGGCGGGTAAATCGTCGATGTTGAATGTGATTTCGGGGTTCTATGTGCCGCAAGAAGGTGAGGTTTGGTTTAACGGCACCAAGCGCCCGCCGACCAAACCTTATCAAGTCGCGCGCCAAGGGATTGCGCGGACATTCCAGAATATCGCGCTGTTCGAAGGTATGTCAGTTCTCGATAACGTGATGACCGGGCGGCTGCGGCAAATGTCATCTGGATTGTTCTCTCAGGCGCTTTGGTGGGGCAAGGCCCAGACCGAAGAGGTTGAAAACCGTGCGGCTGTTGAACGGATCATCGACTTTCTGGAGATCCAATCGATCCGAAAGACGCCCGTGGGTCGTTTGCCCTATGGTTTGAAAAAGCGCGTTGAACTTGCACGCGCCTTGGCCGCTGAGCCGCACCTTCTGCTGCTTGATGAACCGATGGCTGGCATGAACGTCGAGGAAAAAGAGGATATGAGCCGCTTTATCCTAGATGTGAACGATGAATTTGGCACCACAATCGCGTTGATTGAGCACGATATGGGCGTGGTGATGGACCTTTCGGACCGTGTGGTCGTGATGGACTATGGACGCAAAATTGGGGACGGCACGCCCGAAGAAGTCCGCAACAATGAGGCCGTGATCGACGCCTATCTGGGGGTGAGCCATGATTAATCGGATGGACGTGACGACCGGAGGGCTATGCTAATGTCGGCTGATTTTCTGTATGGCATTGAGGTCGTGATCAACGGCCTGATGGCCGGGGTTCTTTATGCGCTGGTCGCACTTGGCTTTGTGTTGATCTACAAAGCGTCGGGAATTTTCAATTACGCGCAAGGGGTTATGGCCTTGTTCGGCGCGCTCACGCTGACCGGGATCATGTCGGGGCAGGTGCCCTTCGCCCATTTGATCAACGCAACCTTCGGAACGCATATTCATAACTTTGGATGGAATGTACCGGCCCTTGGGGCCATTGCGCTGACGCTGGTTGTGATGGTCGGCTTTGCGTGGATGGTCCAAAAATTCGTGTTCCGGCACCTTGTGGGGCAAGAACCGATCATCCTGTTTATGGCGACGATTGGGCTGGCCTATTTCCTAGAAGGAATGGGCGATCTGATGTGGGGGTCTGACATCAAGAAGCTTGATGTTGGCCTTCCTCAGGGCGGCTCGCGCTGGATTGAGGATATCACAGCCGGTCTTGGCGGTGACGATTTCTACGGCTTCTTTATCGACAAGCTGGATATGGTGGCGACCCTTGTCGCCGCGATACTTGTGATCAGCCTAGTGATGTTCAGCCAGTACACCAAACAGGGTCGTGCAATGCGCGCCGTGGCAGATGACCACCAAGCCGCTCTGTCGGTCGGTATCTCGCTTAACTACATTTGGATACTTGTCTGGTCGCTCGCAGGACTTGTCGCGCTGGTCGCTGGCATCATGTGGGGCGCGAAATCAGGCGTGCAATTCTCGCTTTCGCTGATCGCGCTCAAGGCGCTGCCGGTCCTGATGTTGGGGGGCTTTACCTCCATCCCCGGTGCGATTGTCGGTGGGTTGATCATTGGGGTGGGCGAAAAGTTGTTCGAATACCTCATTGGCGCACCTTTCCTTGGTGGTGCGACTGAAAACTGGTTTGCCTACGTGCTGGCCCTCATCTTCCTCGTCTTCCGGCCCCAAGGCCTGTTTGGCGAGAAAATTATCGAACGCGTATAGGAGGCGAGCATGTTTTATCGCGAAGCCGGAGACTTCAAAACGTCCTACGTGGCCGATAGCCAGACCTTTCCGCTCAAGCTTGATAAGGTTGGGTTTTGGGTGACCATGATGGTGGCATGGGGCGTCATTCCCTTCATCATCACGGACTACTGGGCAAGTGCACTGTTGGTGCCGTTTCTGATCTATGCGATCGCGGCAATCGGCTTGAATATCCTGACGGGCTATTGCGGGCAGGTGTCGTTGGGCACGGGCGGTTTCATGGCGGTGGGCGCATACGCCTGCTATAAATTGATGACCTCGTTCCCAGATGTGAACATCCTGATCCACATTCTTTTGTCGGGCGGGATCACGGCAGCAGTAGGAACTGCGTTCGGCCTGCCTTCGTTGCGGATCAAGGGCTTCTACCTCGCGGTTGCTACGTTGGCTGCGCAGTTTTTCCTTGTCTGGTTGTTCAACAAAGTCAGCTGGTTCTACAATTATTCAGCCTCGGGGCAGATTAACGCGCCTGAGCGGTTGGTGGCCGGTTTCGCGGTGACGGGGCCCGCATCGCCCGCGTGGGCACAATACTTGGTGTGCCTGTTCTTTGTGACACTTTGCGCGCTCATTGCTCGTAACTTGACCCGAGGATCCGTGGGCCGGTCATGGATGGCGATCCGGGACATGGACATCGCGGCCGAGATCATCGGCGTGAACCCGTTGCGCGCAAAATTGTCTGCGTTTGCTGTCAGTTCCTTCTTTGTTGGGATCGCGGGGGCGTTGTTTTTCGCGGTGTATCTAGGCGCGGTTGAGGTGGGTGAGGCCTTTGGCATCCAGAAATCTTTCCTCGTCTTGTTCATGATCATCATCGGCGGCTTGGGTTCGATCTTTGGCAGCTTTGCTGGGGCCGCCTTCCTTGTGCTGCTGCCCGTTGCGCTCAAGATTGTAGGCGTTGATTGGCTGGGCTGGCCCACCGATTTGGTCGCGCATTTCCAGCTCGTGATTGTGGGCGCGTTGATCATGTTCTTCTTAATCAAGGAACCCCACGGGCTTGCCCATATTTGGGGCTTGGCAAAGGAAAAACTCCGGCGCTGGCCTTTCCCCTATTAATACAGAACCCCGGATCAACCGGGGGCAATCCAAATATCAGACAATTGAAACTGGGAGGTATCATCTGATGAAATGTAAACTTATTGCTGCTGCTGTGGCAGGGACATTGGCCGCAGGGCCCGCGTTGGCGGATCTGGTCATACCCGATCTTAGCTATCGCACTGGTCCTTATGCAGCGGGTGGCACACCCTTTTCTGACGGCTATCAGGATTACTTCAACCTGTTGAATGCACGCGACGGCGGCATCGGCGGAGAGCCGATCCGGATCATCGAATGTGAAACCGGCTACAACACAGAAAAAGGCGTTGAGTGCTACGAGTCCACCAAGGGCGAGGGGGCTTTGATCTATCAACCGCTCTCGACCGGGATCACCTATCAGTTGATCCCCAAGGCGACGGTTGACCAAATCCCGTTGCACACGATGGGCTATGGTCGGACCTCGGCGGCGAATGGCGAAGTGTTCAACTGGGTGTTCAACTATCCCGCGAACTACTGGGACGCAGCCTCAGTGATGGTGAACTACCTGCTAGAGCAAAACGGCGGCTCGCTTGAGGACAAAACCCTTGCGTTGCTCTATCACAACTCGGCCTACGGCAAAGAGCCGATCCGTACGCTGGAACAGCTGTCCAAACTGCATGGGTTTGAGCTGAAGCAACTTGCTGTTGACCACCCCGGCCAGGAGCAAAAATCCCAGTGGCTGCAAATCCGCCGTGAGCGTCCGGACTATGTCCTGATGTGGGGTTGGGGCGTCATGAACCAAGTTGCCGTGCAAGAAGCCGCGAATATCAACTTCCCAATGGAGAACTTCATTGGCAACTGGTGGGCGGGTGCTGAGCATGACGTTACACCTGCGGGTGAGGCAGCCAACGGCTACAAGTCGCTGAACATGAACCGTGTTGGCGATCTGCCGGTTTTTGGTGAGATCAAGACACTCGTTCACGATGCCGGCAACGCTGCTGGCGATGGCTCCAACCTTGGTTCGGTTCTGTACACCCGTGGCATGTATGCCGCGATGCTGGCATCCGAAGCCATTGCAAACGCTCAGGCAATCAGCGGTGTGTCGGACATTACGGCTGCACAAATGCGCGAAGGTATGGCGACGCTCAACATCACTAATGCACGCATGGAAGAGCTGGGCATGTCGGCCATCGGTCCGGAGTTCTCCGTGTCCTGTCAGGATCACGGCGGCAACGGTTTGGGTATCGTGCAACAGTGGAACGCGATCGACAAAACATGGGTGGCTTTGACCGATTACATCGCCCCCGATGACAGCGTTACTGGCCCGTTGGTCAAAGAAGACAGCGCTGCGTTTGCTGCTGAAAACAACATCACACCAGGCTGCCTCTAGGGGCTGCTGACGGACGGTGCCAACACTTGGCGCCGTCCAATCTGCGGATGGAAGGACACCACAATGCTGGACAAATCACCAGTTGAGACCCTGCTAGAGGTCAACAACATCGAGGTGATCTACAACCACGTGATCCTCGTGCTGAAGGGCGTTTCGCTCACGGTGCCCAAAGGCGGCATCACGGCACTCTTGGGGGGAAACGGGGCGGGCAAGACCACTACCCTTAAGGCGATCTCGAACCTGCTGCATTCTGAGCGTGGTGAGGTCACCAAAGGCTCGATCATCTATCGCGGTGAGCGGGTGCAGGACAGCTCTCCCTCCGATCTGGTGAAGCGTGGCGTGATCCAAGTGATGGAAGGTCGCCATTGTTTTGAACACCTCACGATTGAGGAAAACCTGCTGACCGGCGCCTATACCCGGACCCAAGGGCGTGGATCGGTGCAGGATGACCTAGAAATGGTCTATAACTATTTTCCGCGGCTCAAAGAACGGCGCAAAAGCCAAGCGGGTTACACCTCGGGCGGTGAGCAACAGATGTGTGCAATCGGACGGGCATTGATGTCTCACCCCGAGACGATTTTGCTGGATGAGCCATCGATGGGCTTGGCCCCACAATTGGTTGAAGAGATTTTTACGATTGTGAAGAACCTGAATGAGCAAGAGGGCGTTTCGTTCCTGCTCGCGGAGCAGAACACCAACGTGGCTCTGCGGTTCGCCCACCATGGCTATATCCTCGAAAGCGGACGGGTCGTGATGGAAGGCCCCGCCGCCGATCTGCGCGAAAATCCGGACGTTAAGGAATTCTACCTTGGGATGTCGGAAGAGGGGCGCAAAAGCTTTCGTGACGTACGCAGCTACCGTCGTCGCAAACGGTGGCTGTCATGATGCCGGACCTGCGGGAGGTCCGTTCCCCGAAGGCGCGTGCGGCTGAGCAATTGGCTCAGTTACACGCACTTTTCCCAGAGACGTCGCAAATGTCCGACATTTCGGAATTGGTTGCTTTGCCGGTACTGCGGAAGGATGAATTGTGCGCCTCACAGGCTAAGGCACCACCACTGGGCGCGCTGCGCGCCCAAAACGTCAGCCATATCTTTCAGTCGCCTGGCCCAATCTATGAACCTGGAGGTTTAGCGCCTGACTACTGGCGTTTGGGACGATTTCTGCGGGCGATGGGCATCGAGGCAGGCAGCATCGTGCAGAACACGTTTGCCTACCATTTCACACCCGCGGGCATGATGTTTGAGAGTGCCGCGCGCGCCCACGGCATAACTGTGTTCCCGGCAGGCCCGGGCAACACCGCAGCGCAGGCGGAGGTCGCGGCAGCCATCGGCACGACCGCCTATATCGGCACGCCAGATTATCTGGCAACGATCCTCGAAAAAGGGGGTGAGTTGGGTCTTGATCTGACACGCATTAAGCATGCTGCTGTCTCCGCGGGGCCGCTGTTTCCGCAAACGCGTCAAGCCTATGCTGATCGCGGTATCACCTGTCGGCAATGCTATGCCACGGCCGACGCAGGTTTGATTGCCTACGAAAGCATCGATTGTACCGATGGTATGATCATTGACGAAGACGTCATCGTTGAGATCGTCACACCCGGCACCGGCACGCCAGTTGCCGATGGTGAGATTGGTGAGGTTTTGGTCACAGTTCTTAATCCCGACAATCCATTGTTACGGTTCTCTACGGGTGACCTGAGTGCGTTTATGTCTGCCGGCGACACGCCTTGCGGCCGCACAAATCGCAGGATCGTGGGGTGGCGGGGCCGTGCGGATCAGGCCGCGAAAGTTAAGGGCATGTTTGTCCGGCCAGAGCAGGTCGCAACCTTTGTCGCACGGCACGATGATGTGACCCGAGCACGGGTTGAGGTGAGCCGTGTGGATGGTGCGGATCACATCGCGGTGCAGGTCGAGACGGATGGTGATCATGCAGATGCAATCGCGGCCTCTATCCAAGATATCCTGAAACTCCGCGCCGAAATCACACTGCTTGCGCCCGGCGCGTTGCCCCGTGATGGTGTGGTGATTGCGGACCTTCGTCCTATAGAGAGCTAATATGAAAGACGTATTTATCATCGGCGCCGCCCGCACACCCATGGGCGGGTTCCAAGGTGTTTTTCGGGACATGACCGCGCCAGAACTGGGTGCTGCAGCCATTCAAAGTGCGTTGTCGGGTGGCGGCATCGCGGTGGACGTTGTGGATGAAGTGCTCATGGGCTGTGTGTTGCCCGCCGGGTTGGGGCAAGCGCCTGCGCGGCAGGCCGCTCTGGGCGCGGGATTAAGCATTAACGTGCCTTGCACAACCGTTAACAAGGTTTGCGGGTCGGGTATGAAAACGGCAATGCTCGCATTTGATCAAATCCGCGCAGGCACCAGTGATGTCGTGGTCGCCGGCGGCATGGAGAGCATGTCAAACGCGCCTTATCTGTCCGCAAAAACACGCGCCGGTGCACGGTTGGGTCATGCTTCCCTGCTGGACCATATGTTCACGGATGGGCTTGAAGATGCATATCAGACCGGCACCCTAATGGGTGTCTTCGCGGAGCAATGCGCCGAGGCTTATCAGTTTACCCGGTCCGATCAAGACGCCTATGCCATCGCTTCCCTCAACCGTGCATTGACTGCCGACGCTGAGGGGCATTTTTCATCCGAAATCAGCCCTGTAACCATAAAAACGCGCAAGGGTGAAAGTGTTGTTTCCGCCGATGAGCAGCCGCAATCGGCGCGGCCTGAAAAAATTCCACAGCTAAAACCTGCGTTTAAGGCAGACGGGACAGTTACGGCGGCGAACTCGTCGTCTATTTCTGATGGCGCGAGCGCGGTCGTTCTGGCTTCAGCTGATCAAGTTGCCGCACAGGGATTTACGCCGCGCGCGCGAATTTGCGGGCATGCAACGTTTGCCCACGCGCCTGATTGGTTCACGACGGCACCGATCCACGCGGCGAAAAAGCTGTTGGACCAGCTTGATTGGGACGCAGACGATGTGGACCTGTGGGAAGTCAACGAAGCCTTTGCCGTGGTTGCTATGGCTTTTGTTCGCGACATGGATCTGAGCCATGAAAAGGTTAATGTCCATGGCGGGGCCTGCGCGCTTGGCCATCCAATTGGGGCTTCAGGCAGCCGGATTTTGGTCACGCTGTTAAATGCGCTCGAAACACATGATCAGCGCAGGGGCATGGCCGTCATTTGCCTTGGCGGTGGTGAGGCAACGGCAGTCGCGATCGAGAAGGTTTAAGAGATGGAAATTGGTGCGAATACACCGGCGATTGTGACTGGCGGCGCCTCTGGATTGGGGCGTGCAGTTGCCACGCGATTGCGAGCCGCGGGTGTCCCGGTCACCTTGCTGGATCGTGCGCCGAACGGGGCGGATGTGGCCGCCGAACTGGGGGCCGGCTTTGTCGCGGTTGATGTCACCCAAGCGCAAGCCGTGGCTGAGGCCTTGGCGCAGGCGCGTGCCAGCCAAGGGCAAGAGCGTATCTGCGTGAACTGCGCGGGCATCGCACCCGCGGCACGCACTGTGGGGCGCGAAGGAGCCCATGATGCTGCGTTATTTCAGCAGGTTATCAACGTGAACCTGGTCGGTAGTTTCAATGTTGCCAGTCAATCTGCGGCCGGAATGGCAGCGCTTACATCCGATGATCCCTGCGTTGGCGTGATCGTTAATACAGCGTCCATCGCCGCCTACGAAGGTCAAATCGGGCAAGCGGCCTATGCAGCATCTAAGGGCGGGATCGTCGGGATGACCTTGCCGATGGCACGCGATTTGGCCAAGGCGCGGATCAGGGTGGCGGCCATTGCGCCCGGCATTTTCGGGACGCCCATGGTCAAAGGCTTGCCAGAGGACGTGCAAGAAGCGCTTGCCGCCGGCATACCCAACCCATCCCGCTTGGGCGCGCCGGAGGAGTTTGCCTCCCTCGTGGCCCACATTATTGATAACGATTTTCTTAACGGTGAGGTTATCCGCTTGGATGGAGCCACCCGTTTGACCCCGAGGTAGATGATGGATTTCGCACTTAGCTCCGAACAAGATGCCATTTTTGATATGGCCAAGGCTTTTACCGAGGCCGAGATCGCCCCACACGCAGCAGCATGGGATGCGGCTGGTGAAATCCCCAAGGACCTTTGGCCCAAGCTGGCTGAGTTGGGGTTTGGTGGTTTGTTCGTGTCTGAAGACGCAGGTGGTTCGGGCCTCTCTCGGCTGGATGGCACCTTGGTGTTTGAGGCGCTTTCGCGCGGCTGTGCGTCCGTGGCGGCATTTTTGTCGATCCACAACATGTGTGGCGGCATGATTGACCGGTTTGGCGATGCCGACCTCAAAGAACGCATGCTGCCCGGTGCGGTGTCGATGGAGCGGTTCTTTGCATATTGCCTGACCGAGCCGGGATCTGGGTCCGACGCGGCCGCGTTGAAAACTCGCGCAGAGCGGACAAACGAAGGCTACGCACTGACAGGGACCAAGGCGTTCATTTCTGGTGGCGGTTATGCCGACGCTTACATCGTCATGAGCCGCACAGGCGAGGCCGGGCCCAAGGGTGTAAGCGCTCTCATCGTGGAAAATGGTGCGGTTGGGCTGTCGTTTGGCGGGCTTGAGGACAAAATGGGCTGGCGGAACCAACCTACGCGGCAGGTTCAATTAGACGGTTGTAAAGTCCCGGCTGAGAACCTTTTGGGGGAAGAAGGGCGCGGCTTTTCCTATGCGATGGCTGGGCTGGATGGGGGGCGGTTGAACATCGCGGCCTGCTCGCTTGGTGCGGCACAAGCGGCCCTTGATGATACGCTGGCCTATATGGCGGAACGTAAAGCGTTTGGTCGCTCGATTGATCAATTCCAAGCGCTGCAATTCCGGTTGGCTGACATGGAGGTTGAGCTACAGGCTGCCCGCGTTCTGCTGCGCCAAGCCGCGTGGAAGCTGGATCAGAAAGCACCCGACGCTACCCACCATTGTGCGATCGCCAAAAAATTCGTGACAGAAGCGGGCTCTCGGGTTGTGAACGATTGCCTGCAACTGCATGGTGGATATGGATATTTGTCTGATTACGGGATTGAAAAACGGGTGCGTGATCTGCGTGTCCACGAAATCCTTGAGGGGACAAATGAGATTATGCGGATGATCATCGCGCGCGCGATGGTGCAGGGCTAGGGCAGGGGAAAACAGATGTTCACAGCAACGATGAATTTCGGCCTCGGAGAAGAGATCGACGCACTGCGCGATATGGTCCACCGTTGGGCACAAGAGCGGCTGAAGCCACGTGCAGCAGAAATTGACGCAACCAATTGTTTTCCCGAAGATATGTGGAAAGAGCTGGGAGAACTGGGCCTGTTGGGTATCACCGTGCCTGAGGCGGACGGCGGTTCAGGCATGGGGTACCTCGCGCACGTGGTCGCGGTCGAGGAAATTGCCCGCGCCAGTGCATCGGTTTCGCTGTCCTATGGCGCGCACTCGAACTTGTGCGTGAACCAAATTGCGATCAACGGGTCGAGCGAGCAAAAAGCGCGCTACCTGCCCGATTTGATGTCGGGCGCGAAAGTTGGCGCGCTTGCAATGTCCGAGGCAGGGTCGGGCTCTGATGTTGTGTCGATGAAACTTCGGGCGGAAAAACGCAATGATCACTACCTGTTGAACGGGACCAAGTACTGGATCACCAATGGTGGTGAGGCTGGCACACTGGTCGTCTATGCCAAAACCGACCCCGACGCCGGGAGCAAAGGCATCACCGCTTTTCTGATTGAAAAAGACATGCCCGGCTTCACGCAATCGGCCCATTTCGACAAACTGGGGATGCGAGGGTCCAACACGGTTGAGTTGGTTTTTGATAACGTTGAAGTGCCCTACGACAACGTGCTTGGCGAAGAAGGCCGGGGTGTTCAGGTTCTGATGTCAGGACTTGATTATGAGCGCGTCGTGCTGTCGGGCATTGGCACCGGGATCATGGCGGCGTGTCTGGATGAGGTGATGCCCTACGTGGCTCAGCGCAAGCAATTTGGCCAGCCGGTTGGAAATTTCCAGCTTATGCAGGGCAAAATTGCGGATATGTACACCAAGATGAATTCGGCGCGGGCCTATGTGTATGCGGTGGCAGCGGCCTGCGACCGGGGTGAAGTAACACGCCAAGATGCCAGCGCATGTGTGCTTTATGCATCTGAGGAGGCGATGAATGTGGCGCACCAGGGTGTGCAGGCCATGGGCGGTGCGGGCTTCGTAAATGACAGTGCGGTTGCCCGAATTTTCCGTGACGCAAAGCTGATGGAGATCGGGGCAGGGACCTCAGAAATTCGGCGGATGCTGATCGGTCGTGAGATGATGGGGGCCATGTCCTAATGGGCGTTTTGACGTCATCAGTTGTTGTTGGATCAGACGCTTACAAGGCCAACGAACGTGCGCACTTAGAGGCCCTTGCGCAGGTGCAAGCGGTGGCTGAGGCGGCTTTGCGTGGTGGCAGTGATGCGTCGCGCGTGCGGCATGTCGAACGCGGCAAGCTGTTAACGCGTGACCGTGTGGATCAGCTGCTCGATCCTGGCTCTCCTTTCTTAGAGGTTGGCCTTTTTGCTGCACACGGAATGTATGATGATGCCTGTCCTGCGGGCGGCATGGTGGCGGGGGTTGGTCGCGTCTGCGGACGTGAGGTGATGATCCTTTGCAACGACGCAACAGTTAAAGGCGGCACGTATTTTCCCGTGTCTGTTAAGAAACACCTCCGCGCCCAAGAGATCGCTGAGGCCAATAACCTTCCCTGTATCTATCTTGTCGATAGTGGCGGAGCGAACCTGCCCAATCAGGACGAGGTCTTTCCTGATCGCGATCATTTCGGGCGGATCTTCTTTAATCAAGCCAACATGTCCGCAAAAGGCATTCCGCAGATCGCGGCGGTTATGGGGTCATGCACCGCCGGTGGCGCATACGTACCGGCGATGTCCGATGTAACGATCATCGTTAAGGAACAGGGCACGATCTTTTTGGCAGGTCCCCCCTTGGTAAAGGCCGCTACGGGCGAAGTCGTAAACGCCGAAGACTTAGGCGGCGGTGACGTACATACGCGGCTCTCGGGGGTTGCAGATTATTTGGCCGACAATGATGCACACGCGTTGGAATTGGTCCGCCAGGCGGTTGCTTCGCTTGGTCCCCAAAAGGAACGAGAGATCCTTGCGGACCACGATGCACCGATGTTCGACCCGGCTGAAATGCTCGGGGTGGTGCCGGCAGATTTACGCACCCCCTACGATGTGCGTGAGGTAATTGCGCGTCTTGTTGATGGGTCACGGTTCGACGAGTTCAAAGCGCGGTTCGGGACAACACTCGTGTGTGGATTTGCGGAAATCTGGGGCCAGACTGTCGGCATCATCGGCAACAATGGTGTTCTGTTTTCTGAAGCGGCACTCAAAGGGGCGCATTTCGTAGAGCTGTGCTCTCAGCGTAAGATTCCATTGATTTTTCTGCAAAATATCACAGGATTCATGGTGGGCCGCGCATACGAAAGCGGTGGCATTGCCAAAGATGGCGCCAAGCTTGTGACTGCCGTGGCGACCTCTGCGGTGCCTAAGGTTACGGTATTGATCGGTGGGTCGTTTGGTGCTGGCAACTACGGTATGTGCGGGCGTGCCTATGACCCGCGGTTTGTCTGGACATGGCCCAATAGTCGGATTTCGGTCATGGGCGGTGCGCAGGCAGCCGGTGTTCTGGCGACCGTGAAACGTGATGGGATTGAGCGCAGAGGAGGCGAATGGAGCGCGGCAGAGGAAGCCGCTTTCAAGCAACCCACGCTCGACATGTTTGAGGCCCAATCCCACCCACTCTATGCTTCGGCGCGACTGTGGGATGACGGCATTATCGATCCGCGCAAAACGCGCGATATCCTCGGCCTGTCGCTATCGGCCTGTGCTAACGCCCCAATCGGTGACACCCGATTTGGCGTGTTTCGGATGTAGGGCAGGTTTATGGGTATTAAGAAACTTCTAATCGCTAATAGGGGCGAAATTGCGTGCCGGGTTATTGCGACTGCGCGTCGTATGGGCATCCGTACAGTCGCCGTTTACTCGGACGCAGATCGCAACGCCAAGCATGTTCGACTGGCGGATGAAACTGCATATATCGGCCCCTCTGCCGCACAGGAAAGCTACCTCAATATTGACAATCTCACAGCTGCCATCCGCCTTACTGGGGCGGATGCAGTGCACCCTGGTTATGGGTTCCTGTCGGAAAACGCGGCATTTGTTGAGGCCGTAGAGGACACCGGTGCCGTTTTCGTCGGCCCACCCGCATCGGCCATTCGCGCTATGGGGCTTAAGGATGCAGCAAAAGCGTTGATGGATGAGGCCGGTGTGCCGGTCGTGCCGGGGTATCACGGGGTTGACCAATCTCCTGAGGTTCTCGCCCACCATGCCGCAGAAATAGGCTACCCTGTCATGATCAAGGCCCGCGCCGGTGGCGGGGGAAAGGGGATGCGGCATGTTTCGCGCCCCGAGGAGTTCTTGCAGGCCCTTGAGGGCGCCCAGCGAGAAGGTGCGGCAAGCTTTGGCGACCCGTCTGTTCTGATCGAGAAGTTCATCACGCACCCGCGTCATATTGAGGTGCAGGTGTTTGCAGACAGCCATGGAAATTTTGTTCATCTTTATGAACGGGATTGTTCGCTTCAACGCCGTCACCAAAAGGTCATCGAAGAGGCTCCTGCGCCGGGCATGACACCAGAATTGCGCGCCCATTTGGGTGATATCGCCCTGCGTGCTGCGCGCGCTGTGGATTATGTCGGGGCAGGGACGGTTGAGTTTATTGTGGACGGCTCTGGCCCGCTGCGGGCAGGCGGGTGTTGGTTCATGGAAATGAACACACGCCTTCAAGTCGAACATCCTGTGACCGAAGCGATCACTGGAGTTGATCTTGTTGAATGGCAGCTTAACGTTGCTGCCGGTCTTCCTCTGCCGCTCGATCAGGCTGATATCCCTCTCCGGGGCCACGCGATGGAGGCGCGCATTTATGCCGAGGACGTGCCTAAAGGCTTTTTGCCTGCGACGGGGGGCTGTGCTCAGGTTGCGTTTCCGAGTGGGGCGTCATTTGAACAAGGCGAAGTGCGCGTCGATAGTGGTGTGGCAACGGGGGATGAGATTAGTGCTTGGTACGATCCGATGATCGCCAAGCTGATCACCCACGGAGCGACACGTGAAGCAGCGCTTGCGCGTTTAACCCAAGCTCTTGAAGGTACGCGCATCGTCGGGCCGACGACGAATGTGACGTTCCTTCATCAGTTAGCCACTCTGTCAGAGTTTGAGAACGGGGCGGTGCATACGGGCTTGATCGAAAACCATCTAGAGGCGTTGACCCAAGAGCGTGAACCGGACGCCAGTTTATGGGTGCTCGCCGCCCTCACAATGTTGGGCCTGCTTCAGGCGCAGCCTTTGCGCGGATGGCGTTCATGGGGGCAGGCGCGTTACGTTTGTGACCTTGGGAATGGTGATCAAAGTGCCGAAATCAACATAATCGACGCTGGTGAAAGCGGTTACATCGTAGATGAAAGCCGTTACAGCGTGGCAATCCGCGATGATGGCACAGTGTGTGTATGCAAGGATGACGGGGTTGGCCGGCTGTACGAAGTCCATCGGGACAAGGATACTGTCACCGTTTTTTCCGAGGGTAATGCCTTTGTTTTTACGCTTCGAACGCGGGGCGGCCAAGCAGAGAGTGCCGGAGGCGATGACCGTATCACAGCGCCCATGCCGGGGGTGATCAAAGCAGTGTCGTGCGAAGTGGGCGATTACGTTAAGATGGGTACGCCGCTTGTCGTGATGGAAGCCATGAAAATGGAGCACACCCTAGTGGCTCCAAAGGATGGCATAATATCATCCGTGACGGCCGTGCCCGGTGCACAAGTCGATAACAATGCCGTTCTGATTGAGTTCGAAGAGACGCAAGATGACTGATGTTCGGATTGTCGAAGTTGGGGCGCGCGATGGATTGCAAAACATTGCAACAATGATCCCGACGGAGCAGAAAATCGCACTGGTCGATCTTTTGACTGATTGCGGGTTTCCTGAGATTGAGGTGGCCAGTTTTGTGAGCCCCAAATGGGTGCCTCAGATGGCCGATGGAGCCGAAGTTCTGGCTGGTATCAGGCGTGCGTCTGATGTGCACTACACTGCACTCACGCCGAATTTGCGGGGGTTGAAAGGAGCTATTGACGCAAACGTTGATGGCGTTTCTATCTTCGCCTCCGCGTCGGAAGGTTTCAGTAAAGCTAATATAAACAAATCAGTAGCAGATAGCCTTAATCTATTCTCTGAAGTTGTCACAGAAGCCAAATCCGCCGGATTTCCCGTGCGCGGATATGTTTCTTGCGTGACAGACTGTCCCTATGATGGCCCGGTGTCTCCGGCGGATGTCGTCCGCGTGGTGGAGGCATTCGCCGCCATGGGATGCACAGAAGTTTCTCTCGGCGATACAATCGGGCAGGGCACGCCTGACCGTATTGCCGCGATGTTGGATGCGGTTTTGCTGGTGATGCCAGCGGGCCAACTGGCTGGGCATTTTCATGCCACGAACGGGCTTGCGCTTGCGAATGTCGACGTCGCATTAGAATACGGTTTGCGAACCTTCGATAGTGCGATTGGCGGCTTGGGCGGTTGTCCATACGCACCGGGGGCGCAAGGAAATCTGGCGACTGAAGACCTTGTGGCGCACTTAGAAAAACGCGGGTTTGAGAGTGGCATTAACCGTGATGCGTTGGCTAAGGCTTCGTACTTTGCCAAGATCTTAAGGGAATCTGAATAATGGCGTATGAGACCCTGCATATCGCGTCCGATGAACCTGGCGTGATGGTTCTGACCCTCAATCGGCCAGAAAAACGCAACGCCTTATCTGCCCAAATGATTGCAGAACTTACAGATTTTGCAGTTAAAATGGCGAATAATCCTAATGCTCGCGCCATCATCCTTCGGGGAGAAGGACCTGTTTTCTGTGCTGGTGGCGACTTAGGCTGGATGCATGATCAGATCAAGGCTGATCGTGCCACTCGAATTATCGAAGCCCGTAAACTTGCTATGATGTTCAATGCCTTAAACGAAATGCCGGTGCCATTAATCGCTCAGATTAATGGGGCCGCGATGGGTGGCGGTGTTGGTTTGGCTTGTGTCTGTGACGTGGTGATCGCCGCGGACACTGCCATGTTTGGCCTGACCGAAACGCGGCTTGGGCTGATCCCGGCGACGATAGGCCCGTATGTGGTCGCACGCTTGGGCGAGGGCGCAACGCGGCGCGTGTTCATGTCGGCTCGGCGTTTTGGTGCGGAGGAAGCGCGCACGCTTGGTCTGGTTGCAGACATTGTACCTGAGGCTGAACTGAACGCGCGTGCGATGCAAGAAGCTGCGCCGTACCTTAAGGTTGCACCGGGTGCTGTTGGAGCGGCTAAGGCGATGGCACGCCAGCTTGGAGCGCCAATCACAGCGGAAATGATCGATGCATCGATTGAAGCGTTGGCTGACATTTGGGAGGGTGATGAGGCTGCCGAAGGAATAGCAGCATTCTTGGAAAAGCGGGCGCCAGCATGGGACTAATCAGCTTGAACCAAATAATCCTATAATAGATATTATGTATTTTATTGACCTATCTTGGATTAAGATCAAGTCACAATGATTTGATATCTAATGCTCTGCTGCTCTTAGCTGCTTCAGGTCGTCTATCGAGGTGCATCCGAGTTGCGCCATCGTGACTGAGATGTCTTGCGATAGTAATTCCCAATATTGCGCCAGCGCTGAAGCCCCACCAGCCGCACACGCGAATTGCATGCCACGCCCCAAAAATACGAACGATGCGCCTTGGACATAGGCCTTTACGATATCTTCACCGCTGCGCACGCCTGTATCGTAGAACAGCGGATAGTCTGGCCCTATTGCGTCACGGATATCGCGAAGCGCATCAATTGGTGGCACGCCGCTGTCCAGCTGACGCCCTCCGTGACTTGAAACTTGGATCGCATCGACGCCAGCGTCACGCAGTTTGAGCGCATCGTCCACATGGCAGACGCCTTTGGCCACCAAGTTGCCGTCCCACACGTCGCGGATACGCGCCAAAAAGCCCCAATCGGCTCGCGCGCGGCTTTCGGTTCGATCAAACTCCCATCCGGGTTCCGTGAAGTTTGCCATGTCCGGTTTGCCAGCGATCAACGAACCGATTGACCATTCAGGATGCAGAGCAAAATCAATGAATTGTGGTACACCGATCTTGAACGGCATCTTGAAGCCGCGGCGCAATTCACGCGGTCTGCGCCCAACTTCCGGCACGTCCAGAGTGATGATCAATGTTTTATAACCGGCGTCTTTGGCGCGCTGAACCAATCGCTCTGTGCCAGAGCCATCTCCGCTGAAATAGAGCTGGAACCATGCATTCCCGTCAGAGGCTTTATGCATATTTTCCAATGATGTAGAAGCAACAGTTGAGGCGCCGATTGGTACATTATGCTGTGCGGCTATCTGCGCGAGCATGAGGTCAGCGCCGGGCCGAGACAGATTGCACATACCCATGGGTGCAATCCCGAATGGGACCTGACACTTTTGGCTAAACACTGTCGTTGAGATGTCCCGCTGGCTGACATTGTGCAACACGCGGGGGGTCAATTGTATGGACCGAAGAGCCGCGCGATTGCGCGCCTCCCCTGCCCCTGTGCCCGCGGCCCCGTCGATATAATCGAACACCATCCAAGGCAGATACCTTTGGGCAGCAGCCCGGGCATCTTCGTACGAATGAATGTCAGTTTTCCAAGGGCCGCGGATCATGGTTTAGGCTTTCACCGCCTCCATAAAGCGATCGCGGATGTTGACCGGATCACGAGTGATAACAGGCAGTTTGATGTTGCCGCTGTCGCATTTGCACACGATGATCGTCATCTTTTTGCTGTCGATTGCGTCTTGCAGCACTTTGCCGGTGTCGACGTCCTTGCATTCGACGACGTTTTCACAACCACAGGCCTTTGCCACAGCCGTCAAGGATGTGAGCTTACCGGCGTATGTCGGCTGGTCGCCGGTCGAGCCATAAGAGCCGTTATCAACGATCAAAAGGATGAAATTATCTGCCACATTGTTGGCAATGGTAGGCAATGTGCCCATGTTTGTCAGGATCGAGCCGTCACCATCGATAGAGATAACGGTTTTGTCCTGTGCCAAAGCGACGCCCAAGCCGATCGAACTGGCCAGACCCATGGTGCCCAACATATAGAAATTGGTGGGCTGATCATCGATAGAATGCAGCTCTTGGCTGGGCAGGCCAATGTTACACACAACAAGGTGCGGACGCAGAATGGGTGCGATTTCGCGCAGAATTTCAGAGCGGATCATATCAGTAACCTCCCCAGAACGTCGCATCAGTCAGGATCGCGACGGGTTTGTTGCACATGAAGGTGTATTTCAGGATCGCATCGAACTCTTCGACGTCGGATTCCTTGTGGAAATGGTATGTCGGGATGTTCAACTGGGCCAGCAAGGCTTTGGTATGAACGGCCATTTCTGCTTGGCAGGCCACGGGCTCTTTCAGCTCTCCCCGGTACGAAATCAGCATCGGCAAAGGCATCCGGTAGAACTGTGTAAGCGTCACGAGCGTGTTGATTGTCACGCCGATTGCGGTGTTCTGCATGATGATCGCAGGGCGTTTGCCGCCCATAAATGCGCCTGCGCACAGGCCCATGCCTTCGTCTTCTTTGTTCGACGGGATGTGATAAATCTCGGGGCGCGCTTCGCACTCTTCGATAACACCGCCGAGCTGTTTGCACGGAACAGTCGTGATAAAGGACACATCGTTTGCGACGAAATCGTCAACGATTTTCTTGCTTATTGACAAGGGCTTATACTCCTTGAGGGTGATGGCTCAAACCGAGCCGGATGTAGGGTTAAGGATAATTTTCGCAGCAGAGGTCGCGCCCGCGCGGATATCAGTGAAAGCACTTGCACCCTGTGAAAGCGGACGCATATCGATCCAATCCAACCGTCCCATGCGGCCATCAAAGATCGCCTGCGCTGTGGCATTGAAATCTTCAGTTGTATAGGTGTAGATGCCCAGAAACCGGATCCCGAGAAGCGTCATGCGGCGGATATCAAGACCGCCTTCGTCTTCTCCCAGCCCGATGTGGACGATCGCGCCGCCGCGGGCCGCGCACCGGCTGGCTGTGACGCGGGTGGCAGCGTAACCAACGGCGTCAACAACGATATCAGCGGTGCCTTCATCAGGTGTTTCTTCGACGCTTAGTATGGTGATGCCATCAAGACTGTTCAGCCGATCGCGTCGGATTGGGTTCGGTTCCAGAATTGATACGTTTTCAACGCCTTGCGCCTTGAGAGATAGCGCCGCTCCAACGCCAATTGCTCCGCCGCCCAAAACCAAAGCAGACAGTTCCGCAACTGGCTGGGTAAACCCATGCAATGCTTGACGCGCGCCTTGCCAACCACACGCCAGCGGCTCAGCAAGGGCTGCGTGCTCAAAGGGAACGTGATCAGGCACGGTGACCAGATTATGTGCTGGGATCGCAACGTAATCCGCAAAAGCGCCTTCGCGCGGTGTCATGGATATGATCTGTCGATGGGCGCAAAGGTTCGTATGCCCTCGCGTGCAGTCAAGGCAATCACCACATGCCATCAATGGGTTAATCGTGACGCGCTCGCCGTCGCGTGCGCCGCCAGTAATGGTCCCTGCCGCTTCGTGACCAAGGATCAGGGGTGCAGGACGCCGCGCGTCATGACCAAGAAACGCATGCATGTCTGATCCGCAAATCCCGGAAGCTTGAATTTTGACCAAAACCTCGCCCTCACCCGGGATCGGGTCAGGCACATCCATGTATGAAAGCGCTTCCACGCCTGTGTAAACCAAAGCCTTCATTTCGCCGTGAACCCCCCATCCACATAAAGCACCTGCCCCGTGACATACGCACTCGCGTCGGAACAGAAAAAGAGCAGCGGACCGTCTAGATCAGCAGGCTCACCGTTTCGGCCGATGCATGTCTGATCCGCAAGCTTTTGTGAAAGCCCCTCGTCCTCGAAAACAGGTCCAGTCAGTTCGGTACGGAAAAAACCAGGGGCAAGTGCGTTTGCAGTGATCCCGTAGCCCGACCATGCCTCCGCCATTGCGCGTGTGACCTGTGCTATCCCGCCCTTGGACGCGCCGTAGCTGATACCATTTGGCATCGCACGCTCAGACTGCAACGAGGCAAAATTCACGATCCGGCCCCATCCGTTTTTCTTCATTCCGGGCATCAGGCCCTGCGCCAAAAAGAACGGCGCATTTAGGTTCAATTCCAGCGTACGATCCCAGTCTTCGTGACTGATGGTGTCCGCAGGCATTCGTGTGTTTATGCCTGCAGCGTTGATTAGGATATCTATGTCACCAAAGGGCTTGCGTACCGCAGATAATGTATCGCTTAAACTAGAGCGATCTCCGAGATCAGCCGTCACGCAGGCAGTTCTGCCACCGACATCGGCCTGCCACTCCTTCAACGCATCACCGCGCCGTGCGACACCTACGACCTTGCATCCAGCAAAGGCCAACGCCGTCGCGGCAGACCGTCCCAAGCCACTGCTGGCCCCCGTTACACAAGCCACCTTTCCGGCGATGTTCCAAAGGCCAGGTGCCATGATTATTCAGCCGCCGTCAGGTTGAAGTTCTCACCGGGAAAGAACTTGGCCAGACGTGCATCCGCAGCGCGGGCGTGGCCTTCCATACCTTCCAGCCGTGAAATACGCGCTGTTGCTTCGGCCACTGGCTTGCACCCGTCTCGTGTGGCGCGCTGCCATGTTACGATTTTCATGAACTTGTGAACCGACAAGCCGCCGGTGTACTTCGCAGCACGTGAGGTTGGCAAAACGTGGTTGGTGCCAGACGCTTTGTCGCCGAATGATACGGTCGTTTCTTCGCCCAAAAACAGTGAGCCATAGCAGCTGAGCGTGTCGAGCCACCAATCAAGATCGTCGGCCATCACCGTCAAGTGCTCGGGCGCGTATTCGTCGGACGTTGCCGCCATTTCTGCGCGGTCTGCGCAGATGATGACCTCGGCATAGTCGCGCCATGCGGCCTCCGCGTTGGCACGGTTCAATTCAGGCAGGTCCTCGATTAGTTTCGGGACCATCGTCATGACTGTTTCCGCCAAATCGCGGTCGTCCGTGACCAACCAAACGGGTGAGTTGTAGCCATGCTCGGCTTGGCTCACGAGGTCAGTCGCGACAAGGAATGCGTCTGCGGTTTTATCAGCGAGGATTAGGCTGTCGGTCGGGCCGGCCACCATATCGATGCCAACACGACCAAACAAAATGCGTTTGGCTTCGGCCACGAACTGGTTGCCGGGCCCCACGAGAATGTCAGCCTCAGGCAAGCCGAAGAGACCGTAAGTCATTGCAGCTACACCCTGAACGCCACCCATCGATAGGATTTTGTCCGCTCCACACAGGTGGGCCGCGTAGACGATTGCGGGGTGCACGCCCTCCCCCGCCTTGGGCGGGGAGCAGACGGTGATGTGCTTGCAACCAGCGACTTTGGCGGTTGTCACGGTCATGATTGCGCTGGCGACATGGCTATAGCGCCCGCCGGGCACGTAACAGCCAGCGGCCTGCACCGGGATCACTTTTTGACCTGCGACCAACCCTGGAACCACCTCAAGTGTGACGTCGGTCATTGTGGTTTTTTGTGCTTCGGCAAAGTTGCGCACATTGTTGTGTGCAAATGCGATGTCATCTTTCAGCTGCTGGGGAACCTTTGCGGCAGCTGCTGCAATGTCCTCCTCCGTGAGCATGACGGGACCGTCCCATTGATCAAACTTGGCGGCATAGCGCAAAGCCGCCTCGTCGCCACCGGACTGAATGTCATCAAGGATACCCATCACCGTTGCGCGCACATCACTTGCATCGGTTTGAGCCGTTTTGGTTGCTTTTTTCAGGTATTCCCGCGTCATGAGCGCCTCGTTTTCTAAAGACCTAGAGATCGGAATGCGAATCGTAAGCTCCGCCTTGCACTCAATGTAAGCGCTTACATTGGATCTATGCAAGCGCTTACATTTGAACTATGTTAGGGCACGGAGAAAAACGGGAGCCCGTCATGAGCAACGCCAAAGCAACTCTCAAAGATGTAGCCGAGCGTGCGGGCGTCTCTTCTGCCACCATTTCAAGGGCTCTGAATGATCCGGACAAAGTGGCGGCTGATACCCGGGCCAAGATCAACGCAGCCATTCTAGATCTCGGCTATACACCGAATTTTGGCGCACGCGTGCTGGCGTCCAACAGGACTGGCACGGTTGGGGCCGTGATCCCGACCCTATCAAACGCGATCTTTGCGAGTGGTGTGCAAGCGTTTCAAGAAGTCCTTGATGAAAACGGCATCACCCTATTAATCGCCACCACAGATTTTGATCCGGAAAAAGAGCTTTATCAAGTGCGCCAACTTCTTGCGCATGGGGCCGCGGGCTTGTTGTTGGTTGGGGCGGATCGTCCTTGGACAACGCTGGATTTTATCGAAAAGCATGGGGTGCCCCATGTGTTGGGCTGGTGCGCCCATGCTGATAGCGATCAAACCTGTGTCGGCTTTGACAACGCAGCCGCCGCCTATGATGCGACCCAGCGTGTGTTGGTTCAGGGCCATCGGCGCATCGCGATGATCAGCGGGGAATGTGCCTCAAATGATCGCGCGCAAGCGCGTTTGGATGGCGTGCGCCGGGCAATTTCGGATCACGGGCGCGGTGCGGCGCTGCTGTCAGTGACAGAGGCGAAATACCTTTTGCAAATGGGTGCGGAGGCCTTTGTCAAAGCCTATTCGACCCGCCCACATCCCACAGCGATCATCTGCGGTAACGATGTTTTGGCCGCGGGTGCGATGATCCAAGCCCGTGAGATGGGCCTCGATATTCCCGGTGATATTTCGATTGTGGGGTTTGACGATATCGGGCTGGCCCGCGCAGTTCATCCGGGGCTGACGACGGTGCGTGTTCCACAAAGTGAAATGGGACGACAGGCGGCTGAGCAACTTTTGGCAAAGATTGCGGGGGAAACACCGCCGCCCAATCCAGAACTGCAAACCGAGTTCATCATGCGCGGCACGTTGGCGCCGCCCAAGCAAGACATTGGGTTGCGATAGACCGCCCTACCCCAGCGCGTATCCTGCGCCGCGCACCGTCCGAATGGGATCTTCGGTTTTTGTAGCGTTACGCAACGCTTTGCGCAGTCGACCCACATGAACATCCACGGTGCGGCTGTCGACATAGATGTCCCGCCCCCACACCCGGTCCAAGAGTTGATCGCGCGACCAAACCCGGCCGGGCCGTTCCATGAACGCAGACAAAAGCCGGAATTCGGTTGGCCCAAGGTCCACAGGCATCTCGGCGCGGTATACGCGATGTTCGCCCACGTCCATGCGAATGTCCTCGAACGAGAGTTCCTCGCCAAGGGCGGCGGGCCGTGTGCGGCGCAACTGGGTGCGAATACGCGCCATCAGTTCAACCACAGAGTAAGGCTTGACCATGTAATCGTCCGCCCCGGTTTCTAAGCCACGCACGCGGTCGACTTCCTCGGACCGGGCGGACAACATGATAACCGGAATGCGCGCTGTGGATGGCTTTGCCTTAAGCTGGCGACAGACCTCAATCCCCGAGACCTCGGGCAACATCCAGTCGAGCAAGATCAGGTCCGGCTCTTCTTCGCGCGCCAGGGTCAATGCCTCGTCCCCGGCTTCGGCCGTGAGCAATTGATACCCTTCGGCCTTCAAATTGTAGCTCAACACTTCGCGCTGAGAGGGTTCGTCCTCAACCACCAAGACCATTGGATCGCGTGACATGGCGGGGCCCCAAGCTTATGTGGTGGGCGCGTCGGGGGACACGCTCGACATTTTGCTACGTTCTTCGTCGGGGACATCACCCGTGACTAGATACACGACCTGTTCGGCGATGGACGTCACGTGGTCCCCCATACGCTCAACGTTTTTGGCCATGAAATGCAAATGCATACAAACGGTGATGTTGCGCGGATCTTCCATCATGTGGGTCAGATAGTTACGGAACAGCGCGTCGTACATTTGGTCCACATCATGGTCGCGCGCGCGCACATCAAGGGCCAGATCTGGGTCGCGTTGAATGTAGGCATCCAGCACATCCTTGAGCATCATTTCAACCGAACGGGCCATGCGGCGCAGCGCTTCGGATGAGCCATCGATCCGGTCGTGTTCCAGTACAACGCCGGTGCGGCGCGCGATGTTCTTGGAATAATCACCGATCCGCTCAAGGTTGGCGGCAATCCGAAACACTGACAAAACCGTGCGCAGGTCAGACGCTTGGGGCGCGCGTAGCGCGATGACACGCGCGGCCTCTGTGGAGACCTGCTCTTCTAGTGCGTCAATGGTTTTGTCGGCAGCGCGTACGGCCAATGCCAGCTCACTGTCGCGGTTCACCAATGCCGTAATCGACTGGTCGATGCTTTGCTCAACCAACCCGCCCATCTTCATGATCATCGCCTGAATGGCTTCGAGATCACGATCAAAAACGGATGCAATATGTTCTTGTTCAACCATCTAAAGTGCTTTCTTTGCCTTGGCAGTTAGCCGATGCGGCCTGTGATATAGCTTTCGGTGCGCGGGTCTTCTGGGTTGGTAAAAATCTTGGTGGTATCGTCAAATTCGACCAGATTGCCCAAGTGGAAAAACGCGGTTTTTTGGCTGACGCGCGCGGCCTGCTGCATCGAGTGAGTCACGATCACGACCGAAAACCGAGAGCGGAGATCGTCGATCAATTCTTCGACCTGAGCCGTCGCGATTGGGTCGAGTGCTGAGCATGGCTCATCCATCAACAACACCTCAGGCGAGGTCGCCACGGCACGTGCAATGCACAGCCGCTGCTGCTGGCCGCCGGACAATCCGGTGCCCGGCGCGGTCAGGCGATCTTTGACCTCATCCCACAAGGCGGCACGACGCAGGGATGTTTCGACAATTTCGTCCAACTCAGTTTTGGACCGAGCGAGCCCATGAATTTTTGGGCCATAAGCCACATTGTCATAGATCGATTTGGGGAATGGGTTGGGCTTTTGAAAGACCATCCCTACCTTGGCGCGCAACTGCACTGGATCGACTCGTTTGTCGTAGATATCTTCATCATCCAGAAGGATCTTGCCCTCAACCCGGCAGATATCAATCGTGTCGTTCATCCGGTTCAGGCAGCGCAGAAACGTCGATTTACCACAGCCAGATGGGCCGATGAACGCGGTGACCGTTTTGTCTTGGATATCGACCGTCACGTCCTTGATGGCGTGGTTGTCGCCATAAAAGACCTGCACGTCGCGCGCTGTAATCTTTAGCTGGTTGGTGTCCACAGCTCTCTCCGTCAATCGCATGTCATTCATATCCATACCCTCTTACCAGCGGCGTTCAAACCGGCGACGCAACAAAATGGCCGCGATGTTCATGATCAGGAGGAAAGCCAGCAGAACGATAATCGCGCCCGAGGCTCTTTCCACGAAGGCCGGATCGGACCGAGTGGTCCAGATATAGACCTGCACTGGCAGGGCCGTGGCCGGGTCCTCAAGACCCGCAGGTGGGGCTGAGGGGTAGTTTTGTACCAGTGCCACCATGCCGATCAGCAGCAAGGGGGCAGTTTCACCCAGCGCTTGTGCAAGGCCGATGATCGTGCCGGTCAGGATTCCGGGTGCGGCCAAGGGCAAGACGTGGTGGAACACGGTCTGCATTTTGGAGGCGCCAAGTCCAAGAGCCGCGTCCCGAATGGACGGTGGCACGGACTTGAGCGATGCACGTGTGGCGATAATGATCGTGGGCAGTGTCATCAGCGTCAGGACCAAGCCGCCGACCAACGGGGCCGACTGTGGCAGGCCTGCAAAGTTGATAAAGATCGCCAGACCCAAAATCCCGAACACGATGGATGGCACCGCCGCGAGGTTCGAGATGTTGACCTCAATCAGGTCGGTCCAGCGGTTCTTGGGTGCAAATTCCTCAAGATAGATCGACGTGGCGACCCCGATGGGCAGGGCCAAAGCCAGCACCACCATCATCATGTAGAGTGAGCCTAAGAAGGCCACGCCAAGGCCGGCAGCCTCTGGCCGCGTTGGAGAGCCGTCGGTGCGGGTCAGGAAGCCACGGTTAAAGCGGGTCTCCATGATGCCTGCATCCGCGAGTTGTTGCGACAGTTGCAACTGCTCAGGCGAGATACGGCTGTCGCGCTCTGCGATTTCCATGGTGACGCGGCCTTTGAAATAGCCATCGACGCGCCCGTTGGCGAGAAACCGAAACTCTTGGCGCAGTGGCCATGTTTGGTTGCTTAAGGCCGCAACCCGCAGATCTGCAGGCGCCTGCCCCGACAACAGGCCCATCGCGTCTTTGATCGCCACAACGTCGCTTAACTCAGCCGTGGCCAGCCGCTGTTCCAGCCCGCGCTGGATGAGCTTTTTGTATTTGCCGGTCTTGAGCATTGAAGCTTCGGCCGCCTCAAACTCCGCCTGCGTGATTGTAACCGGCAGGGTTACAAATGTCTGCCGGAACGAGCTGAGGCCTTGGCTAAGGACCGATGACACCAGAATGATCAGCATCGTCACGCCAACGCCAATCGCGGCTAGGCCGTAGGCTTTGAAGCGTTTTTCGGCAGCATTGCGGCGCTTGACCCGGTCGTCTTGCTTAAACAGCGACGAGGCAGGTGGCGTGGCGGGGGTGCTGTGGGCGGTTGCGTCGCTCATTCGTACTGCTCCCGGTATTTACGAACAATGTAGAGGGCCAGCACATTCAGACCCAATGTCATGACAAAAAGCGTGAGGCCAAGAGCAAAGGCCACAAGCGTTTCTGGGCTAGAGAAATCCGTATCGCCGGTGAGCTGGCTGACGATTTTTACGGTTACGGTGGTCATGGCCTCAAATGGGTTAAGGTCCAGTTTGGCCGCGGCCCCTGCCCCCAATACCACGATCATCGTTTCACCGATGGCGCGGGATGTGGCCAGTAGGATCGCCCCGACAATGCCGGGCAAGGCTGCGGGAATGACGACCTGACGGATCGTCTCGGAATGGGTGGCCCCAAGGCCGAAGGACCCGTCGCGCATGGCTTGGGGGACCGCGTTGATGATGTCATCAGACAGCGACGACACAAAGGGGATCAACATGATGCCCATGACCAAACCAGCGGTCATTACGGATGAAGAAGACGACCCGAGCCCCATAGGTTCTGCGATGAAGTCGCGCAGGAAGGGCCCGACGGTGATCAGGGCAAAGAGGCCGTAAACGATGGTCGGGATACCGGCCAGCACCTCGATCACGGGCTTGGCGAATGACCGCATTCGGGGGCTGGCATATTCCGACATATAGATCGCCGCGAATAGCCCAATGGGCACCGCCACCGACAGCGCGATGAACGAAATGTAGAGCGTGCCCCACAACAGCGGGATCAGACCAAATTCGGACAAGCCGCCGCGCCCCGAAAAGCTGGGGTCCCAGACTGTGCCAAAGAAGAACTCAACCCAGTTGTACTGGGTGAAGAAATTGCGCGTCTCGAACAGCATCGAAAACACGATGCCAACGGTGGTCAGGATCGCGATGGTGGACGCAAGGATCAAGAGGCCTTTGATCACGCTTTCAACGACATTGCGGGCGCGAAAATCCTTGTCTGTGCGGACGTAGGAAAATGTCAATCCCGCCGCCCCCAGCGCGAGGACAAGTACTGTCATCACGATGTTCATCGTGCTCGACAGTTCGCGGTATTGTTGGGCAGCGTTCAAAATGGGCGCGTCAACTTCGGACCCGAGGGCCACACCGACGCTGCCCAATCTCTCCCGCACATCGACGAATTCGGTTCTGATGTTGCGCGCCTCATCGGCGGTCATCGCGCCTTGGTCCACGGCGACGTCCAGGCCCTCGGCCACGCGGCGCACGTCGGACATGACCAATGAGCGGGTGGTGTCTTCGGAAATTGCGGCTGCGGGCAACAGGCCGCTAATCCGGTTTTCGATGTAGATTGGCTGAAGGATCAACCACAGCCCCAACAGGATCAACGATGGCACCGCCAAGAATAGCGCCGAGTTGTACCCGTAATAGCTGGGCAGCGAATGCAGGCTGCGCATATCGCCCCCTGCCGACGCCATTGCGCGGGACCGTCCGAGGAAAAACCCGATGATCGAAAACACAAGGATCAGGGTCAAAATCCAAATCACAGGCATGGTGCGGTCCTTATCGGCAGTACAAGTCACCGAAACCCCAAGTCCCGGCGTGATGAAGGGCGCAGAAGCTGCGCCCTTCGGTGTTGAGGTGTCTAGACGACCTTAGCTGCCTGCGCCAGCAACAGTAGCCTGTGTTTCGGCAAGGGCCGGGTCAGAGACAAGACCGTATTCGGCAAGTGGACCATCTGGGCCAGCAAGTTCGTCAGCAACGAAGAACGAAGCGAACTCTTTGAGGCCGGGGATCACGCCGATGTGGGCTTCTTTGATGTAGAAGTACAAGGGACGCGACACGGGGTATTCGCCGGTGGAAATCGACGCAGTGGAAGGCATCACCCCGTCCATTGTGGCGACTTTCAGCGTGTCTTGGTTGTTCTCATAGAACGCGAGGCCGAACACGCCGATCCCGTTGGGATTTGCCGACAATTGGGCCAGCGTCTCGGTGTAGTCGCCTGCGATGTCGACTGACAGACCGTCCGAACGTGTCGCGAGACACGCATCCTCAGCGTCGTCTTCGGACATGCCAGCGTCCATCATGGCTTGGAACGCGCCGGTGGCTTCACAGCCAGCCGCGATCACTTTTTCCTCAAACACTTCACGTGTGCCGTGGTTTGTGCCGGGGATAAAGCCGATGATTTCTGCGTCGGGCAGATCAGCGTTGAAATCGGACCATTTAGTGTGTGGGTTATCAACCAACTGACCGTCGACCAGCACCTTGGCGCCGAGCGCGTTGAACAGATCGGATGGCGAAAACGCATTGTAGGCAGGGCCTTCGATGCGCGAAGCAAAGACGATGCCGTCATAACCGATGCGGACTTCGACGATGTCGGTCACGCCGTTCTCGGCACAGGCGGCGACTTCTTTTTCGCGAATGGCGCGGGATGCGTTTGCGATGTCGATGGTGTTTTCGCCGACGCCTTCGCAGAAGCGGCGCAGACCAGCAGAGGAGCCGCCGGATTCTACAACGGGTGTTGGGAAGTCAAAGTTTTCGCCAAAGGCTTCGGCGACAATGGATGCATAAGGAAGCACGGTCGAGCTGCCGGCAACCTGGACCTGGTCACGGGCCGAGGCTGCGGTTGCGGAAACGGCGGCGATTGCCAGCGCGGAAACTGTGAGTTTCTTCAGAGACATGTTATCCCCCTGGATTGGGTCTCGAGTTTACATAGTCAAGAAAGCGTTAATGCCGCCTTGTGGGGACTGCCTAATGTCTCCGTGCTGCGCTTTTGTGACGGTCAGGTAACAGTTTTATGACAGTCGCAAAATCAATTTTACAAAAGTGAAAGGGCGAGCGGTTTTTTTGGCCACACTCTGGGCTAAGACGGGTCGTCTTGGTCACGTTCAACCGGGAATAATACGGTAAATTCAGAGCCTTTTCCGACTTCGCTCTCGATTTTGAGCCGCCCTCGGTGACGTTGCGCAATGTGTTTCACAATCGCCAGCCCAAGTCCCGTTCCGCCCTGCCCGCGCGATCTGTGTGTGTCGACGCGGTAGAATCGTTCGGCCAAGCGTGGCACGTGCAAAGGGTCGATCCCCGGGCCGTTATCACGCACACACATTTGCCACGCAGGCCCGCGCAATTGGCCATCATAGCTGATCTGGCTCAGCGAAACGTTCACCTGTCCGCCGCCGTATTTTATGGCGTTTTCCGTTAGGTTCATCACGATCTGGATCACTTGATCCGCGTCGGCGCGTACAATCGCCTCGGCGGGTAGGTCAGTGCGTATGACCGCGCCTGCATCCGAGGCGATTTCGCTCAGCGGCTCCAACGCGATGCGTACAAGCGACACAAGGTCTTCGCGTTGCTTTGGTCGCGTGCGTTCCCCGGCCTCAACCCGGCTCAGTGAAAGCAAATCCGATACGAGCCGGTTCATCCGCCGTGCCTCTCGCGACATGAGGCTCAGAAAATGGCTTTGGGCCTCGGGGTCGTTGCGCGCAGGGCCATTCAGCGTCTCAATGAAACCCAACAGCGCCGTGAGCGGTGTTTTTAGCTCATGGCTGACATTGGCCACAAACCCGCGACGAAAGCTGAGCGCTTGGGTTTGCTCTGATATATCTTCAAAGTGGAGCAATACCTGCCCTGCCCCGGCCAAGCCAGCCAAGGGACGAATGCGGACCCGGTACAGTGTATCGACCGCACCCTCAGTATGCGTAAACTCTGCCTCACCACTTTTGCTGTCAAAAAACGCGGCTTCAATCGGGCTTAGAACCTCGGGTTGGCGCAGAACGCTCACATACGATCGGCCAATCACCCAATCGCCAAGCAAAGCCCGTGCGGGCGGATTGGCCCGGGCCACGCGCCCGGCCTTGTCCAGCAAAACCACGGCCCCCGGTAGCGCCCCTGTTATTTCATCAATCAGATCCGGCCCCTGCCGTGCATCATCCATCTTTTGCCGCCGTTTCCCCGCACAGGCCAACGGGCCTTTCCAAAATGCGAATATTGTGTTAGCATTATGCTAATTGAACTCAAGAAGCTGTTCAGACCAGCTTCAACACATGAGGACAAGCATGACAAGCACCACGCGCGACCAGACCGGGTCCCGCCCGATGGGGCGTAACGCACGCCGCCTAATCGCTGTTGAACTGCCCGACGCGCTTCGTGGGGTACTTCCGCGGCGTATTTTGGATTCGAGCTACGACCAGGTTGAACATCACAGCTTTCGGGATCTATCACCTGAAGTGATCGCCGATGGCCGTGCGGATACTGTGCTGGCGCCCCTGCTCACCAAGACATTTGATGCCGTTGAGTTGGCTGAATACCTGGCGACGCAAGCCTTTGACGGCATGTTGATCATCGCCAGTGAGGCGCTTCCCAACGTCAAACTGGTCCAGCGCGAAATTGCGCGCTCTGCGCCGGGCTTGAACGTTGAGCTGTTTCAGTTGAACCAAAACACGCAGGAGTTGCGCGAGGTTTAGACCGCGCTGAGCGCTTGGGCGAAATCCGCTTGCAGGACATCCCACGGCTCAATCCCAACAGAGACGCGGAAAAATCCGTCCGTGATGCCCAGTGCGGCGCGCCCCTCTGCCGTTAGGCCGCGATGCGAGCTGCTGGCCGGGTGGCTGAGCGTGGTACCAACGTCGCCGAGCGTTGGGGCAAAGGCCAGTTGCGGGGCCGCGCGGACCAAGCGGTTCGCCTCATCTTCGCCGCCATGTAGCTTGAAGCTGACCATGTTGCCCCACATCCCGTTCAGGACAGTTTGTGCACGGGCGTGATCGGGGTGATCTGTGCGTCCGGGGTACAGGACCTGAGCCACTGCTGGATGCGTCGCCAGAAAGTCCGCCAGTTTGATGGCGGTTTCCTGGGCGCGGTCGAAGCGCAGATCAAACGTATAGAGCCCACGTTCCGCAAGCCAACATTCATAGGGCGAAGGCGTAAAGCCGAACGTGACCGCTGTGTCGTAGATTGCCTTGCTATGACCCGCGTCACGGGCCAGCACATAGCCCAAGGTCACGTCTGAGTGTCCCGCCATGAGTTTGGTCACGGAGTGGATCACGACATCTGCACCCTCCGCAAAGGCCGGGTAGCCGACGGGCGTGGTAAATGTGTTGTCGACCACAAGGATCAGCCCGCGTTCCTTCGCGAGCTTGGTGATCCCATCCATGTCTGCGACGCGCAAAGTGGGGTTAGAGACCGCTTCGATTAGGATCAGCTTTGTCTCGGGCCGAATAGCATCGGCAAAAGCTTGTGCGTCGGTGGGGTCCGCGAGCGCAGTGGTGATGCCAAAGCGTGGCAGGTCTTGGTTCAGCATCCGCAGCGAGCGGCCGTATAGCTGATTGCCGCCGATGATATGATCGCCGGCACTCAGCAACCCCATCAAGGTCGCCGACACCGCCGCCATGCCAGAGCCGAGGATGATCCCACCTTCGCCGCCTTCCATGGCGTCGATTTTTTGTGCCAGAACATCCGCGTTGGGGTGGCCTTCACGGCCATAGGTATAGCCAGTTGCACGGCCCTCATATTGCGCGTGCAGCGTATCAATATCAGGGGACGCATAGACTACGGAAGGCTGCAACGGCGTGACAACAGCGCGGCTCACGCTGTCGGGAAAGCCCGTGCGGCGCACGAGATTAGGGCGTTTTGTCATGGTGTTGGATCCTTAAGGCCGGGTCGTGCCGGCGCCAGTGACGTGGTATTGGAATGAGGTCAACTGCTCGGCGCCAACGGGGCCACGTGCGTGCATCTTGCCCGTTGCGATCCCGATCTCGGCCCCCATGCCAAACTCTCCACCATCCGCGAATTGGGTTGAGGCGTTGCGCATCAGGATCGCACTGTCGAGTTCCGCAAAGAAATGCGCGGCCTCGGCGTCGTCGTCGGTGATGATCGCGTCGGTATGGTTCGAGTTATAGGCGCGGATATGGTCAATGGCGGCGTCGACACCGTCCACAAGTTTGGCAGCACAGATCATGTCGAGGAATTCTGTCCCAAAGTCCGCGTCAGTGGCAGGCGTCATGCCGGGCACCTCGGCCAGCGAACCGTCCGCGCGCACATCAACACCTGCGTCCCGTAGGGCTTCGATCACGATTGCGCCGTGTTTTGCGTGAAAGGCCTGATCAATCAACACCGTCTCAAGCGAGCCGCAAATGCCGGTGCGCCGGGTCTTGGCGTTGAGCACGATTTCAACAGCCATCGCTGGATCAGCGGATGCGCTGACGTAGGTGTGACAGATGCCCTCAAGGTGGGCAAACACGGGCACGCGGGCCTCTCGCTGGACCAATCCGACAAGGCCCTTACCACCACGAGGCACAATCACGTCGATTGTATCGACCATGGTCAGCATTTCTTGAACGGCGGCGCGGTCACGGGTGGGTACGCGTTGGATGGCATCCTCGGGCAGGCCCGCATCGCGCAGGCCCTTGACCATTGCGGCGTGGATCGCACCCGAAGAATGGAAGCTTTCGGAGCCGCCGCGCAAGATCACGGCATTGCCGGCCTTGAGGCACAGGGCACCGGCGTCTGCGGTAACGTTGGGCCGGCTTTCATAGATCACCCCAATCACACCCAGCGGCGTGGCGACACGTTTGATGTTCAGGCCCGATGGTTGATCCCATTCCGCAAGGATGCGACCCACAGGATCGACTTGTTCGGCCACAGCACGCAAGCCGTCACAGATGCCGCGAATGCGATCCTCGTCCAGCATCAGCCGGTCCATCATCGCATCGCTCAGACCTTTGTCGCGGCCAAATTCCATGTCGCGGACATTGGCGGCAATCACCTCAGCGCGGTCCGCCCACAAATGCTCAGCCGCGCCGATGAGGGCCGCATGTTTACGCTCAGCGCTCGCGGAGGCCAATGCGGCCGTTGCCGCCCGTGCGCACGCACCGATGTCGGCCATCAGGTTCGGGATCGTGTCAAAGTCTTTCATACCGTTGCCCCGTCTGGGCCTCCTTAGGCTGTCACCATGTCGTCGCGGTGAATGAGTGCCGAGCGTGCAGGGTAGCCCAGCAATTCCGCGATGTCACCGCTTTGAGCGCCGCAGATCAGCCGCGCTTCTTCGCTGGTGTAGCGGGTCAGGCCCTTGGCGATGGCCATCCCATCGGGGCCTTCGATTGTGACGGGTTCGCCCCGGCCAAACTTGCCCCCGACCCATTTCACCCCTGCGGGCAGAAGGGATTTGCCCCGTGCCAACGCCTGTGCGGCACCTGTATCCACGGCCAGGGTACCGCGCGGTTTCATTGCGCCGATCCAGCGTTTGCGAGCGGTTTGCGGATCTTGGGCCGCAGTGAACCACGTTGCCCGCGCACCAGACGTCAGGGCCTGTAGCGGCCTGTCTGATGCGCCGAGCGTGATCGCCATTGCACAGCCTGCGTCCGTGGCGGTGCGTGCGGCCATCAGTTTGGTCACCATCCCGCCCTTCGATACGCCAGAAACCCCCTCACCCGCCATCGCGGCAATATCGGGCGTGATGGCTTGGATCAGTGGTAGATGGACGGCGGCGGTATCAATCATCGGGTTGGCGGTATACAAACCATCTACATCCGACAGCAGAACCAGTTGATCCGCACCGGACATAACGGCCACTTGCGCGGCAAGCCTGTCATTGTCGCCAAAGCGAATTTCGTCCGTGGCGATGGTGTCGTTTTCATTCACAATCGGCACGACGCCTAGGCCCAGCAACGTCGCAAACGTTGCACGCGAATTCAGGTAGCGGCGACGATTTGCACTGTCTTCGAGTGTCAAAAGAACCTGCGCCGTAGTGATCCCGTGGGGGGCGAGCACTTGTTCATAGGCACGGGCCAACTGGATTTGTCCGACGGCGGCAGCAGCCTGCGATTGCTCAAGCGACAACTCACCCTCTGGCAGGCCCAAGACCCGGCGACCCAACGCAATGGACCCCGATGAGACAATCACGACTTCTTGGTTCCGGGCGCGGGCCTCGGACACATCCAAGGCCAAGCCCGTCAGCCAATCGGTTTTGACGGTGCCTGTCTGCGTATCAACCAACAAGGCCGAGCCGATTTTCACGACAAATCGGCGGGCTTGGGTCAGTTGCGGCGTTAGCTTGGTGACCACGGCTTTTCCTCCTGCGCGGGCTTTTGGCGCAGGCGGTCGGCGTCGATCTGGTCGCGCAACACGCGCAGCACGTCAATTGTCCCCTGTTTTGCGACACCCGACATTTCCATGATGGGCGCGCCAACGGCTTCGGCCAATGCGGCGCATTTCTCAGCGCGTTCCTCATCGGTCAGGGCGTCGATTTTGTTGAGCACTGTCACCCGCGCCTTTTCGGCCAGTCCGCCGCCGTACATTTCCAGCTCAGTGATGATCGTCTTGTAATCGCCCGCGACATCCGCGCTGGTCCCATCCACAAGATGCAGCAGAACGGCACAGCGTTCCACGTGGCCAAGGAAGCGATCCCCGATGCCGCGCCCCTCATGGGCACCTTCGATCAGGCCGGGAATATCGGCCACAACGAATTCGACCTCATCCACGCCCACAACCCCAAGGTTGGGCACCAGTGTGGTAAACGGATAATCCGCCACTTTGGGGTGCGCGTTGGACGTGGCCGCCAAAAAGGTGGATTTGCCCGCATTGGGCAGCCCCAAAAGACCGACATCTGCAATCAGCTTCAGCCGCAGCCAGATGGTGCGCTCAACGGCCTCTTGACCGGGGTTCGATCGACGCGGCGCCTGGTTCGTTGCGGATTTGAAGTGCAGGTTGCCAAAGCCACCGTTGCCCCCCTGCGCGAGAATAACCTTTTGCCCCACTTCGGTCAGATCGGCGATGATGGTTTCTTCGTCCTCATCAAGGATTTCTGTGCCCACAGGCACGCGCAGCACAATCGGATCGCCATCCTTGCCGGAGCGTTGACGCCCCATGCCGGGCTGGCCGTTTTTCGCGAAAAAGTGTTGCTGATAGCGGAAGTCGATCAGCGTGTTCAGGCCTTCGACAGCCTCAACCACAACGTCACCACCCCGGCCGCCATCGCCCCCATCGGGACCGCCGTACTGGACGTATTTTTCACGCCGAAACGAGACGCAACCGCCGCCTCCTGCACCGGAGCGAATGTAGACTTTGGCGAGATCGAGAAACTTCATGAATTGCGTCCTATGAGGGTGCGATGCCGATACCTCAGGGCGGGACAAAGCTCAAGCACTGCGCATGTTCCGATGATAGGTCCATGTGGCGACGGTTGCGTTACGTGCGACCGAAAACGCCTCGGCTGGACCGATGTAGGCAAAACCCGCGTGGGTGAGCACCCGCCCCGAGGCAGGGTTATCTTGGAAAACGCTCGCGAAAAGCGTGTCATTGTTGAGCGGATTGTTCTGCACCATGGCCAAGACGGCCTCGGAGGCGAGGCCGGTGTTCCATGCGACAGGCGCCACCCAATAACTAATTTCGGATTGGTTGCGATCCATTTGCTTGAGCGAAATCAGGCCAACAAGCTCGGACAGTCCGGTGCCGGACGCGTCCATGGCCCAGACGATTTCTTCGCTGTCGGGCTGAGTTACGCGTTTGATCAACGCCTCTGTGGCGCCGGGGGGCAGCGGATGTGGAATGTCAGCGGTCATCTTTGCCACACGTGCGTCGCCGCCATAGACATCAATCAGGCCTTGGTCGGACGTCCGAAGGGGGCGCAGGGTGAACCGCTCTGTGGGAATGGTTGTTTGCTGCAATAGAGTGTGTGTCATGGGGTTCCTCCTCCGAACAACACGAAAAGTACGCTTGCAACGGTCAACGTTGCTAAAATACGCATCAAAGTCCGCTCTGCGTCGGTGCCCGCGACACGGGCGGCAATCAACGCCCCCGCCGAGGTCCAGATCGGGTGCAACACGATCTGACACGTCAAAAGACATAAAGCGATAATGGCTGTGGCTTCTAGGGGCGCAGTGCCGGGAGCCACGAAATTGGTAAAGCCGGCCGTGATCATGGCCCAAGCTTTGGGGTTGAGCGGGTGCACAATAAGCCCCGCTAGAAAACCAGGGGCGCGATCCTGCGCATTTGCGGTGTTCAGGCGCAGGTTTGCGACCTTCCACGCGAGCCACAGGATATAGGCGGCGGATAGATACTTGAGTGCTGTGAAAACAGCCGGGTAGCTGGTTGCCAGCTGCATCAGGCCAAAGCCTATGGGCCAAATGATCAGCTGTTTGCCGAGGGCCACGCCCGCAACAAACGGTAAAGCTGCCCGCAGGCCGTAGCGCGCGCCAGTCGCCATAAGCGCCATGTTCGCCGGCCCGGGCGTGCCAACCTGGCTGGCCGCAAAGACCAAAAAAGATGCTGCCGCGACGCTCATGCGGCCACCCTGCCCTGTGCGGTGCGCTTGAGTGTAACGTCCGGCAATTCGCGGCCCAAAGCGCGGCAATGCGTGCGTCCGCGGGATGTGATGGTAAAGCCGAGGCCGTGCAGAATACGCGCACTGGCCGAATTGCCCGCGAAATAGCCGCTGTGCACGGTATCGGTCCGCTCAAGGGCAAATTCTAAGGCAGCACTTGCAGCCTCGCGCGCGTAGCCTTTGCCCCAATGTGGTCGGGCAATCCAGAAACCGAAATGTGGCTGGGTCGTCAAAGACCCGATAACCGTGGTGTCTTGGGCGATGATCATCATATCAGGCCAATTCGACGGAACCTCAGATTGCATCACGGACAGATCGGCTTGGGTGAAGGGGTATGGCACGCGTGCTAGCCATTGTGAGACGCGAAGGTCATTCAACCCGTTGCTCAGCGCAACACGATCTGCGCCCGTGTACGGACGCAAGCAAAGTCGAGATGTAAAAATTGGCTCGGGGGTCATTCTGACCTCCTGAAAGGAAAAGGGGACCGGTTTGCACCGATCCCCTAAATGTCTTGCATTATTTCGGGTCGGCTTACTCAGCGGCCTCCGCCACTGGCAGAACCGAAATAAACGTGCGGCCTTTGAGACCTGTGTGGAAGGTTACAGCGCCTTCGACAGTTGCGAAGATCGTGTGATCTTTGCCCATGCCGACGCCCTGACCCGGCCACCACTTGGTGCCGCGCTGACGCACGATGATGTTCCCGGGGATAGCCGCTTGGCCACCGTAGAGTTTAACACCAAGGCGACGTCCAGCGGAGTCGCGACCGTTGCGGGAGGAACCGCCTGCTTTTTTATGTGCCATGCTTTCTCTCCTTAACCTTTAGCCAGTTCTTTGGCTTGTTCGATCCAGCCTTCACGCTCGATACGGCCTTTGAACGACAATTGCTCGTCGATTGCAGCAACGTCTTCGGGCGACCAAGCTGCGATCTGTGCGAAGGTCGTTACGCCGGCTGCAAGCAGCTTTTTCTCAAGGGCTGGGCCGACACCGGACAGCTTCTTGAGATCGTCTGCACCAGCGGCGGCAGCAGGAGCGGCCTCAGCTTTTGCAGCCTTTTTCGGAGCGGCTTTTTTGGCAGCAGCAGGAGCCGTTGCAGCAACAGCCACACCAGCAACCGAACCGGCACCAACAGCGGCTTTGACGCCGGAGGCATCAGCACCGGCAGCAAGGATGTCCGTCACGCGGATCAGCGTCAGTTTCTGACGGTGGCCCTTGGTGCGCTTGGAGGAGTGCTTACGACGACGCTTTACGAAGTGGATCAGCTTTTCGCCTTTGATCTGGTCGATTACGTCGGCCTGAACCGCAGCACCGTCCACCAAAGGTGCGCCAACAGTGACAGTATCACCACCGAGCATCAGCACATCGTTGAATTGGATTTTCTCACCGGCTTCAGCGGCCAGTTTTTCGACACGCAGAACGTCGCCCGATTGGACGCGGTACTGTTTGCCGCCAGTTTTCAAAACAGCGAACATTGGCTGCTTCCTTTATATCTGTCGCATCCTGTGGCCCCGGCATGCACCGGCGTTTCATCTGCCTCGGACAGCGTGTCCCGTGATCGGGACAAAATAACAAACACCGCGCGAGGGAATCCCGCACGGCGTGGCCGGGGTATCGTTTATGGGGGGTGCCGTGTCAACCGCCAACTGAGGCGCAGCACGGCGATATCCCTATATATCCTGCGCCAACATCCGGTCCGCGACGGCGCGGCCAAGCGCGCGACTGATCGATGTGAACACTGTGCCGAAGCTGTCAAACAGCACCCCGTTGAACGCTTGTGCTGCATCGGTGCGTGCAAATGCGATGTAGGTTTGCATTTCATCATCGGTTAGACCGGCGTAAGACGCCAGCAAATAGGCGTAAAGCCAATCCTCGGTCTCAGTTGTAATGGTGTCCTGTTGAGACCACACCTCATTTACGATCTGATCCTCCGTCATGGATTGTGGCAGCGCCCCGCCCGCGGCCAGCCCCTGATAAAAGGCGTAGTTGGAGTTAAGACCGCCCACAACATTGGACGTCACAAGGTCATAAGCTGAGATGAACTCGGCAATCTGTTCGACCCGCCTGCCCCCCTCACGGCGCATTTTCTGCGCAAGATCGGACGCCGCCTGATCAACGTCTTCGTCCAGCATCGCGGCGCGTGCTGCAACCTCGCCCTCTACGATGCGCTTCCCCAGCGGACTACTAAGAAATGAGATCAGCACATCCGCATCGGCCTCCGACAGATTGGCCCTAATGTCTTCGGACATAATGCCCATCACGCGTGGGATGTCATAGATGCGCTCTAGTTCAACCTTCCAGCCAAAACCTCCGCGGCCTGGAAACATGTCGTCCTCAATCTCGGGGCCTGCGGCGATCCCTTCGGCAGCGACGACCTCTATGATGTCGCGCAACCGTAAAGCCTCCATTAACTGACTGTGCTTGACCGCAGGCAATCCGGCGGTGGCTTGGGTCTGTGCAAACACGGCCCCCGAAACGCTGGGAATGCTGAGGGGCGCAAGCACAAAGCCAGCAGCAAGAATGAGGGCAGCACGCAGCATCGAGATCTCCTTTTGGCGTTGGTCGCAGTATTCAGATGGGGGCAAGACAGAGCCTGCCAAGGGACGCACCTTAACCTTTACGCATAATGGTGGCAAAACCTGCTTGCACCCCCGCCAGTTTGCCCCTAGACCGCTCGCCACCAGAGTGACCGCTGGTCTGCGGAGATATGCCGGAGTGGTCGAACGGGCCGGTTTCGAAAACCGGTGTGGGTGCAAGCCTACCCAGGGTTCGAATCCCTGTGTCTCCGCCAGTTAAATGCTGTAAGGCTTTAATTTTATTGCGCTTTCATGTCGGATCTGATGTTTGTTACAAACTATGTACCGAACCTTGCCTGCTGCTAACGACAGTTCCATTGAACATCTTTGATGTTGGCCTGCGACGCGGGCGGAAACTCTCTTGTATTTTTCTTGCCGCAAAAGGTGATTTGCAGCGTGAACAGCCGTGCTGCCCGTTTCACAGGAAACACTCCGCGAAGCTCAACAGAGTTTAGCCATTTAAATGGGGTTACGGCGGCCGGAGATAGCGTTGTCAGTCAGCTTGGTCAGCAGCGTTTGCGTATGCTGTAGCCAGAGGCAATATGTTTAGTGCCTGCGGGTCACGTGCGTTCACATCCGCCAGCCTAAACTAAGTGATCCTAGTCCTCGTAGAGACAATTTTGGTATGAGAAGACAACCAGATCTATACCATTAAACATGGCGACGAGCAGTTGTCTAAAGACAAAGGGCGCCAACTGACTTGGCGCCCTTTGATCAGAGCGACCGCTTCCCTTTAGAGACACGCCAAAAGGAGGGATTTTGTATTAGCTTCGGTCATTTTAACCGGGTTGCCCCCAGTGCTTGGGTCCCGCAATGCACCCGCCACGACACGGTCCACATCGATATTTTCAATACCCATCTCCGTGAGCGTTTTGGGGATACCTAGCGAAGCGTTGAGTTCATCAACATACGCGCAAAAACCCTCATACCCGCGTTGGATGCTAAGGTAGTTGGCCGCGCGTGCCAGTTTCCCACGGATCTCGGGCTTGTTGAATTGCAGTACCGCCGGCATACAGACAGCATTCGTCGTGCCATGATGCGTGTGGTAAATCGCACCAATCGGATGCGACAATGCATGAATAGCGCCAAGACCTTTCTGAAAGGCAGTGGCCCCCATCGCTGCCGCTGACATCATATGTGCGCGCGCCTCAATGTCGGTGCCGTCGGCATATGCGCGCGGCAAGTACTCTTTGACCAACCGCATACCTTCTAAAGCCATTCCCTGAGACATCGGATGGTAATGCGGTGAGCAGTATGCCTCAACGCAATGGGCAAAGGCATCAAGCCCTGTGCCTGCTGTAATGAACTGAGGCATTCCAACCGTTAGTTCAGGGTCGCAAATGACGACCGTCGGCAGGAACTTGGGGTGGAAGATAATCTTTTTCTCTTCTGTTTCAGAGTTGGTAATGACTGACGCCCGGCCAACTTCTGATCCCGTACCGGCAGTAGTCGGCACAGCAACGATAGGCGCAATCGCATCCGCGTCCGCGCGTGTCCACCAATCCCCAATATCCTCAAAGTCCCATAAAGGGCGTGTTTGTCCGGCCAAAAACGCAACCAATTTGCCGAGATCAAGGCCAGAACCACCGCCGAACGCGATGACACCATCGTGGCCACCTTCCTTGAAGGCGCGCACGCCGGCCTCTGCGTTTTTCTCATTCGGGTTTGGATCAACGTCCGAGAACATCGCACGCCCCAGACCCGCTTCTTCAATCAGGTCGAGCGTTTTTGTTGTGATGTCCATACCCGCAAGACCACGGTCCGTGATCAGAAGTGGTTTTGTAATTCCCGCCGATGCGCAGGCATCCGCGATTTCCGAAATGCGGCCTGCACCAAAGCGGATTGCCGTGGGATAGGACCAATTTGCAGTGATGCTCATGGGCTTATGCTTTCTTGAGATGGTATGATTTTGGGCGCGTTAGGTTGTGGTAGCCAATGACCGACAATCCCCCTCCCCGTCCAGTGTCTTTGCACCCTGTCCAGCACAAGCCTGGATCAAGGTAGTCCGCCCGGTTCATGAACACGGTTCCTGTTTCGATCTGATCTGCGATGCTTTCGGCTCTTGCGACGTCTTTGGTCCAGAGAGACGCCGTCAGGCCATAGTCGCTGTCATTCATCAGACGGATAGCTTCCGCGTCGTCTTTTACGGACATAATCCCAACAACGGGGCCAAAGCTTTCTTCCCGCATGACACGCATATCGTGAGTGACGTTTGTCAGGATCTGTGGCGTCAGATAGGCGCCACCATCATCTTGCGGGAACGTCTGGATATGAGCGATCGCCCCCTTAGCGACAGCTTCTGAAATCTGATCTCGTACGACTTGGGCAAATCTAACATGTGCCATGGGACCAATCGTTGTGTCTGGCTCAAGCGGGTTGCCAAGGGTGTATCCTCGTACAATCTCGACGGCCTTTTGTACGAAACTGTCAAACAGGCTTTCGTGAACATAGATGCGTTCGATCCCACAACAGCACTGTCCTGAATTGAACATGGCCCCGTCGATCAAGGTTTCGGCAGCGGCATCAACGTCTGCGTCGTCCATCACATACCCAGGGTCTTTGCCGCCGAGTTCTAACCCAAGGCCGGTGAATGTCCCGCTTGCGGCAGCTTCCATGGCGCGGCCACCGCCAACTGATCCGGTAAAGTTCACAAAGCCAAAGGACCGCGCAGCAATGAGATCAGAAGTCGTAAGATGGTCGAGGAAGACATTCTGAAAAACGTCCTCAGGGATGCCCACGCTATGAAACGCTTGCGCCAAACGCTCTCCGACCAATGGTGTTTGTGAGGCATGCTTGAGCATGACGGCGTTGCCCGCAATCAGTGCCGGTGCAATTGTGTTGATCGCGGTCATGTAGGGATAATTCCATGGGGCCACGACCAGTACGAGCCCATGCGGCACGCGCTTGATGACCCGCTTGAATGCGCCACTGTCTTCGACCTCGATCGGAGCAAGAGCCTCAGCTGCGATGTTGGCCATGTGGCTTGCACGTTCTTCAAATCCGCCAAACTCACCGCCATACCGAACTGGCCGACCCATCTGGTGCGCAAGCTCTGGAACGACTTCATTGCTCATAGCACCCACGGCTGCGACGCCAGCTTGCACAAGGGCAATCCGATCTTGGAGCGTGCGATTGGCCCATTCCTTCTGAGCGGCCTGAGCCCGCGCGACTGCCGCATCGGCTTGCATGCGATCCAGTGTTTCGCGGCGTGCGTATACAGAACCATCAATCGGGGAAATGCATTGAATTGCCATACTCTTTAAGCCCTTTCAAAGCCGCGTGCGATTTCCCAATCGGTCACAACGCGGTCAAATTCTTCTTGTTCCCATTCCGCCGCGCGGGTGTAGTGGTCCACCACATCATCGCCGAGCGCCTCACGCAGGAAGTCCGAGGTGCGCAAGGATTGCGTCGCGGCTCGGAGTGTTTGCGGGATATCTGAGGCTTTTGCGTCCTCATAGACATCGCCCGTCGTGGCAGCAGCCAACGTCATCTTCTCTTCTAGGCCCTTGATCCCCGCCGCCAGCATAGCTGTCTGCGCCAAGTATGGGTTCATGTCCGAGCCGCCTATTCGACATTCGACCCGCACACCTTTTGTCCCTTCTCCGCATAGACGAAAACCCGCGGTACGATTGTCGACTGACCACACCGCCTTGGTCGGCGCAAAGGTCCCTTTGGCAAAGCGTTTGTAGCTATTTATGTAAGGGGCCAAGAAGTACGTGTAGTCGCCTGCGTATGCGATGAGGCCAGCCATGTAATGCTCCATCACTTTTGACATGCCATACTGACGATCTGGGTCGAAGAAAGAGGGTTCACCCTGCTTCCAAAGCGATTGGTGCACATGGCTGGAAGAGCCAACGCGGGTATGATGCCATTTTGGTAAAAACGATGCAGCTCTACCGTTTTGCCATGCAATTTCTTTGATCGCGTGTTTGGCGATCGAATGGTGGTCAGCACAATCCAACGCTGGAGCATAGCGAATATTTAGTTCAGCCTGCCCGGCTTCTGCCTCACCTTTTGTGTTTTCAATCGGTAGGCCAGCCTCAAACAGGTGGTTGCGGATCGGTCGCATAACCGCTTCTTCTTTGGTGGTCTGAAAAATATGGTAGTCTTCGTTGTAGCCACTGATCGGCTCTAGAGCGCTAAAGCCGCTTTTGCGGATTTCATCGAGGCTCTTTTCGAACAAGAAAAACTCCAACTCGGTCGCCATCATCGCGTCGAAACCCAAAGCTTCAAGCCGAGCAATTTGTTTTTTTAGCATGGCGCGTGGACTGTGTGGGACGGGCTGGTGCGTGTGATGGTCCAGCACATCGCACAGCACCATCGCGGTACCGTCTAACCATGGTACGGGACGAATTGTTGTGAGATCCGGGCGCATAACATAGTCCCCGTACCCCGTTTCCCATGACGTGGACGCATACCCATCTGGGGTCGCCATCTCCAAGTCAGTCGCCAAAAGATAATTGCAGCAATGGGTTTCACGGTAGGATGTTTCGACGAAATTTACGCCGTGGAAGCGCTTGCCCATCAAGCGACCTTGCATGTCTACGAAACAGACCAAAACGGTATCGATTGATCCGTCCTGAACGGCGGCTTTGAGGGCTTCGAAGGTAAGAGTGCCGGGCATAGATTATCCGCCTGTTTGACGTTGAGTGTCCGTCAGTGGGTGTCAGTAAGTGATATAAGGCGGAGGGTGAGCTCCGCCTTACCTCGGAGTTTATCCGTAGCGGTAGGGGCGGCCCGCTTTGACCATGTCTTCGTTGTATTTCTTGAAGATATCGACCACGCGACGCTTGGTTTCGCTTTCGGCGGCGATCTCTTCCCAGAATACTTGAGCGGCGGCTTCAACGGTTGCCCACTCTTCATCAGGAATTGTGGTGAGTTCTAATTTGCTGCCGTTTACGCGCAAGTTGGCCTCACCGCCCCAATACCACCACTGGCGATAGTAGTGTGATTGGTCACAGCAGACCCGGAACAAGGTTTGCAGATCTTCGGGCAGTTCGTTCCAGCGCTCCATGTTAGCAAAAAACGATCCGGCCCAGGCGCCCGAGATGTTGTTGGTGAGGAAGTAGTTTGTCACGTCGGCCCAACCGACGGTATAATCCTCGGTGATGCCGGACCATGCGATCCCATCAAGTTCACCGGTTTGCATCGCGACTTCGATGTCTTCCCATGGAAGGTTGACTGGAACCACGCCAAATTGTGTCAGGAAACGCCCAGCGGTTGGGAACGTAAAGACCCGCTTGCCCTTCAGATCTTCCAACGAACGGATCGGATCTTTGGTTGCGAAATGACAAGGATCCCATGCGCCAGCAGAAATGTGCTTCACGCCAACTTTGGAATATTCCTCGTCCCAGATTTCGTTCAGTCCGTATTGGTTAAACAGGACCGGTACATCCAACGAATACCGCGAACCAAACGGGAAGTAGCCGCCAAAAACGGTCACTTCGGTCGGGGACGCCATGCTATCATCATCGGACTGGACAGCATCAATTGTTCCCCGTTGCATGGCCTGAAACAGCTCGCCTGTCGGAACCAGTTGATCTGCAAAAAACAGTTCAATCTGCATGCGGTCGCCCGCAATTTTGTTGAACATTTCAATTGCCGGCACGATGACTTCGGCCGCGAGTGAGGCGCCCGCGTAGGTCTGCATGCGCCATCGGATTGTGTTTTGGGCAAGTGCGGGCGTGGCCAGTGCAGCCGGTCCAGCAAGAGCTGCGCCTTGAATAAACTTACGTCTAGATGTCAATTTTTCTCTCCTTGGTTGGTGTTTAGGCCACTTTCTGCGAGGCTCTTTTATGGTTTGTTGTAAACGTAATCCGGGAGCCAAAGCGCAATGTTTGGAAAGGCCATGACAAGAACAAGGGCCAGCACCATAATCCCAACGAAGGGTAGGATGGAGGCATAGATGTCGCGCAGCGTGATCTCTGGTGGTGCCATCGCCCGCATCAGAAAGAGGTTATACCCGAAGGGCGGCGTCATGTAGGCAATCTGGGTCGTGATCGTGTACAGAATTCCATACCAAATCAGGTCGAACCCCAACGCACCCACAAGCGGCACGTAGAGGGGGGCAACGATCACCAACATAGCAGTATCGTCGAGGAAGGTGCCCATGAGCAGAAAGCTTAGCTGCATCAGAATGAGGATCGTCCATGGGTTCAAGTTCAGCTTTTCGGTGAACAGACCTTCGATCGCCTTGACCGCACCCAGCCCATCAAACACTGCACCAAAAGCAAGCGCCGCCAGAATAATCCACATAAACATGCACGTGATGCCGAGGGTGTTGCGGACCGAATTCTCAAACACCTCTTTGGTCATGCGCCCTTTCAGGACAGCGGCGACAAAGGCTGCGATTGCGCCAATTGCCGAGCTTTCCACCAGAGAGGTCCAGCCCTTGACGAAGGGGACCATCATTACGGCGAAAATGATAACGGGAAGCAAACCCGCGCGCAAAAGCCGAAGTTTTTCGGCCCGTGGAAGGTTGCGTTCTTCAGCAGGCAGGACCGGGCCTAACACTGGGTTAATCCGACACCGTACGACGATATAGATCACAAACAGGCTGGCCATCATCAGGCCCGGGATAACGCCGGCCAGCCAGAGCTGGCCAACCGGTTGCCGGGCAATCATCGCGTATAGAACAAGGACAACAGAGGGCGGCACAAGAATGCCGAGGCTTGACCCCGCCTGTACCACACCGGTGACCATGCGTTTGTCGTATCCGCGTTTCAGCAACTCGGGCAGTGCAATTGTAGAGCCAATAGCCATGCCCGCGACGCTCAAACCATTCATTGCGGAAATCAGCACCATCAGCCCGATAGTACCGATCGCAAGCCCTCCACGAAGGCCCCCCATCCACACATGGAACATGCGATAAAGGTCATCAGAGATTTTGCTTTCGGACAGAATGTAGCCCATGAAAATGAACATAGGCAGTGTCAGAAGTGGATACCATTTCATCAACTTCATTGCCGCAGAGAAGCCCAGATCGAACCCACCCCGGTCGCCCCACAGCAGTAGCGCTGCGACGACGGCAATAAAGCCAATCGCACCAAAAACACGTTGGCCCGTGATGAGCATCAACATCATTGATGAAAACATCAGTACAGCGATCAGCTCATACGACATTAAGCGAATTCCTCTCCGCGTAGGCGCAGAACGTCTTTCATTAATTCAGAGATGCATTGCAGAAGCATCAAGAACATTCCCAAGATCATCACGGATTTTACGGGCCACAGATATGGCCGCCACGCAGAGGATGATCGTTCCATCCGCCCGACTTCCTCAGCTCCGATGACAACACCGCCCAAGAAAGAGAACGGCTCACTGCCCCAGTATCCAAGCGAGTAAGCGGTTGAGCTGACTGCGCCGTACAAAAGCACACAAAGATAGAAGATTAGAAACAAGACCGTCAGCACATCAAACTGGGCTTTCTTGCGTGTTGACCATTCACCGTACAAAAGATCCATCCGGACATTCGATCCCATTTGGATCGAATACGGCCCGCCAAGAATGTAGTATGCGACCATCACAAACTGGGCCATTTCAAGCGTCCAGAGTGACGGGAGAAAGAAAGTCTTACTGATTGATGACCATAGCAAAATACCCATCAGTACGAAAATTCCGTACATGACCACTCTGCCGACACGGTAATTCACCGCGTCCACGAAACGGATATAGCCGCGCATCAAGCCTGACAATTCAAGTCTCCCTGAACGCCGAGGTGTGCAATCGCGGCCAATAGCCAGCCCGAAATCATTTGCGCCATTTCGCTTTGTTGCACGGCCGTTTCAAGAAGATCATTTCGAACTTCAAGCATCACGTTGAGATGGCCATGCGCGACGCCATGCTCCTTAAGCGTATGTGTTACACCGTCCTCAGGGCCATAGGGCGCGTTGCGCTGCACATTGACGGATGTGTGTAGGTGGGCAAGGTCCAGCATGGCGTCAGCCAGCCGGGTATCGCTGTCGTGCAAAATCCCAATCTCCACCGCGCGTGTTTGGCCATGAAACACTGGCGTGTAGCTATGAACTGTCACAAGGATTGGCGCATCGACACGCTCCACTGCCTCGCGAAGTGCGCCACAAAACGGTGCGTAGAAAGTCGCAGCACGCGCGTCACGTTCTGCCTGACTTAAGGCTGTATTTCCCGGAACATTGATGACTTCGCTCCGTGCAGGCATTGCACTTGGTGAGCTTGGCGGACGGTTGCAATCATAAACCAAACGCGACACGCCACTGGCAACGAGGGGAGCTTGTAACCGATGTGAGAGTTCTTCTGCCAGCGCCATAGCACCCGGATCCCAGACAGCGTGACTGTTTCGATCGCTTGGTGAGAGTCCCAGCCCGTCATATTGCTCGGGGATGTGCGCAGAGGCATGTTCACAAACGAGCACGATGTTAGAGCCACCTTCCACATTGTGGATTATGACGTGGTCTTGCGTATGGTTTCGGTCATTCGGCCCCATGGCGCCCTCCTGTTGAATTAAAGTTCTTGCCAAACCGACAAACTGTCAACAAGATATTGTGAAATAAATATCACACATTCGGCGGGTGATATTTTTTTGATCAAAAGCAAGGCAGACACCATGAGCCCGGCAACGCTCACAATTTCTGATCGCATCCAAAAGCAACTGGATGATCTGACGCGCGCTGAGCGGCAGCTTGCTCATTCTATTCTTGAAAACTACCCAGCCTCAGGGCTGGGACCATTGAGCGCCTTGGCAAAAGATGCAGAAGTGTCCGTGCCTACAGTTGCACGAATGGTGCAAAAACTTGGGTTTAGCGGGTATCCTGAATTCCAGGCAGAACTCCGTGAGGAACTGAAGGCCAAGGCTAAAAACCCAATTGCCAAGCACGAAACCTGGACCGACGCCGCGCCATCAGAACATCTTTTGAACCGGTTCACAGAAGCTGTAATTGACAACATTCGCCACACATTGGGGCAAATTGACCCCAGCGAATTTGATCGCGCTTGTGAGATTGTGGCCGACACAGATCACCATCTTTATATCGTTGGCGGACGGATCACACACACTCTTGCGGAGTATTTGTTCCTGCATATGCAGGTCATCCGCAGTAGGATTACGCACATTCAATCGACCTCAAATGCGTGGCCGCATTACCTGTTAGATGTGAAGAAAGACGACGTTTTTATCGTTTTCGACATGCGCCGGTATGAGAATAATACCCTAAAGCTAGCCGAGCTCGCGCACGCCAAGGGGGCGCGCGTGATCCTGTTTACGGATCAATGGCGGTCACCGGTGCACCAGTTTGCAGAAGTAAGCTTTAGTAGCAGGATCATAGCCCCATCTGCTTGGGATTCGGCTGCCACGCCCTTGTTACTTTTGGAAACGATGATCGCGACGGTTCAGAGTCTGACCTGGGGCGATACCAAAGATAGAATGGAATCACTGGAAGATATGTTCGACCAGACAAAACTGTTCCGAAAATTCACATGACCGAAACAATACACAGTCAAACGTAGCAACGGCGCGCCAATATTAAGATTAAAAACCCCTGCCCTACATGCGCCAACAGGGGACAAATCACGACACGGAGAACCCCTATGAAGACAACATTTATCGCATCACTTCTCACGGCAACGGCGCTAAGCGCGTCGTTCGCGAACGCTGATACACTGCGGCTGCTGACATGGGGCGGGTATGCGCCTGACGATGTCATCGCAAAATTTGAAGCTGAAACAGGCCACACTGTCGAAGTCACAACGTCGAATAACGAAGAAATGATTGCCAAGCTGCGCGCAACAAATGGCGGCGGCTTCGACCTTGCACAGCCAAGCCAGGACCGGATCACCAGCGCGCAGGAAGGTTTCGGCATCTATAAGCCCATGGACATGTCCAAGATCGACACGTCGCAGTTCATCCCATCCATGCTGAGCGCGACAGCAGACAACACCACTTTTGAGGGTGAAGTTTACGGCCTTCCACATGTCTGGGGTACAAGCGGTCTGGTTGTGAACACCGCAATGGCCGACGGCGTGCAGGACTATACGGACCTGTGTTCAGATGCTTATGCAGGCAAAGTCTCGTATCGCCTAAAGCGCCCTACATTGATCGGCTTTGCCTATTCTATGGGGCTTGACCCGTTCGCCGCCTACGGCGATGCGGATGCCTATCAGGGTATTCTCAACCAAGTTGAGGATAAGCTGACCGAGTGTAAAGCGAACGTCAAAACCTACTGGTCTGGTGGTGATGAAATCAAAAACCTGCTTCGCTCCGGTGAAGTTGTCGCTTCGATGGCATGGGACACAGGCGGCTGGCAGCTCAACGCTGATAACCCTGACATCACGTTTGTTGCCCCTAAAGCCGGTGCGTTGGGCTGGATTGATACCTTTGTACTGCCAGCCCGTGGACGTGCCGATGACGCAGCCTACGACTGGATCAATTTCGTCATGCGTCCCGAAATCGCCTCGATGATTACCAACCAAGCAGGCAATTTTACGGCCGCAGTAAACGGTGAAACTGCTGTCAGCGGTGAGCTAAAAGCCCGTTTCCAAGGGTCTTACGATCAAGCCGCGATTGACAATATCAAATGGTATCCTCCCGTACCTGCTGGCCTAGAGGCCCTCGAAGGCGCGACACTCGACCGGATCAACGCAGCGAAATAAGCCGCTCAACGTATCGACCAAAAGGGGGCGCATTTGTGCCCCCTTCTCTTCTACCAGAAAGAAAAGCCCTTGACCCGTTCCCAGCCTGATTTGGTTTGCAATGCAATTACCAAACATTTTGATGATTTCTACGCCGTGGATGAGGTCAGTTTTGAGGTCCCTCAGGGATCATTCTTTTCAATCCTTGGCCCGTCTGGTTGTGGGAAAACCACGCTTTTGCGGATGATCGCTGGCTTCCAGCATCCCTCATCGGGCGAGTTGTTGATCAAAGGCAAGTCAATGAATGGCGTGCCCCCCAACCGTCGACCCGTATCGATGGTTTTCCAGCACCTCGCGCTGTTTCCAACAATGAATATTGCTGACAACGTCGGGTTCGGATTACGACAACGAGGCGTAGCAAAACGTGAAATCAGCCGGCGTGTGGGTGAAGTTCTGGAACGTGTGGGCCTTCCTGGCGTATCTGAGCGTCGTATCGATCAACTGTCAGGCGGGCAAAAGCAACGTGTCGCAATCGCCCGCTGTATGGTTTTGGAACCTGACGTTTTGTTGTTGGATGAGCCGCTTGGTGCCTTGGACCTCAAACTCAGAGAGCACATGAAGGTTGAGCTCAAATCCCTTCAGGCAGAGTTTAATACCACTTTCGTGTACATCACCCATGATCAATCGGAAGCATTGGTCATGAGTGACAATATAGCCGTCATGAACAAAGGGCGTTTTGAGCAGGTCGGCGCCCCAAAAGAAATCTACCACAACCCTGTCACGCCATTTGTGGCAGGTTTTGTTGGTGAGGCGAATAAATTCACAGCAACAGTCGCAACAATAAATGGCCAAGCCGTCAAACTGGCAACGGAGCAGGGGCACGAAATTTACATCGAAACTGCATCTTCGGATGTTACGACCGGCTCTCGAGTAGAAGTTTTCTTACGACCCGAGGCGATTGAATTACTCCAGGAGGCGCCGGCAAAAAACGATGGCGCGAACGTCAGCACCGGTGTCGTCACATCAGTACTCTTTAACGGTGCCAACTCAGTTGCGACCATCCAAGACGCCTCGACGAATATGGTGGTCACTGTTGCGCTTTTACAAACAGGGGCTTTGTCCGAGCTCACGAAAGGCCAGACGGTTTACACCAGATGGCAACCCAATATGGCGCGTTTGTACCCCCTGGAGACCCAGAGATGAGCAGAGATACATCCAGACTGAGCTTTTACCTTTTGCTGGCGCCGATCCTTTTGTGGCTGGTGGTGTTAATAATACTGCCGCACTTGGGGTTATTCATTGTCTCGATCACTGAAAAAATCGGCCCTCGTGAGTATACAATGGGATTAGGCAACTACGCCAAGTTCTTTGAGGAACCATTGTTCTGGCACACCTTTGCCCGGACAGCGATCATGTCAATCGTGGCGACGGCCCTCACCCTTCTTCTTGGTTTTCCAATTGCCTACTACATTGCAAAGCTCACCAAAGGACGGACCAAAGCAACGTTATTCTTGATGTGCATGATCCCTTTTTGGGTCTCTGAACTGGTGCGCACATTCGGATGGATGATCCTTTTACGCGAAACGGGCGTCATTTCGAATGGCTTGCAGGCGTTAGGGATTGTCAGCGGACCCGTAGAGTTGTTGTACAACGATGCGGCCATAATGGTTGGGCTGGTCTACACATCCATTCTCTTCATGGTGGTACCTCTCGTGACCACGCTTGATAGCCTCGACGATAGCCTCATTGAAGCTGGTTATGACTTAGGCGGTAGCACCGGGTCGATTATGCGTCAAATCGTCATTCCGCACGCAATGCCCGGTATTGTGTCTGGCTGCATCGTGGTCTTCATGCTGAGCCTTGGGAACTATTTGACCCCCGTTTTGTTGGGAGGAAAAGACAGTCTCTGGTTTACTGGTATGATCTATAGCCAGTTCATAACTCGGTTTAATTGGGAGCTTGGATCTGCATTTGGTTTTCTTTTACTGATCTTGTCATCTCTGGTCGTTTATCTCGGGTTGCGCATTTCAGGCCAATCGTTGTCAGCTACGATGGGGCGCACATGATACCTACAGTTCCTCAACGCAGCTTTGCAAAATGGTGCTACCGTGCTTATGTTGCGTTATTTTTCACCTATCTTGCGCTACCACTAACGGTTGTCTGCGTATTTGCTTTTAACAATAGCGTCTTCCCCTCGCTGCCATGGGAAGGCTTTACCACTGCATGGTTCTTTGGAACAGAAGCGCCGTTTATCGGCGTCTTCCATGAACGATCCATCTTGCGCGCGATAGGAACATCCGCATTCGTTGCAGTATGGGTCGCAGGTCTCGCTGTCGCTGTCGGTACCTGCAACGCGTTTCTTTTTGTCAGACACAATTTTAGGGGAAAAGGATTTCTCTACATCGTGATGCTTTTGCCCCTGATCATACCGGGAGTTATCTTGGGCATCTCAATTCTGGTCTTTTCGAGCAACATCGCTAACACTCTTGAGGATGCCACAGGGTTATGGTTCGACCAACTCCGCCCCGGTCTCTTACTCGTCATTCTTGGCCAGTTTTCATTCGTTACCACGTTTGCGACGCTGGTCATTTCCGCACGTTTGCAAAAGTTTGACCCAGCACTGGAAGAGGCTGCCCTAAATCTTGGGGCGAGCAAGTTTGGGGCAATTCGTCAGATCACTCTGCCTTTCCTGCTCCCTGCTATTCTTGCTTCAGCTGTGGTTGCAGTGCTTATGAGTTTTGAGAACTTCAATACAACTCTGATGCTTGTCGGATCGGACTCACCATTGACCATCGCAATGTTCGACAAGCTCAAGCAAGGTTCCACGCCTGTCTTAAACGCAGTGTCATTGTTGCTTATTCTCGTCTCGGCAGGACTTGGCGTAATGTCACTGGTCTTTCAAAAGAAGCGTATTTGAACATTTCAACAGCAAAAGTTTCTTTGCCTGCTTGGAACTGTCGTGATTTTATGAACTTACGGCGCTCGTTTAAGCGACCTAATAGGTCAAAATATCTGGCATTTAGGCTGGTGGTCGGCTTTGTTGCACAAATGGTGTGAGGGATTCACTGTCTGAACCCAGCGGGGTAGCAACGGTGCATGAGCAGTTGGTCCCCTACGCAGTACATGATCAGGAACTGGCCTTGGTACATCACGGCGCTGAAGCAGCGCGGTTCTCTATCAATTTGGTTTGATCCCG
>Ga0228622_1000027_pt1 | contig 154203 bp, 132 predicted proteins | sample 26DmetaG_FD_186035 | JGI IMG/M metagenome (GOLD analysis project Ga0228622, IMG submission 186035) | Seawater microbial communities from Monterey Bay, California, United States - 26D | ecosystem: Environmental > Aquatic > Marine > Coastal | place: USA: California | collected 2016-10-01
ATGATAATTGGTTATACCATTAAATGGAAGTATATTTTGTATTTTTTCTGAAGAAAATAAGTCCATGAAATAAATATAAATAAAAAAACCTTACAACTATTGTTATAAGGTTTTTGCGGAGAAAGAGGGAATTGAACCTCTTACTTAACTATCTTATTATCAATTTTATAATAATTAGAAAACAGAAAAATGACACCTAATGTGACACCGTTTTTCTGTAGCAAAACCCATTAAATTTTATGGTTTAAATATACAAAATATCGAGCTAAAAATTGAACATGTATATAAAAAAGCAGCCACTTTTTTTTCTTGTTTTTTTCAGTTCTAAATCTGGTTATTTTTTAATGCAAACCTGTTAAGTTTTTAAACTAATTTTTAGAGAATTTTAATGTATTAGATTTAAATTTTGGTGAATACTATAGGTAAGATCTTTTCGAACACCTGCTTTTTTAGCAAAGGATTTCCAATTACTAACCACTGAATTCACTTCTTCAATAATCTGTTTCCCTTTTTTAATGTTATTATCTTTAGCAATGGTCATTAAATCCTCTTTATTGATATCCAACCTTTTACCATTAACACTTAACGTTTGTTTACTTACCCAATGATTGGTTTCATCAAAAGAAAAACACAAATCATAAACAGGAGCCAATGACCAACTTTCATTTTGTTTTAATAGAAATGAAAAGTTTTTAGTATGATCATCATAGTTTGTAGCCAAAATATTAAAAACCATTCTACGAAACATTTCTTCAGCTTCTGGATAGGTTAGTTTCAAAAGTCTCATGGTTTGAAAAAGTTGCTCGTAACTAAAACCATACATATCATTAAAATCGTAATGCTGCAAACCACAAAACGATTGAATATGGTGTTTTGTATTACCCTCTCTATCAAATCGTTTTGTAATAAAATGTGCACGTCCGTTTTCTTCTAACAATTCACATTCACTAATATTGATACCACAGGCTTTAGCCATTAAATAATAAGCATACTCTACTCTACCCCAACCCGTACTTTCACCAAATTGTGCACCACTTACCCCATCTAATTTGATTAGCCAATGCTCAAAACCTTTTGGTACATTGCTTTGTCCAGAGCGTATTTCTTTTGTTTTTGGGTTGTATGCAATTACTGCTTTAGGTCTTGCACCACCTGCAGAAGTTCCAATTTTAAGAATATCTTGCATCGCCTTTTCTTCGTCTTTATCAATATTTGTAAGAAAACTTTCTCTTTCATTCAACATTTTTTTAGCAACATCTATTAAGCTATCCAATTCTAATGAAAATGTATTTTTATTGGTTTTCATTTGAGCTGGTTCAAACTCTAGTGCCCCCATACCTCTTCTACCAATAAAACATAACTTTTCTACAGGGTTCATACTATTTACTGGACGACCTTGTTTTGCTAACCAAACGTTGATTAAGCGATTACCATACTTATCTGGTAATGCGTCTGCTAAAAGCCCTGGTAAACCTTTAAAAGTATCTTCTGTTTCATTTCTTCCCTTTCGTAATTCAGGAAAACTGTAAATAGTATTACCATTAGTGATGGGCATTTTTATGGGTGATAAATCCCATCCTTTTTCCATAAAATTAGGATCGTATTGAAAGTAACCCAGTTGTTGCTCTTGGTCCCAACGAACTGCTCCAGCTAATTCGCCCCAAATTTTTACCTCTGCTACATCTACCATCCTAAATCTTTTTCCTCTTTGTTATTAGACTTGTTGCGAACACGTTCTTTTTGTTGCTTCTTTTTAAGCTTTGCATATTCTAAAGGACTGATCTGTTCTATAAAATGAAAGTTTTCTAATATATGAAGCTGCTGCAAAGAACGTAAGATTTGAATTAAACTAGATAAGGTAATTGACACCCCATTTTCTATTTTACTTATGGTATATCTATTTAAACCTGATGCAGTAGCTAGTTGTTCTTGGGTTTTATTTTGCTGTATACGTGTATGTTTTACAAAGTCTCCTATTTGAGCTATGATTCTAGCATCTGATAAACTAGCAAAGTTAATGTTAGTATTTGCCATCTTTAATCAATTGTATGATAGTTAATGTTAGTTTCTGCTAACAAATATAATAATTATAATAACACAATAGATATTATTTGATAGTTTTTACTATCATTATATATTTAAAACCTATTTAATGTTAGTTTTTACCAACACAATATAAATAAATCGTACTATAAAATGAACTAGTTAATTGAGTGTAAGCGACAGTTTACTAAAAAATACGTGGATTTTAGTTGATAATAAGGTGCGATACTTGTTCATATTTGATGCCTGTATATTCACAAAACTCATCAATAGTGAGGAATTCTTTTTGAGTTTTATTGAATTCATCCTTTATTTTATGAAACAGTCGCACGCTTTGTCGATAACTTTTGCCAGTAATGATTTGTACATCCTTTGGATAAATACACACCCTTTGCAATCCTTTTTTCATAAACTATCTATACTTATGCTATACGCTAACTATACTCTCGTAATATACTAATTATTACACCTAAATTGATGAATAACAACTCCTTTTTAAGTCATTTATGACGTTGAGTGACACCTTGACTTTTGATTTTTCTTTAGAAGATAAAAATTCTAAATATTTGAAGTATAACCTTTAAAAATTTAGAACTTATGGCAAAACAAACTGGAATTATTAAACTAAAAGGAACTATTGGAGGTATTTCCTTTTATAAAACGGCTGATGGACACTTAGCCCGTGAAAAAGGAGGTGTTGATGGACAACGAATTGCAAATGATCCTGCATTTCAAAGAACGCGTGAAAATGGCTCTGAATTTGGTAGAGCTGGAAAAGGAGGTAAAATAATTAGAAATGCAATTCGATTACTCTTGCAAAATGCAAAAGACAAAAGAGTGGTTTCTAGATTGACCAAAGCTTTAGTAGCGATTACCAAAACGGATACTACCAACGAAAGAGGTTTAAGAACCCTACAAGATGGTAATTTAGAATTGCTTCTTGGTTTTGATTTTAACTTGAATGGTAAATTAAGCTCTACCCTATTTGCACCTTTTGTAAATGCTTTTGATCGAGTTGCTGGGGATGCTACTGCAGATTTAGCTGCATTTTCGCCCACAGTAAGAATTGCTGCACCTGCCCATTTGCAATATGCCAAAGCATCTTCTAAAGCAATATGAACCACAGGATAATTATCTTTACCTTTAATTGTAGATTTTGGTCCTGAAGGGTGTCTCCAATTTGCCCCTGTTTTCTATGTCCACCATTGGGTATAATTATTCATATTTACAACTGCATTTACATTTTTGTTAAAAATTAAACTTCCAGGTTGTAATATAGAATCGTGAGGTTTTGGGGTTGAATGGATGTTTTTGAGTTGTTATTATTCTGATTATATTTTAAGCTGTTGAGCATCCAGTTTTTTGCTGCAGCTTTCCAATTTTTCATTGGGGTCTTACTAAAAATAAAATAGGTCAGGTTAGATTGTAACTTTACTTTAAAGTTTTACGATGTGAATTTTAATCTATAAACACTCACATGCATAATTTTATGGTGATTAGGTTGTTCGTTCGTTTTTTTAATAAAAATCTATTACTTAGCGAAATGAAACAAACAAATACTTGAGATAAGCGGATGAAATGGATGCCGAATCGAGTTCGGCACAGGCTTAGCGATGGTTTTGTGCAGCTTGAATGAGATAAGGAATAGATTTTACTTACGGATTTCAGCTTTGAAAGAAAGGGTTTACATTTTATGTTTTTTGAATGATAGCAATATTAATATATAAAACTAGAATATTATTGATAGTAGCTATTTGCGCGTTGGAAAGCGGCTATTTAGTTCACGACTTTTTTATTTTTACGGGTGTTCATGAATAGCCGAATTTAAATTAGTAGTTTCTATTTAAGGTGCTGGGAGCGGCTATTTTACATAATGGCGTTATAGACCAGAAAGTGAATGAATGTGTGTATAACTACCTGTTAAGTAACTTAGCTTTGAGAAATATAATATTTTGATATAAAAACACTTACTAAAATAAAACATAAATATTAAACAGTTTTCTAAGAACTATGTTTTTAGAAATACATTTTCCAACTCCTCTAAAGATTTTCCTTTGGTTTCAGGTAGCGTTTTTAGCATGATAAAAAAGCCAACTAAAGCTATTGCTCCAAAGATAAAAAAGGTAAGTGCATTGCCTAAGTTAGAAATTTCCCAAGGGAAAATTAACTGCACCACAGAGCTGATTAATGAGTTGACAAACGCAATAAAACCAATTGCCAAACCTCTAATTTGTAAAGGAAAAAGTTCTGATAACAATACCCACATTACTGGGCCTAATGAAAAAGCAAAACATGCAATAAAACCTAAAATACCAATCAATACTAAAGTTGCATTGATATGAGTTGCTGCTTCTAAAATTGTACCATCGTTTTTACTATATACTTGATTGCCTAAAACTGATTTTATTTCATTTTTAAAATCTAAATCATTTGTATATACTTTTTCTGCAAAAGGCATTAATTTATTGGCATCAGAAAATTGTAACTGACTTATTTTTTCTTTTGTAAGTTGATAGGTAGCATTTTTAAAACTATAAGCACATAATAACAAACTAATTGCTATACCAATTGTGCCAATTAACAACAAAGGTCTTCTACCCATTTTATCAATTAAATAGATAGCTACAAAGGTAAAAATTACAGAAATGGTACTTAATAAAACTCCAGATGAAAAAGCGGCATCTGTACCTATACCTGTTTGTTTAAAAATTGATGTTGCATAAAAATAAACGGCATTGATGCCTGTAATTTGTTGCAAAACACCTACCACTAACCCAACAATTAGTATAAAACGAAAAGCTGGTTTTAACAAATCTTTTAATGTTGATGTTGATTGGTTTTTTGAAGTACTAATATTTTCTTCAATAGCAGTAATTTCTTGATTGCCTCTTTCTACACCATGTAAATTAATTAATATTGCTTTTGCTTCATGAACATTTTTTGTTAAATACAACCATCGTGGACTTTTAGGTACAAAAAACAGGAAAATAAAATATAAAATTGCAGGTAATAACTCAACACCTAGCATCCATCTCCACACATTTGCATCTGTTAAAAAAGTAGTGTTAGTAGTGTTGTATTTATTAAAAAAATAGTTACTTAAAAAAGCCGCAAAGAACCCAAAAACAATATTTAATTGCTGTAAGGTAACTAATTTACCTCTATTCTCGGCAGTTGATATTTCTGCTATATACATAGGTGCTAACACTAAGGCAGCACCAAAAGCCAATCCACCAATCATTCGTGCTATGTATAGCATTTCATATGAACCCGCTAAAGCTGATAAAATGGCAGAAATGGCATATAAAAAGGCAACAAAAACAAGAGTTTTTTTACGCCCAATTTTATCGCTTATCTTACCTGAAAATAACATGGCTATCATTGCAGCCCAAGAAGGTGAACTTACTACCCAGCCAGATTGAATTTCATCTAAATTAAATTCTGGACCTGCATAAGACATAACTCCAGAAATGATGCCTGCATCAAATCCAAACAAAAAGCCTCCTAGTGATACTACAAATGCTATAAAAATTAGTTTTTTATTCATTTAAATTGTAATGTTAGTAAGTGAAATTGTTTGAATTGAATGAGGTGGTATTTTTAATTTAGTTGTTTTTAAATCGATTGTAATGTTATAATTTAACATCTTGTTAGAGGTGTTCATAACAACAATAGCAATGCTATTATTTTTATTTTTAAAAGCTGTAGAAATAATACTATTAGAACTTGTAACACTACTAATTCTTTTTGCACCTGGTCTTATGAATTTAGAAAAATGACCAATATAATAAAAAGAATTTGTAAAAGTTAATTGACCTGTTTGTGTATTTCCATGTACAGGAGCAAAACACAAATTTCCCACATGATTTGGACCTCCTGTTTCATCTAAAAGGATATTCCAATCTGTCCAAGCTACTGTACCGTTGTTAAAATCTTTAATCATAGCTTTTCCATAACGTTCTGCTAATGATGGGTCTTCATTTTCTAACCTTTTCAAATCATAACCTTCATTACATCCTTCTGTAAAAATAAGTTTTTTATCTGGATACGCCTCATTTACTCTTGCTACATTTTCGAACATTGGGTTATCATCTTTCCAATCTTCATACCAATGAAAACCAGTACCCCAAACATACTTTGCAGCCTCTGGATCGTTTAAAATAGTACTAGCCCTTTGAAATAATAAATCTCTATTATGATCCCAAACTATAATATTTTTATCACCTAAACCTTCCTTTTCTAAAGTTGGCCCTAAATAATTTTTTAAAAAATCGCGCTCCTCTTCTGCTGTATAAATACATGATTCCCAACGTTGCACAGCCATGGGTTCATTTTGTATGGAAAGCCCCCAAATAGGAATTCCCTCTTTTTCATACGCCCTTATAAATTTCGCATAATAATTGGCCCAAGGTTGGTAAAACTCTTTTTTTAACTTTCCACCTCTTAACATATTATTATTTGTTTTCATAAATGCTGGAGGACTCCAAGGACTTGCATACATTGTTAATTTACCTCCTGCTGCTTCAATTGCCTTTTTTGTAAACGGAATTCTGTACGCTCTATCTGGTGCTATAGAAAATGTTTTGAGTTCCTTATCGCCTTCTTTTACATAAGTATAACTTGCTTTTGAAAAATCGCAACTATGAATAATGGTTCTTGCTAAAGAATATCCAATTCCTTTTTCTACATCATAATAGGCTTCTAAAAATAACGCTTGATTTTCTTCAGTTAATTTGTAAAATGTTTCTGCAGATGCATCTGTTAAAGCAGCACCAATACCCACAAACTCTTGAAATTCTTTTTGAGGATCGACAACAATATCAATTTCTGTTTCTAATGGTTGTTTAAAATCTGAAAATGAAAATGTATCTGTTATGGATAGTTTTAAATCGGAATTATGCGCTGTAGTATATACTATTGCTTTTAGACTTGTAAAATCAATGGAAGGTTTTACCATGTCTTGTACTGTTGTTTTTTGCACTGCTGTATTGCACTGCTGTAATAAAAATGCCATAAAAATTACAATAACCTTAAGACTTTTGATGAAAATACTTTTCATTATATTTAAATTTAATGTATTGTTAAAAGTGGACGTATTAAAGCATATTTAGCATCTAGATTACTTAGAAACTAATTTATCTAAAAATAATATCGCTAAAACTACTATTTGTATTCGTGTTTTACCCAATCTACTTCCATTACCCACTCTGATCCCTTCATTGGAGAATCAGTAATTTTTGCGAAATTTAATATTGCAAACATTGGTTCAGGATATTTATCTCCCTCACCAACATTTCTATAAATTTCCTTACCATCAACCCTATATACCAAATCACTACCTTGCCATTCAACTGAATATTCATGGTATTCATTTAATGAAACATCAAATCCTTTTCGCAAACTCCACCAATCACCTTTACCACATTCACCTAAACTTTTAATTGCACCTGCTGTAAAATGGTCTTTTTGATGATCTCCATGATGTTCAAAAATATCTATTTCACCAGAGCCAGTAAGTGGCCAACAGATAGTTTCATTTTTTTCTTGAACTGGTGATTCATTATTTTGTGCACCTAAAATCCACCAAGCAGGGAACATACTTGGCTCTCCATTACTACTTAATTTTAAACGAGCTGTCCATTTTCCTTTTATAAACTCTTTTTTATTTTTTGATGCTATACGACCTGCTACATATTGTGTTTCTGGATGTTGTTTTCCGTGTTTGTCTAAATTATCACAAGGTCTTGGTTTGCCTGTATCTATCACTTTTAATTTTAATGTGCCCTCACTCACTTCTCTAGTTCCAAACTCACCATCAGGCACATAACAATGTGTTTCATTATTTACCCAAATGCGTTGATCTTGCCAATTGTTTTTGTTAAAAGTATCAAAATCATCAAAAAAATCTATTTGCCAAATAGTAGGCATTTCTTTATTGAATTTATCTTTCTTTATGTAAGCTGTTAGCACAATTAATACGATAACAATCGTACCATAAATGACAGTATATTTTGAAAGAATCTTTGTAAAAAAAGTAGTTTTAATCATTGTTTATAGAGTTTAAAGCGTAATAGAGTTCATTATCATCAAGATATCTTAAAACTAAAATTTTGCTTAATGTATCAATATCAGATAAATCGTATTTCATATTTTTTAAAAGTTTTAAATTTTCTTCTATTTCAATATTGTCATAATGTTTTTTTTGATTTTCTAAATACTCATTAAGTCTTATTTTAAGCGATTTCATATTATTTGTACAAATTATTAACAATAAAATTTTATTGTTTTAAAATTGAATTAAATAATCTTTTGATTTTCTTAAAAGTTCGTCTTTTTTGACTTTTTGATATCTCAAAAGGAACTGTTAGTATTAATAACAAGATTGAAAAAGATTTGATTATTATTTTCAAATGATTATATTCTTGAATTTTTAATTATTTTTTTTCTGAATATTCCTTTATTCGTTTCTATTACTAAAAAGTATGTTCCAGAAACGATGTTAGATATATTGTAAACCTCTTTGAATTTTATAGGATTTATTTCTTTTACTAACCTTCCAGAAATGTCAAAAATCTTCAAATTTTTTATATCTATCTGATTTTGAATAGTAATTTGAAAATAATCGGAAACTGGATTTGGAAAAATGGACACTACTTCTTTCTTAAATTCATCAACACTTAAACTACTTTCAAACTTAAATTCGAACCAATTTAAGTTGAATCCAGATTTTACAACTTTCATTTTTAAGGTGTAAATACCTTTATGAAGTACAACTCCTGTTGTTGATGTTTGCCACGATTGCCATCCACCAGTTATAGGTAAATTTATTGATGCTAAAGATTTTGCAACCTCATTATTTATCAATTCAAATTCTATGGTGCCAGAATCATTTTGGGCTGCAGATCTTATATCTAACTGATAATTGCCATCTTTAGAAACAAAAATTTTGTATTCTGCATAATCGTTTGCATCTGTATAACCTATATTTTCTCCTCCTCCAGTATCAGAAGTGTTCTCTATTTCTAGACCTACTTGAAAACTATAATCTTCTGCTTGGATTTTACCTGGGATAAATGCTCTTGTTAATAAGGTGTTTTCTACATTTAAATTGCTAAAAGCTGGTAGATTTATATTATTTGAAGATTGAATAATATTACCTGAATAACTTGTTTGTATCTGATTTTGATAAAATAAGAAATCTTCTAATATTAAAGTTACAAATCTTTTAGAATCTGAATCTAATGTTACTGATTCTATGTTAACTATATTATTATTTACTTTTATTTCAAAATCATCTTTTGATAGTGATACCTCTTTTGCTGGTTGATTTAAAATTACTTGTATAGACTTTTCATCAAAAGTATTAGCACTTAACACTTTAAAATCATCAGAAGAATTGCTAGATTTTATAAACTCAATACTACTCATGTTATAAGATGCATTACCATCTGCCAAAATTTTTAACACATGTGTACCTGCTTCTATATATTTATTGCTAACGGTTTGGAAAACAAAATTGTTCCAGCCACCTGTGCTTCCTAATGTAACATCACCTGCAAAATCCACATCATCTAAAAAGAACTTTGGTTTTCCTCCTGTTTGTTCTGTAGCATATCTGAATTTAAAATTATAAAAACCAGTTTCTTGAACATTTACGGTATATTTAAGCCATTCATTTTTTTGTGTATAACCAATATGATAGCCATTGCTATTGGTATTGTCTGTATTGGTCTGAATATCTACACCATCGTTTCTTAAAGCCCAACCAGAATTCCAAGGTTGATAGCTACCCGTAGAAAGGCTATAGTTTCCGTAATCAATATCATTATATGCGATACCATTACTACCTAAATCGTAATCAGAAAGAAAAATAAGCCCTGGAATGGTATGATTTTTATATGGAATATGAGTTTCATCTTGTGGCTGCCTAATGCATGCATCTACCACATCTCTATAGTATTTATTATTGTCTACTACTAAATCGTCTGTTAATTGTTTTAAACCTTCGATGGCATCTTGTACTGATGGTCTTGCCCCTTCTCCTTTCCAATAGTTAATAATTGCCTCATATTTTGGATTTGAGTTGATAGAAAAAGGACTCACAATTGTTTCAATTCTTTTCCAAGGCCACCAAGACCAGCCAATATTATTATCTTCAAATAAATTGATAGCTTCTGTATACCAAACGTTAGAGTTTTCGCCAGATTCTCCCATCCAAAGTGGTACATTGTGTTGGTTTCTCATATCTAAGACCCACTGAATTGAGGCAGTATCATTATAGGTCCAATATTTATGGAAACTATAGACCAGATTAGAATCCCAAGGAGGAGTTAGGCCTGTAAAATCATTGGCAAACCAGTTTCCTTCTATAAAAAGAATGTGGTTTTGGTCGTGCGCTCTTATGGCGTTTGTAATTCTTACATACAAATCACGAATTACACTACCATCTATTGGCCAGTTTATTTCATTAATTAAATCATAACCCCCAATCCATTCTTTATCTTTATATCTTTCTGCTAATTTACCCCATAGCGCCACTGTTTTACTTTTGTTGAGTTCACTTTCCCAGAGAGAAGGTTTATCAGCATCATAGTCAGAAATAGCAGCATCTTTTCCTTGTCCTCCAGGAGCCGCATGTAAATCTAAAATTAAATAAATTTGATTTTCTTCGCACCATGTTAATAGCTCATCTACCATTTCAAAACCAGTATTTAACCAAGTGTTTTCACCTTGAACAGGTTCATCCTCAATTGGCAGTGTAAATAAATTATAGTGCATTGCCAAACGCACGCTATTATAACCCCATTTAGCAATAGAATCTATATCTCTTTTAGTTACAAAGTTTTTACGCCAATTGGTATAAAAAGTATTGGTTTCTTGTTCACCAATTAAATCGTTTAATTTTTCGATAAACTCATGTTGTGTATCTGCTGCTCCAGAAGAATTCATCATATAACCTTCTTGCAACATCCAGCCCCCAAGACCAACACCTTTTAATAAAACCTCGTCACCATTTTTATTGATAATTTTCTTACCTAAAGTTCTTAATCCTTGGGCATTTATTTGGAATGAAAAAAAGATGCATCCAAAAAGTATGTATTTACAAATTATTTTCATTTTATAAATTATCTAAACCAAATAAGGTTATTTCTGATCCAACAGTAATTTGTGTACTTCCATAGTTAGAAGTAATCGAAAATTTTAAATACCTAAATTTTTCTGATGTGTTAGGCAAACTAAATTCATGTCCATCTATAGCTTCTTGAAAAGCTTCTGCAGTAATATTACCAGCTGCATCTCTTGGATCTCCTATGTCAAATTGCCCTAGTAAATTCCAAGTTTGAGCATCATTACTAGCATATAAATCAAAAGATTTTATATTTTCTTCTTGATAATGATAAGTAACACCACCCCCTTGATACCAATAAGCTCTTTGCCAAACTTTAAATCGTTGAATTTTTACATTCTTATTTAAATCAATAACAATATCTAGTGGAAAATTTAAACTTCCACCATTATTATCTCTTGTAATGATAAAATAGCTATTATCTGCATCTGTTTCTACTGTATCTACAACATCATCCCAGAAATTTACAGTTCTACCTTCATAAGCATTTCCATTAATAGATTGACCTGAAATAAGTGTCCAAGAAGATTTATCAATTTTTTCTTCAAACAAAGGTGTATATTTTCCTTTTTCTTCAAGTTCTGTAATGTTACCATCAAAGTCTTCTACTTTGGTAGAAAAAGTAAGTTCTTTTGCTTCTAATCCTCTTACAAAAATACTTTCTTGAGGATTGTTAGATGATAAAATTCGAACAGTTTCATTACCATTATCTAAAATATGCACATAAACAAAGACAGTTTTAGATGCAATATTGTCCCAAGTAATTTTAACTCCACCCAAATCTGGAGTAATTTGAATACTCTCTTGAACCAAGAAAATAAATGATTTTAATGGAGTAAATTCTATTTCAGTTGATTCAGAAATATTTTGGCTTTCATCAATTACAAATAATTTTACTTTTAAAGGTGATGTTTGGTTTAATCCATTAACTTCTAATGAAGTATTGTGTTTGCTAGACACTCTATAAACTTCATCACCTAAAGAATTTGTATAAACTGCTTTTACATACAAAATATCATTATCTGATGGTAAGTTGTAGTTTATAATTCCACCTCCATTTATAGGGGTAACAGTTATATTTGATAACTTTCCTGGAGGTGTTGTGTCTAAATTATCATTATCTGAACAAGCAATAATTGTTATAAAAACGAATATTGAAAAGAGAATAATTTTTTTAATTTGATTTTTCATAATGTAAATATTTTTTACCATCCAGGATTTTGAACTAGATTAGGATTTCTAGAAAGTTCTGTAAAACTAATTGGCTGTAGATAATCTCTTGGAGAATTAAATGAACGTTGGCCAATTTCTCTAATTTGGTAATAATTTGCTTCAGATTCTTCATTAACAGACCAACCTTTAATTGGCGTTGCAAAATACTGTGTGGCTAATTTCCATCTACGAACATCATAATAACGATGTGCTTCAAAAGCCAATTCAATTGATCTTTCTTGTTGAATAATTTCTCTTAAACCTTCTTTACTTAAATGTTTATTTACTGTAATTGCATTAGCAGCATTACTCCAAGCATCTTGCACAGTTGGTACTCCTGCTCTTTGTCTTATCAAATTTAGAGCTTCGTATACTTCTGTAGATGGACCACTTAACTCGTTTAAAGCTTCTGCATAATTTAAATACAATTCACTTAATCGTATCATTGGCCAAGGATAGGTTATTGCTTTATTATAAGCATCTCCTTCAGTATCTTGGTGTACCAATTTTTTTAAAGCATAACCCGTTTCTAAAAAATCACCTGTATTTGCAACTCTACCATGGACTTCTCCACTTCTCATTTTTAAATTCCAAATACTACCCCAAGTTCTATTTAAACCTCTGTCAAAACCTAAAGAAGAATAAAAACGTGGTTCTCTATCTAAATTTAATTTTGCTGTTCTATTCGCAAATTGCGCATAAAAACGTTGATTAAAAGCAATCGTGGTTACGTCATATCTATTGGTATAATCGAAATTTTTATCTTCATTAATAGGCAATCCATTTTTAGTATAATACGTTTCTGCCATTCTTAAGGTTGGTGATAACCATTGCCAAGCAGCTTCTACAGCAGATGAAGTTGGATCTTTCATTAAGGCTGGAGATTGTATTTGCCACCATTGTCCATTTGTTACTGGGCTAGAATTTCCCCAAATTAATTCAGAATTCCAAGGATCTGTAATTGCAAAACGATTATTGTATTGATCTCTTACTAATTTAAATTGAAAATTATTGGTATCAAAAGTAGGTGGAGTATCTGTATAATAATATATATTTGAACCTTTAGCAAGTGCAGCATCAATTGCTTCTTTTGAAGCCTCAGCAGCTAGTTTCCATTTATTTTCATCAAAATTTTGATTAAAAAAATGAACTCCATCTTTGTTTACAAAATTAGAATAAAAATTAGAATTACCATTAAACAAAGGACTTGCACTATATAATAAAACACGTGATTTTATAGCTTTTGCAATAACTTTATCAATTCTTCCTAAATCATTATTGCCAACTACTTTTTCAGGTAAATTAGTAATTGATTCATTTATAGTATTTACGATATAAGAAAAACATTCATCTACTGTTTTTCTTTCTACTCTTACTTCTTCATCAGAAGCATCAATTGGTAAATTAACATCAACAATTGGTATTGGACCGTAATTACTTAGTAATAAAAAGTGATAATATGCTTTTAAAAAACTTACTTCTGCCTTCCATTGATTTTTTTCTGATTGATTCATATCCACAACCAAATCAATATTTTCAATAAGGATGTTACAACTTCTTATTCCTTCCCACAAAGATCCTTGACCACGACCAGTAGCTCCAAAGCCAGACCAATACCCCATTAAAGGGTTAGAGACTGTTTGTTGTCCTTTCATAACTCTAATGGCATCTGGTTCTTTTGGTACTGGTGTAGTTAATTCATCGCTTAAAAGGGCATAACTTGCATACGTACCATCATTTTGAGGTAGATAGCTATAACAATTTGCTAATGCATTATAGGCTGTTTCTTTTCTATTAAAAAGCAAACCCAATTCTTGTGTACCATCGGGTACAATGTCTAAGTATTTTTCACAACTACTAAAAGTGAAGATTGAGGAAAATAATACCAATATAATTTTATTTTTTATTTTCATTTTTTTCGCTTTAAAAATTAACTTGAACTCCTAGATTTAATACTCTTTGAGGTGGATAGCCTAAGCCATTACCCCCCATTTCTGGATCCCATAATTTAAATTTTGAAAAATGGAGTAAATTAACACCTGTAAAATAAACCCTGGTTTGTGTATCAGAAAAAATCTTACCTAAAGTTTCTGGTAAAGTGTACCCAAATTCAACATTTTTTAGCCTTAAAAAATCTCCACTTCTTAACCACCAAGTAGATGGTTTTTGATTATTATCTATGGCATAAGTTGATAAACGAGGCCAAAAAGCATTTGGATCTGGATTGTTTTCAGACCAATGATTTTCTGCTATGATGCTTAGTGCATTACGTTCGTTTACAAAAGGTGAAATATCATTTGGATTAATTAAGAATGAAGATCTTGCAACTCCTTGCATAAAGACAGAAAAATCAAAATCTTTATATTTTGCAGAAAAACCAAAACCATAAACAATTTCTGGTACATTTGGCTTTCCAATAGGCACTTGATCTGATTCGTTTATGACTCCATCATTATTTACGTCTGTATATTTTATATCACCAGGTAAATATGAATTTGTTGTAGAAAAGCCATTAAATTGTTCAGGAGAATTATTAATATCTTCTTGATCTACAAACAATCTTTCTGCTATATAACCCCATTGTTGATTTACTGGATATCCAATTCTGCTTAAATTTTTATCTTGAAATTCTGGTTCTCCATTCACTAAAATCTTATTCGTAGCATAAGTAAAATTACCTCTTGCTGTTATGTAAAAATCGCCACTAAAAGCGTGATTAAAATCTAAAGACAAATCAATACCTTTCGATTTCACTTCACCAATATTACTACTAATAACAGTTGTTAATCCAGAAGTTTCAGGAATAAATTGACGTTCCATATAGATGTCTTTTCTTTGTTCTGTAAAAATATCTGCTATGATATTTAACTTATTGAACAAACCTAATTCAATACCAAAATTTGACTTTGTTGCAACTTCCCAACTTACATTTTCATTGGCATATCTATTTACGATAAAACCATTGTAATAATTGTTGTAGTTTGAGCCAAAAGAATAACCTGTTCCGCCATTATTTAAATTTACATCAGACAGATAGAAAAATCGATCACTTGCACTTGAAATACCGTCATTCCCTACTAATCCATAAGAATATCTTAATTTAAGTAAGTTTACTTGTGGTATTTTTTCTTCAAAGAATTTTTCATTTGAAATAATCCATCCAAAACCAACGGATGGAAAAAATCCAAAACGGTTTTTTTCTGCAAACTTTTCTGAACCATTATAACCAAAGTTAAACTCTCCAAAATAACGATCATCAAAACTATAAGAAGCTCTACCTGAAACACCTGTATTTCTTGAAGGTAAAGTAGAAAAAGCGGTATTACCTCCTATAGTATTTAAAGCTTCTTGAAAATAATTTACTAACAAACCACTCAAAGCGTGTTTTTCATTAAAAGTTCTGTTATACTCTAAAACAGCTTCATAGTAAAAATTACTATTCCCATAATTACCAACAGTTGGGTTATTTAAAAATTCTGTTCCTTCTTGTATTATATTTAAAGAATGTTCAATTCCAGTTGGTGTTTGAATTTCGTTTGCTCCATAATAGAATGGAGTAAAACTACGTTCGTTTTGATTTTCTGTATACGTTCTTACAGAGGCCATTGCTCTTAATTTTAGTCCTTCAGTAATAAACTTTAAATCTTGCTTTACTTCAAATTGAGCCAAGGTTGTATTCGCGAAACGATCTCTAAATCCTTTTACACTTTCTGCATAGGGGTTTGGAAAACCACCATTACCTTTATTACCAAATAGTGTATGGTTAAAATTTTGTGTAGCAGCATCAGGCTCATAAGTCTTTGGAAAATTTGCTGGATTTGCTTGTGAAACTTGATAAAAAATATCTGATGCACTAACCACAGGCCCATTATATCTTTCAAATAAGGAATAGAATTTAGCAGCAACTTTAGTGGTTTTGGTTAAATTAATATTAATATTTGCCCTTAAATTAGATCTATTAATATCTATATTGTTATTAAAATTATTTAACGGATCTACTTTTAATAAACCTGTTTCATTTGCACTAGTAACAGATAAATAATATTGAGCAACTTCTCCACCTCCATTTATATTTACATTAAATCTTCTATTTAAAGTAAAATCTTTAAATAATTCTTTATGCCAATTAACGTCTGGATAAATATTAGAATCCAAGCCATTTCTAGTTCCTTCAATTTTTTGTTTAGAGTATAATAAAGTAGCTGATGGGTCCCTCATTCTTTGTGCTCTATTATACAATTCCATATAATCTACTGCTCCTAAGAAATCGTTAACTTGTGATGGTGCAGATATAGAATTTTCATAACGTATTGATACTTTTGCTTTTCCTTTTTTACCTTCTTTTGTTGTTACTAAAACTACACCATTTGCACCTCTTGCACCATATAATGATGTTGCTGTAGCATCTTTCATAATAGAAAAAGAAGCAATGTTATCTGGTTCCAAACGTGCTAAATCATCTGTGGTAATTTGTAAACCATCTAATAAAATTAAGGGGCTATTGTTAAAACCAAAAGTGGTAACTCCACGAATAAAAAATGCAGCATTATCTGCTCCTGGCTCACCAGACCTTTGATAAGAAATTAACCCTGATATTTGACCAGCTAGTGAATTTGTAATATTAGCTGTTGGTTGTTTTAAATCTGTTACTTTTATAGATGTTACAGAACCAATTACGCTTGTTTTCTTTTGTTTTGAAAAGGCAACAATTTGTACTTCATCTAATTGATCTGCACTCTCTTTTAAAATTACATTTATTATTTTTTGGTTACCTACTTTTACTTTTTTTGTTTCAAAACCTAAATAAGAAAACACCAAAATTGCATTAGCTTTCTTTACATTAATTACATATTTACCATCAAAATCTGTTTCAGTTCCGTTAGTAGTGCCCTCTACAATTATTGATACGCCTGGCAATGGATTTCCAAGATTGTCGTTAATTTCACCTTTTATAATTGATTGTGAAAATAATGTGAGTGCGTATAATACTATAAAAGACTGAACTAGTTTTAAAGACAATTTTTTGTATACGTTCATGCTATTATTTTAAAAAGAAAGATCACAACATTTAATAAAAATGTTGTGATCTTTACAATTATTGTTTTATTAATTTCTGGTATGTACCATTTACTTCAACAAAATAAAAACCAGATTTTAAAGTATTAATAGATAGTTCTTTATTATTAGTTTTTTGTGATAAAACTTGTTTAGAATTAACATCATAAATTTTAACCAATACATCATTTTCTAGGTTAGAAAATTTGATAGCATCTATTGCTGGGTTAGGGTAAAACTTAATTTTTGTTTGTGAATACTCGTTTACTGATGCTGTTCCTTGTAATTGAGGTCCTTTTACATCATCTATATAAAAAGTTTTGTCTGTACTATCACCTCTTCCAAGAAAAATAAATATGTGGTCAAAGTTAACACCATCAGCTAACTCAGATGTATTTAAATATACTGTTTGCCATTGATTTTCTAAAATAATTTCTTCATCAGTTTCATATTGTGCTGTTATGTCTCCATCTTCTTTAGCATCTGCTAATTTAAATCGAATTCCAGTTTTTACAGGAGAATAAACTCTGAATGAAAAAATATCATCTTTAGCAGCATCATAAGGTGAGTTTAATTGAAAATGAATTCTTTCCCATCCACCCCATGAGTTTCCTTTATCCCATTTTGCGACCATATTTGTGCCTCCTGCAGGATCTGCAACTGTAGTAAAAGCACCAGCTGGATCTCCCATAGTTTCTGATACTGTTGTTAAAGATGTACCATCAAAATCATTATATGTTACAAAATTAATAGCAGTTGTTTTGGTTGTAAACGTTGCAAAAGTTCCTGTAATATTTGTATTGTTTTCTTTGTATTTAATTACATTTTCTTTTATACCAAACCAATATTGTGTATTTGCTTTTAATAAATCTGATGGCTTTAAAGAAATACTATTTTTAGCATCATTGATTGAAGCTGTTACAGAAACAATTGTTCCAGAAGCATCGCCTTCTCTTAACTCTACAAAAGGAGAAACATCTGTGATTGTAGAGCCATCTAAATTTACAAATTGAAAGTTTGATGAAATAGAAGGAACTACTGTTTGGGAAACATCAGTAGCGGCATCTGCAGGACTTAAAGAAGTTTCAACTGCTGGTGCAACATTACTTTTTAAATAATCATCAAAATAAAACTTATCTCCAGCCACAGATCCTGCAGACCTGTCTTTATCAAAATAAATTTGAACTCTGTCATAATTTGTTGCAGTTATAGAACCGTAATTAAAAACTAATTCAACCCATTTATTGGTTTCAGTTACATCAATTTTTTGCTCATGACCTTGCCCCCAATCTGGGTAGTTTTGTAATTTGATAGAAACTGCTACTGGTTTACTTACCCAAACTTTAACTTTAATAAATGGTGTTTCAGAAAAGTCAAATGGTGTTAAAGGTGTTGCACCGTTTACCAAATCATTTTCCAATCCAGAATCATTACCTGCATGTGTGTATTCTGCTACATTATCAGAAGTATTGATTCCTGTTTTATCAGGATTTGCAACTTTTGCAAAACCTGTACTTGCCCAAGAAACAAAAGCTACATCTTGGTTTGTAGTATCAAAATCGAATAACATTTCATTAATATCTCCACTAACAGCTGCTTTTGTTGTAAATGTCGCAGAAACACCTGTAACTGCAACGTCTGTTGTATATTCTATAGCGTTATCTACAACACCAAACCAATAGGTTTTAGAGTTGTCTAGATCATTAGTAGGGTCAATAGTTATTTTATTTTTATCTCCATTGATAGAGGCAGAAAAAGGAACGTCAGCTCCATTAGCATCTCCAACTTTTAGAGCTACTTTACCTGTTAAATCTGTAATTTCAGAATCATCTATATTTCTAAACTTACCATTAGAAGCTATTTCTAAATTTGCAGAAATTGAAACATCTGTAGCACCATTTGTAGGGCTATAAGATTGTGCAGGAGAAGTATATAATTCAGGGCCTTTAATATCATCAAAGAAATAGATATCGCCTTGTGTTGTATTTGGTCCACCAATTTTAATAACAATATTGTTCATATAAATATTGGATGCATTTTCGGAAAAATCAAAGGTTAATTCAACCCATTTATTGATATCTGCAGCTCCAACTGAAGAAGTTACCTCAATATTATTACCCCAATCTGGAGAATTTTCTAAATGAAAAGTAACATCTATTTCTTCGGTAGAAAAAACTTTCATTTTAAAAACTGAATTCGATACTAAATTAAAAGGTGAAGTAAAAACGGTTGTAGGATCTATAACTCCAATTCCAATTCCATTATCTGCACCTGCAGTAAATTGCCCAACAAATGCAGACGCATTTGTAGCATCAGAAGCTGGATTAGCCACTTTTGCAAAAGTTGAAGATGTATTCCAACTATTAAAAACAATATTAGGATTGTTTGTGTCGAAATCGATGTGTGTTACTTCTTGAGCAGTAATCACACTAAAAGTTAAAATAAAAAGTAAAGTAATTTTTTTCATAATTATATAATAATTTAAGTTAATTGTGAATTAGGAATAAGTTAATCTATATGTTTATAGACAATTAAGTATGTTCCTAAAAAGTCTATGTTTTGCATAACTTACTTTATAGTTATTGAGTTTACAAAAAAAACAACTATATACACCACAAAACACGTTGCTAAATTATTATTTAATATATCTTTTAAAAGAAAAATCACTACATCAAAAACTTATAATCACTCAATATTTAACTCATCAAAACCTCTCATAAAAATTATTTATAACTGATTTTATTGAGTTTAATTAATTTTATTAATACATTAGATAAATTTATTCAACTCTCTATATGTATTTTCGAGTACTCAATTTGATTTTTATTTTTTTGTTCATCAGTGATTTTTATTCACAAACAAATGATTTGTTTATATTGAATAAAATCCCTCTAAAATCACATTTTAATTCAGAACACTACAAGGGTGGCATTCAAAATTGGAGTTTTGATCAAGATGCCAATGGCATATTATATGTTGCAAATAATAAGGGACTTTTAGAATTTGATGGAAACGAATGGAAAAAATACAAAGTGCCTTTATCAACAAAAGTTAGAGGGGTCAAAGTAGGTAGAGAAAACAGAGTCTTTGTAGGGGGGCAAAATCAAATAGGTTATTTTGAAAATACAAAAAAAGGCTTTGAGTTCACTTCATTAATAGATAACTTAGAGCCTAACTCTAAATCAATAGCAGAAATATGGAAAATTATTGAAATTAATGGTAGTATTTTTTTTAATACAGAAAGTAAACTTTTAGTTTATAATGGTTCAGAAATAAGAGAATTGAACTCACCTGGCTTTTTACAAGCATCCTTTAAACATAGGAATAAACTTATAGTTCAAATCTATGAAAAAGGTTTATTTGAATTTGTTGACAGTGATTTTCAACATATCTCAGGTACACAATTATTACCAGAAATTGTTGGCATTTTGGAAAATGTAAATGATGATATTTATTTCAGCAGAAATGGTATTATTTTTAAGTCCAATCAATTAAATACACCATTTATAGATTATTCAATAAAATTTGGGTCAATTAATTCAGCTATTAAACTAAGCAATGGAGATTTTGCTATTGGTACTCAAAATAATGGGCTCTTTATTCTTAATCCTAATTTAACAATCAAAAAACATTTCACAAAAAATAATGGTATATCTGATAGAACAGTTAAGTCAATTTATGAAGATAATTTTAATAATTTATGGGTTGCACTAAATAACGGTATTGATTATTTGAAAATTAGTTTACCATTTTCTTTGATAAATGAAGAAGTTGGTGTTGAAGGTAGTGGATATGCAGTTCATAATTTTAAAAATAAAATTTATTTAGGAACTAATAATGGTGTATTTACTCAAAATTTATACAGCGAACTTACTTATCCATCTAAATATATTTTTTTTAAAGGGAGTGAGGGACAAGTATGGAATTTTTCACAAATTGATGACGAATTATTTTTAAATCATAATAAAGGTGCTTTTAAAATTAACGATAATAGTTTAGAAAAATTTCATGATATTGGAAGCTGGAAATTTAAAAAGACAAATGATCCTAATATTATATTAGGAGGAGATTATCAAGGTATTAGATCTTTTAAAAAGATAAATGGTAAATGGAATAGATCAGGAGAAATTCCTAACTTGAATGAATCTTCGAGAATTTTAGAGTTTGAAAATGATTCTACATTATGGATGACTCACGGTTATAAAGGTGCATACAGATTACATTTGGATAGTAATTTACAACTAAAAAAAACCATTCAGCATTTTGGAAAACACAGTGGATTTCCGTCTAACATTTTAATAAGTTCTTATATATTAAACGGTAAGTTAGTTTTTACTTCAGAGCAAGGTATTTATGATTTCAATCCAAAAACTTTAAAATTTTCTTCTAATACTTTTTTTGATAAAATGCTTGGTAAAGATCATGTAAGTAAATTAGTAACAGATGAAAATAATTCTATTTTTTATATCCAAAATCAAAAATTTGGTGTTCTAAAGGAAAAAAGCTATGGTAAATTTCAAAAAGACACCTCTGTATTTAAACATATTAATAAATTTATAAATGACGATCTTCAAAATATTACTATTATTAACAAACAAAATATTCTTGTTGGCGCCAAAGAAGGTTTTATTCATTACAACCCTTTAAAAGAACATTATATTAACAAAGATTTTTCAGTGATACTAAGATCTATAGAAGTTTCAAAAAGTACAAACCCTAAAAAGATCATTAAACATTTTTCTTTTACAAAAGAATTAGAATTAAATGCAGACCAAAACATAAAAATAAACTACGCATCACCTTACTTTGATGGTTATGAAAATATAACATATAGTTATAAATTATCACCTTTAGATAATAATTGGTCTAAATGGTCATCAATGAATGAAAAAGATTATAATCACCTACCTTATGGTAAATATACTTTTAAAGTAAAAGCAAAAAACTTATATGGAAATGAAAGTAAAATTTCAAGTATTTCATTTGAGATTTTAGCACCATGGTATGCTACAAAAGTAGCTAAATTAATTTATTTTGTTATTGGTTTATCTACTTTTATATTAATTCCATTAGTTCAACGTAAAAAGTATAAAACAGAAAAATTAATTATAACCAAAGAAAAAGAAAAAGAACTTAAAATTAAAGATGATGAGATTGATAAATTACATACTGAAAAACTACAAACTGAACTCGACCTTAAGAACGATCAATTGACATCAATTACGATGCAATTACTAAAAAACAAGGAATTTATTCAAAATGTTAAAGAAAAAATTAGTAATTCTATAAATAAAGGAGGATCTACTCAAGGACTCAAACACATAATTAAAAGTATTGATCAGGAATTGTCAGATGAAGATTATTGGAACAAATTTGCGTATCACTTTGATCAGGTTCATGGTAATTATTTAAAAAAATTATCAAACAACAATATTCGTTTATCTCCAAGAGAAATAAAATTAGCAGCTTTTCTTAGAATGAATATGAGTTCTAAGGAAATTTCAAAATTCTTAAATATTACAACAAGAGGCGTGGAACTTGCTAGGTACAGACTTAGAAAAAAACTAAAACTAAGTCGCGACCAAAACTTAGTTGAATATTTAATTGATTTGGATAAATAAAAATAAAATTTATTGTTAGTATTTTTCATAGATATGGTATAGAAATACAATCAGATTAAAAGTTTCTCTTTATCTATTTTTACACCATTACTTTGATGCTATTGCAATAAAATTGTTCTAGTTCTGAGGCTGATAGGTTTTGTTGTTAAATGGGTTTTTGTTTTCGACTGGGTTTTGGGTGACAAAAGCTATCATATCTACTTAGTAAAATTTATCTCATTACATTTTGTTAAGCTTTATTGGAATAGATAAATATATTAAAAGTTTTTATTAGGAAATCTGTATTTAACTTTACAAATTAAAAGCCTTTTCCATGAGTTCTATTTCTTTATTCGAAATACCAATTTTAGTCGCTATTTCTTTCCATTGTGCAACAGCTTCTAAGACTTGACTTAAAATGGTATTCATTTGGTTTTCATCTAAACGGAAATACATACCCACACTTTTTGCTAGGTCATAATCTAACGCATTGTTATCCATATCTATATTTAATGCTAAACCATCTTTATCTATAGATGGGTTGAGGTCGTAAGCAGGGGAAAGCTCCCAACCCTCTTTTTTAATGATAAACCCGTGATTCCGTAAGTGATCATCGGTATTAGAAATGGCAATGTTAAAAACAATACGCCTCCATAGCTGCTCGAGATTACTTTCTACATTACTACCATGGTTTTGAATGAACTCCGCTAACTCTAAATAACTGGCTTGATGATCTTTTATGTTGACTTCGTTATTACCAGTCATAGTCATTGCCGATGCAAAATGAATTCTTTCGCCATTTTCTCTATCGAATCGTTTTGTAAAAAAGGTATGGTAATTACCGGTTACCTTTTGGATTTTACATTCGGACATGTTTATACCCGCTTTTAATGCTAATTGATAGGCTAGAAATTCCCAAGTAGCTTTGTCTGTGGTGTCATTTTTTGCAGGGAATTTAGCGATCCATAAATTTTTATCGTTATCTATAATATTGGCTTTGGGTCTGGCACCACCTAAAGAAGATCCTGGAGCCATTAAAATAGCTAACCATTGTCTAGCTTCATCGCTTTTGGTATCATTTTCAAAGTTATGTGCAGCGTCTTGCAATTCACGTATTGAGGACCATGGTGGTGTTGGTGTTTGGTTGTTATTATCTAAAAATGGACCGTTTAGGTCTGTTTTAAACCTTAAAGCACCCATGCGACTTTCATCATAAACGCCTAATAAATAGTCAATTTCATAGAGTGTTTTTGCTTTTTCGTCAATTGTTGCTGCTTCTTGTGCGGCTCTTCTTTTCATTAATGTACGTCCCCAGGTATCTGGCATACTATCAAAAAAGACACCAAAATTTTCCTTATTATTTGGATATTGTGGACCACTATAAAACTGAATGTCTGGATCTAATAACATTTGGTTTTTAGATTTGATCCAGTTTTTATTATACTCGAAGCTAAAGGCCTTTTTTCCTTTTGCATTTAATGCAGAAAGTATGCCTATAAGTTCGGGTTCTTGAATTGGTTTCCAATGTGCGAATACGTATATGTCTAGTTTTCCTGTTTTCATTCTGATTCTATCCTAGAGATTCCTTCATCGTTTCACTCCTCGCAATGATCTGTGTTAAAAAACTAATATTTATTGTTAAATTTTCTTCTATTTGGCGCCACATAAACTTTGATAATTTTCATTGTAATATTGTTTATTTTTTGCGACAGCAAAGATTTGTTTTAATAATTTATTTGCTATTGCAATTTTAATAACTCTTTCAGGTTTTCCTTTTTCTTTTAATCTGTTATACATTTCTATACAAGTTTTATTCACTCTCTTTGCAGACCAAGAACACAAGTATAATAACTTTCTAATTTGTGGTTTCCCCATTTTACAAATATGTCCCTTTCCTTTTACACTTGTTCCTGATTGGTATAACCTTGGACTAAAACCTACAAAAGCTGTGAGTTGTTTGTAGTTCTCAAATTTTGTAAAGTTATCAGTAACAACACTGATCATAATTGCTGTTTTTATACCAACTCCAGGAATAGTTCTTAATCTTTGAATAGTGTCTTTATAGGCTAATTCGCCTAACTTTTCTATTTGTTTTTCAAATTTGATGATACGTCTTGTTAATAGCAGAAGTAATTGTTTTAATTCTTTTTTTAAGCTATTACTTAATACCCCAGTTACTTCAAAAGACTCTAATTGCCTTTTTGTTTGATGTTTTTGTTTCTTTAATAATTCTAAAGCGGTATAAAGTTGTTTAATTTCTATACAATGATTACTTTCTGGATACCATCTTTTTAATTCATACTGAGCACCATATTCCGCAATTGTTTTTGCATCTTTCTTATCTGTTTTAGCTCTATATAATCTTGTTTGGCTATAACGTCTAATAATTAAAGGGTTTAAAACACATACCTTATAATTACCTAAATTTAAAAAAGTTGCTAGTTGCACATAATAAGGTCCACTGGCCTCCATTACGATCCAATCAGCTGACTTTATTATTTTTTTAAACTGCTCAAAACCTGTACTTTGATTTTTAAAGACCTTATGTTCCCATTTATCTTTTTTTAAATAAGAAACATCAAAAGTGCTTTTACTAATGTCAATCCCTATAATTTTACTCATATTAAATGTTTTTATAGAAAAATTACTACATTTACTTATCAATCCTAAATACAGACTTGAAGGTCTAATGATCTGTTCAAGTTTAATGTAGTAAAGGGTAAAGTGATTAGCATTGCGAACGGTCTTCTATGACAAATGACAGACTATAATCTTGTCCTTTACCCTATTACTTTTCTTGTTAAATATTAAACCTAAATTTAAGCATTTTATCAAACAGATAAATATAGATTACAAACATAGGATGACGGGTGTTTTATAATAAATCTAAATCTTGTAATTTTCTTCCAAACTCGTCATCAGCTGCTAGTTTAAGGAAATCGTCTTGTAAGCCTAATACTCTTAATACATTGAAATAGGCACCTATAGATACTTTTGAACTACCTTTTTCTATTTTATATAAGGTAGTTCTGTCTATATCCGCACGTTCTGAAACTTGCACCGTAGTTAGCTTACGTCTTTTACGTGCTAGTTTAATATTTTCTCCCAAACGCTCCATAATTTCCTGATGTTTTGGGAATATTATGTTCTTCTTTGATTTCATTATGTTGATTATTTTCAACAAATATAATTTAATTGTAGATAATACACAACGTTTTGTTTTTTTTTAATCTTTTGCATTCTTTTTTGCATTGCCCAAAAAAGAAACAAAAAGTCAAGACTCACTTTTTTTTGTTTCTTATTATTCTTTTCCATTGATGAAAAGAATCAAAAATCTAGTCTTATTATAATTTTATTGAATTCTAAAAAGAAACTTCACTATCGCGTCCAGACCGTTACAATCTTTGGACACTTAGTCGTTTCATTTCTTTTGAATTCTTACTAAAATTATAAGTATGACAAAGAGAGATCACTACTTACTCATGAGATTTCTCGTAGTTTATTCTTCTCTCTGTCGAAATGGCAAACTACAAAGGTTCTGAGTAATCTTTATCAATGGCTGTCTTGAGGTTTTGGGGTTGAATGGATGTTTTTGAGTTGTTATTATTTCCGTTGTATTTTAAACTATTGAGCATCCAGTTTTTTGCTGCGGCTTTCCAGTTTTTCATTGGGGTCTTACCCCCTACTAACCATCCATTACTTGAAAAATAGTTGTAAAATTTGTTGGCTTCTAATTCTGGAAAGTTTTGTTCTTCGAAATATTTTAAAACCTCCTCTAAAACTGGTAATTTACCTTTATTTTTTTGGCGCAACTTTTTTTGTTTTGGGACCTCTTCTAAATTTTCTACATCAGAAGTTTTTGATTGCTCTTCTTTTAATTTATTTATAGTGTTTGTACTATTTGTATTGTTTATATAAGATACTTCTGCTTGTTCATTAGTTGGTAGGTTACTTGTCTGCTGCTTGTCTTGCACTTGTTTAGTATTTGATTTCTTTTTGGGCTTTAAATTTTGAGAAAAATTAAACATATACACCATACTCCCTTTATAAGGATTGTAGGATGGTTCAGCATTACACACAACGTGTTTGTATAAGATTAGTTGCGTGTTTTAAGCACTAAAGTTAGCAAATAAAAACCTACTTAAAAAAACTTAATTGTTTTCATAAGTAGGCTAAAATTAGCAATTAATTTTATACGTTGTTATGCCACGTTATTTTACTCTATCTTAAGAGCTTTTTGTTGGCTGTATTTTATAAATATAATCGAAATTATACCAGAAATAACACTGCTTATCTGCCAAAATAAATCTTGTCCCGATAAAAAACCAATCTTTAAAATTGTATAACTCATAATTCCACAAAAAATTACTGAAATAATAATTAAGCTTCTAAAAAGTATTTTGTACAAGTTATATATCTTAATGTCTTTATTTTTTATAATATTATGTGTTAAGAAAAGAGTTATGATTATAGCATTTCCAAAAACATTATTTAAACTTTGGAACGATAAAGTACCATCTGTAATAATTTCAGGTAAGGAAAAAATAATACTTAAAATTAAAAGCAAAACTGAAATAGTTATCAATATTCTATAAATAGTTATTTTTTTCATAATTATGATTTTATTCAGCGCATTCGATTAACATTTCAGCGTAAGCTATTACAGCGTATCCAACAGCTATTGGACAAGCAAATGGCGTTGATGGATTTGGAACACAAGTTGTACCAACTGCAACAGTTGATAATGTGAATTTTGCTATTTTAAGAGCACATCTCCATCCGTTTTTAGCTTGATAGTTACTGTTTTTTGCTTGATTTTGGAAATTAATTTTAGATAGTAATAGTATATTTGAAAAACTGTTATATTTTTCAAAGACAGTATTATCTACGTTTTTTTCATTCAAAAGATTGTTTAGGTTTAATATTGCATTATCTATTCCATTATTTTCCCAATCGATTGAAAAACTCTCTAATATTTCTGTATCTAATTCATTTTAAGTTGACTTTTTGTATGTATTTATATTATCAAATACTCTAATATCTAATACATTTTCACCAACTTGATTATTGATAGCTTTTGTTAATCCAATTTTATCTATTTCATTTCCAGATTTAAATTTTTTGTAATTTACTTTTGGTAAAGTTTTAACAATTTTTAATCCTTCTTTAGCAGTTGATAAATCAAATTTTCTTTCTGCTTTTAACTCTGTATCATCTGATGTGCAAGAAGAAAATGCGGACAACAGAAATACAATGCTTAAAATATAGGCGATTTTAGATTTAAATGTCTTAATAGTATTCATTTGTTTTAGATTTATAGGAAATATTATTTTGTTTTATTTCCTTGATTAAACTTGTTTTTTATCATACTTTTCGATTTCTGTTAGGTGAAATGTGGTTAATGCTTACATCTCTCGTTTTACTTTTTCTTTTATTTCGGTTTCAACTTTCAAAATTCCGATTTTGGATGGTCAGTCCTTTTTTGACCGTTATTTTTCTTTTATGTGGCATAACTGGTTATATGGAGAATAAAATTCCTGTTTCTGTGTTATTATTTCCGGATAAAAGGAACTTTTCTTCACGTTTATTCTTTTTTAACACCACCACCATAAGATTTGTTATAAACATAAGTATAAAAAATTAAATAAACTATCAAAAAGAAACCAGAAGAGATATACAGATAGTTGGGTTTTTAAATAGTCTTCTCTAAAACAAATATTAGACGTTCTTAGTAATTGGGCTATATATAGATTTCACAGACATTATCCAAAAAGGAAAACGACTTTTAAAATTGATAGGGGGCGTTGTTTTAAGAATTATGGTTGAAATTTTTTGGCGTTTTTTTTAACCTTTTTATTTTAATAGAAATTTATCAGCAGTAAACCTTTGTTAAATCCTATTGATACAAACAGGTATTAAATTGATGGCAGTATTGTCTTAATGTTATTGTTTAGCAATTACTAGAATAATAAAAAACTGTACATTTAAACTACAACTGACTAACAACTGACTAAAAATAGAAATAAAAAACCGTAAGTACTTATTAATAAAGTAATTACGGTTTTTAAATGCGGAGAAAGAGGGATTCGAACCCCCGGACCTGTTACAGTCAACAGTTTTCAAGACTGCCGCATTCGACCACTCTGCCATTTCTCCAGAAGTCTCATCAGATATTCTCTGAATGCGGATGCAAATATAGAAAGCTTTTTTATTTTGTGAAACAAAAAATTATGAAATTTTATCTTATCTTGAATATAAGACTAACAAATTTCTATCTTATTAATAATCAACACTTATTAAAAAATTAAATTTATTAGAAATCATCTTTTATAAATTAAAATCAAATTCCTTTTAGCTAGTTTCTTATATTTGCTAGCTAAATTATAAGTATTTCATATGTCATTTAATTCTTTTGGAAATTTATTAAAATTAACAACTTTTGGAGAATCTCATGGTACTGCTATTGGTGGTATTATTGATGGTTTTCCTGCTGGAGTAATATTAGATTTAGATGCTGTACAAGAAGAATTAAATAGGCGTAAACCTGGTCAGTCAAAAATTGTGACTCAACGTAAAGAACCTGATACAGTTGAATTTTTATCAGGAATTTTTGAAAATATTTCTACAGGAACATCTATAGGTTTTATTATTAAAAATACAAACCAAAAAAGTAAAGACTATAATCATAATACAGATGTATATAGACCTTCTCATGCAGATTATACTTATGATCAGAAATATGGTCTAAGAGATTTCAGAGGTGGAGGAAGAAGTTCTGCAAGAGAAACTGCAAATTGGGTTGTAGCTGGTGCTTTAGCAAAGCAATTATTATCAAGTATAAAAATTAATGCGTTTACCTCATCTGTTGGAGATATTTTTATTGATAAACCTTATCAAGAGTTAGATTTTAAAAAAACTGAAAGTAATATTGTACGTTGTCCAGATGAAAATTCTGCAGAAAAAATGATTTCTAAAATAAAAGAAATTAGAAAAGCTGGAGATACTATTGGTGGTACTATTACTTGTGTTGCACAAAATATGCCTATTGGTTTAGGTGAACCTATCTTTAATAAATTACATGCAGAACTTGGTAAAGCAATGTTATCTATAAATGCTGTAAAAGGATTTGAATTTGGAAGTGGTTTCTGTGGAGCAAGAATGAAAGGCTCTGAGCACAATGATATTTTTAATGCAGATGGTTCTACCCAATCTAATCTTTCTGGAGGTATACAAGGAGGGATTTCAAATGGTATGGATATTTATTTTAGAGTAGCTTTTAAACCTGTAGCTACAATTATGAGTAATCAACAAACCATAAACTCTAAAGGTGAAGAAACTGAAATTATGGGTAAAGGAAGACATGATCCTTGTGTTGTACCAAGAGCTGTACCTATAGTGGAAGCTATGACAGCTTTAGTTTTAGCTGATTTTTATTTATTAAATAAAACTAGAAAAGCTTAACTCTACTCAATTTTAAATTACAATACACTTATTTATCTAGAAGTATTTTAAAAATCAATAAATTATCTATCTTTAAATTTTAAAGAAGTTTTTTGAATTCAGAGAGATTATATTTTATTGATATTGTAAGAGCATTTGCAATTTTAATGATGTTGCAAGGGCATTTTATAGATACACTTTTATCTATAGAATATAGAGATATAAGCTCAACTGCTTTTAAAATTTGGAGCTATTTTAGAGGTATTACTGCCCCAACCTTTTTTACAATTTCAGGATTAATTTTTACCTATCTCTTACTTAAAGCTAAAGAAAAAGGGAATGAAAAACTAAGAATTAAAAAAGGAATTATTAGAGGTTTTTTTTTAATAGGAGTTGGTTATTTATTAAGAGCTCCAATATTTAAATGGCTTTCTGGAAAGTTTACTACTTATTTTTTAGCTGTTGATGTTTTACAATGCATTGGATTAAGTCTAATTTTAGTGATATTGGTTTACATCATTTGTTTTAAAAAAAACACCATATTTTCTTTATCTACTTTACTATTAGGAATTCTTATATTTTTAACTGAACCTTTATACAGAAATCTAAATCCAGATAATATTCCTTTAATATTTAGTAACTATATTTCTAAAAATAATGGATCTGTTTTTAGAATAATACCATGGTTTGGCTATGTTTCTTTAGGAGCATTTTTGGCAACATTATTTTTTAAAAACTTAACTAAAAACAACTTCAAATTAATTACCATAATTTCATTTTTTGTTGTTGGTTTTATATTAATATTTTATTCATCTTATTTATTAGCAACAATATCTAAATTAACAGATATTCAATTATTTATGGATTCTGCTAGTTATAATTATTTATTTACAAGGTTTGGAAATGTTCTACTCTATTTTGCTCTTTTTTATGCTTTTGAAAACTATTTAAAATTTCCATTAGTATTAAAAATTGGTCAAAAAACATTATCTATTTATGTCATTCATTTTATTATAATTTATGGTAGTTTTACTGGATATGGACTTAATAAAATTATTGGAAAAACTCTAAATCCAACTCAAGCTGTAATTGGGGCCATTTTATTTTTATTTATCGTCTGTTTTATTTCTTTCTATTATGTAAAAACAAATGCATTTTTATATAATAATTTAAGAAAGTTATTTGATAAAATTAAATCTTAATATAGTTTATATGATTACAAAATATAAACTTTACTTTTTAACTTTAGTAGTTTCATTACTTCTTTTAGGCTGTGCATCAAAACAAAATTTTATTGATAAATCTAAGTCAATTACTAAAGAAACTTATACTTATCATACTTTTGAAAACGAAAAAAATTTACATTTAGATTTCTATCAATCTATTAATTATAAAAACACAAAACCTCTAATTTTATATGTTCATGGAGGTGGTTTTTCTGGAGGAGCAAGAGATGAAAATTACATAAAAAATTATTCCTCAAAGATGGCAAAAAACGGGTTTGCTGTAGCTTCTATTTCTTACAGATTAACCATGAAAAAATTAGGTTTTGGTTGTAACACAGAGGCTAGCTTGAAAAAAGAAGCTTTTATAAAAGCCTCTGAGGATATAAGTTATGCCACAAAATATTTAATTGATAATAAGAAAAAATTTAATATTGATACGACTAAAGTAATATTAGTTGGTTCTAGTGCTGGAGCAGAAGCAATTTTAAATTTAGCCTATGTTTACGAGAATAAAATCTTAGAAGAAGAATTTAAGTATGCAGGAGTAATAGCCATGGCTGGTGCAATAACTTCAATAGAAAAAATCTCAACTAAAAGAGCTATCCCTACTTTATTATTTCATGGCACAAAAGATAAATTAGTACCCTACAATGTAGCTCCTCATCATTATTGTAAAAAAAATAAAAAAGGCTATTTGCAGCTTTATGGTTCTAAAGCAATAGCAAATAAGCTTAAGGAATTAAATACTTCTTACAATTTATATACTATACAAAATGGAAATCATTCTTGGAACTCGAAACCAATGTTTGTATACTTTAGAGAAATGATTTCTTTTATAGATCATCAGATTTTACAATCTAAATACCAACAAAAAGAAGTTGTAAAAAAAATAAGTGACTATACATCTACAGATCTATAGCCACTTAAACATTAACTTAACTCAAATTTATTTATTCACCTTGACCTAAAGAGAATGCTCTCTTTCCATCAAACTCATATAAATTTTCTGTTTTAATAACTTCAAAACCTTCGTTATGAAGTTTAGATAATAAAGCAATTACTTTTTCAAACTCAATAACATTGTAAACAGTTTGACCTTCAGTTTTAGACTCAGCATCTACAAATCTACATCTCCAATGATCTGTACAATAGGTTTCTGGTAATCCATTAGGATATACTTTTACACCTCTATTTGTTATCATCTTAAGCTTCATTTTAAATGAGTCTAAACTTGATAAAGCATCACCAATTATTTTTGGATTATTACCTTTCCAATTGATAAAAACATCAACACCAACCAATTCTTGCTTCTCTTCTTTTCTAACATATTCAGGAATTACAATCTCTCCTTTTCCTGAAGATAATTTACTCAATGGTAGCTTTGTAGGTTTTTCTCCTAAGTTTTTAATTACCATATCTGCAAACCTACTTGTAGATAATTTTTCTTTAGATAAATTTGCTTGATATACATCTGCTGTATGGTACCCATCTTCTAATGTTTTTAACCAAGCATTTTTAATAGTATCTGCAATTTCAGTTTTACCTAAATGTGATAACATTAAAATAGCTGCATTTAAAAGACCAGAAGGATTTGCTATTTTTTGACCAGCAATATCTGGTGCAGAACCATGTATAGCTTCAAACATTGCTACATTAGAACCTATATTTGCTGAACCGCACATACCCACAGAACCAGCGATTTCTGCTGCAATATCAGATATAATATCTCCATATAAATTAGAGGTTACAACAACATCATATCTCTCTGGATGAGCAGCTAAACGTGCTGAAGCTATATCTATAATTTCTGAATTACTTTCTATTTCTGGATACTCTAAAGCAATCTCTTTAAAGACATTATGAAACAAACCATCTGTTAATTTCATAATATTATCTTTAACCATACACGTCACTTTTTTTCTACCATAAGCTTTAGCATACTCAAAAGCATATCTTACAATTTTTTCGCAACCAGGTCTTGTAATTAACTTTAAACACTGTACAACATCTTGTGTTTGTTGATGCTCTATACCTGCATATAAATCTTCTTCATTTTCTCTTACAATAACCACATCCATTTCTGGAAAGTTTGTTTCTACATAAGGAGCATATGCACTTACAGGTCTAACATTAGCAAATAAACCTAAAGACTTACGTAAAGTAACATTTAAACTTTTGTATCCTTTTCCTTGAGGTGTTGTAATAGGAGCTTTTAAAATGATTTTATTTTGATTGATAGTTTCCCAAGCACTTTTCTCTATTCCAGCAGAGTTACCAGACAAATAAACTTTTTCACCAATATCAATTCTTTCTGGTTTAATATTAGCACCAGCTGCATCTAAAATTCTAAGAGTTGCATCCATAATCTCAGGACCAATTCCATCTCCATAAGCAACAGCAACTTTTACGATATCTTTTTCGTTACGTTTTCTTGATTTTTGTTTAATTTGAGTATTTTCCATCTAATTGTTTATTTTAACAATACAAAGATGGGAATTTAAGTTTATAAATTTTTATATATGTTTTTTATGATTTTTATTAATATTATTTATACATAAAAGTCATTTATAAAAAAAAAGAAAAACAAATGTTTTTCTTTTTAATTTTTTTAAGCTTGACCTGTAGGCCCAAAATTCATTGGAATAGGAGGTTGTTCATAATCTTTAATTTCTCCATGTTGTTGTTCGAATTTACGAACATTATCTGCTAAAGCTTTTGTTAACCTTTTAGCATGTTGTGGTGTTAAAATTATTCTAGATTTTACTTTTGCTTTTGGCACACCAGGCATAATATTAATAAAGTCAACAATAAATTCTGACATTGAGTGATTAATAATTGCTAAGTTAGAATAGGTACCTTCTGCTACTTCTTGATCTAATTCAATATTTAATTGGCCTTCTTTATTTTGATTTTCTTCCATGGTTAAAAATTTTGTTCGTTTATTGATGCAATTATATCATCTTATTAAAAAGAAAAAGTTGAATTGAATAGTGTAATTAAAATTACAGTAAACAATTCAACTTTTAATATTTAAACGTTTACACGTTATACTTTAGAAACTTTGTTCTATTTCGTCTTTAGGACCAACAATAACATTGTCGTATTTTCTCATTCCTGTACCTGCAGGTATTCTTTTACCTACAATTACATTTTCTTTTAATCCTTCTAACGTATCTACTTTACCATTAACAGCTGCTTCATTTAATACTTTAGTAGTTTCTTGGAAAGAAGCTGCTGAGATAAATGATTTTGTCTGTAATGATGCTCTTGTAATACCTTGTAAAACTTGTTCTGCTGTAGCAGGTTGTGCATCTCTTGCTACCACTAAGTTCTGATCATTTCTTCTTAATAAAGAATTTTCATCTCTTAATTGACGAGCAGTAATAATTTGACCTGCTTTTAAATTCTCTGAATCTCCAGCATCTTCAACAACTTTCATTCCGTAAATAGCATCATTTTCTGCGATAAAGTCATTTTTATGGATTAATTGATTCTCTAAGAAAAGTGTATCTCCTGAATCTATAATCTTAACTTTACGCATCATTTGACGAACTACAACTTCGAAATGCTTGTCATTAATTTTTACACCTTGTAAACGATATACTTCTTGAATTTCGTTTACTAAGTATTCTTGTACTGCAGATGGTCCTTTAATTCTCAAGATGTCAGAAGGTGTTGTAGCACCATCAGATAAAGGCATACCAGCTTTAATAAAGTCATTTTCTTGAACTAAAATCTGGTTAGAAAGTTTAACTAAATACTTTTTAACATCTCCAGTTTTAGACTCAACAATAATTTCTCTATTACCTCTTTTTATTTTACCAAAAGAAACCACACCATCAATCTCTGAAACAACAGATGGGTTAGATGGGTTACGTGCTTCAAATAATTCTGTTACACGTGGTAAACCTCCAGTAATATCGCCTGCTTTACCAGACTTTCTTGGTATTTTTACTAAAGTTTTTCCACTTTCTACAGTATCTCCATCATCAACCATTAAGTGAGCACCAACAGGTAAACTATAAGAACGTAGCGCATTACCATCTTTATCTTCTATAATTAAAGAAGCAATAATTTTCTTATTCTTAGAATCTGTAATTACTTTTTCTTGGAAACCAGTTTGTTCATCAATTTCTACAGAATAATTCATACCCTGCTCTAAATTGTCAAACTTAACTTTACCAGCAAATTCAGAAACAATTACACCATTAAATGGATCCCATTGTACAATAACGTCACCTTTCTTTATCGTCTTTCTATCCTTATCAAAAATGATAGAACCATAAGGAAGTATGTTTGTACTTTGAGTTATACCTGTTTTCTTATCAACGATTTTAATTTCAGCTGTTCTAGAAATTACGATATCTACTTCATTACCTTCGTTATCTTTTCCTTTAACAGTTCTTAAATCGTCTATTGTTACATTACCATCAAACTTAGCAACTAACTTATTCTCTTCAGAAATGTTACCTGCAACCCCACCTACGTGGAATGTTCTTAATGTTAACTGTGTACCTGGCTCTCCAATAGATTGTGCTGCAATTACACCAACTGCTTCACCAATTTGAACTTTGTTACGAGTAGATAAACTCTGACCATAACATTTAGCACAAATTCCTTTTGCAGACTCACATGTTAATGGAGATCTAACTTCTATAGAATCAATTCCAGATTTTTCAACTTTTTCTGCTAATTGCGCAGTAATTGGCTGATTAGCTTCTATTAAAATTTCATCCGTTAATGGATCATATACATTTTGTAAAGATATACGACCTTCAATTCTATCTGATAAAGATTCTACAATCTCATCATTTTTCTTTAAAGGAGTAACTTCTAATCCTCTTAATGTACCACAATCTTCTTCGTTTATAATAACATCTTGTGAAACATCTACTAAACGTCTTGTTAAGTATCCAGCATCTGCCGTTTTTAGAGCGGTATCTGCTAATCCTTTACGAGCTCCGTGAGTTGAGATAAAGTATTCTAAGATTGATAACCCTTCTTTAAAGTTAGAAAGAATTGGGTTTTCAATAATTTCACCACCACCAGCAGTAGATTTTTTAGGCTTAGCCATTAATCCACGCATACCAGTTAACTGACGAATTTGCTCTTTAGAACCCCTTGCTCCAGAATCTAACATCATATATACTGAGTTAAATCCTTGTTGGTCTTCACGTAAACGTTTCATAGATAACTCAGTTAATCTGTTGTTGGTAGAACCCCAAACATCAATTACCTGATTGTAACGCTCTTTTTGCGTTAACATACCCATGTTATAATTCATTACAATACCATCAACTTCCTTGTTTGCTTCTTCAATCATAGATTGTTTTTCAGCAGGAATAATGATATCTCCTAATGAGAATGATAAACCACCTTCAAAGGCAAATTTATATCCCATATTTTTTATTTCATCTAAAAATGCACCTGTTGTTGGTATATCTGTAGCTTTTAAAATACCACCAATTATACCTCTTAAGTTTTTCTTAGTTAATACTTCATTGATGTAACCAGCAGCAGCAGGAACTTTCTCATTAAATAAAACTCTACCTACAGTAGTTTCTATAATTTTAGTTACTTGCTCGCCATTTTCATCTAAATCTTGAGTTCTTACTTTAATACCAGCATTTAAGTCAACTTTTTCTTCATTAAAAGCAATAGTTACTTCTTCTGGTGAATAGAAAGTTAATCCTTCTCCTTTTACAGGAACTTCTGGAGTTGACTTTCTTTCTTTAGTCATATAATATAGACCTAGTACCATATCCTGAGAAGGTACAGTAACAGGAGCACCATTTGCAGGATTTAAGATATTATGAGAAGCTAACATTAATAATTGTGCTTCTAAAATAGCTTCTGGACCTAATGGTAAGTGAACCGCCATTTGATCTCCATCAAAATCGGCATTAAATGCAGAACATGCTAAAGGATGTAATTGTATTGCTTTCCCTTCAATTAACTTTGGTTGGAAAGCTTGAATACCAAGTCTGTGTAATGTAGGTGCCCTGTTTAATAAAACTGGATGTCCTTTAATTACATTTTCTAAAATATCCCAAACAACTGGTTCTTTTCTATCTATAATTTTCTTAGCAGATTTAACTGTTTTTACAATTCCTCTTTCAATCAATTTTCTGATTACAAAAGGCTTGTAAAGTTCAGCAGCCATATCTTTTGGCAATCCACATTCAGATAATTTCATTTCAGGTCCAACAACAATTACAGAACGTGCAGAATAATCAACACGCTTACCTAATAAGTTTTGACGGAAACGACCTTGTTTACCTTTTAATGAATCTGATAAAGATTTTAATGGTCTGTTAGATTCAGTTTTTACTGCAGATGATTTACGTGTGTTATCAAATAATGAATCTACTGATTCTTGTAACATACGTTTTTCATTACGTAAAATAACTTCTGGAGCTTTTATTTCAACTAATCTTTTTAAACGATTATTTCTAATAATAACTCTTCTATATAAATCATTTAAATCAGATGTTGCAAAACGACCACCATCTAAAGGCACTAATGGACGTAATTCTGGCGGAATTACTGGAATTGCCTTCATAATCATCCACTCAGGATTGTTTTCTCTATTTTTTTGAGAATCTCTGAATGCTTCAACAACATTTAAACGCTTTAACGCTTCTGTTTTACGTTGTTTAGAAGTTTCTGTATTTGCTTTGTGTCTTAATTGAAAAGATAACTCATCTAAATCGATACGAGCTAATAAATCAATTAAACATTCTGCACCCATCTTAGCAATAAACTTGTTTGGGTCTGTATCTTCTAAATACTGATTATCTTGTGGTAACTCATCAACAATATCTAAATATTCTTCTTCTGTTAAGAAGTCCATTTTTTGTAATGGTTCACCTTCTGCATTTTTAGCAATACCTGGTTGAATTACTACATAACGTTCGTAGTAAATAATCATATCTAACTTTTTAGAAGGTAAACCTAAAAGGTAACCCATTTTGTTAGGTAATGATCTAAAGTACCAAATATGAGCAACTGGGACTACTAAATTAATGTGTCCTACTCTATCTCTACGTACTTTCTTTTCAGTTACTTCTACACCACATCTATCACAAACTATCCCCTTGTAACGTATTCTTTTGTATTTACCACAAGCACACTCATAATCCTTTACAGGACCGAAAATACGCTCACAGAATAAACCATCACGTTCAGGTTTGTGCGTACGATAGTTTATGGTTTCTGGTTTTAAAACTTCTCCTTTAGAAACTTCTAATATAGCTTCTGGAGATGATAAACCAATTGAGATTTTATTAAACTTTTTTACAGTGTATTTCTCTTGTCTTCTTGCCATGTCTTTTAATAAGTATAGTTGGCAGTAGTCAGTTTCCAATAGAAACTATTGGAAACTGGTTACTGAAAAAATTTATTCTTCTAATCTAACGTCTAAGCCTAAACCTTTAAGTTCGTGCATTAATACGTTAAACGATTCTGGTAAACCTGGTTCAGGCATTTCTTCTCCTTTTACGATACTCTCGTAAGTTTTAGCTCTACCCATAACATCATCAGATTTTACAGTTAAGATTTCTCTTAAGATACTTGATGCTCCATATGCTTCAAGTGCCCAAACTTCCATCTCTCCAAAACGCTGACCACCAAATTGTGCTTTACCTCCTAATGGTTGTTGCGTAATTAATGAGTAAGGTCCAATAGAACGCGCGTGCATTTTATCATCAATCATGTGACCTAACTTAATCATGTAAATTACACCTACAGTTGCAGGTTGATCAAAACGTTTACCTGTACCTCCATCATATAAATATGTGTGTCCAAATCTTGGTACACCAGCTTCGTCTGTATATTTATTGATCTCATCTAAAGAAGCTCCATCAAAAATTGGTGTTGCATATTTCTTATCTAATTTTTGACCTGCCCAACCAAGAACAGTTTCATAAATCTGACCAATATTCATACGAGATGGTACCCCTAATGGATTTAAAACGATATCAACAGGAGTTCCATCTTCTAAGAAAGGCATATCTTCTGCTCTTACAATTCTTGCAACAATACCTTTGTTTCCATGACGTCCAGCCATTTTATCACCCACTTTTAACTTACGTTTTTTAGCGATGTAAATTTTAGCTAATTTTAAAATTCCAGCTGGTAACTCATCACCCACAGAGATTGTAAATTTTTGACGACGTAAAGATCCTTGTAAATCGTTTACTTTTATTTTATAGTTATGAACTAATTCACCAACTAATTTGTTTAAATCTTCATCAGTTGTCCAAGTACCTGTTAAATGCACATAGTCATCTACAGAGTTTAACATTTTAAGTGTATATTTTTTACCTTTTGGTAATACTTCTTCACCTAAATCATTAAATACACCTTGTGATGTTTTACCACTAACAAGGTTAAATAACTTTTCTATTAACTGGTCTTTTAAACTTTCGAACTTAGATACAAAAGATTGCTCTAAAGTAGCTACTGCTTCTTTATCTCTTAATCTCTTATTTTTATCTTTTACAGCTCTTTTGAATAATTTTTTATCAATTACTACACCTCTTAATGATGGAGAAGCTTTTAATGATGCGTCTTTTACATCACCTGCTTTATCACCAAAAATGGCACGTAATAATTTTTCTTCTGGAGTTGGATCTGATTCTCCTTTTGGTGTAATCTTACCAATTAAGATATCACCAGGATTCACTTCTGCTCCAATTCTAATCATTCCATTTTCATCTAAATCTTTAGTAGCTTCTTCAGAAACGTTTGGTATATCATTAGTTAACTCTTCAGTTCCTAATTTTGTATCTCTTACGTCTAAAGAATACTCATCAATATGAATAGATGTAAATATATCTTCTCGAACAACTTTTTCAGAAATCACAATTGCATCTTCAAAGTTATACCCTTTCCAAGGCATAAAGGCTACTTTCATGTTTCTACCTAAAGCTAATTCTCCTTGTTGTGTTGCATAACCTTCACAAAGTACTTGTCCTTCCTCTACTCTATCACCTCTTTTAACAATTGGCTTTAGGTTAATTGAAGTACCTTGGTTCGTTTTTCTAAATTTAATTAAGTCATAAGTAACTTCATCAGAATCGAAACTTACTAAGTTTTCTTCTTCAGTTCTATCATGCTTAATTGTAATTTTGTTTGCATCTACATAAGTTACAACACCTTTACCTTCTGCGTTAATTAAGATTCTAGAATCTTTTGCAACTCTTCTCTCTAATCCTGTACCTACAATTGGTGCTTCAGGACGTAATAAAGGAACAGCTTGACGCATCATATTAGATCCCATTAATGCACGGTTTGCATCATCGTGTTCTAAGAAAGGAATTAACGATGCAGAAATTGATGCAATTTGATTTGGAGCAACGTCCATATAATCAATTACATCTGGAGTAACTACAGGGAAATCGCCTTCTTCACGAGCAATAACTCTGTCTGTAGCAAAACTTCCATCTTCATTTAATGCTAAATTAGATTGAGCAATTTTCTTACCTTCTTCTTCTTCTGCACTTAAATAAATTGGCTCTTCCTTAGCAACAACTCCATTACTTACTTTTCTATAAGGTGTTTCTATAAATCCTAAGTTATTCACTTTTGCAAAAACAGAAAGTGAAGAAATTAAACCAATATTTGGTCCTTCAGGAGTTTCAATAGGACATAAACGTCCATAATGAGTATAGTGTACATCACGTACCTCGAAACCAGCTCTTTCTCTTGATAAACCTCCAGGTCCAAGTGCAGATAATCTACGCTTGTGAGTAATCTCTGCTAATGGATTGGTTTGATCCATAAATTGAGATAATTGGTTTGTACCAAAGAATGAGTTAATTACTGATGATAATGTTTTTGCATTAATTAAGTCAATAGGTGTAAAAACTTCATTATCACGAACGTTCATACGCTCACGAATAGTTCTTGCCATACGTGCTAAACCAACACCAAACTGACCAGCTAATTGCTCACCTACAGTACGAACACGTCTGTTAGATAAGTGATCTATATCATCTACTTCTGCTTTAGAGTTGATTAACTCAATTAAATATTTAATGATTGTTATAATATCTAATTTTGTTAATACTTTCTCATCCATATCAACATCTAACTGAAGTTTAGTGTTCATTCTAAAACGACCTACTTCACCTAAATTATAACGTTGTTCTGAGAAAAATAATTTATCTATAATTCCTCTTGCAGTCTCTTCATCTGGCGGTTCTGCATTACGTAATTGTCTATAGATATACTCAACAGCCTCTTTTTCTGAGTTTGTTGGATCTTTTTGTAGTGTATTGTGAATAATAGCATAGTCTGCCATTTGATTATCTTCTTTATGAAGTAAAATCGTTTTAGCACCTGCTTCAATTATTTCATCAATATGTTCTTTTTCTAAAATAGTATCTCTATCGAAAATGATTTCATTTCTTTCGATAGACACTACTTCACCTGTATCTTCATCAACAAAGTCTTCAAACCAAGTTTTAAGAACTCTTGCTGCTAATTTACGTCCTAATACTTTTTTAAGTCCTGCTTTAGAAACTTTAATTTCTTCAGCAAGATCAAAGATTTCTAAAATATCTTTATCTCTTTCAAAACCAATGGCTCTGAATAAAGTGGTTACTGGTAATTTTTTCTTTCTATCAATGTAAGCATACATTACTTGATTGATATCTGTAGCAAATTCTATCCAAGAACCTTTAAAAGGAATTACTCTTGCTGAATATAATTTTGTACCATTTGCGTGGAAAGATTGTCCAAAGAAAACTCCTGGAGATCTGTGAAGTTGAGAAACAACAACACGTTCTGCACCATTAATAACAAATGTTCCAGAGTTAGTCATATAAGGAATTGTACCTAAATACACATCTTGAACAATAGTTTCAAAATCTTCGTGCTCTGGATCTGTACAATATAATTTAAGACGAGCTTTTAAAGGAACACTGTAAGTAAGACCTCTTTCTATACATTCTTGAATGCTATATCTTGGTGGGTCTACAAAGTAATCTAAAAACTCTAATACAAATTGATTTCTTGTATCTGTGATTGGAAAGTTATCCATGAAGGTTTTATACAAACCTTCTTCACCTCTTTCTTCTGCTTTTGTTTGAAGTTGGAAAAAATCTTGGAAAGATTTTACCTGAATATCCAAGAAATCTGGATATTCTTTAATCATTTGAGAAGTTGCGAAGTTGATTCTTTCAGTAGTGTTTTTCGTTGCCAAAAGAGAATATATTTTTTGATTAAAAATCTGATTAAAATAAAGAACGAATATATACACAAAATGGTTTAGGCCTAAAACATAACGTTTTAGTACCTAAACCTATATTTGTTTTCCCGTTTTTGAACTATTCAAAAAGCGGGAGTAATAGCTTACTTAAGCTCTACTTCAGCTCCTGCTTCTTCTAAAGATTTTTTAAGACCTTCTGCCTCATCTTTAGATACACCTTCTTTAACTGCTGCTGGAGCGCTATCTACGATACCTTTAGCTTCTTTTAATCCTAAACCAGTTAATTCTTTAACTAATTTTACAACTGCTAATTTAGAACCACCAGCTGCTTTTAAGATTACGTCGAATTCAGTTTGCTCTTCACCTGCATCATCTCCACCACCTGCTGCTGGACCTGCTACTGCTACTGCAGCTGCTGCTGGCTCAATACCATATTCGTCTTTTAAAATAGTAGCTAATTCGTTAACTTCTTTTACTGTTAAGTTAACTAATTGTTCTGCGAAATCTTTTAAATCTGCCATTTTAATTGTTTTTAAAAATTTTGTTTTATTATAGTTTATTTGTGCGCTTATTATTTTTCAGATAATGTTTTTATAATACCTGAAAGTGTTTGTCCACCAGATTGTAATGCTGAAACAACATTCTTAGCTGGTGATTGTAATAATCCAATGATTTCTCCAATTAATTCTTCTCTAGACTTGATATCTACTAAAGCATCTAATTGATCATCACCAATATAAACAGACTCTTCTGCAAAAGCCCCTTTTAATAATGGTCTATCTTTGGATTTTTTTCTAAATTCTTTGATTAATTTTGCAGGTGCATTTGCAGCCTCTGCAATCATCATAGAAGTATTACCTTTTAATACTGATGGAAGATCGCCAAAATCTTTATCTGACGCCTCCATTGCTTTTGCAAGTAATGTATTTTTAACAACTGATAACTGAACACCAGCTTTAAAACATGCTCTACGTAAGTTTGATGTAGTCTGTGCATTTAAACCAGAAATATCTGCTAAATATACAGTGTTAGTATCTGCTAATGTTGCTGTTAAATCTTGTATTACTTGTGATTTTTCCTCTCTTGTCATAATGTTAAGTTTTAACTTATTAAACAGCTTTTACATCAACCTCAATAGAAGGACTCATTGTACTAGACATGTAAACACTCTTTACATAAGTTCCTTTTGCTGCAGTTGGTTTCAATTTAATAATTGATTGAATTAATTCGTTAGCATTTTCTTGGATTTTCTTAGCATCAAAAGATACTTTTCCAATTGCTGCATGAACGATACCAGTTTTATCAACTTTAAAGTCGATTTTACCAGCTTTTACATCTTGAACAGCTTTAGCTACATCCATTGTTACTGTACCTGTTTTTGGGTTTGGCATTAAACCTCTAGGACCTAAAATTCTTCCTAAAGGACCTAATTTACCCATTACACTTGGCATTGTAATAATTACATCTACATCTGTCCAACCTCCTTTAATTTTTTGAAGGTACTCATCTAACCCAACATAATCTGCACCAGCTTCTTGAGCTTCTGCTTCTTTATCTGGAGTTACTAATGCTAAAACTTTTACATCTTTACCAGTTCCATGAGGTAATGTTACTACACCTCTAACCATCTGATTAGCTTTACGAGGATCTACTCCTAAACGAATTGCTAAATCTACTGATGCATCAAACTTTACATTAGTAATGTCTTTGACTAGCGCTGAAGCAGCTGCTAAATCATAAGATTGAGATCTATCAATCTTAGCGTAAGCCTCTTTTTGCTTTTTTGTTAATTTTGCCATTTTACTATTGTTTATAAAGTTTATGCTGGTGCATCACCTTTTACTGTTAATCCCATAGAACGAGCTGTACCTGCAATCATTCTCATTGCTGAAGAAACTTCAAAAGCATTTAAATCTGCCATTTTATCTTCTGCAATTACTTTAATTTGATCCCAAGTAACTGATGCTACTTTCTTTCTGTTTGGTTCTCCTGAACCTTTCTTTATTTTGGCCGCTTCTAGTAACTGGACTGCTGCAGGAGGAGTTTTTACAACAAAATCGAACGATTTGTCTTTGAAAACAGTAATAACAACAGGTAGAACTTTACCTTGTTTGTCTTGCGTTCTTGCATTAAACTGCTTACAGAACTCCATAATGTTAACACCAGCAGCACCTAAAGCGGGTCCAACTGGTGGCGACGGATTCGCAGCACCTCCCCTTACTTGTAATTTAACTACTTTACTAACTTCTTTTGCCATTTTAAAAATGTTTTGTGACTTGTTTTAATTTGGAAGCTTAAAAACAAATCGATATATATTTGTGTAACAATTATATCTTCTCTACTTGCATATAACTTAATTCTAATGGTGTTTTTCTTCCAAAGATTTTCACCATTACTTCAAGTTTACGCTTTTCTTCATTTACTTTTTCTATAGTTCCATCAAAACCATTAAATGGTCCATCTACAACTTTAACTGTTTCTCCAACATTATATGGTATTGCAATGTTTTCATCTTGTACAGATAATTCATCTACTTTACCTAACATTCTATTTACTTCAGATTTACGCATTGGTACAGGATCACCTCCTTTAGTTTCACCTAAAAAACCAATTACTCCAGTAATAGATTTAATAACGTGAGGAACTTCACCAGATAAATTTGCTTCTACCATTATATATCCTGGGAAATAAACTCTTTCTCTATTTACTTTCTTCCCATTTCTAATCTGAATAACTTTTTCAGTAGGCACAATCACTTGGCTTACATAATCAGATAAACCTACTCTAGAAATTTCAGTTTCTATATAAGATTTAACTTTATTCTCTTGTCCTCCAATGGCTCTAACAACATACCATTTCATTACTGAATTAGTCATAATTTATTTCTTAAAATAATTTAAAAAAGTTATCTAATCCAGTTTGAAAAACGTAATCTATACCAGCAACAGCTAAAGCAAAAAGTATTGTAAATACAGCTACAGTTACTGTTGTCTTTTGAGCATCTTCTTTAGATATCCACGTCATGTGGTTATTTAATTCATCAAAAGAGTCTTTGATATATTGTATAAAGTTCATTTTTCTTCTATTTTGCACGGGTTGAGAGGCTCGAACTCCCGACACCTAGTTTTGGAGACTAGTGCTCTACCAACTGAGCTAAACCCGTTTATTCATTGATAAAGGCATCCCGTAAAAACGGGACACCCTTTTATATTTATCAATTAATAAACTAACTTATTATTAGTCTAATAATTCAGTTACCTGACCAGCACCAACTGTTCTACCACCTTCACGGATAGCGAAACGTAAACCTACGTTTAATGCAATTGGTTGAATTAAGTCTACAGTAATTGTTAAGTTATCACCTGGCATTACCATTTCTACACCAGAAGGCAAGTTGATAGTACCTGTAACATCTGTTGTTCTAACATAGAACTGAGGACGATAGTTGTTATGGAATGGAGTATGACGTCCACCTTCTTCTTTTTTAAGAACATAAACCTCAGCCTTAAACTTAGCATGTGGAGTTACAGAACCTGGCTTACAGATTACCATTCCTCTTTTGATTTGTGTCTTTTCAATTCCTCTTAATAAGATACCAGCGTTATCTCCTGCCTCACCTCTATCTAAGATTTGACGGAACATTTCGATACCTGTAATCGTAGAAGTTAATTTCTCAGCTCCCATACCTATGATCTCTACAGGATCTCCAGTGTTTGCAATACCAGTTTCAATTCTACCAGTAGCTACAGTACCACGTCCAGTAATTGAGAATACATCTTCAATCGGCATTAAGAAATCTTTATCAACCTCACGAGTTGGCTCTTCAATCCAGTTATCAACAGCTTCCATTAATTCTAAAACTGTATCAACCCATTTTTGCTCACCATTCAAAGCACCTAAAGCTGAACCAGAAACAACTGGCCCTTCATCACCATCATAGTCATAGAAAGAAAGTAATTCTCTAACCTCCATGTCAACTAATTCTAATAACTCTTCATCATCAACCATATCAACTTTGTTTAAGAAAACAACGATACGAGGAATACCTACCTGACGACCTAATAAGATATGCTCTCTAGTTTGTGGCATAGGACCATCTGTTGCAGCAACAACTAAAATAGCACCATCCATTTGAGCAGCACCAGTTACCATGTTCTTCACATAATCAGCGTGACCTGGACAGTCAACGTGTGCGTAGTGACGGTTAGCTGTTTGATATTCTACGTGAGATGTGTTAATTGTAATACCTCTTTCTTTTTCTTCAGGAGCGTTATCAATCTGATCGAAAGATTTAGCTTCTGAAAAACCAGCATCAGCTAATACTTTAGTAATAGCCGCAGTTAATGTAGTCTTACCGTGATCTACGTGTCCGATTGTACCAATATTTAAGTGTGGCTTCGAACGGTCAAAATTTGCTTTTGCCATGATTATTAATTTTAATTCTTAGTTTAAATATATTTAGTGTCTAATAATACTAATTAAATGAGCCAATGACGGGATTTGAACCCGTGACCTCATCCCTACCAAGGATGCGCTCTACCAACTGAGCTACACCGGCTTTTGTCAGTTTAAAGTTTTAAGTAAATGTCAATAATTTTATTATTAACATACTTAATTCTACAACTCAGTTTCTTTGAGCGAGAGACCGGGTTCGAACCGGCGACATTCAGCTTGGAAGGCTGACGCTCTACCAACTGAGCTACTCTCGCATAATTTTATGTGGGGAGAGCAGGATTCGAACCTGCGAAGTCGAAAGACAACGGAGTTACAGTCCGTCCCATTTGGCCGCTCTGGAATCTCCCCTAAAATTCAATAAATAAATGAACTTTTTTGTTTTTTTGAGCCGATGGAGGGACTCGAACCCACGACCTGCTGATTACAAATCAGCTGCTCTAGCCAGCTGAGCTACATCGGCTTTTGTTATAAAAAAACAATCCGCTATTTCTAACGGATTGCAAATGTATAAAGTTTTTTTAATTTGTAAAACTTTTTGTTATTATTTTTTTAAAAATTATGAAATTAATGAATCTCTTAATTTTTCTTTATGTCTTTTTAACTGTCTTTTTAAATTATCTACAGCCATGTTTAATCCTTCTTCAAAGGTTCTAGTCTCTCTCTTAACTATTAATTCATGTCCTGGAATATTAATTTTAACTTCTGTAAACTTATTTTCTTTATCACTTGTGTTTTGAACTTTTAAGAAAACTTCTGCATCTACAATCTTATCATGAAATTTTACAAGATGACTGACTTTTTCTTCAGCATAATTTATAAGTTTTTTATCTGCATTAAAATTAACTGATTGTGCGAATACTTTCATAAACTAAAATTTTTTAGTGCTCCTAGGATGAGCTTGGTTATACACTTTTTTTAAAGTCTCAAGACTATTATTTGTGTAGACTTGAGTAGAGGCTAAACTAGAATGCCCTAGCAATTCTTTAACCGAATTTAAATCTGCTCCTTCGTTTAATAAGTGTGTTGCAAAAGAATGTCTTAAAATATGAGGACTCTTTTTTACTTTTGAAGAAACTAAACTAAAGTAAGAATTAATTATTCTATAAACAAGTGTTTCGTAAATTTTGTTTCCTTTTTCTGTTACAAATAGATTCTCTGTTTCTAAGTTTATTTTTTTTCTTTCTATTAAATAGTTTTCAATAGAGTTATTTACAGAATTTAGTATTGGTACAAATCTTTCTTTATTTCTTTTCCCTAAAACTTTTATTGTTTTATCACTTAAATTTACATCAGACAATTTAATGTTAATCAGTTCCATTCTTCTAATTCCTGTTGAATAAAAAAGTTCAACAATTAATTTATTTCTTATTGTAACAAAATTAGAATCTTCAGAAATATTAGAAATAACTCTATTTACTTCTTTATACGTGAAAGGAACTTGAACTTTTTTTGATGTTTTTAATACTTTATGTTTAACTAATGGATTTACCACTACTTGATGTGATTTTTGTAAAAATTTATAAAAAGACTTTAAAGAGCTAATTTTTCTATTAATTGATCTATTTGATAAATTCTTATTTACTAATTCAATAATCCAACTTCGTATTTGATTGTATTCTACTTTTGTAATATCATTTTCATCAAATTCTGAAACAATGAATTCTTTAAACACAGTTAAATCATTTTTATAAGCTTTAACAGTTAATAACGAATATTTTTTTTCATGTAAAAGATATTCTAAAAAGCTATCTATTAAGTTCAAGTGTTTTGAATTAGAAATTTTTAATGAAATGAATGTATAAAAAAAATCTCACATTATTTAATGTGAGATTTTTATATTTTGAAAAAAGTAATTATTTCTAACCTACTTCTTCTTGTGTTCTTAAACGTTGGATGTAAGATGCTTTAATTTTTTGAGCTCTTTTCGCAACTGAAGGTTTTGTGAAGTTTTTTCTTTCACGTAAATTCTTCATTGTCTTTGTACGATCGAACTTTCTTTTATAACGTTTTAAAGCTCTATCTATATTCTCTCCTTCTTTTACTGGTATAATTAACATAAGTTGGCACCTCCCTTCATCGTATCTTTAATATTTTAAAACAGTTAAACTGTTGGTTTATAAATTTTGGACTGCAAAAATAGAAAAGAAATATGAATTAAAGATTAATATTGTAAATTATTTTTAAAAATTATTTTATGTAGCTGGTTTATATTCCTTTTTATCAATTACCATTTTTGCTATAATTTCTTTTAAGATTTCAGAAGTTCCACCACCTATAGGTCCCAATCTACTATCTCTTAATAAACGAGCCATAGGATATTCTTCCATATATCCATAACCACCTAATAATTGTAACGCATCATAAATTACTTCGTCTGCCATTTTAGTAGAAAGTAACTTAGACATACTAGCTTCTTTTACAACATATTGCCCATCATTAAGTCTTTTTGTAATTGAGTAATTATACTCTCTACACATATCAACTCTACTAGCCATTTCTGCTACTTTATGTCTTAGTACTTGAAATTTATCTAAAGACTTGCCAAAAGCAATTCTTTCTTCCATGTATTTGATTGCGTAATCTACAGCATATTCTGCTCTTGCATGAGCATTTACACCCATTAACAAACGCTCTAATGCGAAATGTTGCATGATATAAGGAAAGCCTTTTCCTTCTTCACCTAATAAGTTTTCAGCAGGAATTTCAACATTGTCAAAAGCAATTTCTCCTGTATCAGATGCTCTCCAACCCAATTTATCAAGTTTTGTTGCAGAAATTCCTTTTGCATCTCTATCAACCACAAAAATGCTAATTCCTTTATATTTATCTGATGGATCTGTTTTGGCTGCAACTATTAAATAATCTGAATAAACTCCGTTTGTAATAAAAGTTTTAGATCCATTTAAAATATATTTATCACCTTGTTTAATAGCTGTTGAACGCATACCAGCTACATCACTTCCACCAAAAGGTTCTGTAATACACAAACAACCTATCCTATCTCCTTCTACACTTGGTACAAGGTATTTTTGTTTTTGCTCGTGGTTACCTTCTTTATTTAAATGTGTCATTGCTAAATACTCATGAGCCCACATTGCTGCAGCAAAACCTCCTGAGTTTATTTTTTGCATTTCTTCAAGAAAAATAATAGTATAAAAAAGGTCTAAATCCATACCTCCATATTCTTCTGGAGTTGATAGACCAAAATAGCCCATTTCACCAAATTTCTTCCAAATAAAACGTTCAATAGAACCTGTCTTTTCCCATTTTTCTATATGAGGAACTACTTCTTTTTGTAAAAAATCCTTAAAACTTGCACGAAAAACTTCATGCTCTTCAGTAAAATACATACTGTTCATTTGTAGTAAATTTGAGTTTTTTATTTAGCTAACAAATATAAGACTATTCTATCATATTTATCTAAAGGAAAACCTTTGATATTTTTTAATTTTGTTAAACTTTGTAGTTCTGCAACTTCGTCTCTGTAATCAAAAATCTTTTTACAAAGCTCATAATCTATGTATGGATTTTTTAGCAACTCTTTAAAGTTAACTGTGTTAATATTGTATTTTTTAATAATAGGTTTTTCTATTATTGTAAAAGTCTCTAGTAAATTATCTGCTATATTTTTATCTAAACCCCAAACTTCATAAAGTTGATTTTCAAAATAAAAACCTTGTAATTTAGAACGATACTTAATAATTCTTTCAGCAATTACATTATTTACTCCCTTAATTATTAAAAAATCTTCTTGAGTTGCTTTATTGATATCTATTGTTGAAATTTTATAATTATCACTTTGATAATTTTTACTAATTGGTGTTGAAATATTTTTCGAAATATTTTTCTGTTGATTTCTTTTGACAACCCAATCTGGAAACTTAAAATATGGAGCTATTTTATGTAAAAGTGAATCTGATACTTTTGTTACTTTTTGAAACTCTTTTTTAGAATTAATAAACTTTCCTGTTTTTCTAAAACTTAAAAGTCTATCTATTTCTTGCAAAGACATACCTAATCTTTCTCCTTTGAAATCTGTAATATAATTAGGATTAAATGGATATATTTTTGGTTTTCTATTTTCAATTTCAACTTGTTTTAAACTATCTATTTGTTGCTGAAATGCTAATAATTCAGGTGAATTTACATCTATAGATTCCTTTGAAGAAAATGGTTTACTGAATATGATGATTTGAAGTATTATGATAATAATACACAATAAAAAAATCCCATTCCTTTGGTTTTTGTTATACCAGAAATGGGATTTAAATATTTTCATACTCTATTAATTACATGTGGTCAGTGATATCTAAAGCTCCATCTTCAATAGCTTCTTTTTTCTTTGTGATTGCACTAATATAACGTTTCATCTCTTCTCTTACTCTTGGGAATAATAATAAAAGACCAATCATATTAGGGAATACTAATGCTAAAATCATAGCATCTGAAAACTTAATTACAGCATCTAAAGTTGCAGCTGCACCAACAACTACAAATAATAAAAATAAAATCTTGTATACTAAATCTGCAGTTTTTCCTTTACCAAATAAATATTTCCAAGATTGTAATCCGTAATAAGACCAAGAAATCATTGTAGAAAAAGCAAATAATACAATTGCAATAGTAAGTACATATGAGAATCCAGGAATTACAGAATCAAAAGCCATAGATGTTAAATCTACACCTCCTAATTGTTCTCCTGTTGCAGTAATTAATACATTACTACCTTCTACAGCACCATAATTAAATACACTTTGTAAGTTAGATCCATCAATGTTAAAAAAGATAATAACTAACGCTGTCATAGTACAAATTACAACTGTATCTATAAAAGGCTCTAATAAGGCTACAACACCTTCTGATGCTGGATATTTAGTTCTTACTGCTGAGTGTGCAATAGCTGCAGAACCAGCACCTGCTTCATTTGAAAAAGCAGCTCTTTGGAAACCTACAATTAAAACACCCATAAGACCACCTAAACCAGCCATTGGAGAAAATGCTCCTTCAAAAATTAATCCAAAAGCATCATCTATATAAGAGAAGTTTGCAAATATGATGATTAATGAAGCTACAATATAAATACCTGCCATAAAAGGCACTATCTTTTCTGTAATCTTTGCGATTCTTTTTATACCTCCAATAATTACAATACCAACTAGTATTGCTAATATAATTCCTATAATAAATCCTGTAGAACCACCTTGTAAACCTAATAAAGAAGAAAGTTGTACTGTTGCTTGGTTAGATTGAAAAGCATTACCACCTCCAAAAGAAGCACCAACACATAATACAGCAAACAAACCAGCTAAAACTTTACCCAAAACAGTCATGTTTCTTTCTTTCAAACCTTTTGAAAGGTAATACATTGGTCCACCATAAATGGTTCCATCTTCTCCTACATCTCTATATTTTACACCTAAAGTACATTCTACAAATTTTGTAGACATACCTATTAAACCACAAACAATCATCCAAAAAGTTGCTCCAGGACCACCAAGTGCAATTGCAACTGCTACCCCAGCAATATTTCCTAGACCAACAGTACCTGATACTGCAGTGGCTAATGCTTGAAAGTGAGAAACTTCTCCTGCTGCACTTTCATCTCTTATTGTATCTAAAATATCTTCTTCAGCTAGAGCTTCGTCATTATTGTAAAGTTTATCAACACCATGTTTTTCAATATCTACATACTTACCTCTTACAGTATTAATAGCTAATGGAAATTTGGTAATACTTGGCACTTTAAAAAATAATGTAAAAAAAGTTGCTCCTAGCACCAAAAGTATCACTACAAAAGGTACATTGTATTCTCCAATAGGAACCGTAGTTAAAACTAAGCCTTCCCACCAAGTTGCAAATGGCATAAATGCATCATTTATTTTTTCATCTAAACCTTTTTCTTGTGCAAATGTTAAAAATGGAATTGCTAAAAACAGCAATGAAAGAAGTTTTTTCTTCATAATATATCTTTGTTAGTTTTCTAATTAGTAAGGCGCAATATCTTAAAAAATTGAAGTTTTAACAACTTTTAGGCGTTAAAAGTCAATTTTACTTTAAGCTTTCTTTAAATCTTTGTAAATCTTCTTTAAATGATTTTGGATAAAACCTCAACTCATTATTGGTTTTTGACAAATCAAAACCTGTTTTTGCTGGTCTTGGAGCTTTTTGATTTAAGGTTGAAGTTGAGATTGGTTTTATCAAATTTTTATTCAAATCAAAAGTTTCTGCAATTTGTTGAGCTATTTCATAAACACTTAATAATGTATTTGATGAAATATGATAAATCCCTAAAGCTTTTTTGTCCATTGCTATTTTACAAGCCATAGCTAAGTCTTCTACATAAGTTGGCATTCTATATTGATCATCAACAATAGTAATTTCTTTATTTTTCTCTAACATTTCTCTAACCCAAAGTACAATATTACTTCTACTCATATCAAATACTTTTCCATAGACCAAAATTGTTCTTAGTATGGTAAAGTTAATTTTTGAATCTTTTAAAACTTGCTCTGATTTTAATTTAGATAATCCATAATAACTTAAAGGATTAGGTTTGTCTGTTTCTTTGTAATATCCTTTTTTACCATCAAAAATAAAATCTGTTGACAGATGGATAATGTAAGTCTTTGATTTTGATGCAAATCTTGTCATCCATTTTACAACATCTACATTTAGAATATCACAAGCTTGTTTGTTAGTTTCGCAGTCATCAACTTGAGTCATGGCTGCAGTATTAATAATATAGTCTGGTTGAATCTGCTCAAGTTTTTTATCTAGTTCTTCTTTTTCAGTAATATCTATAGAAATATAATTAAAGTCTTCTCTTCCACTTCTGTTTTTTCCTCGTGAAAAACCATAAACTTGATAGCTGTCTTTATCTTTTAATAATAAGTTTAGTAGAGATTGACCTAACAATCCATTACTACCAGTAATAACAACTTTAATCATTTTAAAACAATTCTCTGAGTCTAGTAATTTGTTCAGGTCTTCCTAAAACTATTAGATGTGCTCCACTAATTAAAACTGAGTTTGCTTCAGGATTTATAATATAATCTCTATCAGGATGCCTATAACCAATAACTGTACAGCCTGTTTTTTTTCGCAAATCTAAATCTAAAATAGTTTTACCTAAATAATTTTCTGGCAATTCATCAATATCTATTTCTTCTAGATTTGCAGTTGTATCACCTTCTATAGTAAGCCTATCTACAAACTCTATTACATCTGGAGTTGTTACTAAAGAAGCCATATGATCACCACCTAATTTATCTGGCATAATTACATTATCTGCGCCTGCAATTTTTAATTTACTATAAGAAGATTCATTAGAAGCTCTACTAATTATTTTAAAATTTCTATTGAGTTGTCTTGCTGTTAAAACAACAAATAAGTTATCTGCATCTTTAGGTAAGGCTGTAATTAAGTTTGATGCTTCTAAAATACCAGCACTCATTAAAGTTTCATCTAAAGTAGCATCCCCATTTATACATAAATATTCTTCAGACTCTAATTTTTGAACTACTTCTTTATTTCTCTCTACTATTACAAACTGCTTATTGTAATTTTTTAATTTTACAATAGCCTGTCTTCCATTTCTACCATAACCACAAACTATGGTATGACCTTTTAGTTTTGCTATTTTTTTTTCCACTCTTTTATGTTTAAAATAATCAAATAACCTACCACTAACTAAGTATTCAGAAAATGTAGACACTGCATACCCAAATAAAACAATACTCGTTAAAATTAAAAAAATTGTAAATATTTTCTCTTCTGGAGTAAAAGGTTTTACTTCACCAAATCCAACAGTTGTAACAGTAATTACAGTCATGTAAATAGCGTCTACAAAAGAATATCCAGAAATTACCATATACCCTAAAGTACCAGTAGTAAGGGTAGATATTACTAAAATAACAATTTTATTAATCTTAGAGTCTAAAAAATTCATAACTATAAATCAAAAACTGAACTTCTTTTGGTATATACTAAATCTTTTAGCTTCATTAAAAAGGCAAAAGTTAAGTAAAAACCAAAAGACAAGCCTACTGTAAAAAAAGTAACATAAATAAAATAAATACGTACACTTTTAGCACGCATACCTAATCTATCTGCTAATCTTTGAAAAAAACCAAAACCATGTCTTTCAAAAAAATATCTTGTAGTATGTATAAATTTCTTATTTATCATTCTTATTGCAATATAACACAATCTCTTTATTTGTTATTCACTTTTCAATTAAAAATGCTTAGGATTGATTAACTTTGCATTTTTGCAAAAATTACCTTTTTTGGACACTCAAGAATATATAGAAGTTTTCGGAGCCAGAGCTCATAATTTAAAAAATATTGATGTTAAAATTCCTCGCGAAAAACTTGTTGTAATTACAGGTTTAAGTGGTAGTGGAAAATCTTCTTTAGCTTTTGATACGATTTATGCTGAAGGACAAAGACGTTATATAGAAACATTTTCTGCGTATGCACGTCAATTTTTAGGAGGATTAGAAAGACCTGATGTTGATAAAATTGATGGACTTTCTCCTGTTATTTCTATAGAACAAAAAACCACTAATAAAAGTCCAAGATCTACTGTAGGTACAATTACAGAAATTTATGACTTTTTAAGACTTCTTTTTGCAAGAGCTGCTGATGCTTATTCTTACAATACAGGAGAGCAAATGGTTAGTTATTCAGATGAGCAAATTAAAGAGTTAATTTTAACTGATTTTGCAGATAAAAGAGTCGCTATTTTAGCACCATTAATCAAATCTAGAAAAGGACATTATAGAGAATTGTTTGAACAAATTTCCAAACAAGGTTTTGTAAGAGTTCGTGTTGATGGAGAAATTAGAGAAATCGAAAAAGGCATGCGTTTAGATCGTTACAAAACGCATGACATTGAGGTTGTTATTGACAGGTTAGTCATCAATAAAAAATCTGAAAAGCGATTGGAAGAAACAATTAAAACAGCCCTATATTCTGGAAATAACATCATGATGATTATTGATATTGAAGACAACAATCCTCGTTATTTTAGTCGTGAATTAATGTGCCCTACAACAGGAATAGCATACCCAAATCCAGAACCAAACACTTTTTCTTTTAACTCACCAAAAGGAGCTTGCCAAACTTGTAATGGTTTAGGTATTACTCAAGAAATCAACTTAAGTAAAGTAATTCCTAATGATACTATTTCTATAAAAAACGGAGGAATCATCCCTTTAGGAGAACAAAAAAATAGTTGGATTTTTAAACAAATTCAAAACATTGCAGAACGTTACAAATTTAAACTAACAGATGCCATAAAAGACATTCCAAAAGAGGCTTTAGAAATGATTTTGAATGGTGGAAATGAGTCTTTTGAAATTACTTCTAAAACTGTAGGAGTTACTAGAAATTATAAAATTGATTTTGAAGGTATTGTTGCTTTTATTACCAATCAATATAAAAATGCTGAAAGCACTTCTATAAAACGTTGGGCTAAAGGTTTTATGGATGAAATTTCTTGTAAAACTTGTGAAGGAAAACGTCTAAAAAAAGAAGCGCTTCATTTTAAAATTACTGATAAAAATATTAGTGATTTAGCTCAAATGGATATTACTGAATTAGCTTCTTTGTTTTCAACAATCGAAGAAAAACTTTCTGAAAAACAAATTACAATTGCATCAGAAATACTAAAAGAAATAAGAACTAGAATTCAGTTTTTATTAGATGTTGGTTTAGATTATTTAACTTTAGATAGAACTTCAAAATCACTTTCTGGTGGAGAAGCACAAAGAATTAGACTTGCTACACAAATTGGATCACAATTGGTTGGTGTTTTATACATATTAGACGAACCTAGTATTGGCCTGCATCAAAGAGATAATCAAAAATTAATAGATTCTTTAATCAAATTAAGAGATGTTGGTAATTCTGTTTTAGTGGTAGAACATGATGAAGATATGATTAAAAATGCTGATTATGTTTTAGATATTGGCCCAGGTGCAGGAAGACATGGAGGAGAAATTGTAAGCAAAGGATCTTTTGATGAAATTAAAAAAGACAAAACACTAACTGCTGATTACATTACAAAAAGAAAAGAAATTGCTGTTCCAAAAAAACGTCGTGAAGGAAATGGAAAAACTATAAAACTAAAAGGAGCTACAGGTAACAATTTAAAAAATGTTTCTGTTGAATTTCCTTTAGGAAAAATGATTTGTGTAACAGGTGTTTCTGGAAGTGGAAAATCAACTTTAATCAATGAAACCCTCTACCCTATTTTAAATGCTCATATATACAGAGGTGTAAAAAAACCTATGCCTTACAAAAAAATAGAAGGTTTAGAACATGTAGATAAAGTGATTGATATAGACCAATCTCCTATTGGTAGAACTCCTAGATCTAACCCAGCAACCTACACCAAAACATTTGATGAAATCAGAAGCTTATTTGCAAAAACCACAGAAGCTTCTATTCGTGGTTATAAACCTGGTCGTTTTTCATTTAATGTTAAAGGTGGACGTTGTGAAACTTGTCAAGGTGGAGGAGTAAGAGTTATTGAAATGAATTTTTTACCTGACGTTCATGTAGAATGTGAAACTTGTCAAGGAAAGAGATTTAACAGAGAAACTTTAGAGATTCGTTACAAAGGAAAATCGATATCAGATATTTTAGAAATGACTATAGAAGAGGCTACAGGTTTCTTTGAGAATATTCCTAAAATCTATAGAAAATTAAAGACGATTAAAGATGTTGGTTTGGGTTATATTACGCTAGGACAACAATCTACAACACTTTCAGGTGGCGAAGCTCAACGTATAAAATTAGCTTCAGAATTATCTAAAAGAGATACAGGAAATACGTTCTATATTCTTGATGAACCTACAACTGGCTTGCATTTTGAAGATATTAGAGTTTTAATGGAAGTATTAAACAAACTTACCAATAAAGGAAATACTGTTTTAATTATTGAGCATAATTTAGATGTTATAAAATTAGCAGATTATATTATTGATGTTGGTATGGAAGGTGGAAAAAAAGGTGGACAAATCATCACTAAAGGAACTCCAGAAGAAGTAGCTAAACATAAAAAAAGCTATACAGCAAAATTTCTAAAAAAAGAACTAAATTAGCATCCTTTTGCTTTTAAAAAATAGATAGATATGACAAATGACGACAGAAAAATAAGAGAAAAACTTCAACAGAAAACTTGGAACGAAATAAAAACAAACGATTCTTGGGCTATTTTTAAAATTATGGCTGAGTTTGTTGAAGGTTATGAACGTTTAAGCAAAATAGGACCTTGTGTTTCTATTTTTGGTAGTGCACGTACTAAACCAGATCATCCATACTATAAATTAGCAGAAGAAGTCGCTTTTAAATTAACACAAGCAGGTTTTGGTGTAATTACAGGAGGAGGACCAGGAATTATGGAGGCAGGTAATAAAGGTGCTAATAGAGGAAAAGGAATTTCTGTTGGACTAAACATAGAATTACCTTTCGAACAACATGATAATCCTTGGATAGATCAAGGTAAAAGCTTAGACTTCGATTACTTTTTTGTAAGAAAAGTAATGTTTGTAAAATATTCTCAAGGTTTTGTAGTAATGCCTGGTGGTTTTGGAACTTTAGATGAACTTTTTGAAGCGATTACTTTAATACAAACTAAAAAAATTGGACGTTTCCCAATTGTTTTAGTAGGTACAAAGTTTTGGGGCGGAATTATAGATTGGATTAAAAATACACTTTTAGAAGAAGGCAATATCAGTCCACAAGATCTAGATTTATTTAGGTTAGTAGATACAGCAGATGAAGCAGTAGAGCATTTTAATAAATTTTACGCTAAATACAAACTGAAACCAAACTTTTAAGAATGTTTCAAAAAAGAAATGTTCTATTTATTCTGCTATTTGTTGTTTCTCTTTTACAGGGACAAACTAGAATTAAAACAATGTTTTATAACACATTAAACTATAATTCTAATGCAGAAAGTGAAGCTAGAACACCACATTTAAAAACAATATTAGACGAAGTTAAACCAGATTTATTTATGGTTTGCGAGCTCAAAAATGAAACTGCTTCTAATTATCTTTTTAATAATGCCATTGTAATCTCTAACCCAAGTTTTAAAAAAGCAGATTTTAATACGAGTAGATCTCCAGCAACAGATTTATTACAAATGGTTTATTATAATGCAGATAAACTCACTTTAGAATTTAATGAAGTAATTCCTACTGGTGTAAGAGATATTAATCATTATACACTAAAATTAAAGACAGCATCTGAAACAAGAATAGAAGTTTTTGTTACACACTTAAAAGCTTCTGCTGGCATAAGTGATAGACAAAAAAGATCAGAATCTGTGGACTTATTTGTAAGACAATTAGACAGGTTACCAATTGATGCTTATGTAATTTTTGCTGGCGATTTTAATTTTTACACAAGTAATGAAGAAGGTTTCCAGAAAATTATTGATAAAAATAATCCAATTCAAATTTTAGACCCTATAAATCGTCTATGCCCAGATTTTCCACCTCAGTTTTCAACTAATTATTATTTTGAAAATAGGTCAGACGATTTATACAGACAGTATTTTTGGAACAACAGTTCATTTGCAGATATACACTCACAATCTACAAGAAATTCTCAATTAAATGGAGATGGTGTTGGAGGAGGAATGGATGATCGCTTTGACTTTATTATGCTTTCTAAAAACTTTACAGAAAGTACAGAAATGAAATTTATAAATAACAGCTACAAAACCATAGGAAACAATGGAAACTGCTATAATTCTTTTGTTAGCAATACTACTTGTACAGGAGAATTTTCTCAGAATTTAAGAAATGCATTGTTTAATTTTAGTGATCATTTACCAATTGTATTAGAGTTAGAAAATCAACAAAATATTTTATCTAATTATACATATGTAAAAAAATTAAATTTTAGCATTAAGCATCAAGAATTAAAGTTAAAAATTGATAAGAATATAAAAGAAATAAAAATTTATAATACATTAGGCAAAGTTGTTTTTACATCTAAAAATATAAACTCAAATGAAACCGTTATTCATTTAAATATTCTAAAAAGTGGATTGTATTTTTTAAAAGTAGACGATTATAAAGTAGCGAAATTCTTAAAAATTTAATTTGAAAAAACATCTTTACATACTCCTTATATGTTGTTTTTCTTGTCAATTATTTTCTCAGAAAAATAAGATTGATATTAAAGCAATTTTACAGCCTAGTAAAGACGTTTTAAAGCTTCAGCAAAAAATTATATTTTTTAATAATTCAGATAGTATCTTAAATACAATTTACCTACATAATTGGCCAAACAGTTTTAAGAATAGAAAAACGCCTTTATCCAAAAGATTTGTAAAAGATTTTAAAAAGGAATTATACTTTGCAGAAGAATCTGAAAAAGGAGAATCTAACATTAAAAACTTAACAGTAAATAATGAGTCAGTTGTTTTTAATGAAGTAAAAGACCAAATAGATATATTAAAATTAAGTCTTAACAACTCTTTAAAACCAAAAGATAGTTTAAAAATTGAGGTTACTTATGATATAAAAATTCCAGATGCAAAATTTACCAATTATGGAAAAACAACTGATGGTTATTCTTTAAGGTATTGGTATTTAACTCCTGCAGTTTATGATAATGGTTGGCAATTAATGAGCAACCTAAATTTAGATGATTTATTAGAATCTTATACAAATTTTGTTATTGATATTAATGTGCCTAATAAGTTTGTTTTAGAGAGTAATTTAACTCAATTAGAAATTAATCAAGAAGACAAAACAAAATACATTCTTACTAGTAAACATAATAAAGATGTAATACTATCTATCAGTAAAAAAAAGGAATTTAAAATATACAGTGTAGATGGCATAAACATTAAAACCAATGTAGTAAGTGAAAATTTATCAGACTCTTTAGTTAAATCTTATTTTTCAAGAGAATTAAATTTTTTGCAAAAGTTTTTGGGTAAATTCCCTCAAAAAGAATTATTTCTTGATCGAGTAACAAGAAGTAAAAATCCTGTAATTGGTTTGTCTAAGCTACCTAAAATCGTTCGCCCTTTTCAAGAAAATATGATTTGGGATATAGAGACCTTTAAAACAATTTCATTAAAATATTTATTAAATACAACTAATATAAATTTAAGAACAGATTATTGGTTTATAGATGGTTTACAAAATTATTTATTAATAGAATATATTAATACTTACTACCCTAATGAGAAACTGTTGGGCAAGTTTTCAAAATATTGGCCAATTAGAAGTTTTAATTTAGCAAAACTAAATATAAACGATAAATACCCTTTAGTTTATCAATATACTTCTAGAAGATTTTTAGACCAAGCACTAACCACTTCTGCAGATTCACTTTCTAATTTTAATAGAAAAATTGTAAATAAATACAAAGCTGGTTTAGGTTTTAGATATTTAAAAGGATATTTAGGAGAAAGTACTTTAAATGATGCCATTAAAGAATTTTATAAAAAAGAAAAAAACAAATTAACATCAAGTAAAAAATTTGAGGAAATATTAACTAATACTACTTCTCAAGATATTTCATGGTTTTTTAATGATTTTTTAAAAACTAGTAAAAAAATAGACTACACTATTAGTAATGTTGAAAAAGAAAAAGATAGCTTAAAAGTCACCATAAAAAATAACAGAAATATTACAACTCCAGTTTCTTTATATGGTGTAAAAAACAAACAAATAAAATTCAAAAAATGGGTTACTGGAATAGATAGCTCAAAGACTATTAAAATTTTTAAAGGAGATTTTAATAAACTAGCTTTAAATTATGAGAATCTTTACCCAGAACATAATACTCTAGATAATTGGAAATCATTAGAGAAGAAAATATTTAATAAACCTTTAAAGTTTTCTCTAATTAAGGATGTACAAGACCCATACTATAATCAGTTATTCTATATGCCTAATGTCAGTTATAATTTTTATAACGGATTAATTTTAGGTGTTACAGTGCATAACAAACCATTAATTAAAAGAAATTTAGAATTTTCTTTGGCTCCTTCTTATGGTACAAAAAGTGGAACTTTAGCAGGACGATTTTCAGTATTATACAATCAGTTTTACGAAAAAACAAGAATTTATAGAATTGGTTATGGTTTAGCAGGTGTTAATTTAGACTATGCTCCAGGTCTTTCTTACACCTCTTTAGCTCCCTATGTAAATGTAGTCTTTAAAAGAAAGTCTCTAAGAGATACAGGTTTAGAGGCTATAAGAGCAAGATTAATTCATATTAATAAAGAAGTTGCTCCCAATCAAATACAAACAGACGAAGACAAATACAGCGTTTTTAGCTTACAATATGTAAATGATAAGCTAGATATGATTAACGAATTTGGCTATAGTTTTGGTACAGAGTTTTCAAAAGATTTTTCTAAAGGATTTGTAGATATTAGATTTAGAGCATTAACAAGTAAAAACCGTCAATTAGATTTTAGAATTTATGCAGGTGCTTTTTTTAACAATAATACTACTAGTGATTACTTTAGTTTTGGTTTAGATAGAGCTAATGATTACTTGTTTCAACTAAACTATTTTGGTAGATCTGAAGACTCAGGTATTTTTAGTCAACAATTTATTATTGCAGAAGGTGGTTTTAAATCGGTATTACCTACAAGATTTGCAAATCAATGGATGCTTTCTTTTAATTCTAGTATTGGTTTATGGAGATGGGTTGAATTTTATAATGATGTTGCATTCTTAAAAAACAGAAATCAAAGTCTGTATTTTGCTTATAATAATGGTATACGTTTTAACTTTGTACATAGAATTTTAGAAGTATATTTTCCTTTGTATTCAAATAATGGCTGGGAAGTAGGACAACCAAATTATAACGAAAAAATTAGATTCACACTTACAGGTGATTTAAGGGCAATTTTTAATTTTGTGAGAAGAGGATTTCTATAAATTAAAACATTTGTCCTTTTTTTGTGTAATTATCAACAAAAACACAATTTAACCGCTTTTTTTTAACACATTCTTAACCAAATCAAATATTTTTAAATATCAATTAAAAAAACTATATTTGCAGACAAGCAAAATACTATAAATATGACTTTAAAAACTGCTACATCTTCATCACAAGAAATATCTTTTAATGAATTTAAAAAAGAAGTTTTAAACGATTATAAAATTGCAAAAATAAGCAGAGAATGTAGTCTTTTAGGAAGACGTGAAGTGCTTACTGGTAAAGCAAAGTTTGGTATTTTTGGTGATGGTAAAGAAGTGCCACAATTAGCTATGGCAAAGGCTTTCAAAAAAGGAGATTTTAGATCTGGCTACTACAGAGATCAAACTTTTATGATGGCAATTGGAGAATTATCTGCGCAACAATTTTTTGCTGGTTTGTATGCACATACAGATATAAAAGAAGATCCAATGTCTGCAGGTAGACAAATGGGTGGTCATTTTGCGACTCACAGTTTACATGAAGATGGTAGCTGGAAAAACTTAACAGAACAATACAATTCAAGTTCAGACATCTCTCCTACTGCTGGTCAAATGCCTCGTTTGTTAGGTTTAGCACAAGCTTCAAAAATTTACAGAAACGAAAAAAGCGTTCAAAACAAAACCAATTTCTCTATAAATGGTAACGAAGTTGCTTGGGGTACAATAGGTAATGCAAGTACAAGTGAAGGTTTGTTTTTTGAAACAATAAATGCTGCTGGTGTTTTACAAGTACCAATGGTAATGAGTGTTTGGGATGATGAATATGGAATTTCTGTTCATGCTAAACATCAAACTACTAAAGAAAGTATCTCAGAAATTTTAAAAGGATTTCAAAGAGATGAAAAAAATAAAGGTTACGAAATTTTTGTAGTAAATGGTTGGGATTATGTTCAATTAATGAGTACCTATCAAGAAGCTGCAAAAATTGCAAGAGAAGAACATGTACCTGTTTTAATTCATGTTAAAGAATTAACACAACCACAAGGTCATTCTACTTCTGGTTCTCATGAAAGATATAAAACAAAAAATCGTCTTCAGTGGGAAAGAGATCACGATTGTATAGCTAAAATGCGTGAGTGGATTTTGGAATTCGAATTAGAAACAGAATCTGGCGAAATTTTACGTTTTATTGATAGCGAAGAAGAATTAATAATTCTTGAAAAAGAAGCTAAAAAAGAAGTAACCAATGCAAAAAGAAATGCTTGGAATGCTTACTTAAATGAAATAAAAGCAGAAGGCACATTAGTTTCTCAGATTTTAGAAAGAGTTGCTAAAAAAAGTGCTAATGGAGCTTTTATTACAAAATATAAAAATGATTTAGTATCGAACTCAGAACCTACTAGAAAAGATGTTTTATCTGCTGCTAGAAAATGTTTATGGCATTTAAAAGATGAGTCTTTTCCTGAGAAAATTGAGCTTCAAAACTTTATTAAATCATCTTTAAAAAATGCTTACAGTAAATACTCTACTCATTTATTAAATGAATCTGAATCTAATGTATTAGCAGTTGCAGAACAACTACCTACTTATGCTCAAGAAAAAAATTTAGTAGATGCAAGAGTTGTGATGCGAGATAATTTTGATGCCATATTAGAAAAGCATAATGATGTTGTTATTTTCGGAGAAGATGCTGGTTTTATTGGAGATGTTAATCAAGGTCTAGAAGGTCTGCAAGAAAAATTTGGAGAGATAAGAATTTCTGACACTGGTATTAGAGAAGCTACCATTATTGGACAAGGAATAGGTTTAGCAATGAGAGGTTTAAGACCTATTGCAGAAGTACAATATTTAGATTATTTATTGTATGCTTTACAAATAATGAGCGATGATTTAGCTACTTTACGTTACAGAAGTTTTGGTAAGCAAAAAGCACCATTAATTATAAGAACTAGAGGTCATAGATTAGAAGGAATTTGGCATGCAGGTTCACCTATGGGTGGCATTATAAATAATGTAAGAGGTATGCATGTTTTAGTGCCAAGAAATATGACTAAAGCTGCTGGTTTTTATAATACTTTATTAGAAGGTGATGATCCTGCACTAGTTGTAGAATGTTTAAATGGATATCGTTTAAAAGAAAATTTACCAACTAATTTAGGAGAGTTTAAAACCAAAATTGGTGTTGTAGAAACCATTAAAGAAGGTAAAGATATGACTGTAGTTTCTTACGGGTCTACTTTACGTTTAGTAGAAGAAGCTGCTAAAGACTTATTACAAGTTGGTATTAATATAGAAATTATAGATGCACAATCTTTATTACCTTTTGATTTAAATCATGATTGTGTAAAGAGTTTAGCTAAAACGAATAAATTGTTAGTTGTTGATGAAGATGTACCTGGAGGTGCTTCTGCTTATATTTTACAAGAGATTTTAGAAAATCAAAATGGATATGAATATTTAGATAGTAAACCCTCTACATTAACCTCAAAGCCACATAGACCTGCTTATGGTTCAGATGGAGATTATTTTTCTAAACCCTCTACAGAAGATATTTTCGAGAAAATTTATGCAATGATGCATGAATATAATCCACAAAAATTTAAAAGTTTATACTAGAATAAAAAAATCCCAATCAAATTTGATTGGGATTTTTTTTAACACTTACTAACACAAAAGATTTTGTAAGTTTTCTTAATTTAGGCTCAAATAATTCAAATCAAACTTTTTATGAAAAAACTACTACTCTTTTCATTGATTTTAGCATTTTCAATTTCACCACAAGCTAATGCTCAAAAGAAAAAATCTAAAAAAGATAAAAAGACAGCACAAGTTGCACCAAAACCAAAAAAAAGCAAACCATCTTACAAAACCTATGTAAATTCTAAAACAAAATCAGATGTTGGTTTATTTCATGTACATAATAACAACGGTAAATTCATTTACGAAATTCCAAAATCTCATTTTGGAAAAGAAATGTTATTAGTTACTAGAATTAAAGACATACCTGCTGGTTTAGGTGGTGGTTATGTGAATGCTGGTTCAAAAATTAATACACAAGTTGTAGTTTGGGAGGAGTTTCAAAATAAAATTTTACTAAAAGTAAAATCATATAACGCAGTTGCAAATGATTCTCTACCCATTTATAAATCAGTGAAAGCAAACAACCTAGAACCTATAATTTATGCTTTTGATATAAAATCTCAAAACCCAGATTCTACTGCTGTTTTAGTTGATGTTACAAAATTCTTCTCTTCAGACATAAAAACTATTTCTGCTTTACCTTCTTTTTACAGAGCTCGTTATAAAGTAAGAAGATTAGACCCAACTCGTAGTTTTATCAATAGCATAAAAAGTTACCCAAAAAATATAGAGGTTGTTCAAGACTTTACTTATGATGCAGCAGCTCCACCAAGTAATAGTAACACAAATACAATTACAATTAGAGTAAATCAATCTATGATATTACTTCCAGAAGATAAAATGATGCCAAGAATTTATGACAAAAGAGTGGGTTATTTTTCTATTGGAAATGTAGACTATAGCTCTGAAGCTTTAAAAGCAGATGCTAAAAGATATATAAGAAGATGGCGTTTAGAACCTAAAGATGTTAGCGCTTATAATAGAGGTGAATTAGTAGAACCTATTAAACCTATTGTGTATTATTTAGACCCTGCAACTCCAGAAAAATTAAGAAAATACATTAAGCAAGGTGTAGACGATTGGGCAAAAGTTTTTGAAACAGCAGGATTTAAAAATGCAATTATGGCAAAGTATCCTCCTACAAAAGAAGAAGACCCAGAGTTTAGCATGGAAGATGTACGTTACTCATCTATAAGATACGTAGCAAGTACAACAAGAAATGCAACAGGACCTAGTGTTTCTGACCCTAGAACTGGAGAAATTTTAGAGAGTGATATTATTTGGTATCACAACCACTTACGTTCTTACAGAAACAGATATTTATTAGAAACTGGTGCAGCAAATCCTTCTGCAAGAACATTAGATACACCTGCTGAAGAAATTGGTGAAATGATGCGAATGGTTATTTCTCATGAGGTTGGTCATGCATTGGGGTTACCTCATAATATGGCTGCAAGTTTTGCATATCCTGTAGATTCTTTACGTTCTGGTAAGTTTACTCAAAAAATGGGAATTGCAGCAACCATAATGGATTATGCACGTTACAATTATATAGCACAACCAGGTGATAAAAACATCAGATTTATTCGTCAATTAGGACCTTATGATCATTATGCAATTAACTGGGGATATCGCAAACTTTCTTGGGCAAAAACGCCTGCACAAGAAGTAGAAACTCTAGATAAATGGATTGAAAATAAAGCTGATAATCCTATTTATAGATTTGGAGGTCAACGTTTTGATCCATCAGCACAGACAGAAGGTATTGGAAACGATCAAGTAAAAGCATCTACATATGGTGTAAAAAATTTAAAAATTGTAGCTAAAAACTTACCTGATTGGACATCTAATCAAACCAATAATTATGAGGATTTATCTGAATTATATGGAGAATTATTAGGTGTTTGGATCAGATACGTAGGTCATGTTTCTGGTAATATTGGTGGTGTTTACGAATTCAATAAAAAACCAAGTCAAGATGGTTTTGTTTATCAACCAGTTTCAAAAGAAAAGCAAAAAGAGTCTATGTCTTGGTTACAAGAAAATGCCTTTAAAACACAAGATTGGTTGTTAGATAATAGCATTTTAGCAAATATAGGCGAGAGTGGTTATACTAACAGAATGTTACGTTTACAAAACAGACAATTAGCTACTTTATTAAGTACATCTCGTTTAGAAAGAATGATAGACGCGTCTGTAATTGAACCAAATTCATATGAAGTTATAGATATGGTTCGTGATTTAAGAAATGGTATATTTTCTGAAGCTAATTACACTAGAAATGTAGATGTATTTAGACGTAACTTACAAAAAGCTTTTATAGATAGAATGGCTTCTATTATGAATTCTAAAAGCCCTAAACATGCAGATATTAATTCTATTGTTAGAGGTGAATTAGAGTCTTTAAATTTTCAATTAACTATTGCAAAAAATAGACGAGTTAATAGAATGACAAAATATCATTATAGAGATTGCTTGGCTAAAATCAAACAAATATTAGATCCAAAATAAGTAACTTATTTTCTAACTAAATAATTACCTATTGCACATTGTAAACAACGTTTCTTTGTGCAATAGTTGTTTTTAAGCTCTAATAAAGCTTGACTTTCCATAGCATTATTAGCTTCCAATTTTAAATCTTTAAACTTAGTAATGATGCTGTTTTTTTCTGATGAAACTTGCTGAATTAATTTTAAAATTTCTTCATTAAAATTTTCTCCTTTATATTTTAAATACGCAAATTTTAAAGGAATTATAGTATTTATTAAAACCAAGTCTACAAAAGCCTTAGAAATATTTTTTGAACTTGATTTTGATGCTTTATCAAAAGTGAAATGGTTTTTCCAAAAATCATTAATCTTAATTTTAAATAAGTCATAAAAATCTTCTTTTTTATTTATTTCCATAATAGATGAAAACAAATTTTGATGCTTATAATATAAAGCACTCAATTGAGCAATTCGTATTGTAGGAAAATTATGAGGCCTCATTCTAAAAAACTGAAATATGTGTTTTGAAATTGGTTTTAATTTATACTTATAAAACAAATACTCGTATTCTTTTTGAAGCTCATTATAATAGGGTTCTTCTATTGATTCTATTAAAAAACCTGCTTGCCCAAATAAAAGTGCGTTTAGTTGTTTTTTATCAAAACGAACTTTTCTTATTATTGAAAAATCTATTGAATTTGCCAATTGTAAAAAAGCATCTCCGTTTATTTTTAAACCAAAATTTTTAGCAAGTAATAGAAATAAAACCGCTTCAAAATCAAAGTTATTTTTCTTTAATAATTCAGTAATAAATTCTGATTTACTTTCTAATCTTTCAAAATACAAACGCTCTAACCAATTTAGAATTAAGAAATCATCTAATCCTGAAATTTGATTTTCACAAGGAATCCAGTTTTTATAATTTTTAGATATTTCTTGATAAGCTTTAAATACTTTTTTATCAACAATATCTTTTAATTCTAAAGTGGGTAAAGGCTTATTATTTTTCATAAAAACGTCTGTATCATGCTCCCAAACCACATGTAAAATAACAGCATCATAATTAACATCTGTTTCGTGTTTATGCAAATACCAATCAGAAGATTTTATATGCATTTCTACATTACCTGCCCAATGTTGATTATCTAAAAACAATTGAGCATTTAAGAAATCTGGACCGCTATTAACATTACGTTTTCCAACATCTTTAATAACTAAAGAATCTTGTTTTGAGGTTTTTAAAGCAGTTTTAGAAAATAATTTGTATTGCCATACATAATACAAAAAGTCTTCTTTCATAGTTTTTTGTTTTCAAGGTACAAAAAATTTATACTCATATAAATTTTACTAATCAGTTTTAAAAAAAAGTGCAATTGCATTCATTTATTTTTGTATAAAATTTATAAAAACATGAATGTAATTGAAAGTTTAGAATGGAGATATGCTGTAAAGAAATTTGATGCTGATAAATCTCTAACTGAAAACCAGATAACAACTTTAAAAAAAGCGTTTAATTTAACAGCTACTTCATATGGTTTACAACCTTTAAAACTAGTAGTCATAAAAAGTAAAGACATACAAAAAGAGCTAGTGGCACATTCTTGGAACCAGCCTCAAGTATTAGAAGCTTCTCACCTTTTAGTAATTTGCATACCAAAAACTTACGATAAAGAAGAAGTAACCAAATATTTTAATTTGGTTCAAAAAATTAGAAACACACCAGATGCCATTATAAATCCTTTTAAAAAGTTTTTAACTCAAGAAATTGAAAAGAAAACTCAAGAAGAATTATTAGCATGGAATAAAAATCAAGCTTATTTAGCTTTAGGAAACCTTTTAACTGTTTGTGCTTCTCTACAAATAGATGCTTGTCCTATGGAAGGTTTTATTCCAGAAAAATATGACGAAGTATTAGAACTAGATAAACATAATCTCACATCTACTTTAGTTTTGCCTGTTGGATATAGAGCAAATGATGATTACATGAAAGATCTTAAAAAAGTGAGAAAAAATTTAGAAGAAGTTGTTTTAGAAATTAACTAATTACCTAATAAAAATAAATAGGCCTTCATTTTTTTGAAGGCTTTTTTTATGGATTTAAAAACCGTAATTTTACCTTAAAATTATAATAAAATATGAGTACTGATATCAGAAATATAGAACCTAAAACTGTTTGGAATCATTTTGCAGATTTAAATGCTGTACCTCGTCCATCAAAAAAAGAAGAAAGGGTAATACAATTTATGGTTGATTTTGGCAAAAGCTTAAATTTAGAAACTTCAGTAGATAAAGTGGGTAATGTTATTATTAAAAAGCCAGCAACTTCTGGTATGGAAAAGAGAAAAAAAATTGTGATGCAAGGCCATATAGATATGGTACATCAAAAAAATGCAGATACAGTTTTTGATTTTGACTCACAAGGTATTCAAATGTTTGTAGATGGTGATTGGGTAAAAGCAAAAGGCACAACTTTAGGTGCAGATAATGGTTTAGGTGTTGCTGCAATTATGGCTGTTTTATCTTCTACAGACATTCCTCACCCAGCTATAGAAGGTTTATTTACCATAGATGAAGAAACTGGCATGACAGGTGCAATGGGTTTAGAAGGTAATGTTTTAGAAGGTGAAATTTTGCTAAACTTAGATACAGAAGAAGATGATGAAATTGGTATTGGTTGTGCAGGTGGTGTAGATATTACTGCAACTGGTTCTTATAATGAGGAAATAACTAGAGAAGATAATATTGCTTATCAAGTTTCTGTAAAAGGATTAAATGGAGGGCATTCTGGAATGGATATTATTAAAGGTTTAGGTAATGCCAATAAAATAATGAATAGACTACTTTACAGTGTTATTAATGCAATTGAAATTACTGAAATTAATGGTGGTAGTTTACGTAATGCAATTCCAAGAGAGAGTTTTGCTACTATAGTTACAGATAGAAATAATGATAGATTTGTTGAGCTTAGTCTATTAGAAGAAATCAAAAAAATTAAAGCAGAATTTAAAACTTTAGAGTCTAATTTAGAGATTGAATTCTCCACAACATCTACTCCAAAACAAAAGATGAATAAAGAGAATTCTACCAATTTAATTAAAGCCATTTATGCGACTTTAAATGGAGTATATAGAATGAGTCCTGATGTTGATGGTTTAGTTGAAACTTCAAATAATGTAGCAAGAGTAATTGTAAAAGAAGGGCAAATAAAAATTGGTTGTTTAACAAGGTCATCATCTGAAAGTAATAAATGGGATTTAGCAAATGCTATCAAATCTGCTTTTGAATTAGCAAATTATTCTGTCGAATTTTCTGGAGAATATCCTGGATGGTTACCAAATATGAATTCCTCAATTTTAAAAACAGTTGAATCTACTTATATTAAATTATTTAACGAACAACCTAATGTAGCTGCTTGTCATGCAGGATTAGAATGTGGAATTTTAGGGCAAAATTACCCAGATATGGAAATGATTTCTTTTGGTCCAAATATAAAAGGAGCGCATTCACCTGATGAAAAAGCTCAAATTTCATCAACTCAAAAATTTTGGAAGTTGCTTAAAGAAGTATTAAAGAACATCCCAGAAAAATAAATAAGTAATTATAGAATATCATTTTAATTAATGAGTTTAATTAGCGCTTTTATTGTTTAAAAAAATCAAATTTTTAGTTGTAAATAATTGTTTTTCAATTATTTACAATTTTATCTATTTGTTAACATCTTTAACTATTAAAAACCATAAAAAAATGTAATTTTACTTTCTAGTAAGCTAAATTTTTTATGGGAAAAATAATTGCAATTGCAAACCAAAAAGGTGGTGTTGGTAAGACTACAACTAGTGTAAATCTAGCTGCTTCTTTAGGTGTTTTAGAAAAAAAAGTTTTATTGATTGATGCTGATCCTCAAGCAAATGCGTCTTCTGGATTGGGAATTGATGTAGAAAATGTTGAGTATGGAACGTATCAAGTTTTAGAACATACTATTTCTGCTAAAGATGCTGTTGTTGAAACTACATCTCCTAACGTTAGCATAATTCCTGCTCATATTGATTTAGTAGCTATTGAAATAGAACTGGTAGACAAACCAGAAAGAGAATATATGTTAAGAAAATCGTTATCAGAAATTAAAAATGATTACGATTACATTTTAATTGATTGTGCTCCTTCTTTAGGATTAATCACCTTAAATTCTTTAGTGGCTGCAGATTCTGTAATGATACCTATTCAATGTGAATATTTTGCTTTAGAAGGATTAGGCAAACTTTTAAATACAATCAAAAGTGTACAAAAAATTCATAACTCAGAATTAGATATAGAAGGGTTATTATTAACGATGTTCGACTCACGATTAAGGTTATCTAACCAAGTAGTAGATGAAGTAAGAAAGCACTTCTCTACTATGGTTTTTGACACAATTATTAGAAGAAATACTCGTTTAGGAGAAGCACCAAGTTATGGTGAAAGCATTATTGCTTATGATGCTACTAGTAAAGGCGCTGTAAATTACTTAAATTTGGCGCAAGAATTATTAAAGAAGAATTCGTAAAATGGCAAAAGCAACCAAGAAACAAGCTTTAGGTAGAGGATTATCTGCATTGTTAAAAGAAACCCCCAACATTAACTCTGCAACAGATAAAAATGCAGATAAATTGGTAGGCAACATCATTGAAATAGAATTAGATTTAATTGAAGTAAACCCTTATCAACCAAGAACATATTTTGATGAAGAAGCTTTAAGAGAGCTAGCAAGTTCTATTAAAGAGTTAGGAGTAATACAACCTATTACTGTTCGTAAATTAGAAGGCAATACATTTCAATTAGTTTCAGGTGAACGAAGATTTAGAGCCTCAAAATTAATAGGCAATAAAACAGTACCTGCATATATTAGAATTGCAAACGATCAAGAAATGCTAGAAATGGCATTGGTTGAAAACATACAACGTAAAAACTTAGATCCTATAGAGGTTGCGCTTTCTTATCAACGTTTAATTGATGAAATCAATTTAACTCAAGAAGAGTTAAGCACAAGAGTTGGTAAAAAAAGGTCTACAGTTACTAATTATTTACGATTATTAAAATTAGATCCAATCTTACAAACAGGAATGCGTGATGGTTTTATTTCTATGGGCCATGGAAGAGCAATGATTAATGTAGAAAACACAGAAGATCAACTCGCTATTTATGAGAAGATTTTACGAGAAAAACTATCTGTAAGACAAACAGAAGATTTAGTTAAAACCTTTAAAAATGGTTCAATAGCCAAACCAAAAAAGAAAGCACAACCTAGCTTTGTAAAAAATAACATTAAAGAATTTAGTAACTTCTTTGGACATAAAATAGAAATTACTTCTAATGCAAAAGGAAAAGGAAAAATTACAATTCCTTTTCATTCTGAAGAAGATTTTAATAGAATTAAAAACTTATTAAAATAAGTGTTTTTAAAAAACTTCATATTTGTTTTTTTTCTTGCATTATTTTCTGCAAGTATTTCTGCTCAAAACGATTCTATTATAAAACCAATAGAACTCTCTAAAAAAGAATTACGAAAACAAAAAAAGTTAAAAAAGCAAAGAATACAAGGTACTTACAGCCCTTTATCTCCTTCTAAAGCAGCATTTTATTCTGCTATTTTTCCTGGGGCTGGTCAAATTTATAACAAGAAATACTGGAAAGCTCCTGTTGTTTGGGGAGCTTTAGCTATACCTGCTTATTATTATCAAATTAATAATAGTGATTATAAGCGTTTTAGAAATGCTTATAGATTACGAAAGAATGGTTTGGTAGACGAATTTACAGTAAATGGGCAACAAATTGTATCAACAGAAACTTTAGAAACAGCTCAAGAACAATTAAGAGAAAACCGAGATTTCTCATTGCTTTCTGGCATTATTCTATACATTTTACAAATTGTTGAAGCCAGTGTTAATGCGCATTTAATGCAGTTTAACACAGATGATAGTTTAACTATAAAACCTACAATTATTCAAGATCCAATTCGTGTAGATGCACCAGTTGTAGGCCTAAATTTTAAAATTAGATTTTAAATGAAAATAGCATTGTTAGGTTATGGAAGAATGGGGCAAGAAATTGAAAAAATTGCAACATCTAGAGGACATGAAATAGTAATAAGAAAAGATGCAGGAGATTCTATAGACATTACAAAAGCAGATGTTGCTATAGATTTTAGTATACCTACTTCAGCTTTTGAAAATATAAGTAATTGTTTAGAAAACAATGTTCCTGTAATTTCTGGAACAACAGGTTGGTTAGAAAAATATACTGAAGCTGTTAACCTTTGTAAAGAAAAAAAGGGAGCTTTTATTTATGCATCAAACTTTAGTGTTGGCGTAAACATATTTTTTGAGCTTAATAAACAATTGGCAAAAATGATGAGTAATTTAGAAGATTACAATATTTCTATGGAAGAAATTCATCATACAAAAAAATTAGATGCACCAAGTGGAACAGCAATTACTTTAGCAGAAGGTATTATAGAAAATACCTCAAAAGAAAACTGGAAACTTGGAACAGAAATAAGTGAAATAAATATTCCTATTGAAGCCAAAAGAATTCCAGATGTTCCTGGCACTCATACTGTTTGGTACTCATCTGAAGTAGATACAATTGAAATTAAACACACAGCACACAATAGAAAAGGTTTTGCATTAGGTGCAGTAATTGCTGCAGAATGGATTATTGGAAAAATTGGAGTATTTACGATGAAAGATGTGTTAAACATCTCTTAAAAACTGTAACTTTTTTGCTATTTTGCGCCTTATAAAACATTACAATTCGGTTCTTTACTAAGAGTTTAAAAAATATATTATGACGTTTACACAATGGTTCATTTTCTTTTTAGTGGTTCAAATCATACACTTTTTAGGAACATGGAAATTATATGTTAAAGCAGGAAGAAAACCTTGGGAAGCTGCTGTACCAATTTATAATGGAGTAGTTTTAATGCAAATAATTAATCGTCCAAAATGGTGGATTATTCTGTTATTTATACCTGTAGTAAACTTATTGATGTTTCCTGTAATATGGATAGAAACCATAAGAACTTTTGGTTTTTACAAAAAGTTAGATTCGTTGTTAGTCATCATCACTTTAGGATTGTATATTTTTTATATTAATTACGCTACTGATGCACAATACAATAAAGAAAGAAGTTTAAAACCACGTTCTGAATTAGGTGAATGGGTAAGCTCTATCACTTTTGCAATTATTGCAGCAACTTTAGTGCATACTTATTTTATGCAACCATTTACAATACCAACATCATCTTTAGAGAAATCTCTGTTAGTAGGTGATTATCTGTTTGTAAGCAAATTTCATTATGGAGCTAGAGTGCCAAGTACAGTAGTTGCAGCACCAATGGTACATGATACAATTCCTGCAATTCCTGTGCCTTTTATGGGCTTTAATATTACACCATCATTTGTTTCTTATACTAAAAAACCTCAATTGCCTTATATGCGATTACCAGGTTTACAAAAGATTAAGAATAATGATATTGTTTGTTTTAATTGGCCTGCAGATTCTTTGGCTACAATGTGGGGTGATAATTCTGGGAAATTTACATACAAACCAGTTGATAAAAAGACCAACTATGTAAAACGTTGTGTTGGTATTGCTGGAGATACGTTAGAAATGAAAGATGGTTATTTTTACATAAATGGTAAAAAGAACGAATTACCTTACAGAGCTAAACTTCAGTTTTTTTATACTTATGAATCTAAAAAACCTATAGATAGAAATACATTTCCTAAGTTTTTGTTAGAAAAAGAAAGGACTTATGTATATAAAATTCTTTCAGAATATTGGAATAATCCTAAAGTACAAGATGCTATTAAAAAGAATGGTAGTTTAACAAAAATAGGACAAGATTCTTTATATACTGAAGTTGCTGGAGGAATAAATCCAGATTTTGCTGCAAGATTAAAAATGGTTAATGTAGACAATAAAGTAAATATTAATTTAACTGATGAAGAAGTAGCAAGATTAAAAGAAAGTTCATTAACAGTGTCTGTGAAAAAGATAAATCATGATGCAGATGTTGCTATTTTTCCTCATGTAAAAGAGTTAGGTTGGAGCCAAGATAACTTTGGCCCAATTTATATACCTAAAGCTGGTACAACAGTAGATTTGAATGGTGAAACCATTCCTTTTTATGAGCAAATCATAAAAAATTATGAAAACAACGATTTGGTTATTAATGGTGATGACATCTTTATAAATGGCCAAAAAGCAAATTCTTATACTTTTAAACAAGATTATTTTTGGTTAGTTGGAGACAACAGACACAACTCTTTAGATGCTAGATATTGGGGCTATGTACCTTTTGACCATGTTTTAGGTAAACCTGTGATGATTTGGTTTAGTTGGGATGCAAATGCAACAGGTTTTGCTAATAAAATAAAATCTATTAGATGGGATAGAATGTTTACAACAGTTGGTGGAGATGGAGAACCTGTATCTTACAGATATTTTGTTTTTACTTTAATAGCATTATATATTGGTTGGAGTTTCTTTAAAAAGAAAAAAGCTACAAAAAAATAAAAAGTGAGTTTATTTATTCCTACATATTTTTCGCCAATTTCTCAATATTCAGAGATTTATAAAGCTGATAAAATAGTTTTTGAAACGCAAGATAATTATCAAAAACAAAGCTATAGAAATAGATGCTACATTTATAATGGCAGTGGAAAACAGTTATTGAGTGTCCCAGTAAAACACAAAGTTACTACAGGTAGAAAAAAGACAATAGACACCTTAATAGAAAATGATTTTCCTTGGCAAGACCAGCATTTTAAATCACTACAAACTGCTTACAGAGTATCTCCTTATTTCGAATTTTTTGAAGATGATATAGCTCCTATTTTTCATAAGAAATATAAATTTTTATTGGATTTAAATATTGATACTTTTCTTTTTGTTGCAGATGCTTTACAGATTTCTACAGATTTCTTAAAAACTGAAGAATATCATATAAATTCTACAGAAAAAAATTGTAGAATGTTGGCAGAAAGAAAACATCAACCAGAAAAAATAGTAGAAACCTACGTACAAATGTTTGATGATAAACATGGATTTATTCCTAACCTATCTATTTTAGATTTACTTTTTATGGAAGGCCCTAATGCAATTAGCTATTTTTAATTTAAAAAAGCTGTATCTTTAAAAAAGTAAAACTATTTGACTTTTAATATTGAATATCCTCCAAAATTTTATTAAAAACATTGCTGATATAGATGATGTTTCTTCACAAAAACTTGTTGATCTAGCTACTATTGTCAATTTTAAAAAAATGATGTTGTTGTTAGAGCTGGAGACTTACAAAGTAATTTTTACATACTTAGAAGTGGTATTATGAAATCTTATTATTTTGATAAAAAAGGTAAAAGTCATATAAGAAATTTCTTTACAGCTATGTCAACAATTGGTGATATAGGAGCTCTGTTAACAAATAAACCAGCGAAATTATTTTACGATTGTTTTACAGATTGTGAACTTTATGCAATTAATTATAAGGAGTTTATGGATATGGTTGATAAAGATCATGAATTCTGTAAAATGTTTTCTAAAATGCTATCTAAAATTGTACTTATTTTTGAATCTAAGATTTATGATTTATCAGTTTTAAATGCAACTGAACGTTATTTAAAACTTAAGCAAGAACTACCAGATTTAGAAAAACTAGTTCCACAATATCATATTGCTTCTTATTTAAATATTACCCCCACACAACTTAGTAGAATACGTAAGGATATCGTTTTAAAGGATATATCATAAATTAAAATATTTTTAATTTTTGTGTTTATTTACATATGTAAATAGACTTTACTTGAAATTATATTAATTTTAAAGTAAATAATGATATGTTCCCCCAATTTCATTTATTCAAAAAAAGACTTATTTTTACGATAAGTCTTTTTTTATGCTCAAATTTAGTATACATTATTCCTTACATTTTATTTTTCCATTATTAATTTCTTTAATTTTTTTTAATTCTAAATGGAAAAAAGTTTACTTAATTTTTTTATTATCGATGTTAGTAGATTTAGATCATTTATTGGCAAATCCTATTTTTCAAGAAAATAGATGTAGCATCAATTTTCATCCATTACATTCTTACATAGCTATAGGTATTTACTTTGTAGGATTATTTTTTAGTAAAACTAGAATTTTAGCTATAGCTTTACTTTTTCATATGCTTACAGACTTAATTGACTGTTATTTATAAAAACGTTGTGTAAGATTTTTTATTTCTGGTGATATATTAAGTTTTATTACCAAGAATAAATAAATAGGAATAATTAACAAACTCTTTAATGCTATATTAATAGCAGGGTGTATTGGAAGTTTAAAAAAGTATACATCTGCAATTGGAAAATCCCAAAAATTAAATCCTAAATACAAACCCATAATGATGAGAAACATTTTTAATGTTTTATCTGTAAAAGGTGTTATTAAGAATTTTTTCTTCACAAAATATAATTTAAAAGTATTTGCAAAAAAGATAACTATTAGGGTTGCTAATGCAAGACCATCTGTTCCTAAATCTAATTCGTAATAAAATAGTTTATTTAAAAAATAAACAGAAAAAGCCATAGTTAAACTTATAGGCAATGTTATTTTATAAAATTTAGAGTTATTAATTATTGCTCCATTATTTCCTAAAAAACCATTATACATTTTTAGAAAAGAAATCATAAAAACCACAAGCTCTCCACCTGCATAACTTTCTGGTAATAAATTAAATAATTGATGAACATTTGCATTTATCAAGACAAAAAAGAAACCACTAATCAATAATAAATTAATAGAACTTTTCTTGTAAAGAGACCCAACCTCATGCAAGTTATCTTCATTTAAAGTCTTAGAAGTTAAAGGTTGTAAAATGTTTAGCATAGCTCTACTTGGAGCTTCAATAAAAGAACCTATAAAGACAGCAACAGAATAATAAGCGGCTTTACTTATTTCTTCTTTACCAGGTATCATAAATTTATCTATATCTAAAATAATAGCACCTGCACTACCTGCTAAAATGATATAAAAAGAATATCTAATAATCTCATTAAAATTTTCTGGTAAAGAGAAGGTAAGCTTTGGAAAATACAAACGAAAAGCATAAATCATCATTACAAACATTCTTAAAAAATAGAATCCTGTTAGATAATAAATAAATTCTGGTTTAGTAATCCATCCAAAATAAACTGCAAAAAGTAGTAACATAACTACTACTCTATTCCATAATTCTTTTAAAATATTACCAAAAACTGAGTGCAACTGTACCTTGGCCCAAGCATAAAAAACCTCAAAATAGGCACAAGTAAAAGCTACTAAATAGATAACAAACGTGTATTCTTTTATAATTGGGTTTTCTACAGACAAATAATTACTTAGTTGCTCGTAAAATTCAACTCCTAAAAAACCTAATGGTATTGCAATTAAAAGTGGCAAAAAAAGCACTGAAGACAAAAACTTATCTTGTTCTTTCTTTGTAAAATAGCTCGAAAAAAATTTAATAATTGTATGGTTTATTCCAAATGCTATTAAAGGCATCAATAAATTAGAGGTGGCTAATAAAAAAGTAACTAGACCATAATAGGTGTCTTCTAAAAATCGAGTATATAAAAACAATGTATTGATACCCCCAACCAAAAAACCTAAATAGATAAATATGGTATTTTTAAAAGACTGCTTTAATACAATTCCCATATTACGAATTTAGACTTTTTAATAATTCTGATAACTGTTTCGTTAAATTTTTTCGATGATATTGATCTATGTTTTTAGCATTAACTTTTAAATTTCCTTTTTTATAATTGTTATATAATCTTAAAACTTCATTTGATAATAATAGTTCATCTGTATAACTAAAAACCTTACCTGTATTTGTATTACTTAAAATTTCTGATAAATCTCCTTTTGATGAACTTATTGCTAAAATGGGTCTACTGGCTGTTAAGTATTCAAATAATTTTCCTGTTAAAATACCTTCAGATTTTTCAATATTCGGAATTAACAATAGAAGTACTTGTGCTTTTTTCTGATATTCAATGGCTTTTTGATGAGAAACATATCCTTCAAAAATCGTATTACTTTCTAAAGAATTAGATTTAATTTCTTTTTTTACTTCATCAGAAATATCACCAATAAATTTTAATTGTAAGTCATTTTTAAAGTCATCATTTTTATCGCACAAATCTTTTAGTACTTTAAAAAATAAAGTTGGATTACTTTGTTTTGGTAATAAACCAATATAAGAAATCGTAAATTTTTTATCTAAAATAATTTCTTCATTCTCTATTACTTCATTATCAAATCCGTTTGTTATGACTTCTACTCTTCTTGCTTTTTTTTGAAATTCTTTTTGTAAAAATTTACTAACGGTTAAAATACAATCTGCATTTTTAAAAACAGTATTTTCTAATTTTAGATTTTTCTTTTTAGCAAAAGATAACTGTTTAAATTCTTTCTGATAATACAAATCTGACCATGGATCTCTAAAATCTGCAATCCATTTTATATTATATTTTATTTTAAGTTTTAGTGCAATTAAATGCATACTATGAGGTGGACCAGTACTAATAATTGCATCTATATTATTCTTTTTTAAATAGTTACTTAAGTAAGTAACAGAGTTTTTTACCCAAAATATTTTTGGGTCAGGAATAAAAAAGTTACCTCTTATAAATGATAAAAAACCACTATTTGTACTATTAGAAATATCTTTTTTTTGTTTTGATTTACCTTTCCAAAACAGCAAATCAGTAGGCTCCCAAATAGGTTGTTTTAATACTTTTGTTCCTTCAGGAATTTCACTCAGTAAAGTATTGTCTGTTTTTGGATAATTTGCATTATCAACAGTGTAAACAATTGGTTCTATATTAAATTCTTGTAAATATTTTACAAATTTTAACCAACGTTGAACGCCAGAACCACCTGCAGGAGGCCAATAATATGTTATAATTAATACTTTCAATCTAAAATTGTATCGTATAAATGTAACAGATTTTTAGAAGTCTGCTCCCAACTAAATGTATTTCTTACAAATTGTTTTCCATTTTCACCAAGTTTCTCTCTTAGATCTTCATCATGATATAATTTAAGAAGCTTTTTAGAAAAATCAACCACATTTCTATCTTGATGCACTAAACCTGAATTATTTTCTTCTATAAGCTCTTTCTGTGCAGTAGCATTGCTCACCAACAAAGGCTTACCAAAACTCATGTACTGAAAAATTTTGTTTGCATAAGCAACATCATGTTGTAAATTTCTATGTAAAGGAGAAATACATACATGACTAGCTAAAATATACGATTGAAATAAAGATACATCTTGCCAACCTTCGAAATCTACATAATGTTCAAGTGCTAAATCTTTAACTTGTTGTTTTAAAATAACGTCAGTAGTGTTTTTACCAACAATAACTAATTTAATATTAGATATTTCGTTTTTTAAATTATTGATACTTTGAATAGCAGTTTGTAAACCTCTTCTAATATGTGTATCTCCTAAGTATAAAATCACAAAATGATTAGCGTATTTGTTTATGATACTTTCATCAACTTTATAATCTTCAAAAAAAGATTTCCTTATGGTGTTAGGAACCAAAACAAAGTTTTCTTTTTGTTTAGGAATTCGATTTTGTAAATCTTTTATAAAATGAGGTGATACAGATATTATTTTATCTGATTTTAAAATCAACTCTTTTTCTTTCTCTTTCCATTTATTAGGAGAGATAATGTATTTACCAGGAAATTTTTGAAGATGAGGATACAACTTCATTACTTCTGGATAATTATCATGCAAATCTAAAATAACAGGTAAATTAAATTTTTTGTTAGCTTTAAAAACAGCTTCAGCAACTTTAATATCATGAATATGGATAGCTTCTGGCTGTACTTTTTTAAAAAAATGATAAATTTTTTGCTTCATCAAAATAGTATAAAAAGGGACAGTATAGGCTAAAGCTGAGAGTTTATATTCTAATTGATTAGATTGATACCTAACTATATGAATACCATTAACTATTTCTTCTTGTTCTTCTTTAGTATAAGTTAAACTGAATAAAAAAACTTGATGACCTGCATTTACTAAAGTAACAGCTTCATTTTCTACTCTGGGATCAGGTGGAAATTTAGCATCAAGAATCATTGCGATTTTCATGCTACTTTTTTCTTCTTTTTTTCATCATACAATAACCAACCTGCAGATACTAGAATAAGAATAATGTATGATATTAATGAAATTAAACCTCCTTTTTGAATCACTTTTGGTTCAAACTTAAAAGTTATGGTATGATTTCCTCCAGGTACTATCATTCCTCTAAGTACATAATTTACTCTGTAGTGAGGTATTAATTGTCCATCAACATAGGCATTCCAGCCATCTTTGTAAAATATTTCTGAAAATACAGCAAATTGCTTTTTATTCGTTTTTGATTCGTAAGTAAGTTCAGTAACATCATATTTTTTAAGACCTATAGTTGCTGTTGAATCTTTATCAAAAGTTAAATTTATAGTTTGGTCTAATTGTCGGATATCTATAACTGCTTCAAATTTAGTTTGTAAAGAATCTAAAGCCATCATTTCTTTATTCGCAGAATCTACCAATTTAATTTCATTAACAAACCAAGCATTACCATTTGCATATGGATTTAACTGTGCTTGTTTCTCGCCTTTATTATCAGCAATAATAAAGTATTTGGTATTAAGCATGTTTAAAACTTGCATATTGTTTTTAGCAATTTGATACTCAAATAACTCACTATAACGTCCCATTTTTGCTGCATGATATCCTCCTATTGATTGGTGAAAGTAAGAAGTAGTTCCATCTTGCATAGGGTTACCTACAAAATTACCAACTCTAAAATGAGTAGTATCTTGTAAAATTTGCTTGTCCACATTAGAAGCTACAAAAGGTTTATCTACTCTTCTAGAATTTGTAAAATCTTCTTGATTTACATATCTTTTATCTACAGAAATCAAATCGAATAAAACCAAAACCCCTAAACCTACTATTACTAAATTCTTTTTTAGTTTATCTTTTAGAAATAACCATAAAATTCCTCCAGTTAAAATTACAAGTACTAATGATCTAATTGTATCAGATAAAAGCATTGCTTTTCTATCAGCAATAACAGCATCAATTAAACCTACTAAATCTTTATAATTATTGTCTCTTATACCTTCGAAAGTTGAAAAAACATGAGCTAGTAAAAAACCTAAAACTATAACACCACCAAAAGTAAACACAGCTTTTTCTAATACTTTTCTTTTTTTAACATTATTTATTTCTTTAGAAAATAAATCTCTTAAAGCTAAAATTGCTAAAATTGGCACACAAAGTTCTGCGATAACTTGAATTGAAGATACTGCTCTAAACTTATTGTATAGAGGTATATAATCTATAAAAAAGTTAGTAATAACATCAAAATTTCTACCCCAACTTAATAAGATTGAGAATATTGTTGCAGCAACTAACCATTGTTTTAATTTACCTTTAACTAAAAATATACCTAGAAAAAAAAGAAAGAAAATAACTGCACCTATGTAAGCTGGTGCTTCAATTATGGTTTGATCTCCCCAATACGTAAGCACTTGTTTAGAATAATCATCTGCAACCTTTTTACCAGCTCTTTTTTCTATAAGTTTATAAAAATTAGAATCTTCACTCAACTCTTCAAAAGTTCCTCCTCCCATGTATCTTGGGATAAAGAGATTAAACGTCTCTAATTTAGCATAGCTGTATTCTGTAATATAACTTTTATCTAAACCTGTAGTTTGTTTTTTTTCAGTTCTATCTGCGTTAATTGTTAATTCTGATTTACCTCTTGTACTAAAATCTGCATATTCTTTCATGGCCATTATTCTAGAAGAATTGGCTCCAATACCAAGAACAACAGCTGAAATTATAACTGCTGCTTTTTTTATAAATACAGTTAATTCATCATTTTTAATAGCATATATAAGTTCAACTATACCTAATATTAATAAACAGAAACCTAAATAGTAAGTCATTTGAATATGGTTTACATAGATTTCTAAAGCCATTGCAAATCCTGTAACAATAAAGCCTAATACATATTTTTTTCTAAAAACCCATAAGACTCCTGCTAAAACTAATGGCATATATGCTATAGCATGCGCTTTTGCATTGTGGCCTGGGATAAAAATGATAATCAAATACGTAGAAAAACCAAAAGCTAAAGAACCTAAAGTGGCTAACCTCCAATCTACTTTTAATGCCATCATTAAGACAAAAAAGCTTAAAAAATATAAAAAAGTATAATCTGCTGGTCTAGGTAAAAAGCGTAATGTTTTATCTATAACTCTTACAAAATCATTTGGGTAATATGCACTAATCTGATAAGCTGGCATTCCACTAAAAGAAGCGCCTGTCCAATATGGCTCTGCATTTTTATCTGCTCTATAATCATTAATTTCTTTAGCCATACCCTGAAATTGAGTAATATCTGACTGTGAAATTTTTTTACCTTTTAAAACTGGATGAAAGTATAAAAGCGATGCAAAAACAAATAGTACAACAACCCCTAAGTATTTAAAAATATTTTCTTTTTTCATTATTTAATCAATTTCTTCATAATCTACATATTCACCAACAGAATTATTTGAGCTATTCTTATTTTTTGGTGCTTTATCTATTATAGTTTCTCCCTCTCTAACTGTGTGCTCTTGTTGGTAATTTCCAAACTGTTGTTCTGCTTTCTTTTTCATTGTATCTGCTACTTTATTAACTACATAAGGAGCGATTAATTTGGCAAGGAATTTAAAACCATAATAAAAAAGTAATATAAAAAAGAGTGTTTTTAATAAACCCATGAAATAGTGTGTTAAAAAAATCAAGTAAAAGTAACAATTTGGCAACAATTGTAGCGTTAAGATTATATAAAACTTCAAAAGCTTTAAAAAAGTATAAGAAGCTTTTTAAAACAGCATTTTTATTATATGTTTGTTTGTATATTTAAAAAACTAAATGCTTCTTTGGCAATGAAAAACATAATAGTTAAGCTTTTATTTTCTTTTTTTCTTTTAAGTTTTTCATCTGTTTTTTCTCAATATACAGAGGTTATAAATTCAAATAAACCAGGTTTTTCTGAAAGTCCTTATAGTGTAGGCTCTGGAGTTTATCAATTTGAAAGTAATTTATTTTTTAGAAATACTTCTATAGAACCTACATTTTCAAGACCTCAATCTTTTGGTTTAGATTTTTTATTTAGAACTAGTTTTTTATCTGAAAAACTAGAGCTAAATGCTCAATTAGCCTATCAAAGAGATAAAGTAGCTTTTAAAAATATTTTTACAAGTCATTATTTTAGCACTGGGCTAAGCAGATTTACAATTGGCGCTAAATACTTAATTTTTCAACAAGAATATGAAGATAAAAGTAAAGAAGTTAGAAGTTGGAAAAGAAGAATGGCATTTGATAAAAAAAGATTAATTCCTTCTGTTGCTATCTATGCTGGTTTAAACACAGATTTTTTAAGTGACATTCACAAAAAAGGAAGTATTTCTCCTAAAGTTGGTATTTTATTACAAAACAATTTAAGCAACAATTTTAATATTATTACAAATGTTTATTATGACAATATTGGAACTGATTTTTCTGAATATTCTTTTATTGTAACTAGTACCTATAATTACAATATAAGATGGTCATCATTTGTAGAAAATCAAACTATATTTCAACAGAACAAAACTATATCAAATTTTGGTGGAGGCTTAGCTTATTTATACAATAGTAATTTACAAATAAATTCTTCTTTGCGTTTCTTATTAGAAGGGCAAGCACAAGGTTATTATTTATCTTTAGGAGTTTCTTACAGAATAGACAAACATATAGATAAGTTTACATTATTAGATGATAATGGTAATGAAATTAGAGACACACCTATCAATAAATTTAATAAAAAACAAAAAGGATTCTTTAATAGACTTTTTAGTATTTTTACGAAAAAAGGAAGTCAAAATAAATCTCGTAAAAGAGTAAAACGAAAAAGGAAAAATTAAATTCCGACAGAAGATGATAAACATTAAAGAAGCTAAAACAAAGAAAGAAATAAAAAAATTTGTTTTATTTCCTTTTTCACTTTATAAGAATAATAAATATTGGGTTCCTCCAATAATAAAAGACGAAATCAACAATTTTGATGCTAATATAAACCCTGTCTTTAAACATTCTCAAGCTTGGTTTTTACTTGCATATAAAAATAATAAAATTGTAGGTAGAGTTTTGGCTATCATCAATTGGCATGAAGTTAATGAGCAAAAGATCAAAAAAATGCGTTTTGGTTGGTTTGATATGATTGATGATGTAGAAGTTTCAAAAGCTCTTTTAGCAAAAGTAAACGAAATAGGCAAGCAACATAATTTAGAGTACATAGAAGGGCCTGTTGGTTTTAATAATTTAGATAAAACAGGAGTACTAATAAATGGTTTTGATCATCTTGGAACTATGATTACTTGGTACAACCACCCATATTATAAAGATCATTTAGAACAATTAGGCTTTGTTAAAGAAAAAGAATATTTAGAGAATAAGTTTAAGTTTAAAAATGTAGATACTGTATATTATTCAAGAGTATCTAATATTATAAAAAAACGTTTAAAGTTAAAGGCTTTAGATTTTAAAAAAACAAAAGATATCATGCCTTACGTAGATGATATGTTTACTGTTTTTGATAAATCATATTCTACACTTGCTACTTATGTACCCATTTCAGAAGAGCAAAAAGAGTATTTTAAAAAGAAGTATATCTCATTCATAAATCCTGAATATATTAAGTTTGTTATGAATGATAAAAACCAACTTATTGCATTTGCAATTGTAATGCCTTCTTTTTCTACTGCTTTGCAAAAAGCAAAAGGTAAACTATTTCCAACAGGAATTTTTTATCTTTTAAATGCTAAAAAACATGCAAAAGATGTTACTTTTTATTTAATTGGTATTGATCCAAAATATCAAAATAAGGGAGTTACAGCTATAATTTTTGATCAATATTCAAAAACATTTGCTAAAAAAGGTATTATAAATTGTATTAGAACACCTGAGTTAGAAGAAAATGAAGCCATTAGAAAAATTTGGCAAGATTTTAACCCTGTAACTCATAAAAGAAGAAGAACATACAGAAAAGCCATACAATAACCTTCAAATAAATTAATATATAATACTTTCATATAGTGCAGCTTTTTTACAACAACTTACTTGATAAAAATTCAAAAGAAATTCTTTTTGATAAAATAGAAAGTAAACATATTGTACGTGTATTACGTAAAAAAGAGAATGATATTTTAGACATTACAAATGGAAATGGTTTATTATTTAAAGCCAAAATTAAGCTAGCAAATGACAAAAGATGTATTGCAGAAATTATACAGGTAAAAGAAAAAGAGAAACTTTGGAATTATTACATACACATTGCTATAGCACCCACAAAGAATAATGATAGATTAGAGTGGTTTTTAGAAAAAGCTACAGAAATTGGCATAGATGAAATTACCCCAATTATTTGTCAAAACTCAGAACGAAAGTTTGTTAAACAAGAAAGGTTAGAAAAAATCATTCAATCTGCCATGAAACAATCTTTAAAATTTACATTACCAAAACTTAATGAGCCCATTAAATTTAATGATTTTATAGATCAAGATTTTAATGGTAAAAAATGTATTGCTCATTGTGAAGATGATGAGAAAACATTATTAAAAACATTAGTAAATACTAAAGAAAAAATTACAATTTTAATAGGCCCTGAAGGCGATTTTTCTACTCAAGAAATTAAAAAAGCTTTATCAAAAAAATTCATACCCATCTCTTTAGGAGAAAGTAGGTTAAGAACAGAAACTGCAGGGTTAGTTGCTGTGCAAACTGTTGCCATCATCAATCAATAATTTAGTATATTGCTATAAATTCTTATAGTGAAATATTTAAAAATTTGTTTTTTATTCGTTTTTATTTTTTTTAGCAAATTTTATGCTCAAGATGTAGCTATTTTAAAATATAATGGTGGTGGAGATTGGTATGCAAACCCAACAGCAGTTCCTAATTTAATAAAATTTACAAACGATAAGATTAAAACTAATATTTCTAAAAATCCACAAAGTGTAGCTGCAAATAGTACCGATATTTTTAATTTCCCTATATTATTTATGACTGGCCATGGAAATGTATATTTTACAGATGATGAAGCTAATAACATTAGAAATTATTTAATTTCTGGTGGTTTTTTACATATTTCTGACAATTATGGTTTAGATAAATTTATTAGAAAAGAACTTAAAAAAGTCTTCCCAAATTTAGAGTTTACAGAAATACCTAGTAATCACCTTATTTATAATCAGACTTTTAAATTCCCAAATGGGATTCCAAAAATTCATGAACATGATAAAAAAAATGCTCAAGGATTTGGACTTTTCTACGAAGGAAGGTTAATTGTTTTTTATGATTACGAAACAGATTTAAGTGATGGCTGGGAAGACCAAATTATACATAATAATCCAAAAGAAGTTAGAGAAAAAGCATTAAAAATGGGAGCTAATATAATTGAGTATGCTTTTAAAAATTAGTCAAGAAATTAATATTGATGATATAAAAATAAACTTCGATACTAGTGGTTTATGGGTACTTAATATAGCCATTGCTATTATTATGTTTGGGGTAGCTTTAGGTATTACTATTGATGATTTTAAAAGACTTTTTAAAAACCCAAAAATTGTGTTTGTAGGTGTTTTTTCGCAATTTATTTTATTACCTGCTGCCACTTTTTTGGCAGTAATACTTATAGAACCTCATCCTAGTTTTGCTTTAGGTATGATGATGATTGCAGCTTGTCCTGGAGGTAATGTCTCTAATTTTTTTAGTAAAATGGCTGGTGGAAACGCAGCTTTATCTGTAAGTTTAACTGCATTTGCTACATTGATTTGTATTTTTATGACTCCTTTTAATTTACAGTTTTGGGGTAGTCTTTACGAACCAACTAATATTATTTTAGAACAAGTTTCTTTAGATTGGAAAGATTTACTAAAATTAGTTTCATTAATATTAGGTATACCTCTATTCTTTGGAATGCTCATTAAACATTATCATTCTGAAATGGCTACAAAAATTGAAAAGGTTTTAAAACCATTGTCAATGTTAGTTTTTGTGGCTTTAATTTTTGTAGCATTTTCTCAAAACTTAGATGTATTTGTTAATTATATTCATCATGTAATATTCCTTGTTATTTTTCATAATATTTTTGCTTTTATTATTGGATTTTATACTGCTAAATCTTTTGGCTTAAATAAACAAGACACCAAAACTATTTCTATGGAAACTGGTATTCAGAATGGTGGTTTGGGTTTACTTTTAATATTTGGTTTTTTTGACGGTCTTGGAGGCATGGCTTTATTAGCTGCTTTTTGGGGTATATGGGATGTTTTTTCTGGTATGGCTTTAGCTACTTTTTGGGGCAGAAAAAAAGTAAAAACAACAATGTGATGTTAAAAAAAATTTGGTACAATAGTGTAAAGCTTTTTTTAAAAGTCTCTTTAAATTTTTATGCTAAAGAAATTAAAATTTCTGGGAGAGAAAATATTCCAAAAAAAGGTGCTGTTTTATTTGCCATAAACCATCCTAATGCACTAATGGATCCTTTATTTGTAACATCTTTTAATCCTAGAGAAAATCATTTTTTGGTAAGAGCAGATGTTTTTAAAAAACCCTTAATAAAAAAAGCTTTAGCTACTTTAAACTTAATGCCAATTTACAGGATAAGAGATGGAAGAAAACAACTTTCTAATAATGAAGAAATTTTTAAAAAATGCTTTTCTATACTTAAAAAACAACAAACTCTAATTATTTTTCCACAAGGAGGCCATTGTAGAGACAGAACAATTCAACCCCTTAGTAAAGGGTTTACAAGAATAGTATTTGGTGCTTTAGAAGAAAATCCTAGTTTAGAAATTACAGTAATTCCTGTTGGTATTACTTATCAAAATTCTGGCAAATATCCTTGTAAAGTAGCTGTAAAATTTGGTTTACCTATTATTTCTTCAGAGATATTAAATAATAACCCAAAACCAAAAGCTATACTTATATTGAAAGAAAAAGTTAGCTCACAACTAAAAAAATTAACGGTTCATATACCTAATGATGAGAATTATAAAACAACTCTAGAACAGCTAAATAAGGCTTACTTAGATTTTACAGAAGTTGACACAGTAAATAAAATAATTATTAAAAATGAACTTCCAAAAACTAATATTGCTAAGAAAAATAATCTAAATCTAATATTTTATTTAATAATTATAAATAGCTGTATTCCTTATTTATTTTGGAAAAGACAAAAGCAAAAAATAAAAGAAAAAGAGTTTATAGATACCATGCGTTTTGGTGTAAATACAATTTTATTTCCATTCTTTTATTTTTTACAAGCTATTATTATAAGTTGGTTTTTTAATTTTAAAATTGGAGTTTTATATTTCTTTCTTTCAATAAGCATCGTATTTATATACACTAAACTTTCTCCAATACAAACTGAAGATTAAAAGCTATTCTATAATTGCATCTTGAATAGTTTGTTGAATTTTAGTACGCATATTACTTCTTATCAACCCTCTATTTTCCATATTTGGATAAACTCTATTAGATAAGAAAACATAGACTATTTCACTTTTTGGATCTGCCCAAGTATAAGTCCCTGTAAAACCAGAATGACCAAAACTTTCTTCAGAAACACAACCACAAGTAGCTTTTACATTTGGATTTAGTTGTGGTTTATCAAAACCTAAACCTCTTCTAACTTTTTTATTTTCGTAATAACGAGTATTAAATTTATCTACAGTTTCTGCATTCAAATACCTTCTACCTCCATAAAAACCTTTTTGTAAATACATCTGCATAATTTTTGCTACATCATTAGCATTTGCAAACAATCCTGCATGTCCTGCTACACCTCCCAACATTGCTGCACCCATATCATGTACATAACCATGTATTAACTGGTTTCTATAATAATCATCTTTTTCTGTAGGCACTATTACTGATTTATGAAATTTTTGGAGTGGTAAATAAGTCATTCTATTTGCACCAAGAGGTTTATAAAAAGAATTTTCAGCTAATATATTTAATGGTTTATCATATTTTTCTTCTAGAACTTCTTTAAATAAATAATAACCTAAATCACTATACTTATAACCTTCTCTTTCTCTTTGATCTACTTCTCTAATATATTTGTAAATACTGTCTTTGTAAGATTTTTTTATGTATAAATTTTCAGCAACTTTTACATTAAATCTTCCTGTTCTTTTTCGTCTATAAAATTGCGAAGAATTTTGGCCTGTTAAACTATCTTTTGTTTTTGTGTAAAAAGGTATCCATGCTTTTAAACGAGCATAATGAGATAAAATACCTACAACAGAAGCAGATGCTTTATTTGTATTTTTAAAACTTGGTAAAATATCTTTTAACTCAGCAGATAAAGGAATTTTCTCCTCTTCTTCTGCTTTCATAATTAAAGGCAAAGAAGCTAATATTTTTGTTAATGAAGCTAAATCGTAAATATCAGAATTTTTAACTAACAATTCTTTTTTATCTGTATGATAGCCATAACTTTTTTGAAAAACTACTTTCCCTTTTCTAGCAACTAAAACCTGAAAACCAGGTGCCATTTTTTCCTTAATAATAGTATCTGCAAATTGATCTATTTCTGCCAGTTTTTTTGAGGATAATTTTACATCTTCTGGTATTGAATATTCTAATCTGCTTAAACTATATGTTTTTAATCCTGTACCTTCTTTAAACTCTTCACCTATAGAAACAGGTAACTTTCCTGAAGTTGCAAGAGCACCAAAAATTGCTTGTGCTGATAATTCTTGAGCTAATTTACTATTTTGGTATGAAACCATAATAGACTCTATATTGCTAAAAGATTTTAAGTCTAATAAACTATAAGGGCTAGTAAATACATCTAAAATTACAGTGTGTTTTCTGGCTATTTCTTGCAACCAAACTAATTCTTCGTCTTTAAATTTATAACTTTTCCAAGGATGATTATTCGATTTATGAAAACCTACTATTACCAAATTATAGTTTTTTAATTTTTTAAGTAAACCATCTAATTTAGTGTCAGAAACTTCATCAACTTTTGTATAGTTTTTTAGCATTTTTAAAAAGTCATCTCCATTATCATCTCCTAATTTCACATAAGCTATTTCTTTAAAATCTAAATTGGATAATGGAATATTCTGCTTTTCATCTTTAATTACTGTAAGAGAGTTCTTAACTAAATTTCTATGTAAAATTTCGTCTTCTACTGTATTTAAATCTTCTTGTAAATTTTCTAAAGCAACAGGTTTATAGTTGTTTAAACCCATCCAATATTTTGCTTTTAAAATTTTTCTAACAGAAAAATCTAACCTTTCTTCAGAAAGTGCTTTTAAAGTTAAAGCTTGTTTTAATAATCGAACACTAGCTGGAACATCTTGAGGAATTAATAACAAATCATTACCTGCTTTAATAGCTGATAGATCTACTTCTGCAGATGTTGCATAATCTGTAGCACCTCTCATATTTAAGCCATCTGTAATTATTAAACCATTAAAACCTAATTCTTTTTGCAACAAATCTGTTACCACATTTTTAGACAATGAGGTTGGTAAATTTGCATTAGACTCTAAACTTGGGATATTTAAATGTGCAGTCATTACACTTCCTACACCAGCATCAAAAAGTCGTTTATAGGGATATAGCTCTATGGAGTCTAATCTTGCTTTATCAAAATCTAAAAATGGTAAAGTATGATGTGAGTCTGCTTCAGTATCTCCATGACCAGGAAAGTGTTTTGCATTTGCCATTACTCCATATTTCTGCATTCCTTTTGTAAAAGCAATGGCTTTCTGTGTCACGTTTTCTTTACTTTCTCCAAAAGATCTATTGCCAATTATTGGGTTTAAAGGATTGATATTTATATCTACAACTGGAGCAAAATTAACATGAATACCTAATCTTTTACAATGTTTACCTAAATGCTCTCCAAACTTTCTTACTAAAGAATCGTTTTGAATTGCACCAAGTGCCATATTCCAAGGAAACTTATAAGTGTTTTTCAATCGCATATCTAAACCCCATTCCCCATCAAAACCAATCATTAATGGTAGTTTAGAAAGTGCCTGATATTTGTTATTTAAAACAGCCTGTTTTTCTGGTGTACCTTGCATAAAGATTAAACTTCCTACATGATATTTTGTAATCATTTCAGTTATAAAAGCTTCATGTTTTTCGTCTAAATTAGAATAAGCTTGCACCATAAAAAGCTGACCAATTTTTTCATCAATAGTCATAGTGTTCATAATACTATCTACCCAAATCTCTTGTTTTCCTGCATCTAGAGTTCTAAGAGGATCTATAGTTTGTGAGAATAATTTAGACACACTCACTAGTAAAAAAAGTAGCAATATTCTTTTTTTCATATACTTTTTCTTGTTCAATTTTTATACCAAAAAACGTTTGTGCCAACTATCTTTTGCTGGTACTTCCCAACTATTTTCAAAGTCTTCTTTGGTTGCTACCATATTATTAAAGACAATTGTTTCTTGTGTAATTTTATGCTCTTTTGCAAACTTTTGAAAATCTGAAAGCCTCACCAAATTAATATGATTCCCATTTTTAAAAGTTACATTCATTTTATCCATAAGATTTAATTGTAACTCTCTTTCTAAAGCTTGTATAAAATGTACAGATGCATCTATAGAGCAACCAGAAACATTATTAAAACTCTCATCAACAGCCAATACTAAAAACTGATTATATTTTATGGTATAAGAGCCTTTTAGATCGTCTCCATGTCTTGTCCAAGAATTAATAAACTCTTCTGCCTTTGTTGAAATGAACTCTAATTCTTTTTCTGTAAATTCTCTGTTTGATTGATAAATCCAAACTCGAGAATTATTAGGTAAATTTTTATATGGAGTATACATTTATATTATCTTAAATTAAATTTTTGTTGTAAAGCTTGCAACTTTTCTTCATCTGACATGGTTTCTTTTGGAGATGCCATTCGTTCTTTAATTTCTCTTAAAACCTTCTTGGTATACAATGGAAAATCGGCATTTTGTATCCAATTATTGTAACCTGGGTTTTCTTTCAACACTTCTTCAACTGTTCTTCCTTTATATTTCCCAAATGAAAAGATTTCTTGCCCATCATCATTAATTAAAATAAAACCAGCAAAATCACCTCTTTCACCATGTGTAGAAAATTCACTTAAACTTTTTACATCATTTTCTAAATCATCATATTTTTCTATTTGAGCTAACAAAATTTCATAAGTAGCATTTGTATCTGCTTCAGCACCATGTGCGCCTTCTAACTCTTTACCACAATAAAATTGGTATCCAGCACTTAAAGTTCTTTGTTCTTTTTTATGAAAAATAGTTTGCACATCAACAGCTTTTCTATCATTCATATCAAAATCTATACCTGCTCTCATTAATTCTTCTGCTAATAAAGGAATATCGAATCTATTTGAATTAAAACCAGCTAAATCACACCCTTCTATCATTTTACTAACCTCTGGTGCTAGCTCTTTAAATGTAGGTTCAGTAACCACTTTTTCGTTTGTAATACCATGTATTTCTGCTGCTTCTTTTGGTATTTCTACTTCTGGATTGACCAACCAAGTTTTACTTTCTTTATTACCATTAGGAAACACTTTTAATATTGATATTTCTACAATTCTATCTGTTGCAATATTAACTCCAGTGGTTTCTAAATCGAAAAATACAATTGGTTTTTCTAGTTTTAAATTCATCTATTGTTCGTTGTTTAATTGTGCTTTAAAATCATCTAAATGAGCTAATAATTCTGGAGACAATTTAGGTTCTTTAAAATCGTATTTTTCTAATTCTTCTAATAAAATTTCTGCCAAACGAAGTCTTGCTGTTGGCTTATCATCTGCAGGGATAATAAACCAAGGTGCATTTTCTTTTGAAGTTCTATTGATTGCATCTTCATAACAAAACTGATATTCATCCCATAACTTGCGTTCTTTTAAATCTGCTGGAGAAAATTTCCAATTCTTTTCTTGAAGATTTAACCTTCTTAAAAGTCTGCTTTTCTGTTCTGATTTAGATAAGTTTAAAAAGAACTTTAGAACTATAGTTCCATTTTTTACTAAATGATTTTCAAATTGATTTATTCTCTCCATTCTATCATGATAGAAAGCATCATCTAAATCTTCTACTTTAGAAATATTTGGAATGTTTTCGTTTAAAATATAATTTGGATGAACTCTTGTTACCAAAACATTTTCGTAATGAGTTCTATTAAAAAGTCCCATCTTTCCTTTTTCTGGAAGCACTATATAATGTCTCCATAAAAAATCATGATTTAACTCTAATTCTGTAGGTACTTTAAAACTATGTACTTCTACACCTCTAGGATTTATGTCTTTAAAAACCTCTCTTACCAAACTATCTTTGCCAGAAGTATCCATTCCTTGCAAACAAATAAGTACAGCAAATTTACCTTCTGCATACATTGCATTTTGTAAATCACTTAATTTTTTTCGTATTTTTTTTAATTTCTTTTTAGCATCTTCTTCTACTTCTTTTGTAGATATTTTTTTTAGTGATATTGGTTTTGTAACTCTATATTTTTCTAAAGACATTCTTTTATTTAATTAAAGTTTAAAGATAAAAAAATATGTGGTTTAAGCATTGAATTTTAATACTCAATTAGTAATAATAATGATAATTTTTTCATAAAAAATTCTTTACAAAACAGAATTTACTTAATAGCGTATTTCATTTGTTTCTGAATATAATTTCCAATAAATTAGCTAATTAGGTTTTCATCTTTACTAAAGTGAAGAAATTTATTTTTATGTCGAAAAAAGGAAAAGCAAAGAATACGTTAAATAAAGCAAAACATACTAAGTTGATGAATCAAAAAATTAACAAAGTAAAATTGCAAAAACAACAAAATAAAGAACGTTTAAAAGCCATTATTAAAAAAGCTAACGATCAAAAAAACCAAGAAATTTGAGTTTAAAATACTATTTAGGTGTCATAGTCTCTACTCCTCTATTACCAATTATGTTTTTTCAAGGTAAAAAAATTAGGGCTACTGTACCTAATTTACCTGAAGCTAAAAACCCTAAAGGATATATAAAAAAAGAAAGTGATAAAACTTTAAAAATTATATGTATTGGTGAGAGTACAATTGCTGGAGTTGGAGTAGATTTTCATAAAAATGGTTTTCCTGGAGCTTTAGCCAATGAAATTGCAACTAGTAACAATATTTCTGTATTATGGAATGTTTATGCTAAAAGTGGTTACACTGCAAAAATGGTTCGTAAAAAATTAGTTCCAATAATAGAAGAATCTAATGCAGATGCTATTATTATTGGTTTAGGAGGTAATGATGCTTTTACTTTAAATTCCCCAGAAGTTTGGATGTTTCAAATTAATCAACTTATAAAAAAACTAAAAAGGAAATATCCAAAAACAACTATTTACTTTACAAATATGCCTCCTATTAAAGAATTTCCTGCCTTTACCAAAACTATAAAATTTGTCATTGGAAATTTAGTTGAAATTTTTGGTAAAAGATTACACAGAAGAGTTAGTAGAAAAAGGGATGTATATTATAATAGTGAAATTATTACGCTAGAAAACTGGCAAAATAAATACAATATTCAAGGTGATATTTCTATTTTTTTTAGTGATGGAGTTCATCCTTCTAAATTAACGTATCAAACTTGGGGAAAAGATATGGCAAATTTTATGATGAGTACAGAAAGTTTTAAAACATGGATGCAAAAGAAATAATAGATTTTTTTGGTTTAAAATCTCATCCTGAAGGAGGGTATTTTAAAGAAATTTATAGAAGTAGTGGAATAATACCTAATGATCATTTACCTGATTTTATTAAAGGAGACAGAAATTATTGTACTAGTATTTATTTTTTATTGACTTCAGATAAGTTTTCTGCTTTTCACAAAATTAATCAAGATGAAACTTGGCATTTTTATAGTGGCACAACTTTAAAAATTCATATGATTTCGCCTAAAGGAGAATATTCCTTTGTTTTCATTGGAACCAATTATTCTGAAGGTGAGATACCTCAATTTACTGTACCTGCCCATTATTTTTTTGCTGCTGAAGTAATAGAAAAAGACTCGTTTTCTTTTGTAGGATGTACAGTTTCACCTGGTTTTGATTTTAGAGATTTCACTTTACCTTCTTGTAAAGAACTATCAAAAGAATTTCCAGATCATAAATCTAAAATTGAAGGATTAACGCACCATTAAAAATCAAAAATCCCAAGTCTGCAAACTTGGGATTTTCTTTAATTCAAATTTATTAAATAACAATAGATTTTATTGGTCTATTGCACCTAATACACGTTTCATAAAAGCATTTAATGCTTCTTTTTTAGGAGTGCCTTCTTTGATCATTTTATGAACCTCTAGAGCACCATACATATTAGAAATTAACTCTCCTATTACATCTAATTCATCATCTTTTAAAGAAGGTACTTCAGTTAAAGACTCTAAAGTCTCTAAAGTCTCTAGTAAATAATCTTCGTCATTTTCTTCAATAAAAGAAGTTAAGTGTTTAATTATAGGTAACTTCATTATTATGCAATTTCTGTAACTAGCTCTTTTAAAACATCAAATTTGTTAGTCTGAGCTTGGTTTTTCTTCTCTCCATTTATAAAAGTCGCAAAAGTAGGTAAGTTACTTACATCTGCTAATTGTCTACTGTTTGGATTTTTCTCAGCATCAACCATTACAAACTTAACGTCTCCTAACTCAGAAGCTAACTTCTTAAATTTTGGTTTCATTATTCTACAGTTACCACACCAAGTTGCAGAGTATTGTACTACAACTTTATCATTTTCGTTTACAATAGATTGTAAATTATCTTCTGTTAATTCTTGAACCATAATTTTTGTTTTAAAATTAATTTTTAGTTTACTGCTAAATATTCTGCAGTTGCTTTTGCATTTGCTTGCATAGCTTGCTTACCTTCTTCCCAGTTTGCTGGACAAACTTCTCCGTTTTTCTGAACATGAGCATATGCATCTATTAAACGTAACATTTCATTTACATTTCTACCAACAGGCATATGGTTTATACCTTCATGAAAAACTGTACCTTCTTCATCAATTAAATAAGAAGCTCTATAAGTAACATTATCCCCTTCTACTTGCACTGTACCAGTTTCTTCGTCATAAACTTCGTTTGTAATATCTAAAATACCTAATACCGAAGATAAGTTTCTATTGCTATCAGCTAAAATTGGGTAAGTAACACCTTCTATACCTCCATTATCTTTTGAAGTATTTAACCATGCAAAATGAACTTCTGGTGTATCACATGAAGCACCAATTACTATTGTATTTCTTTTTTCGAACTCATCCATTGCATTCTGAAATGCATGTAACTCAGTTGGACAAACAAATGTAAAATCTTTTGGATACCAGAATAACAATACTTTTTTATTGTTTTTTACTGCTTCTTCTAATACATTTAATTTAAATGTATCTCCCATTTCATTCATTGCATCCACATTTAAATTTGGAAATTTTCTACCTACTAATGTTGCCATTATTTGATTTTTTTTAAGTTATTAATAATTATTATGGTGCAAAATTAAGTCCACAAAAACTCATAAATAAGAAATAAAATAAGATAAATTTTATACTAGAATAACTTTTATCAATACTTAAAAAATAAAACTTTATAAATAACATAAAATATAAGATTAAATAGGTGTTCAATAACCATAAACTATATTGATATAAGAATTATAGATAAAAATTATTTAAAAAAATATTGTAGCTTTGGAAAGCAACTAAATAAAATAATAAATCATGGACAAAAATCATTCAGACTCAAATTTTAAAGCATGGGATGTAAATAAATCAGAAGCAGTAGATAAATGCCCATTTATGAGTGGCTCAATTAAAAAAACTGCTGGTGGAGGAACAAGTAATAGAGACTGGTGGCCTAACGAATTAAAATTAAATATTCTTAGACAAAATGCCCCGAAATCAAATCCTATGGGAGAAGATTTTGATTATGCATCTGCATTTAATAGCATCGATTATAATGAATTGAAAAAAGATGTAATTAATTTGATGACAGACTCTCAAGATTGGTGGCCTGCAGATTATGGTCATTATGGAGGTTTTATGATACGTATGGCATGGCATAGTGCTGGAACTTATAGAGTTGGTGATGGACGTGGAGGAGCTGGTTCTGGAACTCACAGATTTGCACCTTTAAACAGTTGGCCTGATAATGGAAATTTAGACAAAGCTCGTTTATTACTTTGGCCAATTAAAAAGAAATATGGAAATAAAATTTCTTGGGCAGATTTAATGATTTTAGCAGGTAACTGTGCCTTAGAATCAATGGGATTCCCAACTTTTGGTTTTGCAGGTGGTAGAGAAGATGTTTGGGAACCAGAGCAAGATATTTATTGGGGTAGTGAAACAGGATGGTTAGATAATGATGAAAGATATGATACAAGTGATGGTGATTTAGAAGGCCATTTAGGCGCTGTTCATATGGGGTTAATCTATGTAAACCCAGAAGGTCCTAATGGAAATCCAGATCCTTTAAAATCTGCACATGATATAAGAATTACTTTTGGTAGAATGGCCATGAATGATGAAGAAACTGTTGCTTTAGTTGCTGGCGGACATACTTTTGGTAAAGCTCATGGTGCTGCTGATCCAGATAAATATGTTGGTGTAGAACCTCATGGAGCTTCAATTGAAGAAATGAGTACTGGTTGGAAAAACACATTTCAATCTGGTGTTTTAGATGATACAATTACCAGTGGTTTAGAAGGTGCTTGGACACCATCTCCAACAGAATGGAATGACGAATATTTTGATGTGTTATTAAATTATGATTGGGAATTAACAAAAAGCCCTGCTGGTGCTCATCAATGGACACCAACTGCTGCTTCAAATGCAAAAAGAGCTCCAAAAGCTGGAGGAAATGGAACGCAAGCATTAATGATGTCTACTGCAGATATGGCTTTAAAAATGGATCCTGAATATAGAAAAATATCTGAGCGTTTTCATAAAGATCATAAAGCATTTGAAGATGCTTTTGCAAGAGCTTGGTATAAATTAACACATAGAGATATGGGACCAATAACACGTTATTTAGGTCCTGAAGTACCAAGTGAAGAATTAATTTGGCAAGATCCAATTCCAAAGGTGGATTATACTTTAAGTGATGCTGATATAAATACTTTAAAGAAAATGGTTTTAGCTTCTGATTTATCTATTTCTGAATTAGTAAAAACTGCTTGGGCTTCTGCTTCTACATTTAGAGGTTCAGATAAAAGAGGTGGAGCAAATGGTGGCAGAATTCGTTTAGAACCGCAAAGAAGTTGGGAAGTAAATAATCCTAAAGAATTAAATAAAGTTCTTACTGTTCTTGAAGGAATTCAGAAAGAATTTAATGGCACTATTTCTATGGCAGATTTAATTGTTTTAGCAGGAAATGCTGCTGTTGAAGAAGCTGCTAAAAAAGGTGGATATACTATTTCTGTTGACTTTACTCAAGGAAGAGGTGATGCTACACAAGAGCAAACAGATTTAGAATCTTATGGTTATTTAGAGCCAATTGCTGATGGTTTTAGAAACTATATGAATCCTAAATTAGATGTTGCTGCAGAAGATTTATTAGTAGATAGAGCAAACTTATTAACTTTATCTATACCAGAAATGACTGCGTTAGTTGGAGGATTACGTGTTTTAGGAGCTAATTTTGACTATTCTAAACATGGTGTTTTTACTGACAAAGTTGGCACATTAAGTAATGATTTCTTTACAAATATATTAGACCTTTCTGTTACTTGGAAAGTTGCTAATGCAGACGAAAAAGAATTTATTGGTAGAGATAGAATATCAGGAGCAATGAAATTCTCTGGTACAAGAGCCGATTTAATTTTTGGATCTAATACAGAATTAAGAGCTGTTTGTGAAGTTTATGGAGCAAATGATGGTGAAGAAAGATTTGTTAACGATTTTGCAAAAGCTTGGGCTAAAGTGATGAATTTAGATCGATTTGATTTATAGTAATCTTATCAATTCAAAAAAAAAGAGCTACAAATTGTAGCTCTTTTTTTTATTAAAATTATTTACTCGCAAATAATTTTACATCATTTTCAGAAATTTGTTTTTCACCTAATATTATTAAACGTTCTACAACATTTCTTAGCTCTCTAATATTACCTGTCCAATCGTATTTTTGAAGTAACTGAACAGCTTCTTCAGAAAATGTTTTTTTAGGATTTCCTTGTTCTTCAGATATTTTTTTAGAAAAGAAATCTATTAATAATGGGATATCTTCTCTTCTATCATTTAAAGCAGGTACTTTAATTAGAATAACAGCTAGTCTATGATACAAATCTTCTCTAAACCTACCCTCTTCAATTTCTTTATTTAAATCTTTATTAGTTGCAGCTACAACTCTTACATTAACTTTAATGTCTTTATCTGAACCTACTCTTGAAATTTTATTTTCTTGTAAAGCACGTAAAACTTTAGCCTGAGCAGAAAGACTCATGTCTCCAATCTCATCAAGAAAAATAGTACCTCCATTTGCTGCTTCAAATTTACCAGCTCTATCTTTATTTGCACCAGTAAATGACCCTTTAACATGACCAAATAATTCACTCTCAATTAATTCTGATGGTATTGCAGCACAATTTACTTCTATCATTTGTGCTTTGGCTCTCTCTGATTTTTCATGAAGCCAATGTGCAACCAATTCTTTACCTGTTCCATTAGGGCCTGTAATTAAAACCCTTGCATCTGTAGCAGCAACTTTTTCTATAATATCTTTAATGTGAGAAATACTTTCGCTCTCACCAATCATCTCGTAATTTTTACTTACTTTCTTCTTTAATCTTTTGTTTTCTACAACTAAAACTTTTCTATCTAAAGCATTTCTTACTGTGTTTAACAACCTATTTAAATCAGGTGGTTTTGATATATAGTCAAAAGCTCCTAAACGCATTGTATTTACTGCTGTATCTAAATCTCCATGTCCAGAAATCATTACAATTGGTGTTTCTGGTTTTATCTTTTTTGCTTTTTCTAACACCTCAACACCATCCATCTTAGGCATTTTTATATCACACAAAACTAAATCGTAATCGTTGTTTTTTATAAGCTCAATGCCTTCTAATCCATCTTCTGCTTCTTCTACTTGATAAGTATCATTTTCTTCTGAAATTATTTTTTTTAAGACTCTTCTTATGGCAGCCTCATCTTCAACAATTAAAATTTTTGACATGTTTTTGTTTTATATATTTTTAATCAACTGTGAATAAGTTGTATATCTTTTTATTTCTCTGGAAAAAGATGAACATCTCTTTGAGGAAAAGGGATAGTTACTTTCTTCTCTCTAAATACTCTATCTATTTCAAATCTTAAATCACTTTGAACAAACCTAGCTTCAAAACTATTATTTAACGAAAAAACAACTCGAAAATTGAGTGAACTATCTGCAAAATCTGTGAATAATACTCTAGGTTCTGGTACTTTTAAAATTTTCTTATGAGATTTTGCAACATTTAAAAGTATTTCTTTTACTAACTCGACATCACTACCATAAGCCACTCCAACATCTACAGACTCTCTAGTTTCTACTCCATTTTCTGTCCAATTAAACAATATATTTGTTAGATATAAATGATTAGGAATTACTAATACTTTATTATCTATAGTTACTGCTCTAGTTGTTCGTAAACGAATATCTAAAACTCGACCAACTTTTCCTTCTAATTCTATAATATCTCCTACATGAACAGATTTATCTACTAAAATAAATATTCCAGAGATAATATCTTGAAACAAGGTTTGTAATGCTAAGCCAACACCAATTAAAAGTGCTGCAGAAGCAGCAAATACTGCTGTTACATTTACACCTGCAGTATGCATACCCACCAAAAAGATAATTAAAAAAACAAACCATCTTATATAACTAAAAAGTGTTATAAATTTTCGTTCATCTTGGTTAGATAGTTTTCTAGTGATAATTCTACGAACAAAATTTAGAATCAAAGAAGTTATAATTAATGCTATTGCAATAAAAATTAACCCTTTTACAGTAATACTAATTTCTTCAGAAAAAACAAATTTATAATCTAAAATTGAATTTGCTTCTTCAACAATTGTTTCTTTAACTTGATCAATAGTATCTTGCATCTATCCTTTATATTTTAACCATTTATATAAATCTTTATAAGTAGGTTTTTTACCATACATTAAAATACCAACTCTATATATTTTTGCTGCTAACCATACCATAAACATAAAAGTTACTAATAATAAACTCATAGAAATGGCTAATTCTGTCCATGTAACTCCAAAAGGAACTCTCATTAACATTACAATTGAACTAGTTAAGGGTATGTGTGAAAAAGCTACTGAAATAGGCCCATGAGGATCATTAATTACTGTAGCAAAACCAACATAAACCCCTAATATTAAAGGGAACATAATTGGTAACATAAATTGTTGCGTGTCTGTTTCATTATCTACAGCTGCACCAACAGCAGCAAATAACGAACTATACAGCATATATCCTCCTAAAAAGTAAAATATAAAAAGTACAAATAGTTTTAAAAGTGGTAATCGTAAAACTTCTTGTATTAATACTTGCATTTTATCTCCACCAGCTACATTTTTTGCAGCCTCTAATTGTTCTGCAGATAAATTAGCTGTTTGCATTTCAGCCATATTAATGCCTAAAAGAGATGTTGCAAGAGTACCTAAAATAAAAATAAGAATACCCCAAATAAAAAATTGTAATAATCCTGCTGAAGCATTTCCAATAATTTTACCTAACATTAACTGAAATGGTTTTACAGAAGATACAATAACCTCTATAATTCTACTTGTTTTTTCTTCGATAACACTTCTCATTACAGAAGTACCATAAATCATAACAAACATCATTAAAAAATAACCAGCTATTGCTCCTACTCCAATCTTTAATCCATTAATTAATTTTGATGATTCTTCTCCAGAAAAATTATACATTTTAATATCTGACTGAATTCTAGAAGCATTAATTTTATTTATATCAATCCCAAAATCATTTAGTTTTTGGTTTCTTATTTTAGTTTCAATTTTATTTTCTAAAGCATTCATTACAGACATCCCTGGAGAATCTTTAGAATAAAATTCAATAGATTTTGCTAATAACTCTAAGCTATCTTGTTTTGGAATTATAAGTGCTCCATAATAATTACCTTGCTCTACTTTCTTTTTTGTATCTTCTATTCCTTTTGATGTAAAATCTAAATAATGTACAGTTTTAGAATCTTTAAAGTCTTCTTTTGAAAACAAACCTGAATTGTCTATGTAAACAATTTCTTTGACCTTTTCGTTATTTTTTTTCATTAAAAAATAAACTAAAAAACCCATACCAACCATTATTAGAGGACTCAAAAAAGTCATCACTATAAACGATTTATTACGAACCTTTGCAATAAACTCTCTTTCTATAATTAGTTTTAACTTACTCATCTCTAATTGTTTTTATTAACAGCTTGTATAAAAATATCGTTTGCACTTGGAATTAATTCAACAAAATGTTGCACTTCTCCTCTATTCGTTAAAAAAGCCAATAAATCGTTTGCAGAATCTTGCCTACCTAACTTAACACTTAAAGTTAATTCGTTACCTAATAATTTAAAATCTGGAGGAAAAACTTCAAATTTTTCTTTTAATTGAGATTCTACTTCCTTTGCATTAGAAGTATGTACACCTACCTGAAAAGTGTTTGTTCTAAATTCTCTTTTAATGTCATCTAACTTACCATCTAAAATTTTGTTAGATTTATTAATCAAAGCAATTTCATCACACATTTCTTCTACAGACTCCATTCTATGTGTAGAAAAAATAATAGTAGCACCTTCATCTCTTAGTTTCAAGATTTCTTGAGCTATTAATTGTGCATTAATAGGATCAAAACCAGAAAAGGGCTCATCAAAAATTAATAGTTTTGGTTGATGCAATACAGTTACTATAAACTGAACCTTTTGAGCCATTCCTTTAGAAAGCTCTTCAATTTTTTTATTCCACCAAGCAGAAATATCAAATTTTTCAAACCAATATTTCAATCTTTTTTTTGCTTCAAACTTAGACAATCCTTTTAATTGAGCTAAATACAAGGCCTGTTCACCTACTTTCATAGATTTATATAAACCTCTCTCTTCAGGCAAGTAACCAATGTCAGCTGTATGCTTAGGTGACAAAGGTTCTCCATCTAAAAAAATGGTTCCTTTATCTGGCATTGTAATTTGATTGATAATTCTAATTAAAGAAGTTTTACCAGCACCATTTGGACCCAAAAGCCCATAAACACTCCCTTTTGGAATATGGATAGATACATTATTTAATGCTCTAAAATCACCATAATTTTTTACAACATTATTTATTTCTAATAAATTACTCATGTATTTTTTGGTTAGAAGTTTTTTCTGAAAATCGTATTCTCACAAATTTAGTTAATTATAACTATTTGTAGCTCAAAAATTAAAATGGTTACAAAAAATAAAATGTTAAAATTTATTATGCATGCATAACTTTTTTTTAATTTACTATGCATGCATAGTAAATTTTTATATCTTTGTGCAATGGATAAAAATATTTCAATAGACCATCAGTTAAGAGCCACTTGGCAAGCAGTTGCTAAGATGTATAATGAGCAAGCTGCAAAGCATGATAGTACTATGGCTACTGCTTTTGTGCTTTTAACTATTGATAAAGTGAAAGGAACACCTTCTACCTCATTAGGCCCTTTAATGGGAATGGAACCTACAAGTCTTTCTAGAATTTTAAAATCTATGGAAGAAAAAGGTGCCATTTCAAGAGAAAAAAATCCAGATGATGGAAGAAGTGTTATCATTAAATTGACAGATTATGGAAAAGAAATGCGTAAAGTTTCTAAAGGTCATGTTTATCAATTTAACAATATTGTACGTGAATATGTAACAGAAAAAGAACTAGATTCTTTTTTTAAAGTTATGAACGTAATTAACAATCTAATTGCAGAAAAGAAAATTTTTGAAGAAATAAACCAAGATAAATAAAACATAAACTAACAAATAATGACAAGAAGAATAAAAAAAGTTGCAATAATTGGCTCAGGAATAATGGGTTCAGGTATTGCATGTCACTTTGCTAATATTGGTGTAGAAGTTCTTTTGTTGGATATTGTTCCAAGAGAATTAACAGATAAAGAAAAAGCACAAGGTCTTACATTAGAAGATAAAGTAGTTCGTAATCGTTTAGTAAATGATGCCTTATCTAATTCTTTAAAATCTAACCCTTCACCTATTTATAATAAAAAATTTGCAAGTAGAATTACTACAGGTAACCTAGATGATGATTTACATTTAATTAAAGATGTAGACTGGGTAATGGAGGTTGTTGTAGAACGTTTAGATATTAAAAAATCTGTTTTCGAAAAAGTAGAAAAATATAGAAAGCCAGGTACTTTAATCACATCTAATACATCTGGTATTCCTATTAAATTTATGAATGAAGGCAGAAGTGAAGATTTTCAGCAACATTTTGCTGTAACACACTTTTTTAACCCTCCTCGTTATTTAAAATTATTTGAAGTTGTACCAGGACCAAATTGTAAACAAGAAGTAACAGACTTCTTAATGATGTATGGTGATAAGTTTTTAGGCAAAACTTCTGTATTAGCTAAAGATACTCCTGCATTTATTGGAAATAGAATCGGAATCTTTGGTATTATGAGTTTATTTCATGTTGTAAAAGAAATGGACTTAACCATAGAAGAAGTAGATAAATTAACAGGTCCAGTTATTGGACGTCCTAAATCAGCAACTTTTAGAACCATTGATGTAGTTGGTTTAGATACTTTAGTACATACTGCAAATGGAGTTAAAGATAATTGCCCAAATGATGAAGCAAGAGATCAGTTTGTAATTCCTGATTTTGTAAACCATATGATGGAAAACAAAATGTTAGGTAGCAAAACCAAACAAGGTTTTTACAAAATGACTAAAGATGCAAATGGTAAAAGAAATATATTATCATTAGACTTAAACACATTAGAATATAGAGAAAAGAAACGTGCAAAATTTGCAACTTTAGAACTTACGAAAACGATTGACAATATAACAGATAGATTTAAAGTTTTAGTTGCTGGTAAAGACAAAGCAGGAGAATTCTATAGAAAATCATTTGCAGCAATGTTCGCATATGTACAAAATAGAATTCCAGAAATTTCTGATGAATTATATAGAATAGATGATGGTTTAAGAGCTGGTTTTGGTTGGGAACATGGTCCTTTCCAAATTTGGGATGCTATTGGTGTAGCCAAAGGTGTAGCCTTAATGAAAGCTGAAGGACATGAACCTGCTGCTTGGATAACAGAAATGTTAGAAAAAGGAGAAACCTCTTTTTACACTGTAAAAGAAGGTGCAACATATTATTATGATATACCTTCAAAAGCACAAGTTAAAAAGCCAGGTCAAGATGCATTTATCATTTTAGACAACATTAGAAAATCAAACGAAGTTTGGAAAAACTCTGGAGCTGTAATAGAAGATTTAGGAGATGGAATTTTAAACTTAGAGTTTCAATCTAAAATGAATACCATTGGTGGTGATGTTCTTACTGCTATCAATAAAGCAATTGATTTAGCTGAGAAAAATTATCAAGGATTAGTGGTTGGTAATCAAGCTGCAAACTTCTCTGTTGGTGCAAATATTGGTATGATATTTATGATGGCAGCAGAGCAAGAATATGATGAGTTAAATATGGCTATCAAGTATTTTCAAGATACAATGATGCGTATGAGATACTCAGCAATACCAACTGTAGCTGCTCCTCATGGAATGACTTTAGGTGGTGGATGTGAATTATCTATGCACGCAGATAAAGTTGTTGCAGCTGCAGAAACTTATATTGGTTTAGTAGAGTTTGGAGTTGGTGTAATTCCTGGTGGTGGTGGTTCTAAAGAAATGGCTTTAAGAGCACAAGATTTATTTCACCAAGGAGATGTACAATTAAATGTATTACAAGAACATTTCCTAGCTATTGGTATGGCTAAAGTAGCAACATCAGCTTATGAAGCCTTTGATATGAATGTACTTCAAAAAGGAAAAGATGTTGTGGTTGTTAATAAAGACAGACAAATTGCAGAAGCTAAAAAGCATGCCTTATTAATGGCAGAAGCTGGCTACACTCAAAAACCAATGAGAGACGATATTTTGGTATTAGGTAAACAAGCTTTAGGTACATTTATGGTTGGTACAGATTCAATGCAAGCTTCTAGATATATTTCTGAACACGATCAAAAAATAGCAAACAAATTAGCATATGTAATGGCTGGTGGAGATTTATCTGAACCTACAAGAGTATCAGAACAATATTTATTAGACATAGAGCGTGAAGCATTCTTAAGTTTAACTACAGAACGTAAAACTTTAGAACGAATTCAACACATGTTAAAAACAGGTAAACCTTTAAGAAACTAAGAAAATGAAAACAGCATATATAGTAAAAGGATATAGAACAGCAGTCGCTAAATCAAAAAGAGGTGGCTTCAGATTTAAAAGAGCTGATGAGCTTGCTGCAGAAACCATTCAATACATGATGGGTAAAATGCCAAGTTTCGATGTGAATAGAATAGATGATGTAATCGTAGGTAATGCAATGCCAGAAGGATCACAAGGTCTTAACATGGCACGTATTATTTCTTTAATAGGATTAAATACAGTTGATGTACCTGGAGTTACTGTAAATCGTTTTTGTTCTTCAGGTCTAGAAACAATTGGTATGGCTGTGGCTAAAATTCAATCAGGAATGGCTGATTGTATTATAGCTGGTGGTACAGAAAGTATGACTTCAGTACCTATGACAGGTTTTAAACCAGAACTAAACTACAACATTGTAAACCAAGGTAATGAAGATTACTATTGGGGAATGGGTAATACAGCTGAAGCTGTTGCAGAAAAATATAATGTCTCTAGAGAAGACCAAGATGAGTTTGCATATAACTCTCATATAAAAGCGTTAAAAGCATTAGCTGAAGATCGTTTTCAAGACCAAATAGTACCTATTGAAGTAGAAGAAACTTATTTAGATGCTAATGGTAAAAAAGCAACAAAAAAATACACTGTTAATAAAGATGAAGGTCCTAGAAAAGGAACTAGTAAAGAAGCATTAGCTAAATTACGCCCAGTATTTGCAGCAAATGGTTCTGTAACTGCAGGTAATTCATCACAAACTAGTGACGGTGCTGCTTTTGTTTTAGTAATGAGTGAAGAAATGGTAAAAGAACTAAATCTTGAACCTATTGCAAGAATGGTAAGCTATGCAGCTGCTGGTGTACCACCAAGAATTATGGGAATTGGCCCTGTTGCAGCTATTCCAAAAGCATTAAAGCAAGGTGGTTTAAAACAAAGTGACATTGAATTAATCGAATTAAACGAAGCTTTTGCATCTCAATCTTTGGCAGTTATGAGAGAGTTAAACCTTAATCAAGACATTGTTAATGTCAATGGTGGAGCTATTGCTTTAGGGCATCCTTTAGGTTGTACAGGTGCTAAATTATCTGTGCAATTATTTGACGAAATGCGTAAACGCGAAATGAATAATAAATATGGTATGGTGACTATGTGTGTAGGTACAGGTCAAGGTGCTGCAGGAATATTTGAATTTTTAAAATAAAACATAAGTAAAAAAATAAATCATGAAAACAGTAGAAAAAGATATTTTAAGAGGAGGACAATTCCTTGTAAAAGAATCAAAGTGTGAAGATATATTTACTCCAGAAGATTTTTCTGAAGAGCAAATAATGATGAAAGAAGCTGTAAAAGAATTTACAGACAGAGAAATTGTAGCTCATAGAGATAGGTTTGAAGCAAAAGACTATGCCTTAACTGAAGAAGTTATGAAAAAAGCTGGTGAGCTTGGATTTTTAGGTGTTGCAGTTCCTGAAGAATATGGAGGAATGGGTATGGGATTTGTATCTACAATGATTACTTGTGAATATATTTCTAGTGGAAATGGTTCTTTAAGTACAGCATTTGGTGCTCATACAGGTATTGGAACAATGCCAATAACTTTATATGGTACAGAAGAGCAAAAGCAAAAATATGTTCCAAAATTAGCTTCTGGTGAATGGATGGGCGCCTACTGTTTAACAGAGCCAGGTGCAGGATCTGATGCTAATTCAGGAAAAACAACTGCTGAATTAACAGAAGATGGAAAATCTTACAAGATTAATGGACAAAAAATGTGGATTTCTAATGCTGGATTCTGTAATTTAATGATTGTTTTTGCAAGAATTGAAGATGATAAAAACATCACTGGCTTTATTGTTGAATATGATGCTGCAAATCCAAATGGAATTACTTTAGGTGAAGAAGAACATAAATTAGGAATTCGTGCAAGTTCTACTAGACAAGTATTTTTTAATGATACAGTTGTTCCTGCAGAAAACATGTTATCTGTAAGAGGTGGTGGATTTAAAATTGCTGTAAACGCACTAAATGTTGGTCGTATTAAATTAGCAGCTGCATGTATAGATTCTCAAAGAAGAGTTTTAACAACAGCTTTACAATATGCAAACGAAAGAAAACAATTTAAGACACCTATTGCTGACTTTGGAGCTATTAAAGCTAAGTTAGCAGAAATGGCTACAAATACGTATGCAGGTGAATCTGCAAGTTATAGAGCTGCAAAAGATATTGAAAATAGAATTGCAATGAGAATGGCTGCTGGTAACTCTCATCAAGAAGCAGAGTTAAAAGGTGTAGAAGAATATGCAATTGAATGTTCTATCTTAAAAGTTACTGTTTCTGAAGATGTACAAGCTTGTGCTGATGAAGGAATCCAGATTTTTGGAGGAATGGGTTTCTCTGAAGAAACACCAATGGAAGCTGCTTGGAGAGATGCAAGAATTGCAAGAATTTACGAAGGAACAAACGAAATTAACAGAATGCTTTCAGTTGGTATGTTAATTAAAAAAGCAATGAAAGGTCATGTAGATTTATTAGGACCTGCAACAGCAGTTGCTGATGAATTAATGGGTATTCCTTCTTTTGATACACCAGATTATTCAGAACTTTTTGCTGAAGAAAAGGAAATGATTGCTAAAATGAAAAAAGTATTTTTAATGGTAGCAGGTTCTGCTATTCAAAAATATGGACCAGATTTAGAAAAACATCAGCAATTATTATTAGCAGCTGCTAATATTTTAAATGAAATATACATGGCTGAATCTACTTTATTAAGAGCAGAGAAAAATGCAAAACGTTTTGGAGAGGATGTACAAGAAGGACAAATAGCTATGGCTAAATTATACTTATATAATGCTGTAGAAATTGTAGCTAAAAATGGTAGAGAAGGTATAATTTCTTTTGCTGAAGGAGATGAACAACGTATGTTATTAATGGGATTAAAGCGTTTTACTAAATACGCTAACTATCCAAACGTTGTTGCCTTACGTAATACAATAGCAGAAAAATTAAAAGCAGAAAACAAATACTGTTTTTAACAATATTGAAAAATTTTTAAAACCTTAAAAAGTTTTAGAATTTAGTTGTTTGTTTAAAAAGACCATCGATTTTGATGGTCTTTTTTGTAAATTAAAGATTTAAATAAATTTTATCATGAAATTAAATATATTACTCTAGTGAACCTAAATAACGTTCTGCATCTAATGCAGCCATACAACCTGTACCTGCAGCAGTAACTGCTTGTCTATAATCTTTATCTTGAATGTCTCCAGCAGCAAAAACACCGGGTATATTTGTATGAGTTGTTTTTCCTTTGGTAATTAAATATCCTGTTTCATCCATATCTAAAACACCTTTAAATAAATCTGAATTTGGTGTATGTCCGATAGCAACAAATACTCCTGTTACAGGAATTTCAATAGATTCTTTAGTTTGATTATTAACTGCTTTAACACCAGTAACTACATTATCTCCAAGAACTTCCTCTATTTCTGTGTTATATAAAACCTCAATATTTTTAGTTTTATCAACTCTATGTTGCATCGCTTTAGAAGCTCTCATATAATCTTTACGAACAAGTAAACTTACTTTAGAACATATGTTTGCTAAATAAGTTGCTTCTTCTGCAGCTGTATCACCACCACCAACTACAACTACATCCTGACCTTTATAGAAAAAACCATCACAAGTAGCACAAGCAGAAACACCTCCACCAATTAATCGTTGCTCGCTTTCTAAACCTAAATATTTTGCAGTAGCTCCTGTTGAGATAATAATCGTTTCTGCTTCTATCTCTTTAGATTCGTCAACAATAACTTTATGAATACCACCTACTTCTTTAGACAAGTCTACTTTTGTAACTAATCCAAAACGAACATCTGTACCAAAACGTTCTGCTTGGTTTTTTAAGTCGTTCATCATAGCTGTACCATCTGTTCCATTAGGATATCCAGGAAAATTATCTACCTCTGTAGTTGTGGTTAATTGACCTCCCATTTGCATACCTGTATAGATTACTGGTTTCATATCAGCTCTTGCAGCATAAATTGCTGCTGTGTATCCTGCAGGTCCAGAACCAATTATTAAGCATTTTATCTTTTCAATATTTTCTGACATAATATTATTCTCTATTTTGGGTGGTAAAAATAACTGTTTTTACAACTTATAAAAACGATTGTTTATAAGTTTTAATAATGAAAAATAAATGAAAAGAATTGATTTATTGTAAGTAAATAATTTTATTGAGGAAGTAGTTTTATAATTCCTAAATTTTCTATACCAACATAAATATATCCATCTAAACCTTGTTCTACAGATCGAACTCTACCTAAACCTTCTAACATTTTTATTTCTTTAAAAACGTTATTTCCTTTTAGAATACACCTATTTAAATATTGAAATTTTAAAGAGCCAACCAATAAATTTCCTTTCCAATTCCCATATTTTTCACTATTAATAAAAGCCATTCCACTTGGAGCAATAGAAGGTGTCCAATAATGTATAGGTCTTTCCATTCCTGGTGCAGATGTTTTATTAGTAAATTTTGTTCCATTATAATTAATCCCATAACTCACAACTGGCCAACCATAATTTTTACCTTTTTTTATGATATTGATTTCATCACCACCTTGTGGACCATGCTCATGAGACCAAATTTCATCAGTAAAAGGATTTATCTCCATCCCTTGAGGATTTCTATGTCCGTAACTATATATTGCTTTTTTAGCACCATTTTTACTTGTAAAAGGATTGTCTTTTGGTATGGAACCATCATCATTTAATCTATAAATTTTCCCTCCATCTTTAGTAATATCTTGTGGATTAACATCTCTATTCCCTCTATCTCCAATTGAAAAATAAACATGATTCTCTTTGTCAAATACAATTCTAGATCCAAAATGTTGACCTCTTCTTGTATTTGGAATAGCTTTATATAAAACTTTTTTATTTACTAATTGATTATTTTGCAATTTTGCTCGCATTAAAGAGGTATTACCACCTGTTCCATTTCCTTTGGCTGAAGCATAAGTAAAATAAATCCAACCATTCTCTTTATAATTTGGATGCAACTCAATATCCATAAAACCACCTTGCCCACGAACATATATTTCTGGTAAGTTTTTAATTTCTGTCTTTCTATCATTTTTAAAATGAATTAACTTCCCTTCTTTTTCAGTAATTAACATTGAATTATCAGGTAAAAAAGTAAATCCCCATGGATTAGTTAAATCACTAACAACAACTTCATATTCTTTGTTTTGCGAAACTGATTTTATAACAAAAAAAACTATTGTAACTACTAAAAATTGATATCTCATAGTTTAAAATTATTTTTAAAATTGCTAATACAATATATAAATATTATTCTATATTTGCAGTCCAAAATTGATAACCATTTTCGGGGTGTAGCGTAGCCCGGTTATCGCGCCGCGTTTGGGACGCGGAGGTCGCAGGTTCGAATCCTGCCACCCCGACTTTAAACCTTCAGAACAATTCTGAAGGTTTTTTTATTTAATATGTTTAAACTTTAACGTAAATTTTTGTTTAACATAAAATAAAGTAGGTTAAACAATTTGTATCTTTGTTTAAACCTATTTTAATAAATGATGCATTTTTTTAACAATCAAGACATAAATCAACTTGATAAAATCTTTAGAATAAATTTAATTAATAGTTGTTCTGGTTTTAAATCAGCAAATTTATTAGGTACAATTTCTGAAAAAGGTATTACAAATGTTGCTGTATTTAGTTCTGTGACTCATTTAGGCTCAAATCCACCAACTTTAGGTTTTATTTTAAGACCAACAACTGTCCCTAGAAATACTCATAAAAACTTAAAAGATTTAGGATATTTTACCATTAATCATATTTGGGAGGCTATTTTTGAAGAGGCTCATCATACCTCTGCAAAATATCCAGATGATATTTCTGAGTTTGATATGACCAACTTAGAACCAGAATTTAAGGGTAATTATAAAGCTCCTTTTGTAAAAAATGCTCCAGTACAAATGGCTATGAAGTTTGTAGAAGAAATATATGTTCCTTCTAATGATGTAATGTTAGTAGTTGCACAAATTGAAGAGTTATATATAAAAGATGAATTATTACAAAAAGACGGTTTAATTAATTTATCTAAAGGAAATGTAGTAACTATAAATGGCTTAGATACATATGCTGTACCCAAATTTAAAAAACAACTTTCTTACCAAAGACCAAAAGAAAATAAATAAATGAAAATTCTTGTTACGGGTGCAACTGGTTACATAGGTAAAAGACTTATTCCATTATTATTAAATGATGGACATAATGTTGTTTGTCCTGTAAGAGATAAAAAAAGAGCAGAAGATTATTATAAAGACAAAAAAAATATTGAATTAATAGAAGCTGATTTTTTACATAGACACAGTTTAAACGCAATTCCAAAAGACGTAGAAGCAGCTTACTATTTAATTCATTCAATGTCAAATTCAGCTAAAGAGTTTCATATTCTTGAAGAAAAATGTGCAAATAATTTTAAACACTTTGCAGAGAAAACATCTTTAAAACAGGTGATTTATTTAAGCGGAATTACAAACGACACTAACCTATCAAAACACTTATTATCAAGAAAAAATGTAGAAAATACTTTAGATTCTGGAAACTATGCCTTAACAACTTTTAAAGCAGGAATTATTGTTGGATCTGGAAGTTCTTCATTTGAAATTATTAGAGATTTAGTAGAGAAATTACCTGTAATGGTTGCTCCTAAATGGCTAAATACTAAAACTCAACCATTAGCAATTAGAGATGTTTTGTCTTTTTTACATAAAGCTTTAGGTAAAAAAGAATTATATAATACTTCTTATGACATTTTTGGTCCTGAAATCTTGACCTACAAAACCATGTTATTACAATTTGCAGAGGTTCGAAAATTAAAACGTTGGATCTTAACTGTGCCAGTAATGACTCCAAAATTATCCTCTTATTGGTTATATTTTGTTACCTCAACTTCTTACAAACTCGCAAGTTCTTTAGTAAACTCTATGGGAGTAGAAGTTATTGGCAATAAAAGTAACATCAATCAAATATTAGATGTAAAACCAATGACTTATAAAGAAGCTGTGAAACTAGCTTTTAAGAAAATAGAACAAAATAGTATTATTTCTAGCTGGAAAGATTCTTACGTAAGTAGTGGTAAATTAAAGAATTATGTACATGAATTCATCAATGTACCAGAATATGGTTGTTTTAAAGACATTAAAAAAAGAAAAGTAAAAAATAAAGATAGTGCTCTAAATAAAATTTGGGCAATAGGTGGTGAAACTGGTTGGTATTATGGAACATTTTTATGGAAAATTAGAGGATTTATAGATCAGTTTTTTGGAGGTGCAGGATTACGAAGAGGAAGAAGACATCCACTAGAATTAAATACAGGAGATGCCTTAGATTTTTGGAGAGTGATTTATGCTGACAAAGAAAAAGGCAAACTTCTACTCTATGCAGAAATGATTTTACCAGGTGAAGCTTGGCTTGAATTTAAAATTAAAGACGACACTCTATATCAAACAGCAACTTTTAGACCTCATGGTTTAGCTGGCAGATTGTATTGGTATGCTGTTGTTCCTTTCCATTGGTTTATTTTTAATGGAATGATCAATAAAATTGTTAAAGTTTAATAGGTTGAAAAAACAAAATCTTCCACAAAAAATTTGTCCTGTTTGTAATAGACCTTTTACTTGGCGTAAAAAATGGGAAAAGAATTGGGAAAACGTAAAATATTGTAGTAAAAAATGCAGCAGCAACAAGAAAATACTGGTTTAGTTTGGTTCAGAAATAACTTAAGAATCCAAGATAATGTTTCTTTAAAAAAAGCGATTGATAACCATAACAAAGTAATTGCTGTTTATTTCTTTGATCCAAAATATTTTTCTGTTGATAAATTTGGCTTCAAAAAAACAGCAAAATTTAGAGCTCATTTTTTAATAGAAACTATACAAAATTTACAAGAAAGTTTAGAGGAATTAAACATTACACTCCTCACTTATTTTGATACTCCTGAAAATAAAATACATCAATTGTGTGATGCTTTTAATGTAGATACTATTTATACACAAAAAGAATGGACTCAAGAGGAACTTGACACGAATGGTAACATTAAAAAATCAATAGGAGATATTAATTTTATTGAAGATTATAATCAATTTTTATATCATCCAGATACAGTATCTAAGAACTTTAGCAATATCCCAAATGTATTTACAGCGTTTAGAAAAAAGTTAGAAAAGTACGTTGATATTTTACCAGAAGTTAGCGTTCAAAAATTAGGTACAGAGAATAAAATAGAAAACACAACTACAATTCCAAGCTTAAAAGATTTAGGCTTTGATGATTTTAAAACACCTCACAAAACAGCTTTTCCTTTTAAAGGGGGAGAAACTAAAGCATTAAAAAGATTAAATTATTACTTATTTGAAAGCAAAAAAGTTGGGTTTTATAAAAAAACAAGAAATGGTTTAGTTGGTAAAGATTACTCTACTAAATTTTCTCCTTGGTTAGCAAATGGGAGTTTATCTGCAAAAACTATTTATTACCAAGTAAAAAAATATGAACAAGAATTTGGCAAAAATCAATCTACCTATTGGGTAATTTTCGAATTGATTTGGAGAGATTACTTTAAATACATTTCTCTAAAATATGGAAATGATATTTTTAAAATTGGGGGAATTTTACATAGAGACTATCAATGGAAATCCGATGAAGAAACCATTAAAAAATGGATAAATGGAGAAACCAAAGACGATTTTGTAAATGCTAACATGATTGAACTTAAAGAAACAGGTTGGATGAGTAACAGAGGCAGACAAAATGTAGCTTCCTATTTTGCTAAAGAATTGTTATTGGATTGGAGGATTGGTGCTGCATATTTTGAATCATTGTTATTAGACTATGATGTGCATAGTAATTATGGAAATTGGATGTATGTTGCAGGCGTTGGTAATGACCCAAGAGATCGAAAATTCAATACACAACTACAAGCAGAACGTTATGATAGCAATCATAAATTTAGAAATCTTTGGTTAGAAAAAACACTTTTTTAAATGGTTAATAAAGAAATACATATCATTTTTCCTCATCAATTATTTAAAAAAACAGCCATTTTAGATAAAGTTAATACAATTTATTTGGTAGAAGAATATTTGTTTTTTAATCAATATAAATTTCATCAACAAAAAATTGCTTTTCATAGAGCAAGTATGAAAGCCTATAAAGAATTTTTAACCAAGAAAGATAAAAAAGTAAAGTATATAGATGCTATAAACGATTCTAGTGATATAAGAAATCTATTACCAGAGTTGGCTAAAGATGGAGTTTCTAAAATTCATATCATAGATCCAACTGACAATTGGTTAACAAAACACATCAAAGAAAGTAAAGGAGATTTAGAAATTGTTTGGCATAATAACCCTCTATTTATTAATAACAAAGAAGATTTAACGTCATTTTTTAAACCAACCAAAAAGAAATTTTTTCAAACATCATTCTACAAAAGCGAACGTAAGGAAAGAGATATTTTGATGGATGGTAAAAATCCTGCTGGAGGCAGTTGGACATATGATGGAGATAACCGAAAGAAATATCCAAAAGGGAAAACACCACCTAATATTCAATTTCCAGAAACATCAAAATACCATAAAGAAGCAAAAGAATATGTCTCAAAACATTTTTCAAATAATTATGGAAAGTTAAACGATTTTGTAGTTTATCCTATTGATTTTAAATCTGCTGAAGAATGGCTACAACAGTTTTTTGAAATCCGTTTTCACGAGTTTGGTGCTTATGAAGATGCTATTGTTAGAGAAGAATATTTTCTAAATCATAGTCTGTTATCACCTTTAATAAATGTAGGTTTATTAAACCCTTTAGAGGTAATTGAAAAAGCCATAGATCATGCCAGCGAAAATGATATTCCTATTAATTCTACTGAAGGTTTTGTGCGTCAAATTTTAGGTTGGCGCGAATTTATTAGAGGCGTTTATGAAGCAGTTGGCACAAAAGAACGCACCAAAAACTTTTGGAAATTCAAGAGGAAAATTCCAAAATCATTTTACGATGGCACAACTGGTATTCAACCTATAGACGATGTTATCCATAAAGTCAACAAAACTGCTTATGCTCATCACATAGAACGTTTAATGATTTTAGGAAACTTTATGGTATTGTGCGAATTTGATCCTGATGAAGTATACCATTGGTTTATGGAATTATTTATTGATGCTTACGATTGGGTTATGGTGCCAAATGTATATGGAATGAGCTTATTTGCTGATGGTGGAATGATGAGTACAAAACCATATATAAGTAGTAGTAATTACATTATGAAAATGAGTAATTACAAAAAAGGAAAATGGCAAGAAACTTGGGATGGATTATTCTGGACATTTATGGATAAACATCGAGAATTCTTTTTAAGTAATCCAAGATTAGGAATGCTCATCAGAACTTTCGATAAAATGAATCAAGAGAAAAAAGAAATGCATTTTAATAATGCAAAACAATTTTTGAATCAATTAGATAATGATAGATAGAGAAGAAATAAATGTAGTTTGGTTTAAACGTGATTTACGCTTACAAGATAATGAAGCAATATACAATGCTTTAGCATCTAATAAACCCACACTTTTTCTTTATGTTTTTGAAAAATCTTTAATTGATGATCCTCATTATGATGAGCGCCATTGGAATTTTATAAAGCAATCTTTAGTCGACTTAAATCAGCAGTTAGAAAATTACAATACTAAAATATTAGCAGTTACTTCAGAAGTAATTACTGTATTTAATCAGCTACAAAATTATTATAAAATTGATACTGTTTATTCTCATCAAGAAACAGGATTATTAATTACCTATAATAGAGATAAAGAATTTGCAAGGTATTGTAGAAACAACTCTATTAATTGGGTTGAAAATAATAATAATGGTGTTTTAAGAGGATTGTTAAATAGAGAAGATTGGTTTGATAAATGGGAAAATTACATGAACGATTCTCAATTCGAAATTAATTATACAAATCGTAAATTACTTTCTATTGAAAGTGTCAAAAATCTAGAAAAGAATTTTATTAAATCTGATTTAGAAACTACTAATCATAAATATTTTCAAAAAGGAGGAGTTACCACAGCTTGGAAATATGCTACTAGCTTTTTCGAAGAAAGACATAAGGGTTATATGTATAATATTTCTAAACCAAACTTATCTAGAAAAAGTTGCAGTAGGTTATCTCCATATATTGCTTGGGGAAATTTATCAATTAGACAAGTATATCAAACAGCATTAGCATATAAAAACGAAGAAAATAAAAAACAATTAGGTGCTTTTGTATCTAGATTGCGCTGGCAAGCCCATTTTATACAAAAATTTGAGATGGAGCATACTATGGAAACAGCTAGCATAAATAAAGGTTATCATAAATTAAAGAAAAGTATTTCTTTAGAATACCAACAAGCTTGGCAAGAAGGTAAAACAGGCTTCCCTCTAATAGATGCTTCTATGCGTTGTTTAATAGAAACAGGGTATTTAAATTTTAGAATGCGTTCTATGTTAGTTTCTTTTTTTACACATATTTTATGGCAACCTTGGCAAGCATCTTCTGAATATTTATCTCGTTTATTTTTAGATTTTGAACCTGGCATTCATTTTCCACAACTAAATATGCAAGCAGGAGAAACAGGCATCAATGACTTAAGGGTTTATAATCCAATAAAAAATAGTTTAGAACACGATGCTGATGCTACTTTTATAAAAAAATGGATTCCAGAATTAGGAAAACTTCCAAAAGCTTTTATACATGAGCCTTATTTAATGACTCCTTTAGATCAGCAGTTTAATAATTTTGAATTAGGTGTAGATTACCCAAAACCAATAGTTAATATCAAAACAAATAGAAAGAGAGCTTTAGATATTTTATGGAACATGAAAAATGATGAAGATGTTGTTAATGAAAGTAGAAGAATTCTTATAAAACATACACTTTCTGACAGAAGTAGAATGTTAAAAACTAACACTTAGTATATTATAATGTTTTGTTAAATTTTGTTTAACATTTAAATTCAATAGTTAAACATAATCATATTTTAACTATATTTGAAATGTGATATTTGAAACTACATACAAAAATAAAGATGCTACTGCTACAATAAATGACCTTGTAGGTAAGCCTTATAGTTTTATTGAATCTATGAAACTAAAAGGAACTGGTTCTAAAAGAATGATTGTAGATGATGTTAGTCTAGGTTTTAAATCTATTTTAAATACAGTATCAGATATTAATTATGGTAATATCGAGATTAGAAAGAAAGGGATTTTAATTCATATCACTAAAGGTTTAAAAAACTTTACATGGGCAATCCCATTTTATCAATTACACATTTACAATACTAAGACGTTTAGCATCCATGCACAAGGAAACTATGTAAGGTTTGTTAAAAATAAAACGTATAAAGAAAATAAAAAATTCATAGACAAATTGTTAGATTTTAAAATAGAGAACGACAAAAAGTATGACGTCTATGAAATGATAAGTTAAATCTATTGATGAAAGAACTAAGTGGTATAGAAATTGACAGAATTATAGAGATGGCTTGGGAAGATAGAACCACATTTGAAGCAATTGAATTTCAATTTGGTTTAAAAGAACAAGAAGTCATCAATTTGATGAGAAAAGAAATGAAAGCGAGTAGCTTTAGAATGTGGAGAGAGAGAGTACAAGGAAGAAAAACAAAACATGAAAAATTAAGAACTTTTGAAAAGGGACGTTTTAAATGTTCAAGACAAAAGTCAATATCAAACAACTCTATAGCAAAAAGATAACTAACCGTGCTTTGCTTTTAAGATTAGAGTACTTAAAGACAGCACATTAAAAAGACTAAAGATGATTACAGAAGTAATATTAAAAGAAAAGCAACAAGAACAAAAACTAAATGGTTTTTCGTTCGAAGAGATTGGAGATGACCACCTTTTTACAGGTTTAGAGACACCAATGAAACCAGATGCTTTTAAGATCTCTGACGAAGAAAAGAAAGAAAAAATTTCTATTTTATTTGAAGAAATAATGAATGTAATGGGCTTAGACCTTACAGACGATTCATTAAAAGGAACTCCAAAAAGAGTTGCAAAAATGTATATTGATGAAATTTTCTCTGGATTAAATCCTGCTAATAAACCAAAAGTTGCATTATTTGATAATAAGTACCAATACAATCAAATGTTGGTAGAAAAAAACATTACTTTTTATTCAAATTGCGAACACCATTTTGTACCTATCATTGGTAAAGCTCACGTATCCTATATTTCTTCTGGTAAGGTAATTGGTTTATCTAAATTAAATAGAATAGTACAATATTATGCAAAAAGACCTCAAGTTCAAGAAAGACTTACTAATCAAATAGCAGAAGAACTTAAAGGTATTTTAGAAACAGATGATGTTGCAGTAATCATAGATGCAAAACACTTATGTGTATCATCTAGAGGAGTTAAAGATGATACCTCATCAACTGTAACCTCTTACTTTGGTGGTAAGTTTAATACACAAGAAAAAATAGCTGAATTACAAAATACTTTAAATTACTAATTATGGAATTAATTAAAAAAGCAATTGAGTTCGAAAATAGAAAAATGAGATTTCCAACCACTAATGATAGAATTCTAGCATCTAGAGAAGCAAAATCTTTAATCTTAAGTTTAAACGAAGTTTATAAACAAACTAAAGACAAAGAATTAATGGATTTAATGAAGCGTTTAACTGCAATTAAGCAGAGAATTGAAAAACGTTTGAAAGGTAAACCATTAACAGCAGCTTAATTCTTTTGATTTTTTGTTGATTATCTAACTAATATGTTTATATTCGTCAGTTAGAAAAATTACCAAAAACATCATGGAATTATTAGAAAGAGCCACTGAGTTTGAGAATAGAAAGTTCTCATTTAAAACTACTAGTGACCGAATTTTAGCTTCTAGAGAAGTAAAAGCACTTATTTTAGAATTAAACGAAGTTTACAAATTAGAAAAAGATCCTCAAATAATGGATCACATGAAGCGTTTAACAGTTGTAAAACAAAAAATTGAAAAACGCTTGAAAGGAAGACCTTAAAAAAGCAAATTATGAGAAATATTTTAGTAATTGGAGGAAGTAAAGGAATAGGAAAAGCAATAATTACTAATTTAGTTGAAGAAAATCATGTTTACAACGTAAGCAGAACATCCCCTGATTTTTCTCATAATAATTTAACTCATTTCTCTCTTGATATCTTAACAGATGAATTACCTGAAATAGATAAAATAGATACATTAATCTATTGTCCAGGTAGTATTAACTTAAAGCCTATTTCTAGATTAAAATTAGAAGAATTTAGAGACGATTTTGAAATTAATGTTGTTGGAGCTGTAAAAACAATTCAAAAATATTTACCAAAATTAAAAGAAGGCAATTCTCCAAATATTCTTTTATTTAGTACTGTTGCTTCCAAATTAGGAATGCCTTTTCATGCAAGTGTTGCTGCTGCAAAATCTGCAGTAGAAGGATTAACAAAATCTTTAGGTGCAGAATTAGCACCAACTATTAGAGTAAATGCAATTGCACCAACTGTTACAGATACAGACTTAGCATCTAAATTATTACGTAATGACAGAATGATAGAAAATATCACAGAGCGTCATCCTCTAAAAAAATATTTGCAACCAAAAGAAGTAGCAGATTTAGCAACTTTTTTAACTTCTGATAAAGCTAAATCAATATCTGGTCAAATTTTTGAATTAGACTGCGGTATTGTTAGTTTTAAAATTTAAATAATAAATCTTATGACATCAATATATGATATCAAAATCAACAGTTTACAAGGAAAACCAATAAACTTAAAAGATTTTGAAGGAAAACATTTTTTATTTGTAAATGTAGCTTCTAAGTGTGGTTTTACTCCACAATACAAAGGATTAGAAGAACTACATCAAAAATACAAAGATAAATTAGTAGTTATTGGGGTACCTTGTAATCAGTTTGGTAGCCAAGAACCTGGTTCTTCAGAAGAAATACAAGAATTCTGTGAAGTTAATTATGGTGTTTCTTTTTTAATTACTGAAAAGATAGATGTTAAAGGTCAAAACCAACACCCTCTATATTCTTGGTTAACAAATAAAGATTTTAATTCTAAAAAAAGCTCTTCTGTAAAGTGGAACTTTCAAAAATATCTAGTTGATAATAATGGTAAATTAATAGATTATTATTTTTCTATTACAAAACCAACTAGTTCAAAAATCACAAAACACTTAAAATAACTATGTTTGGTTTATTCAAAAAAAAATCTGAATTAGAAAAGCTTCAAGAAAAATATAAAAAATTAATGGAAGAAGGCTTTAAGCTTCAATCTATTAATAGAAGTGATAGTGATCAAAAGTATTTAGAAGCTGATGCTATTTTAAAACAAATAGAAGCATTGCAGAAATAATGAAGAATCAGCTAAAATTTACTATTTTATTTTTAATTATAAATTTTGGTGGTTTAGCAATTGGTAATTGGTTTATGAATAATGGACCAATATCAGAATGGTATCTAAATCTTAATAAAGCTCCTTGGACACCTCCAGGCTGGTTATTTGGTGTAGCTTGGACAATTATTATGATTTGTTTTTCAGTGTATTTAGGTAAACTTTTTTTAGAGCAAGACAATTCAAAAAATAGGATTGTTTTTTTTATTCAATTTCTTCTAAATGTTAGTTGGAATTACATTTTCTTTAACCAACAATGGGTATTATTTGGTTTACTTAATATCACTTTGTTAACATCTTTAATCTTTATTTACTTCTTTAAACTAAGTGATAAAGTTAAAAATTACAAATATTTATTATTACCCTATATGATTTGGTTGTGTATCGCAACTTCATTAAACCTATATATTTTAATACATAACTAATTTAAAATTTATTAAAGTGACAAACATACAATATATTGAAAATGAGATTTTTGATTTAAGAAACAAAATAAAAAATCATCCTCTTTTTAAAAATTTAAATTCTTTAGAGGACATTAAAGTATTTATGCAAAACCATGTGTTTGCTGTTTGGGATTTTATGTCACTCTTAAAAAGCTTACAAAATCATTTAACCAATGTTCAAGTTCCTTGGACACCCCCAAAACATCCTAAACTATCAAGATTTATTAATGAAATTGTTCATGGAGAAGAAAGTGATGTAAACGAAGCTGGCGAACCAAAAAGTCATTTTGAAATGTATTTAGATGCTATGAATCAATTAGGAGCAAATACAAATCAGATCAATCTTTTTATAGCACTAATAAAAAAAGGAAACACTGTTGAGTTTGCTTTAAAAGAAATTAAGTTAGATAAAGATGTTGCAGAATTCGTTAGGTTTACATTTAGATTAATTGCTAGTAATCAACCTCATTTAATAGCCTCTGCTTTTACCTTTGGAAGAGAAGATATTATTCCTGACATGTTTTTAGAAATCCTAAAAAATTCAGATTCTAATAATCAATTATATTACAAATTAAAATATTATTTAGAAAGACATATAGAATTAGATGGTGATGAACATGGCCCTTTATCATTAAAAATGGTTTCAGAACTTTGTGGTGATGACGAAGAAAAGTGGCAAGAAACATTAACTATTGCGAAACAATCTTTAGAATATAGAATAAAACTATGGGATGCAGTAAACAATTTAATTTAATACCATAAATTAGTTTATTCTTAGAAATTCATTTTTAATGAAAATATATACACTACACAAAAAACAGAACCTTCCAATTTCATTAGAAGAAGCTTGGAATTTTTTATCTAATCCAAAAAACTTAAAAATAATCACGCCAGATTATATGAGTTTTGATATTATTACAAAGACTGACAGACCCTTATATACAGGTCAAATATTACAGTATATCGTAACTCCACTTTTAGGAATAAAAACCAAATGGGTTTCAGAAATTACACATATAGAGGATAAAAAATATTTTGTAGACGAACAACTTTATGGCCCCTACTCTCTTTGGCACCATAAACACTTTATAAAAGAAATTGATGGTGGTGTAGAAATGGAAGATATAATAGATTACAAAATTCCTTTAGGTATACTTGGTCAGTTAGTTCATCCTTTTCTGGTAAAACCAAAACTTGAAGAGATATTTAGTTACAGACAAAAAAAATTAATTGAACTTTTTGGAGAATATAAATAGTCATGAGTAAAAAAGTAAATATATTTTGGTTTCGTAGAGATTTAAGATTAGATGATAATGTTGGTTTTTATAATGCTTTGCAATCAAAAAACCATGTTTTACCAATTTTTATTTTTGATTCAGAAATCTTAAAAAAACTCCCAAAAGATGATGCTAGAGTAAGTTTTATTTTTGAAACACTTCAAAAAATGAGAATTGAATTACAAGATAATTTTGAAAGTTCTATTGCTATTTATCATGGAAAACCAAAAACTATATTCGAAGAAATTTTAAATGATTTTGAGGTTGAAGAAGTTTACACAAATCATGATTACGAACCTTATGCAAGAGAAAGAGATGAAGAAATTAAAGAATTTCTTTCAGATAAAAATGTTGCTTTTAATACTTTTAAAGATCAAGTAATTTTTGAAAAAAATGAAGTTGTAAAAAAAGACGGAGATCCTTATGTGGTTTATACTCCATATATGAGAACTTGGAAAGAAAAATTCAAAGAACATAACTTAACCATTTATTACACTAACAGCTATTTATCAAACTTAATAGAACATACAAGATTACCAAATTTAACTCTTTCAGATATTGGTTTTAAAAAATCAACTCAAGAAATTACACCATATATAGTAACTCCAACACTTATTCAAGAATACGAAGAAACGAGAAATTTTCCTGCTAAAGATGCAACTTCACGATTAGGTCCACATTTACGTTTTGGAACTGTTAGTGTTCGAAAAATGATAAAAAAAGCAATTACCGAAAAGAATGAAATTTTTTGGCAAGAACTAATTTGGAGAGAATTTTTTATGCAAATACTTTGGCATTTTCCAGAAACTAAAGACAAAGCATTTAAAAGCAAATATGATAAAATAGAATGGAGAAATAATGAAAAAGAATTTGATGCTTGGTGTAAAGGAGAAACTGGCTACCCTTTAGTAGATGCTGGTATGAGACAGTTAAATGAAACTGGTTTTATACATAATAGAATAAGAATGTTAGCAGGTAGTTTTCTTTGTAAACATTTACTTATAGATTGGAGGTGGGGTGAAGCTTATTTTGCAGAAAAATTGCATGATTACGAAATGGCAAGTAATGTTGGTAATTGGCAATGGGTTGCTGGTTCTGGAGTTGATGCATCTCCTTATTTTAGAATTTTTAATCCTACTACACAGATAAAAAAGTTTGATAAAGATTTAAAATACATCAAAAAGTGGGTGCCAAATTATCAAGAACTAACTTATCCTAAGGAAATTGTAGATCACAAAGAGGCAAGAGAGCGTTGTTTAAAAGTTTACAAAGAAGCTGTTAGCTAAAAAAAATAAAAAAATTATTGCTTCATTTTAATATTTGGTTTTTATTTGTGTTCTCAATTTAAAAGCCAATATAGCTCAGCTGGCTAGAGCAGCTGATTTGTAATCAGCAGGTCGTGGGTTCGAGTCCCTCTATTGGCTCATTTTCTCTTAATTTTTTCGGGATGTAGCTTAGTCCGGTTAAAGTGCTGGTCTGGGGGACCAGAGATCGGAGGTTCGAATCCTCTCATCCCGACTTTCAAATCAAATATTTTCTACAATTCTTTGTTTGATTTCAACTTTAAAATCTGCTAAAATATATTTATCTTGCAGAGATGGTGTTTAATTATCTAATGTAATTGAAACCAAAATAAAAATTGAAATTATGGGCAATTCTATGTTCAAAAATATATTACAAGATTCTTTAGATATTTCTGCAGAAAAAATATCTGGACAAGATGCAACTTTTCTTTATGCAGAATCGCCATCTAGTCCAATGCAAATTGCTACTTTAACAATTGTTGAAGGCTCTTTAGAGTTCGATGATTTTAAAGCTATAGTTGCATCAAAACTGCATTTAATTCCTAAATTTAGAAAGAAACTTTTAAATGTTCCTTTTAATTTAGATTATCCATATTGGGTAGATGACCCAAATTTTGATATTGATTTACATATCAATAGAGTAAAATTACCAGAACCTTCTAATTGGAGTACTTTAAGAGAAATGACAAGCTCAATTTTTAGTAGACCTTTAGACTTGAGAAGACCTTTATGGTCTATCAGTTTTATAGAAGGATTAGATGAAGTTTCTCAAGTTCCAAAAGGCTCTGTAGCCATTGTAGCTAAAGTACATCATGTAATGATAGATGGGAGTTCTGGTGTAGGAATTATGGGTATTTTATTTGATAAAAGTAAGGAGGATAAAAACAAAGAAATTCCAAAACCTAGACCATTTGAACCAGAACCTCTTCCTGCTGAAATAGATTTACTATTAAAAAGTTCTGCAGATTTCTTTAAAGATCCGTTTAAAATACCAAAGTTAATAAGCGAAACTGCCATTACTATGACTAAAGGTCAAATCAAAAATAAATTTAAAATAAAACCTATATTATTCAAAAATAAATACCCAACACCAAAAACAATTTTTAATAACTCTATCTCTGCAAAAAGAACATGGGGTACTGCAATTTTATCTTTCGATAGAATTAAAGCTTTAAGAAAAATTATGGAAGTAAGTGTTAACGATTTAATTCTTGCTATTTGCGCTGGTGGAATTAGAAAATACTTATCAGAAAAAGAAAAATTACCTGTACAACCATTAGTAGCTAATGTACCTATTTCAATCCGAGTTAAAGGTGAAAAGCAAAAAATGAATAATCAGATATCTAATATGTTAGTTAGAATTGCTACTCATATTGCAGATCCTATTGAAAGAGTTGAATATATTCGTGAACAAACAAATCAAGGAAAATCTAGACATAAAGCTGTTGGTGCAAAAGCGTTATCTAAAATGGCTGATGCTGTTCCTTTTGGCCTAGCTAATTTAGCTGCTGGTTTATACAGTAAATATAATATTAAAGAATTTCATAGACCTCCTTTTAATGTTACAATTACAAATGTACCTGGACCACAAAGTCCTTTATATTTAAGAGGACACGAAATTTTATCAATATTTGGCCTTACCCCTGTTTTAGATGGTTTTGGATTAATTATTGCTGCTTTTAGCTATAATGGTCTAGTATCTATAACCACAACTTCTGACGCTAAGACTATGCCAGATGCAGATCAATTTTCTAGATATATAAGAGAATCTGCTAACGAACTAGAAGAGGTAATTTTAAATAGAAAAACAGACAATGAAAAAACTAAAGAAGAAAAGTTTTTAAGTAAACCTGTATTCTCTAACTTAAGAAAATATTTAAATGATAATAAATCATTTAAAAAAACACATCAAGGTGTCTATGATTTTGAGTTGAATTTAGCCAAAACAAAAGTTGATTATTCTTTAACAATTAAAGATGGTAAAGTTTCCATAAGAAAAACAAAAACCACAAAACCAAATGTTAAAATAGAAATAGATGATGCAATCTTATATGCATTATATAAGAAGAAATTATTACTTGATGAAGTCATAATTCAAGGCAGACTTAAACTAACAGGGACAAAAAAGAATCAAGATAAATTTCTTAAACTAATGTCTAAATTTTTAGATGCTTAAAATGCCTGCAATTACAGATACATATACCACAAAAGATGGTGAAACCATTTTTTATTATAAATGGAAAGCTAAAGAAGATATACCATATAAAGGTGTAGTTCAAATTGCTCATGGAGTTGGTGAACATGCAGGAAGGTATAAATCAATAGCAAAAGTGCTACGCAAATCTGGTTATGATGTTTATGCAAATGATCACAGAATTCATGGTAAATCAGCTAAAAATCAAGATTATTTAGGTTTTTATGATGGTCAAGATTATTTTTCTGATGCAGTAAATGACATGAGAGCATTTACTGAGATCATCAAAAAAGAACACCCAAATGAAAAAATAATTTTATTGGGTCATAGCATGGGCTCTTTACTTAGCAGAGAGTATGTTTCTATATATGGAGAGGATTTAGAGGCACTAATTTTATCAGGCACAGCAAATTTTATGAAAGGCTTAGGTAATTTTGGATTATTTAGCGCTAAAGTAATGAGTAAATTAAATGGAAAACACAGAAGTAATGAGTTATTAAAAAACTTATTCTTTACTCATTTTAATAAAAAATTTAAACCTAACAGAACTAAAGTTGATTGGATTAGTAGTGATGAAAAACAGGTCGATTTATTTGAGGCTGACCCATTACGTATAGAAGACTTTTCTTTAAGTGTTTACTTAGATATTTTAAAGGGAAGTAAAAAAATTAATGACATTTCTACTTTTGAAAAAACCCCAAAACATTTACCTGTTTTAATTTTTTCAGGAGATAAAGATCCTGTAGGAGAAATGGGAAAAGGTGTTAAAAAAGTTGCAAGAAAATATAAGAAAGCAGGTTTACAAGATGTAACTTTAAAATTATATAAAGGTGGTAGACACGAAATGCTTAACGAAGTTAATAAAAAAGAAGTACAACAAGACGTATTAAATTGGCTAAATGAAAGAATTCAAGCCTCTAACTAACATATGGAAAACAATAAAATAGTATATCAATCATTTGTAAAATTAGCAGTTGCTATAGCTGTCTCTCAAGGAACAACAGAAGCTTCAGCGAAAAAAATTATTACAAAAAACTTTGAACAGCATCCTTTTCATAAACAACTTTCTAAGTTGATTAAAAAAGTTTCTCTTAAAAAAGAAAATCTAAATATTTTAGCAAACGAATGCATTTCTATATGTGAAGATTTTGGACCAGATAGAGATTATGTTACTTTAGTTTTACTTCTAGAAACCATCTATAAAAACGAAGAGTTTAAAGAGATAGAAAAAGATACTATTCTTAATATTATTCAAAGATTTAAATCAGAAATTGAAAGAATTAATGCTAAAATACCAGCACCACCATTATATAATGTAATTTTAGAAACTAGAGCTATTGCTGAGTGGTCATCTATGTTTTGGCTATATCCATTTATTCCAAAACATAAAACAAACACAACAAAACCAGTATTATTAATGCCTCCATATTTAGGTAATGATAATTCTACAAGATTTGTAAGAAAATATTTAAAATCTGTTGGATTTAAAACCTATAAATGGGATTTAGGTGTTAATATGATTAACTCAAAATCAATACCCAAACTTGTTGAAAAACTAGATGAAATTTTTGAAAAACATCAAGAAAAAGTAAGTCTTGTTGGCTGGAGTGGAGGTGGAATTTTTGCAAAAATTATTGCAAATAGACATCCAGAAAAAGTAGAGCAATTAATTACTATTGGCTCACCTGTTTGGGGATTAAAAAACATGAAAGCTCCTGTTATAAAATCTTTAGAGTTTTTAAGAGGTCAAAAACTTCGTGAGAGAAACGAAAAATTCATTAAAGAATTAGAGGAGATACCTAATGTTCCCATAACTTGTGTATATACAAAAACAGATGGTTTAATTCCTTGGAAAAACTGCATGGAAGCAGAAACTTACAGAAAAGACATAAAAAACATAGAAGTATTTGGAAGTCATTGTGGTATGGGTGCAAACGCAACAATTCTACTTACAGTTGCAAATGCCCTAAGTGCAAATTTAGAAACTAAAAAAGATGAAACTATTATTGAAAAAGTAGAACAACTTTTTTATCCAAAATTTTGGCAACAAAAAGGACTTTCAAAATTTACAAACCTATTTTTTAGCTAATCATGGAAAATAAATTAGAGAATATTATCAAGCATCCTCAGTTTCAAGAGAAGCTTCAAGAAATAGCTATTTCAGAAAAAAAGGGAATTGCTGAAATTAAAAAAGAGGCAGAAAACTGTATCAAAGAATTGTATTCTCAACAACATCCTGTAGCTAATATTTTATCTATCAAAGGATTTCAATTCATGATGTCTAAAGCTTACAGCAATAAGATAGACATTAATCGTGAAGAAATAAAAAACTTAATGAACCTAATGAAGCAACATTCTGTTGCTTTTATTTTGACTCATAAAACTTATTTAGATACTGTAGTTTTAGTAAATACTTTAGCAAGATATGGTATGCCTATCCCCTACACATTTGGTGGAATAAATTTGGCTTTCCCAGGCTTTAAACAATTAGGAAAAAACTCAGGTTTAATTTTTATTAGAAGAAGTTTTAAAGACAATCCAGTATATAAAGCTTCATTAAGACATTACATTTCTTGCTTAATAGAAAATGGTGATCATTTAACTTGGAATATAGAAGGTACTCGTTCTAGAACAGGTAAAATAGTATACCCACAAATGGGGATATTAAAATACATCATGGAAGGTGAAAAAGACAGTTCTAGAAGTATTAAATACGTACCTGTTTCTATTGTATACGACTTGATTCCTGATGTTAAGACAATGGCAGAGGAAGGCAAAGGAAAAGAAAAAAAATCTGAAAATGTTGCTGAGTTTGTCAAATACTTTAAAAGTCTTGGAAATCAATATGGAAAAGCAGCTATAAGATTTGGAAATCCTGTAGACGCAAGTGAACACCAAAATGCGATTATACCAGATATTGAAGAAGATAGTTATTCAGATAAAAACACCTTACCACGTTTTGCTTTTGAGTTAATTCATAAAGCAAATATGATTACTCCTGTAACTACAGTTTCTTTAGTTTGTAATGTTCTGCTAAACAACTTTGCACTAACTAAAAAAGAGCTTGAATTTAATGTCCTAAAGTTGATGAATTATATTGGTCAGCGAAAAGAGGATGTATTAATTGAGCGTGGCAAAAAAATTGGAGCTTCTGTTCAAAAAGCATTGAACCTTTTACAAGGAGCAGGTATAGTTCAAAAAAATAAAGCAGGTTATAAAACTCAATATAATTTAGCAGCTTCAGAATTTTTATCTGCAACATATTATGCAAACATGGCCTCTGCTCATTTATATCACAGAGCATTTATAGAGATGGCTTTAGTTAAAATTAAAGACGAGAAATCTAACAATAGAATTTTATTGTTTTGGGATGAAATAATGCGTTTAAGAAACTTATTTAAGTATGAGTTTTTCTACACAAATAAACCTCAATTTAGTAGTGAAATAGAAGATGAATTACAGCTTTTCGACACAAATTGGAGAAACATTATAAATGATCCTGAAGGAGATATAGAAAAACTACTTTCTAAACAAGAGTTGTTTGTCTCAAAAGCTTTATTACTAATTCATTTAGAAGCAAATAAAGTTGTTTGCAGCACATTATTCGATTGGGATTTAGAAGATGAATTTTCTGATAATGAGTTCATAGAAATGTGCTTATTCAAGGGCAAAGAATTGTATTGGCAAAATAGAATTATTAGACTAGACAGTGTCTCTAAACCTTTCTTAATAAGCGCTTTAAGATTAGCCAAAAACAGTAAACTAACTCCAATAGATAGAAAAGTTGATTATAAAAAACTTGAAAATTGGATGAGTTTATTAGATGACATGATGGGTCGTCTAGAATTCTTACAAAAACTAGAAATACAACAAATTAAAAAGAGCACAAAGACTTCAAATGAAGAAGAAAAAATAGTTGTTCCTGGTTCACAATTAGAAAATATCTCTGATGATATAATTGAAGAAGAAGAAGGTCCTCATATTGCTGCATTTTTTGATTTAGATAGAACAATCATTAACGATTTTTCTGCCAAGAAATTTATACAATCAAGATTACTAAGTGGTAAATCTACTTCTAAAGAATTATTAGCACAATTTGCAACCATTCTTTTTTATGCAGCTGGTAATAGAGATTTTGAAATTTTAACAAGAATCTCTGCTTTTGGAATTAAAGGAATTAAAGAAAAATTATTTACTGAATTAGGTGAAGAAGTTTTTCATGACTATCTAGAATCAACCATTTATCCAGAAGCTGTAGAGTTAATTAAATCTCATGTAGAAAAAGGGCATAAAGTAGTAATTATATCTGCTGCAACTCGTTATCAAATAAAACCTATTGCAGATAAATTAGGCATCTCTGATATTTTTGCTACAGAAATGGAAGTAAAAAAAGGGAAGTTTACAGGTATGATTTCAGAAATGTGCTGGGCAGAAGGTAAAGCAAGAGCTGGTCGTAAATTTGCAAAAGCCAATAATATCGATCTTTCTAAAAGTTTCTTTTATACAGATAGTTTTGATGATTTTCCTTTATTAGAAATTGTTGGTAAACCTATTGCTACTAATCCTGACAATAGATTATCTCAAGCTGCTTTTGAAAATGATTGGAAAATTCTTCGTTTTAAAGAAACTAAAAAAACTCCTATTGTAAATGGCTTAAGAACAGGTTTAGCTGCTGCAAGCTTATACCCATCTGCATTAAAAGGTTTAGCAACAGGTTTATTAACCATGTCTCATCAAGAAGGTATAAATACTACCATTTCTAGTATTGGAGATTTAGGTACTAAATTAGCAGGATTAGACATCAATATTAAAGGAAAGCAAAATTTAAAAGATTTTAGACCTGCTGTTTTTTGTTTTAATCATCAATCTTCTGCAGACTTTTTTATTATCGCTAAACTTTTAAGAAAAAACGTAACTGGTGTTGCAAAAAAAGAGTTAGAATTAACTCCATTTGGACCATTATTTAAAGCTATGGGTGCAATTTTTATTGATAGATCTAACAAGAAAAAAGCGTTAGAATCTATGAAAAATGCATCAAAAGTTCTAAAAAATGGTACTTCAGTAGCTATTGCTCCTGAAGGCACAAGAAGTGGAAGTAAAAAGTTAGGCACTTTTAAAAAAGGAGCTTTTCATTTAGCAATGTCTGCAGGTGTTCCTATAATTCCAATAGTTATTAAAAATGCATATTTAGCTATGCCAAAAGGAAGCAATATTTTTAAACCTACACATATAGAAGTTGTTGTTTTAGACCCTATTGATACTTCTGAATGGAAACCTAAATACATTGACAATAATATAGAACAAGTTAGAAATTTGTATATTAAAGAATTAGAACATTAAACTTAATATTATGAAACTAAAAGTTGGATTATTAGGTGGTGGTTCTTGGGGAACTACTGTAGCTTCATTAACAGCTAAAAATGCAGAAACTATTATTTGGGCTAGAGATGAAGAAACAGTAGAGGAAATTAATCAAAAACACACCAATGAAAAGTATTTGCCAAATGCTAAACTTACTACTTCTTTAGTAGCTTCTAATTCAATTGAAGAAACTGTAAAAAACGCAGATGTTATTGTATTAGGTATACCATCACAAAGTATGCGTAAAGTTTTAGAAGAAGCAAAACCTCATATTAGACCATGGGTACCCATTATTAATCTTGCAAAAGGCTTAGAAATTTCTACTAAAAAGAGAATGACTCAAATAATTGAAGAAATTATGCCTGGTCATCCAGCAGGAGTATTAACAGGTCCTAATTTGGCAAAAGAAATTCATTTTGGCAATGCAGCTGCAGCTGTTATTGCTATGGTTGATAAAACTATAGCAGAAAAACTACAATCTATTTTTAGTTCTGGTTTATTTAGAGTGTACACAAATTCAGATGTTATTGGTTGTGAATTAGGTGGTGCACTTAAAAATATAATCGCTATTGCTTCTGGTATGGGTGATGGAGCAAATGCAGGAGATAATACTAGAGCAGCAATAATAACTAGAGGTCTAGCAGAATTAACAAGACTTGGTGTAGCTATGGGTGGTAAAAAAGCTACCTTTTCTGGTTTAGCTGGTATGGGTGATTTAGTAGCTACTTGCTCAAGTTCTAAAAGTAGAAATCATCATGTAGGTTTTCAATTAGGTAGAGGCAAAAGTTTAGAACAAATTATTAATGAAATGAATGAAGTTGCAGAAGGTGTTAAAACTGCAAAAGTAGTTATGGAGTTAGCTAAAGAGTATAACGTAGACATGCCAATTTCTAAAGAAATATATAAAGTATTATATGAAGGAAACAGTGTTAATGATGCTTTTAAAGGTCTATTAAAACACGAAGTTGGTTCTGAAAAAGAACCAGGATAAAATGATGAATTATGAATAAAAAACAAGAACAAAATGCCTCTTTTATGGTGCGTTTTAATCAACAAATATTTGAAGAAAACGAAGAAGCTAAAATACAATGGAGAGGAAAAATTACACATGTTCAAGATGGAGAGGAAAAACGTTTTTCTGATTTTAATGATGCACTTGTTTTTATGCAAAATAAACTAGCAAGTTTAACAGAAGAAGCAACAAAACATGAATCTTCAGAAAAGCAAGAAAGTATTTTATATAAAAGTCTTTCTATGTGGAAAACCATAAAAGATGTTGGCCCAAAAGTAATAAGAGATACCCTAAAAGATCCTAAAAAACAATTATCGCATTTACAAGACGAAATTCAAGATAAAATTACCATTATTGGTGACGAAATTTCTGAAAAAGTTCAAATAAATGAATGGAGAAACGCCTCAAGATCAGATTTTAATAAAATTCAAAATCAGATAGAAAGCCTTTCAACAGAAATTAAAAAACTTTCTAAAAAAATGGACACTTTAAATAAAAAATAGTTGTTCAATGCCTAACTTTCTTCAACAATTACAAGACTTAAATACCTTTTATGAAAATGCAACAATTCGCATAGAAACATTAGGTAATTTTGTAGTGTGGAGAAATCAACAAAAAATAGAAACCAAAGAATGGGGTCGTGATAAAACCATTCAATTACTACAATTTTTAGTTTCAAACAGACAAAGAAATGCCCTGCATAAAGAAAAAATTATGGATAATCTTTGGGATGATTGGAACGATCGTGATTTTAAAGTAGCTTTACATGGTATTAATAAAGTATTAGAACCAAACAGACCTACAAGAACAGAGCCTATATATATTGAAAGGCAAGGAGTAAGTTATCAAATTAACTTAGACAAAGTTTGGATTGATGTAGAAGCTTTAGAACAATATATTATTATTGGTAATAAGTGTTTAAGCACAGAACTTCAAATCGCAAAACAAGCTTACCAAAAAGCTATAGCACTTTACAAAGGCACTTTTTTACCTAATAGAATTTATGAAGATTGGACTTCTGAAGAACGCGAAAAAACACAACTTTTAATTTTAGGCGCCTACATTACTTTAGCTGAAATTTTATTAGATGAAAATCCTTTAGAAAGCATTCGTCTTGCTCAAAATGCATTAGCAATAGATGCAACTTGGGAAGATGCCTATAGGATTCAAATGAAAGGTTACATTAAAAAAGGAAACAGGCCTCAAGCCATTAAAACTTACATGAAATGTGAGGTAATTTTAGAAGAAGAATATGGTATCTCTCCTCTTCCACAAACTAAAAATCTTTTAAAAGAAATAGAGTCAATAGCCTAGTATTCATAATATTAGCTATTCTGCAACTCATTTGCAACTCATACTTTATATGTTTGCATCAAAATTAGAAATTAAAACTATAATAAGATGAAAACTATATCTATTAATAAAATAAAAGAACAAGCAATACATTTAAATGATAAAGCTTTAAAGACTACTGAAAAAACAGTTTTAAACTCTTTTGAGAAAATTGAAAAAGCTCAAAACAAAACAGATGAGTTTATTAAAAAAGGATTTAAATTTTCAGAAAAACAACAAGACAAACTATTTAACAATCTAGAAAATGGTAAAGAAATGGTTTGGAAAAATTTAAACAAAGCATTAGATTTTTTTAGTAGAAACTAATCTGTAACTCATCTGTAACTCAGAGGATTTATATTTGTACTATTAAATTTAAAAAAACAAAAAAAAACATATATTATGGCAACAAAGAAAACAAAAAAAGACGATAAGTTAGGTAAAGCAAAAGCAATCGTAAAAAAAATAAATAGCGATTTAATAGATGCTTCTTTCAATGCTATCGAAACAACTGTAAAAACAGGAGAAAAGTGGCAAAAATTAACAGCTAAGTTAGTTAAAAAGGCAGAGCCTTTAACAAAACAACAAATTAACATGGTTGTAGAAACTGCAGAATCTATTAAAGGTCAATTAGAAACTAGTACAGAGCGTTTAAAAAATTTAGTTGGGTATGATGCTCAAGTTTTAGAAAATGCAAAAAAGAAAGTAGCTGAACATCCTTTAGTTGAAAAAGCTGAGGAGATGAAAGATAAGTTCGAAAAAGAAGTAGCTAATAACAAATATGTAAAGAAAGCTGAAAAAATGTCTGAGACATTAAAGAAAAATCTTTCTGAAACTATCGAAGATGTTAAAGGTAAAATCGAAACTTATACAGAAGAAGCTCTAAACACAGTTAATGAAAAACTAGACGATATTAAACCTGCTACTACTAAAAAGACAACTAAGAAGAAAGTAGTTAAAAAAGAAGTAGCTGTTGAAGAAAAAATAGTTGTTGAAAAAGTTGATCAAAAAGACGATTTAAAAGTTATTAAAGGTATAGGACCAGTATTAGAAAAGTCTTTAAATGAGTTAAATGTTACTGCATATAGCCAAATTGCTAAAATGACAATTAAAAACATGACTAAATTATTAAATGATGCAGGTATTAATGCAAAAATTTATGATTTATCTGGTTGGAAAGCTCAAGCAAAATTAGCTTTAAAAGGCGATATGGAAGCTGTAAAAAACTGGGAAAGAAAATAAAAGTTAAACCATTAAAATTTTAATTATGGCAACTAAAAAAATAAACACTGCTAATTTTACTAAAAAAGTAGAAAATGCAATTAAAACTGTAAAAACTAACGCAAATAAAGCTAATAATTACGCTTTAAATGCAACAGAAGAAGTAGTAACTGAAACAATCTCTATAGCTACTCAATGGCAACAGGTTACAGATAAAGCACTTAAAGGTGGAGTTAAATTATTAGATAATCAACAAAATTTAATTTTTGATACTTTAGAAAGCTATAAAAAACATTTTGTAAAAGGGTCTAAAAGATTACGTAAAGTATTTGCTTAATTTACCCCCTACTTTCATATTAAAACCAAGTTAAAATTTAACTTGGTTTTTTGTTTTTATAGCACTACATTTTCTTTTAACGGTAAAACGTTTCGTATTTTTGTAGTATAAAAGTTTTGTATGGGTAAAAAGAAAAATATTTCTAAACTAGATATATTAACATTATACATGGATTGGGTTTCAGAAAACCAAATAAAACCAAGTGATGTTGATTATTTTTGTGAAGAAGTTGCTATTGAAGTAGAAGATTTTTACAATCATTTTAAATCTTTAAAAAAGGTTGAAAAGACAATTTTTAATGAGCTTTTTAAAAATTCATTAGAAGTTTTAAATGAAAGTGAAGAATTTTTAACCTTCGATAACAAAAACAAATTACTAAGTTTATATTTTACATTTTTTGAGAATCTTAATCTAAATAGAACCTATGTAGAAGTAGCTCTAAAAGGATGTAAAAATCAACTTAAATCTTACAAAACACTTTCTTCTTTACAAAAAAGCTTTATGGCTTTTGTAAATAGTTTATCATTAACAGAAAGTATATTACCTATTGATGGTTTAGAGAAACTACAATCTAATATCATCAATCATTCTGCTTGGATTCAGTTATTAATTACCATTAAATTTTGGTTAGAAGACACTTCTGAATCTTTTGAAAAAACAGATATTTTTATCGAGAAATCAATCAATACTAGCTTCGAACTTATAGAAAACAAGTTTCTTAAAAACACATTCGATTTAGGAAAATTTGTGTACAAAGAAAAATTCCAAAAAAACACGGATTAAATGAAAAAAGCCAGTAAAATTCCGATTTCTAAAATTCAAAGAGCTTCTAAACTTGTAAAAACAGGTGCAAAAGTTGGCGTGAATTATTTAAAATATTATGGTAATAAGATTACAGACTCTGAAGAAAATGCTAGAGAACAACTTAATAAAGACAATGCTGAAGATATTTACGACAGTTTAAAAGACTTAAAAGGGAGTCCTTTAAAAGTAGCTCAAATGTTAAGTATGGAAAAGAGTATTTTACCAAGAGCTTACGTAGAAAAATTCTCATTAGCTCAATTTTCTGTTCCACCATTATCTGAAGCCTTAGTTTTAAAGACTTTTAAAAAAAGCTTTGGTAAATTTCCATCAGAAATATTCGATAAATTTGATGTTAAAGCCTATAATGCTGCAAGTATTGGACAAGTTCATAAAGCTGAAAAAGATGGTAAAAAACTGGCAGTTAAAATTCAATATCCAGGGGTTGCAGATAGTATAAAATCAGACTTAGCACTTTTAAAACCTTTTGTTATTAGAATGTTTAATATGAAAGGTAAAACTTCTGATGAGTATTTCTTTGAAGTACAAGACAAATTATTAGAAGAAACAGATTACGAGTTAGAAGTTAAACAAAGTAAAGAAATTGTAAATGCTTGTAAAAATATTAATCATCTTGCTTTCCCTAATTATTATTCGGATTTATCGTCAAAACAAATCATAACTATGGATTGGATGAATGGTATTCATCTATCTGAGTTTACAGATGCAAATACCAATCAAGAATTGGCAAATCAAATTGGTCAAGCATTATGGGATTTTTACATGTTTCAAATCCATAATTTAAAAAAGGTACATGCAGATCCACATCCAGGAAATTTTTTGGTTTCTAAAAAAGGAGAGTTAATTGCCTTAGATTTTGGGTGTATGAAAACTATTCCTTTATCATTTTACAATCCTTATTTTGTTTTAGCTAAAAAAGGAACTTTAGAAGACGACACTCTTTTTGTAGAAAAAATGATGGAGTTAGATATTTTAAGAGAAGAAGATAGCAAAGAAGAATTTGCCTTTTTTAAAGCTATGTTTCATGAAATGTTATCTATTTTCACGCAACCTTTTCATGTAGAAGAATTCGATTTTTCTGATGAAGTGTTCTTTGGTAAAATTTCTGAATTTGGTGAGCGCTATTCAAAAAATGTAGAATTACGTTCTTACAATGCTAGTAGAGGATCTAAGCATTTTATTTATATGAACAGAACGTTCTTTGGATTATATAATTTAATGTTCGATTTAAAAGCAAAAGATATTAAGATTAACAATTTTATAAATCTATAAAATCTTAGTACTTTTAAACTCTCAATAAAGCTGTTTTAGATTAATTTAAAAATGGCTAAAATCAACTAAAAACCTATGTTAATACTTGGTATTGCTGGCGGAACTGGTAGTGGAAAAACTACTGTTGTAAATCAAATTGTAAAACAATTACCTACAGATGAAGTTTGTGTAATTTCTCAAGATTCATACTATAAAGCTACTGATAGTTTATCTTACGAAGAACGAACAAAAATAAATTTCGATCATCCAAGAGCTATAGATTTCGATTTATTAATAAAGCATTTACAAGAGCTTAAAAAAGGAAAAACTATAAATCAACCTGTATACTCTTTTGTAACTCATAATAGAACTAAAGATGTTGTAAAAACGCATCCTAGAAAAGTAGTTATTGTAGAAGGTATTTTAATTTTTAACAATCAAGAATTAAGAGATTTATTTGATATCAAAATATTTGTTCATGCAGATACAGACGAACGTTTAATTAGAAGAGTTCGTAGAGATATTTCTGAAAGAGGTAGAGATATAGATGAAGTTTTAGATCGTTATCAAAACACCCTAAAACCAATGCATCAACAGTTTATAGAACCCACAAAAAACTTTGCTGATATGATTATACCAAATGACAGGTATAATACTGTGGCTATAGATATTATAAGAAGTGTGATAAACGAAAGACTATAAATGGGATTTTTTCAAAACTTAAAAAAGAATTTTTTCTTTAAAATTATCACTAATACTTTTGTGATGATTTTAGTTCCTTTTATCATATGGATGCTTTTTTTTGATGAAAACTCTTATTTAGTGCATCGTAAGTTTAATAAAGAAATAAACGATTTAGAAAGCACGATTTCTTTTTACAAAGAGAAAATAAAAAAAGATAAAGAAACCATAAAAAAGCTTCAAGATTCTTTAGAGTTAGAACGATTTGCAAGAGAAAAATACTTAATGAAGAAAGAAAACGAAGACATTTATATAATTGAATTTGATACCATAAAAGACTAATGAGTACATTTTTATTTGACGATTTTGATCCTGTTTCAGCTACTGCATGGAAACAAAAAATTCAAGTAGATTTAAAAGGAGCTGATTATAATAACACTTTACTTTGGCATACAGATGAAGGCATTACAGTAAAACCTTTTTATACTAAAGAAGACAAGACCAACACACAAATAAATTTGCCTAAAAAAGGGTTTAACATTTGTCAAACTATTTTTATAGATGATGAAAAAATAGCAAATAGTATAGCAGTAGATGCCTTAAAAAGAGGTGCAAATACAATTCAATTTAAAACAGATAAACCTTTTGACCCTAAAACTTTATTGAGAGGTTTTCCAGGTCAAACTCCTATATATTTTAAACTTAGTTTTCTAGATTTTGAGTTTCAAACTAAGCTTGCAGATTTTTGTGATGCAGATAACACTTTTATACAAACAGATATTATTGGAAACTTAGCAGAAACAGGTAATTGGTTTTATAATTTAAAAAAAGACCACGAAATTTTTGATAAAATAGTTTCTGTAACAAATAATAATATTTCAGTTTCTGGAGATTTATATCAAAATGCAGGTGCTAATATTACACAACAATTAGCCTACACTCTAGCTCATGCTAACGAGTATCTAAATCATTTTGGAGGCAAAATTGCAAACCATATCACTTTTAATTTTGCTGTTGGAGGAAATTACTTCTTTGAAATTGCAAAGTTAAGAGCATTTAGAATATTGTGGGAAACACTATTAAGTCAATATGATATTAATAATATAGAGGCTCATATTTTTACAAAACCTAGTTTACGAAACAAAACCATTTTCGATTACAATACAAATATGTTACGTACAACTTCTGAATGCATGAGTGCTGTTTTAGGAGGTTCTAATACTGTTTGTAATGTGTCTTATGATAGCATTTATCATAAATCTAATGAATTTGGAGAACGTATTTCAAGAAATCAATTATTGATTTTACAGGAAGAAAGTTATTTATCTGAAGCACAAAATTTTACTGATGGTGCCTATTATATAGAATCTTTAACACTTCAATTAGCAGAAAAAGCTTTAGAAATTTTTAGACAAATAGAAAAAGGTGGTGGTTTTTTAAAACAACTTAAAGAAGGTATTATTCAAAAGAAAATTGCTGAAAGTGCAACCAAAGAAGAAGAAAAGTTTAATGTTAAAGAAATTGTTTTATTAGGTACTAATTTACAATCAAATACTGCAGATAAAATGAAGCATGATTTAGAATTGTATCCTTTTGTAAAACAAAGAAATATAAAAACATTAATCACTCCAATTGTTAGAAAACGACTTTCTGAAAACATTGAAAAAAACCGTTTAGAAAATGAGTAGAAAAGATGTTTCCAATATAAAATTAACTAAAAGTAATCAGCTAAAAGCTAAAACTTTTTCTCATGAAGATTTTGTTGCAGGTATTGCTCCAAATTTAAGAGGTCCATATTCAACCATGTATGTTCGTAGACCTTGGACAATTAGACAATATGCAGGTTTTTCAACTGCTGAAGAAAGTAATGCATTTTACAGAAGAAATTTAGCTGCTGGTCAAAAAGGATTATCTGTTGCTTTTGATTTAGCTACTCATAGAGGTTACGATTCAGATCATGAACGTGTACAAGGTGATGTTGGAAAAGCAGGAGTTGCCATAGATTCAGTGGATGACATGAAGGTTTTATTTGACCAGATTCCTTTAGATAAAATGTCGGTTTCTATGACCATGAATGGAGCTGTTTTACCTATTTTGGCTTTCTACATTGTAGCTGCAGAAGAACAAGGAGTATCTCCTGAATTATTATCAGGTACTATTCAGAATGATATTTTAAAGGAGTTTATGGTACGAAATACATATATCTACCCTCCTTCTCCATCCATGAAAATTATTGCTGATATTTTTGAATACACAAGCCATAAGATGCCAAAATTTAACTCAATTTCTATCTCTGGTTATCATATGCAAGAAGCAGGTGCTACAGCAGAAATTGAATTAGCTTATACTTTAGCAGATGGTTTAGAATATATTAAAAAGGGTTTAGAGGCTGGTATGGATATAGATGCTTTTGCTCCTAGACTATCTTTCTTTTGGGCAATTGGTATGGATCATTTTAGAGAGATTGCCAAAATGCGTGCTGCAAGAATGTTATGGGCTAAAATAGTGAAGAAATTCAATCCAAAAAACCCAAAATCGTTAGCATTAAGAACTCATTGTCAAACCAGTGGATGGTCTTTAACAGAACAAGATCCTTTTAATAATGTAGCAAGAACAACTATAGAAGCTATGGCTGCTGCTTTTGGTGGTACTCAAAGTTTACATACTAATGCTTTAGATGAAGCTATTGCTTTACCCACAGATTTTTCTGCTAGAATTGCAAGAAATACTCAAATTTATTTACAGCAAGAAACCCATATTACAAAAACTGTAGACCCTTGGGCAGGTAGTTATCATGTTGAAAAATTAACTGAACAAATTGCAAATAAAGCTTGGGAGCTAATTCAAGAAGTAGAAGATTTAGGTGGAATGACCAAAGCCATAGAAAAAGGAATTCCGAAATTAAGAATTGAAGAAGCAGCTGCAAAAAAACAAGCAAAAATTGATAGTGGACAAGATGTAATTGTAGGTGTTAATAAATATCAATTAAAAGAAGAAGATCCATTACATATTTTAGAAGTAGATAATGAAGCCGTTAGAAATTCTCAGATAGAAAGATTAACACAACTTAAAGCAAACAGAAATACTACAGAAGTTGATAAATCTTTAGTAGCTTTGAGTAATGCTGCAAAATCTGGAAAAGAAAATTTATTAGATTTAGCAGTAAAAGCAGCTAGAAAAAGAGCAACATTAGGTGAAATATCTGATGCTTTAGAAGCTGTTTTTGGTAGACATAAAGCCGTAACTAAAACCATATCTGGTGTGTATAGTAAAGAAATAAAAGACGATAAACTCTTTAAACAAGCTAGAAAATTAGCAGATAAATTTGCTGATTTAGAAGGCAGACGCCCACGAATTATGATTGCCAAATTAGGGCAAGATGGTCATGATAGAGGTGCAAAGGTTGTGGCTACAGGTTATGCTGATTTAGGCTTTGATGTAGATATTGGTCCTCTTTTTCAAACACCACAAGAAGCAACCAAACAAGCAGTAGAAAATGATGTACATATTTTAGGTATTTCTTCATTAGCTGCAGGTCATAAAACCTTAGTCCCACAAGTAATTTCAGCATTACAAAAATATGGACGTGAAGATATTATGGTCATTGTTGGTGGTGTAATACCAGCACAAGATTATCAATTCTTATTTAATGCTGGAGCTGTAGGAGTTTTTGGCCCAGGAACAAAAATAGCACAAGCTGCCATAGATTTACTTACTATATTAATTGACAGTGTTTCTGATGAATAATTAGATAAAAGAAAATAAAATCATGAATTCTTTTTCTTTAATTTAAACTCAATATTAATATCATCTAATTGCGGATAATAACTTAATGCTGTTTTTACTCTTTTTTCTATACTAGTGGGTATCTTGTGGTGTTTACTCATTTCTTTACATGTTTTTTAACAATTAAATATAGCTTTAAGTCAAAGGTTTTCTGTGCTTTTATGCTTAAATTTGTAACTCTTTTAAAAAGCCTAAATTTTAGATGAAAAATTTTTTTAATTTCCTCTACTCTACACGTTTAATGGCAGTTTTATTTATCTTATTTGCGACAGCAATGGGAGTTGCCACTTTTATAGAAAATGATTTTGGAACACAAACTGCAAAAGCGTTGGTTTATAGTTCTTGGTGGTTTGAAGCTATCATGATTTTCTTTGTGATTAATTTTTTCGGTAATATTTTTAGATATCGATTATATAAAAAAGAAAAATGGGCAGTTTTAATGTTTCATTTGGCTTTTTTATTCATCATAATTGGAGCTGGAGTTACTAGATATATTGGTTATGAGGGCATAATGTTAATAGACGAAGGTGAAACTACAAACACATTTTTATCAGAAACCACCTACATAAATGCTATTGTTGATAATGGCAGTATGCAAAAACCTGATATTAATAAACCTATTTTACTTTCTGCTTGGGGTGATAATTCTTGGTCTTATCAAGATAGGTTTAACACTAAAGAAGAGCAAAAGGATTTTAAATTTACACTCGTAGATTATATTCCTTGGGCAGAAGAAAAGTTTGTGGAAGATGAAAATGGAGATGAATATTTATTTTTAGTAGAATCTTCTAGTGGAAATAGACATGAGCATTACATTAAGTCAGGAGAAATTCAAAATATTCATAATGTTTTAGTCGGCTATAATGCTAATGAAGAAAATGCAACTATTAATATTTTTAAAAGAAATGATAGCTTAAAAATAGCTGCAAAATTTGATGGTAATTATCAAGTTATGGCAACTATGAATAAAGGAACTGTTACTAAAGACAGTGTTCAAGCATTTAATTTAAGAGCCTTATACAATGTAGCAGATTTGCCATTTGTTGTTCCTCAATATCCTCAAAAAGGAAAAATGACAAAAACAAGTGGACCAAAAGATGATAAAAAATTAGATATCGTTGTTTTAGATGTTACATCTGGTGAAGAAACAAAAAGAGTTGAATTATTAGGTGGTAAATTTAGTAATGACAATTTAGAAGAGTTTTCTGTAAACGGATTAAACTTTAGAATGTGGTATGGAGCAAAAATTTTAAAAACACCTTTTTCTATTAAGTTAAATGATTTTCAATTAGAGAAATATCCAGGATCAGAAAGTGCTGCTTCTTATGCTAGTGAAGTTACAGTGATTGCATCAGAAGAAACTTTTGATTTCAGAATTTTTATGAATAATATTCTAAATTATAAAGGCTACAAATTCTTTCAAGCAAGTTATGATTTATCTGGAGGTAAAGAGCAAACACATTTATCTGTAAACCACGATTGGTGGGGTACTTTTATTACCTATTTAGGTTATTCGTTATTATATACAGGTATGATTTGCATCTTCTTTGCAAAAAACACACGTTTTGATTCTTTAAAGAATTCTCTAAGAAAAATTAGAAAAAAGAAAGCAACACTTTCTATAATTGGCGCTTTATTTTTATCGAGTTTTACTTTTAGTCAACATACCAATCATGTAGTGTCTAATCAACAAATAGATTCTATTTTAAAAGTAAATTTAGTTTCTTTAGAACATGCAGAAGAGTTTAATAAATTAGTAATACAAGATGCTGGAGGTAGAATGAAACCAGCACACACTTTTGCATCAGAATTGGTAAGAAAAGTAAGTCAGACTGAGACTTTACATAATATGAAACCAAGTCAGGTTTTATTATCAATTATAGAAAACTCAAGATTATGGTATGAAGTACCTGCAGTTTATTTAGAGAAACAAAACTTAAAAATAAGAGAACAATTAGGTTTAGCTGATACAGTTAAATATGCTAGATTATCTGATTTTTTTACGAATAGAGGAGATTATAAAATTAGAGAACAAGTTACAGAAGCTCAAAAGAAAAAGATTCAAAATAAATTTGAACAAGATTTAATAAAAATCGATAGAAGAGTTGGTTTGTTATATAGTGCTATTGGAGGTGGAATTTTAAAAATTTTTCCAATACCTAATGATGAAAATAACAAATGGGTTTCTCAACCAGAAACATTTAGCACTAAAGGATTTAAAGCATCAGACACTGTTTTTGTTCGTAAATCACTTCCTCTTTATGTTCAATTATTGCAAACAGCAAAAAAGACTAATGATTACTCTAAAGCTAACCAAGTTTTAGAGGGTATTAAAAAATACCAAAAAACATATGGTGCAGAAATATATCCATCAGATAATAAGATAGAATTAGAAATTGCTTACAATAGATACAACATCTTTAAAAAACTAATTCGTTATTATGGCTTAGCAAGTTTACTATTAATCGTTTTTGTAATTGCGCAAATCTTTAGTACTAAAAAATGGATTAGCTATGTTGTTAAAGCATTAATTGGTTTTGTAATTCTGTTATTTTTAATGCATACTGCAGGGTTAATTGCTAGATGGTATATTAGTGGTAATGCACCTTGGAGTAATGCATACGAATCTATAATTTATGTAGCATTTACAACCATGTTGTTTGGTTTTTATCTTGGAAGAAAATCAGCATTAACTATTGCTGCAACTACATTTGTAACTTCAATAATATTGTTTGTAGCTGGTATGAATTGGTTAGATCCTGAGATTGCCAACTTACAACCAGTATTAAATTCTTGGTGGTTATTAGTTCATGTTTCAATTATTGTAGCAAGTTATGGACCATTAACATTAGGTATGATTTTAGGAATATTTGCACTCTTTTTAATGTTGTTTACTACTAAAAACAACAAAAAGAAGATGGATGTAAATATCAAAGAAATTACCATTATTAATGAAATGGCTGTAACTGTTGGTGTTGTAATGCTTACTATCGGAAACTTTTTAGGAGGTATGTGGGCTAACGAAAGTTGGGGTCGTTATTGGGGTTGGGATCCAAAAGAAACTTGGGCCTTAATTTCTATTATGATTTATGCTTTTGTTTTGCATATGCGTTTAATACCAGGATTAAGAGGAAGATATACCTTTAACTTATGGACAGTAATTGCTTACGCATCAATTATGATGACTTATTTTGGTGTTAATTTCTATTTATCTGGCTTACATTCTTATGCAAGTGGAGATAGAGTAATTACTCCAACTTTTATATACTATTCTGTTGGTTTTGTTATTGTTTTAGGAATTTTATCTTGGTTTAAATACAAAAAACATTATAGCAAGTAGACTTCTCTATTTAAGAGAAAAATGTATTTTTGCTCACTTAAAAATCAAACAAAATGTTTAATAAAAATATAAAATTAATTTTAGCAGGTTTAATTACAGTTTGGGCTGTATACGAATTTAGCCAAGTCAATATTATGAATGGTATTACTATTCTTTTATTAGCGGGTTTATTTGTATTGCTTTATTTTAAAAACGAATTTATTTTACTAGCCTTTTTACAATTAAGAAAGCAAAACTTTGATGGGGCTAGAAAATGGTTAGGTTATATAAAAAATCCTGAAGCTGCTTTAACCACAAAACAACAAGGATATTATAACTATTTGCATGGTATTATGTTAAGTCAAACTAATATTACACAAGCTGAGAAGTATTTAAGAAAAGCTGTAAAATTAGGTTTAGCTATGGACCATGACTTAGCGATGGCAAAATTACAATTAGCAGGAATTGCCATGACTAAAAGACGTAAACGTGAAGCAACTAATTTAATGGCAGAAGCTAAAAAGTTAGACAAGCATGGCATGCTTAAAGAGCAAATGCAAATGATGAAACAACAGATGAAGAAAATCTAAATACTTATAAAATAAAAAAGACTGCAAATGCAGTCTTTTTTATTTTATAATCTTTTTTATTTCAACCTAGATAAAGTCAAATCTTGATTGTATTGTATGATAAACACCCCTTTGTTTTCTGGAACTCTATCACTATTTCTATAATCAAATTTTGTTTCTACTCTTTTAGAAAATCCTTCAGAAAAAGTATCTTCTAGTTTTTTACCAGAAGCTAATCGCATTAAAATATCATAAGTAATATCAAAACCTTTTGTTGCATAATAAGAAGGTAAAGCTTTGTTCTTTTTAAGATATTGACCATTAAAACTAATAGCTTCAAAAGAAGAAGTATCAGAGAATTCATCACTTACATAAGTAAATCCAATTTTTGCTAATTTGTTATTATCTATCTTTTCAAAGACGTTGCTTTTGTCAGTAGCAAAAACCTTTACAGTTATTTCTTCAGGTAAACTTATTAAACTGTTTATAGCATCTGAAACTAACAATTGATCATTAGAAGTTAATATTACCCAGTTTTTAGTGTTAGGTTGTAATAAATTAATAATTCTACTTTTCTCAATATAACCATCTTGAGGTGTAATGATATTAATTAATGCATTAGTACTAAATTGTAATGATGCTTGCATTGTGTTGCTGGCTTGTAAATTTTCGAAACTATTGTCACTAACAATAACAATGTTTCCATCAACCATATTTTCTTTAATATAAGTTGTTAAGACATCTCTAAACATCTTTTTATCTGGAGATGTTTTAATAATATTTCGATTAGCAAAAGAAGATTGATTTTTAGAATACACAGGAAAAACAACAGGTATATTAACACTTGAAGCTATTGTTTGTGCTTCATCTGAATAAAAAGGACCAATGACAACATCATTATCATTAAGGTTGTTATCATAAATGATATCTCCCAAATTATTTGCACCTCTTTCTCCAGTATCAAAAACACTTAAATCTATATTTACTCCTTTATTTCTTAAAGAGTCTACTGCTAATTCAGCTCCTAAATAGAAATCTGTAGCAATATTTAACAATGCTGCATCTTTAGCAAAAATTTGTTTTAATGTAAGTGTATCTACTTGATATTTATATGTCTTTAATGGTAATAATAAGGCTACTTTTACATCTTTATTAAAATCAATATAATCTTCATATTCATCTTCATCAATGATCTCTGGTATTATCTCTTTAATTTTTAAAACCATGCCTAGCTTTAAACCTTCTTTTAACTCAGGATTTAAAACAAGTAATTCTTGTCTATTTACTCCAAATCTTTTTTCAATATTGTAAAAAGTATCTCCCTTTTTAATCTCATAAACCTCGAAGTTTTTAAATACATTTTCTATAACTGTACTATCTTTATCTATAATTACTTTATTAGAAATTGTATCTAATTTTTCTTCAATAACTTCTTTCTTTGTTGGCTTTTTTAAATTATTTAGTTTTTGTTCTGGAACAACTAGAAAAGTATTTGGTTTTGGTTCACCAACAACATCAGGATTTAAACGAAGCAATTTTTCTGTTTTCATATTTAACTTCTGAGCAATTTGGCTCATAGTTTCTCCTTTTTTAACTTTATACTGTATGTATCTTTTTTGCTGTCCGCAAGAAACTGTGAAAGTTAAAATACACAGAAAAATAAAAAACTTTAAATGCTTCATATATTTTATTCCCATTCTATAGTTGCAGGTGGTTTAGAGCTAATATCATATACAACTCTATTTACACCTTTTACTTGATTTATTATTTTGTTAGACGTTTTTTGTAAAAACTTATAAGGTAAATCTACCCAATCTGCAGTCATACCATCTGTACTTTCCACAGCTCTTAAAGCTACTACTTTTTCATAGGTTCTTTCATCACCCATCACTCCAACAGAGTTTACAGGCAACAACATAGCTCCTGCTTGCCAAACGCTATCATACAATCCATCTTCTTTTAATCCGTTTATAAAGATAGCATCTACTTCTTGTAAAATACGCACTTTTTCAGCAGTAATATCTCCAAGAATTCTGATTCCTAATCCAGGACCAGGAAATGGATGACGTCCTAAAAGTGCAGCATCTATGCCTAATGAAGCTCCTACTCTTCTTACCTCATCTTTAAATATCATTCGTAAAGGCTCTACAATTTTAAGTTTCATAAAATCTGGTAAACCTCCAACATTATGATGACTTTTAATGGTTGCGGATGGACCTCCATTTACAGACACAGACTCAATTACATCTGGGTAAATAGTACCTTGAGCTAACCACTTCACATCTTTTATTTTATGTGCTTCATCGTCAAAAACATCTATAAATGTATTTCCAATTGCCTTACGTTTTCCTTCAGGATCTGTTATTCCTTCTAATTTTTTTAAGAATCGTTCTGATGCATCTACTCCTTTAACGTTTAAACCCATACCTTCGTATTGATTTAATACATTTTTGAACTCATTTTTTCTTAACAAACCATTATTTACAAAAATACAATACAGGTTTTTACCTATTGCTTTGTGTAATAAAACAGCTGCCACAGTTGAATCTACTCCTCCAGAAAGCCCTAAAACAACTTTATCATTACCTACTTTTTCTTTAATAGCATCAACTGTACTTTCTACAAATGAATCTGGTGTCCAAGTTTGTGCTACTTCTGCAATATCTACCAAAAAGTTTGCCAATAATTGTTTACCATCTTTAGAATGGTATACTTCTGGGTGAAACTGAATTCCGAAAGTTTGTTCTCCTTCAATTTTATAAGCTGCGTTTTCAACATCAGCAGTACTAGCTAATAAAATTCCGTTTTCTGGTAATTGCTTAATTGTATCTGAATGACTCATCCAAACTTGGCTACCTTCAGAAATATTTTTAAAGAATTCTTCACCTGTCTTAATAAAAGACAAGTTAGCTCTACCATATTCTCTAGTGTTCGATTCTGCTACTTTACCTCCAGAAAAGTGTGCTAAATACTGAGCACCATAACAAACTGCTAAAACAGGTTTTTTACCTCTAATTTTAGATAAATCAGGATGTAAAACTTGCTCTCCTCTTACAGAGTTTGGACTACCAGATAAAATAACAGCCTTAAAGCTATCTAAATTGTCTGGCATATGGTTAAAAGGATGAATTTCGCAGTAAATATTTAGTTCTCTTACTCTTCTTGCAATTAATTGCGTGTATTGAGAACCAAAGTCTAATATAAGTACATTGTGTTGTTGCATGCGCAAAAATAATATTTTGATATGATTTTTACGATATAAGGCTAGGAATTTTTAGAACAAATTAGAATTCGTAAAAAATCTTGAGAATTTAGGTATGATAGATCTGTAAGTGTTTTCTAATATTTATATACAATAGCATTTATATTCATACCTGCACCCACTGAAGCTAAAATAATTACATCTCCTTTTCTTACTTCTTGATCTTTTATTTTACCTTTTAAAACTAAGTCTAGCAAAGTAGGCACTGTTGCTACAGAACTATTACCTAATTTATGAATACTCATAGGCATTACTCCTTCAGGTATTGGTTTTTTATACAATCTGTAAAAACGTTTAATGATGGCTTCATCCATCTTTTCATTGGCTTGATGAATAAATACTTTTTTTACATCATTTATATTCACGCCACTTTTATCTAATGCCATTTTCATTGCTTTTGGCACATTTGTGATAGCAAACTCATAAATTTTACGGCCAAACATTTTTATATAACGAATGTTTTGATCTTCACTCTTATTATATGAACCCCCATAATGTAAAAAATAGGCTTCATCTTTTGCAAAAGTCTGAGAAGCATGACTTAAAATACCAGAATCTTGGTCTTCAGTTTTTTCAACAATACAAGCTCCTGCTCCATCACTATAAATCATAGAATCTCTATCGAACTTATCTACCACTCTAGATAATGTCTCTGCACCAATTACCAAACATTTTTTTGCAATACCTGCTTTAATAAATGCTTGTGCTTGTATAACACCTTCTACCCAACCAGGACAACCAAATAAAACATCATAAGCCACACAGTTAGGATTTTCTATACCCAATTTATACTTAACTCTTGTAGCTAAACTTGGTAAAGTATCTCCTTGTATAGCTCCTTGCTTTAGGTCTCCAAAATTATGAGCAAAAATGATGTAGTCTAATTCTTCTTTATTAATTTTTGCGTCTTCAATGGCTTTTTCTGAAGCAAAAAAGGCTAAGTCTGAAGTTTTGTATTTGTCAACAGCATAACGTCTTTCTTCAATACCTGTTATGGCTTTAAATTTTTCTATAATTTCTTCATTTGGTGAAGCAAAATCTGAACCATCATTATTTAAAAAACGATCTTCTAAAAAATCTGTGTTTTCTTTTTTTAGTGAAGGAATAAAAGTACCTGTACCTGTTATTTTAGATGAAATCATTGAAGCAAAAGTTTAGACCTCAAAGTTATACATCGTTAACCTTTTTTTTAGTGATTATAAAAAAAGCACCCGAAACTCAATCTAACGAAATCGATTTCATTAAAATGTAAAAAATCTCCTGAAGACTATATATACTTAAGCCTATTAAAACTTAACTAATCGTTTTATGTATAAAAAAATACGATACCCAACCAAAAAATGAAGCTACTTAAAGACTGGCGCCATCAAAAGAAAAAGGCAATAAATCCACTAAAGAGTTTGTTTTAACAATCTCACCTACTTCACCCATAAAAAGAATTGGGAATGATTGATTTTGTTTCACTTCATATTCAAGTAAAGATTGTCTACAAGCTCCACAAGGTCCTACAGGTTTGTCTACTTTTTTTAGTTTTGAACTTGCTGTA